>Ga0115549_1000094_pt1 | contig 60131 bp, 51 predicted proteins | sample COGITO_mtgs_1004_2_FD_87176 | JGI IMG/M metagenome (GOLD analysis project Ga0115549, IMG submission 87176) | Pelagic marine microbial communities from North Sea - COGITO_mtgs_100430 | ecosystem: Environmental > Aquatic > Marine > Epipelagic | place: Germany:Helgoland, sampling site Kabeltonne...
AATTTTGATTTTTCTGACTCGCAGAAGGAACTGCAAGGCGAGGTGCATCGCTTTCTGCGCGATCGTTGTGATTTGAGCGTGGCAAGGGAAGTGCTCGACGATGAGAATTTAACGCACGCCAGCCGCCTTTGGCGGGAAATTACCGAACTTGGTTGGTGCGGAGTTGCGATTCCAGAGGAGTACGGCGGCATCAGCCTGGGGTATTTGGAGCTGTGCGTAATTGCCGAAGAGGTTGGCCGCTCGCTGTCGCCAGTTCCGTATTCTTCGTCTATTTACCAGTTTGCAGAGGCGCTCTTGAAGGGTGGTTCGCACGAACAGAAAGAGGCCTTTCTTCCTCGGGTTGCGGGCGGGGAGTTGGTGGGAACACTAGCTTTTTGCGAAGGCCCGGGTTTCCCTCAGGCGCAAACCCTTAAGGCTCAATTCGATAGTGGTCGGCTCACAGGTGAGAAGTGGCCGGTTGCCGATGCAATGATTGCCGATGCGGCGGTTGTGCTTGCAGCAGATGCAGCGGGATCGCCATGTTTATGCATTGTAAATCTTGATCAGGATGGCGTCAGTCGCGAGCAGCTAGCGTCTATTGACCCTACGCGAAATCAGGGCAAGCTGACGTTTGAAGGCGTTGAAGCAGAGCCGCTGTTGCAGGGTGATGGCGATGGTTGGGCACTGTTCCGGCAGGTATTGAACTCTGCGGCCGTTTTGTTTTCGTTTGAGCAAATTGGGGGCGCTGATGCCTGTTTGAACCAGGCCGTGGCGTTTGCATCGGAGCGTCACGCGTTTGGTCGGCCGATAGGCGCTTTTCAGGCGGTGAAGCACAAGCTGGCCGACGTGTATGTGGCGAACCAGTTGGCCAGGAGCAATGCCTATTACGGTGCGTGGGCTCTGGCAACTAGCGATAGTGCGTTACCTTTGGCTGCTGCAGTATCGCGGGTGAGTGCAACGTCTGCATATGAGAACGCTGCCTCCGAAAGCCTGCAGGTTCATGGAGGAATGGGTTTTACTTGGGAGGCAGATTGCCACCTTTTCCTCAGACGCTCCCGATCGTTATCACTGTGTCTGGGCCGCGCAGATCTGTGGAAAAAGCAGATTGCAGCTGCGTTGGAACAAAAGGTTGCGTAGTTCTGCGCTGCAAAACAAACGCATAGGATTTTTAACGATGCCTCAACAGCTAGCGGTTTGGAGTTGCGATGGATTTTAATGATACGCCCGAAGAAGCTCAATTCAGGCAAGAAGTAAAGGCGTGGCTCGCCGAGCAGGCGCCGCGTTATGATCTCCAGAACCATAACGGCCTAGACGTTGATGGTCAACTAGCGCTTGGGCGCGAATTTCAGGCTTTAAAGGCTGGGCGTGGCTATGCGAAGGTAGGCTGGAGCAAAGAGCTTGGCGGCATGGGTGGTACACCGATGCAATCTGTTATCTACGATCAGGAAGAAGAGCACTACAGATTTCCTACCGTATTTTTTGGCATTAGTTTGGGCATGCCCATACCGGTTATTCGCCGCTTTGCGACAGAAGAGCAAAAGCGCCGTTATTTGCTGCCGGCGCTGCGCGGTGAAGAAATCTGGTGCCAGCTTTTTTCAGAGCCTGCTGCGGGTTCGGATCTTGGCGGCATCCGCTTGCGAGCGATCCGAGACGGCGATGACTGGGTGCTGAATGGGCAGAAAATATGGACTTCTTATGCGCACATATCCGACTTTGGGGTGATCGTTACTCGTAGCGACCCAAGTGTTCCCAAGCACAAGGGTATGTCCTACTTTTTCGTCGATATGAAATCACCCGGTATCGAAGTTCGGCCAATACGGCAGGCCGCTGGAGGGGGAGAGTTTTGTGAAGTGTTTTTCACTGACGTTCGGGTGCCCGATGAGCAGCGCCTTGGTGAGATTAATGGTGGCTGGCAAGTGGCTATTGCAACTTTGATGGAAGAGCGTTTTGCCGTCACCGACGCAGCGGGGGGCGGCCCTCAACTTCTGGATACGCTGCGCCTTGTAAAAGAGCAATTGCCCAGCGTGGCAGAAGACGAAAGTACCCAACAGCTGATGGCAGATTGGTATGTCGCTGAATCGGGAATTAATAATTTTTACGCGCGTCTTTTAACGGGTGTTTCGCACGGGCAATTGCCGGGTCCAGAGGCTGCGCTGAGCAAGCTAATAATCGCAAGAAAATTGCAAGTGCAATCTGCAGCTATCATGGATTTTTTTGGGCCGGCGGGCGCTATTTTTCCAGACGCAAAGGTGCTGCGATCTAACGATTATCGGATGGCGTGGCTTGAGGCTGCGGGTTATCGCATAGCGGGCGGCACGGATGAAATTCTTCGCAATACAATCGCTGAGCGAGTGCTCGGTCTACCTGCCGATTTACGGCCCGATAAAGATATTCCATTTGAAGAATTTAACTAGGCTGGCTCTCCTCAACGCAACACGATATGGGAGCGCCCTCTAATCTAAGACCTTTTTCGTTGCCACACAGTTCGCGCGCGGTGCGCAGCCCAATGAGTGCTAACCCTGAATCTGTAGAGCATTCAAGGACTATATTGGCTGACGTATTGGGTTATGACGACAGCCAGTTAAATGACCTGAGTGGCCGAGGGATTCTTGGTGGCGGCTAGACGGGTATATCTTGCATAAGTAGCGCGAAAACAAGTGCGGGTAGTGTTTCACGCAAAACGAAACTTCAATCATAGTAAGACAAAATGAATGGCAGGAGCAAATATAATGAGATTCAAAGATAAAGTGGTGCTGGTCACGGGTGGTGGTCAGGGTATTGGTGAAACATATGCCAAAAGTTTTTCTGAGGAAGGTGCGAATGTTGTAATCGCAGAATTGAACGAGGAAAATGGCGAGCGAGTTGCCAGCGAAATTAGTCAAGGCGCGGGTAAAGCTATTTTTGTTAAAACCGACGTTTCATCTGAGCAAGATGCTGCTGCGGTAGCGAATGCGGCAAAGGAAGAATTTGGTGGTGTCGACGTCCTTGTAAACAACGCTGCGATCTATCATGGTATGCGCTACGACACGCTGCTTAACGTTGATCTGGACTACTATATGCTCATTATGAAGGTCAATATGCATAGTCCGTTAATCATGACGCGCGCTGTAACGCCACTATTAGAGGAGCGTGGAGGCGGCAGTATTATCAACCAATCGTCTACCGCAGCCTGGAAAGCACAAGGCGGTTACTATGGTGTGGCAAAGCTAGGGGTGCAGGGCCTCACCATGTGTCTTGCGAGCGAGTTGGGTCCTCGCAACATACGAATAAATGCGATTGCGCCAGGGCCAACAGATACAGAAGCCACGCGGCAGGTACCCGATGAAATATTGAACCAGGTCGTCGGTGGCCTCGCGCTTCAGCGTCTAGGTGATACCAATGATATTGTGAATATGGCTAAGTTCCTTGCGTCAGAAGAAGGCGCCTGGATCACTGGACAAACGTTCCGCGTTGACGGTGGCGATACCCTGTTACCTGCGTAGCCAGCGAGCGCACCGGAGAGGCGTCTCCGATCCTTGTCGCTAGAGTATATTCAGGGTTGGATCGTTTTGATTGCGAGCAACGTCCATTGTATATCATCATCGCTTATGCTGGCGGTCTTTGAGGCTGAGAGCAGTGTTTGCATCGATACTGACTGAGGGTAACCTATGCAATTGAGAAATACTTATATTTGCGAGCCCGTGCGCACGCCTGTGGGAAGGTTTGGCGGAGCGTATAAGGATTTGAGCGCACAATTTTTGGGTGCGGCGGTCTTAAAGGGTCTACTCGATAAAACAAAGCTGCCTCCGTCGGCCGTCGACGATGTTCTTTTCGCGCAGTGCTACCCATCAATGGATGCGCCCGCACTGGGCCGGGTGGTTGCCTTAGACGCGGGCTTGCCGATTGCTGCGGGTGGCTTACAGCTGGATCGTCGCTGCGGTTCGGGTTTGCAAACCTTGATCTACGGTATTTTGCAGGTGGCGACAGGCGCATCAGACTTGGTGATAACCGGCGGTGCCGAGTCGATGAGTAATGCCCCGTTTTACACCACTAGGGCGCGCTGGGGAATTAAGGCACCGGCGTTGGCATTCAGCGATTCCCTGGCAAAAGGCCGCGTGAGCGCGGGCGGTGTAAATTTTCCAGTGCCCGGCGGTATGCTCGAAACCGCTGAAAACCTGCGTAATGACTACCAGGTTTCTCGTGCAGAGCAGGATGGATTTGCAGCAGAATCGCAGCGGCGTGCGCTTGATGCTCAGGCGCGGGGCGTCTTTGATGATGAGATTATTCCTGTGAGTGTACCTTCACGAAAAGGCGAAACCGTTGTTGTGGCCGACGAAACGCCACGCCAAACCACGGTTGAGGCGCTCGCAGAATTGAAACCAATCCGGTTGCGCGAAGATCCGGATGCAACGGTGACAGCCGGTAACGCCAGCACCCAAAACGATGGCGCTTCGGCCTGTATTGTGGCCACCGAAGCGATGGTTGCTGAATATGGGCTGCGGCCTTTTGCAAGATTGGTTTCCTGGTCAGTGGCGGGGGTTGAGCCATCAAGGATGGGTATTGGACCTGTGCCCGCTGTAGAGAAAGCACTCGCACAGGCGCAGCTATCACTTTCCGAAATTGATTTAATTGAGGTTAACGAAGCGTTTGCGGCGCAGGTACTAGCGTGCACCAAAGCCTGGAATTTTGCTCAGTCTGACTTTGATCGGCTTAATGTTAACGGCTCTGGTATATCACTGGGGCATCCTGTGGGTGCAACCGGTGGTCGAATTCTCGCAACTTTACTTAGAGAAATGCAGAGAAGACAAGTCAACTATGGCGTTGAGACAATGTGTATAGGTGGAGGGCAAGGTTTGGCAGCTGTCTTTGAGCGTCTCTAACGACTAGCGAGCGCAAAAATGCAGGTTGCTCGCGCCATTGACCGCGATCAACGAATTGATCGATGAAGGCCTAGGTATTATAGATAGTGTATTTGGCGAGCTTGCTTTGCGATGCTGTGATGGCGAGGAGCCTGTTCTTATTGATTAAGACTCTTCGCGCTGTTGTGTTGTCAAGTTGCTTATACCGCTGCCTAGTCGTGGGAGGGTGGAGTTGGCCAGTCGCTTTTGCTCTCAGAATTGAACGCGCCGTTGAAGACAAAAGTACGGTAGGTTTTTCTAAATTTCTTGGCGAGTCTGGCGCGCTCTTCCAATGTGCCCACTTCAGAAATAATCAAATATAAGCCAGTAAGCGATGCAGAGGCGCAAATGATGGCCGCGATATCCGGGTCTATCCCGTTTTCAAGATGGCCATGGCGGTGATGCCACTTGAAGAGTTTTTTGTAGTAAATAATGAGTGGGTCTTGGTTAGCGCCCGAGCGTAACATCTTTTGCAGGCGCAGCTTAAGAAGGCTAACATTCTCAGAGCTCAGGTCTGAAGCTTCTTCAAACGCTTCGCGTTGAGCAAAAGAGCGGTCCAACGTGAAGAGCAGCTCTTTGTCCAGGTGCTCATTAACAGCATCGAGCAGCTCATCTTTCTTTTTAAAGTGATAATAGGCTCCAGCCCTAGTAATTCCTGCTCTTCGCGCAACCTCAGACACTGAAACAGCATCCTCTCCCACTTCCGATATTAATTTCATCGTAGTTTTCATGAGCAACCCCTTGGTTTCGAGCGATTTTGCTCGTCGAAGATCCGAGGTTGGCACTGAGGTATGGAATTGCTTTACATGGTTTATGTTGGGTTTATAGGTGGGTAGCGGGGGCCATTTAGGATATAACTCTTCTTTGAGCGCACCAAAAAAGAGTATTTTATAATTGGTTTCACCAAAGGCTTTAACCCGTGCCTGGCGAAGTTTTAAAGATTTTGCATCTTTTATGGCGATGTAGGCCGCCATGATGCTTGTGCTTAATATAACAGCGCCAATGTGAACGTCAAAATTTGCCTGTAGGTGCCCCTCGCGCTTAAGTCGCTCAATGCCTCTTTGTCGCGAGCGGATAATGACATCTGCTGGGCCATCCTCAAGCATGCGATTGACACGCAAGAAAACCAAATCTTGATTTTCAACTGCCAACTCTGCGGCTCTGGAGTAGAGGTGCTCGTCTTCTTTTGCCCCCGCGACTGTTTTGACAAGCAATCGATTGGCTGAATTATTTACGGCCTGAACGAGTTCGGCTCGTGTTTTGAAGTGATAGTAAGCACCAGGTCTAGATACACCTGCAGATCTGGCAACGGCCGCTACAGAGACAGATTCAATGCCTTTCTCTACCATTATTCGTGTTGCGGTGCGAAGCAGTTTTTCTTTAGTCTTGATGCTCTTAGCGGACCAGCCGTTCTCGGGGGGGCTTTTTTCATTTGCTTGCGATCGAATGGCTGTGTCTGATGAATCTGCGATAGCGCTCATTAACTGTTATTCCTAATATTTTAACTGATATTCCTGGTATTTTGATTGATTTCCTGTCGCTAGGCGCAGAGTATATCCGATAAAGCCATTGCTGAGGGCGCGACTAACAAAGTCAGCTTCTGTCGGAGGTTGTAGACAAGGTTTCGAATCGTATCTTGAGCAAAAATCCATTAATTGCACTGAGCGATATTGACAATGATGTTTGTTAAAAATTAAACTTTACAGGTGTGTAAAAACATTTAGGTTTGCTGGATATGTACCTCAACAGAAAAATCAACTTTTGGAGAAAAACCGTTGAAGATGATAGTAGATCGTGAACGTTGCCAAGGCCATGCACTGTGTGCAGCACAATCGCCAGACGTATTTGAACTGGATGAATTTGGCTACAACAGCATGGGGGAGTTCATCGTTAAACCGGGGCATGAGGAAGCCGCAAGAGAAGCCGCAGCCTGGTGTCCAGAGGAAGCGATAACTATCGTAGAGTAGGGAGTCAGACTCGACGGTAAATATCCTTACGTCGTGACTTGCACGGGCCATTGGGCTGCCCGTAGGCGCTTCGGCCTCCAGCAATCGCGCAAGCGAATTAAAATCATGACAAGATTTAATCTCGCGACAGCTATTGAAGCAATGGCTGATGCTTTTGGTCGTGAGCCAGCGACTTGTTTCTCGGCTGTGTGTAGATCCTGCAATGGATCAGAGGAGTCAGCGTCTTGCATTGCCGCTATGCTTGCAGAAAAAGGCCTCAGTAAAGAAAGATAGCAAAGTTGGCCGTGCGACTACTGAGCGGAGAAGCCGCCTTCTTCCGACCCATCGGCGACGACAACCTTGGCGCCCTCGCGTGCGAATATCTGAACCGTTGCTCTGTCAATTCCAGAACCGGCTCCGATGGTGATGTCTATTTTGCCCTGCATTTTATCATACATGTTTTATCTCCACCGTTAATTTGAATCGATCTCGATTGCGTCGCGATTTATTCAGGCCGGGCAACTAGCAAAGTGAAAAAGAAGTGCTCTTTAGCGCGCTATCACAGGTGTGGGGTACCTGTATTTGTCGAGTCTTCGAGCGCCAGGGGTGAGTGAGAAACATCCTGCGTTGCTACTGAACCGAGAAGGCTATAGTGCGCGCCCGCCCTCATACTAGGCATCGATGGCCTAAGTTGTTGACGAAACAATTAAATTGTCGATCGACAACGAGTCATTGTTGTAATAAACTTTACACACCTGTTAAGAAAGAATCAAAGCCATTAATATTGGCGGATTTGCCAATGTGCGAGTGGCTGTAGGGCGCACATTGGGTGTATACAGGCATGAAATTATGCTGTTAGCGTAAGGGGCTGGCTCTGTTAGTGTGCCGCTTTTCTCTTCTAGGCTAACGTCTTGCGACCTGTTAATTAGTCGCTTCGGTTTTCTCAACACTAGATATCGCGAGTTTTAGCAAATGTACGATGCCAGCTGGGAGCTTGATAATACAACCACAATTTTAAAGATTTGGCGCGAGGCGGCTGAGCGTTCGCCAGCACTCACCTTTTTGCATTTTCTCAGCGACGATACGAAATATACCTATAAAGAATTTGACTTGCTGACGAACAGGCTCGCTAACGGCCTGTTGGCGGCGGGGATAGTAAAAGGTGACCGCATTGCAACGTTGCTGGATAGCCACATTGATTCTATTGCACTGTTTATCGCCGCTTTCAAGGCGGGTGCTACCTATGTGCCGATAAACACCGCTAACAAGGGTGAGTTTTTGCGCAACCCCATGGCCAATTCCGGGGCTCGAATCGTCATCGCAGAAGTCCGTTATTACGAACGTCTAGAAGCCATAAAGGATAAGCTGCCTGATCTTGAACAGGCTTATCTCAGAAGCGATGGGTCCCCAAGCGCTGTGCCTGCTGAAACCCTGCCGTTGTCAGGCTTGTACATAGACAATGACCAGCCAGCGAGCATAGAACCTGAACCGGGTGATATCGCAGGTATCATTTACACAGGTGGTACTACCGGCCCATCCAAGGGCTGTTCGCTTAGCCATAATTACATTGCAAACCAGATCATTCGCACCAAATCTATGTGTGACCCCCGCCCTGGTGATGTGAACTGGACTTGCTTGCCGCTATTCCATCTTAATGCTTTGGTTGTCACCGTTATGTATTCTGCCATTAGCAACACAACGGCGGCTGTAACACCGAGGTTTTCTTTATCCAGTTTCTGGGCCGATATTGAGAAAAGCGGTGCGAAAACGGCGTCGGTGCTTGGTGCAATGGTACCTTTGATTGCCCAGCAAGAAGACTCAGAACCGATGAAACGCTGCAAAGGTCAATTGCGCATGGCGCGCGGGGCACCGTTTTCGGGTGAGCTCCAGGATATCTGGCGCAACCGATTTGGCGTGGAGATAGTTGGTGCCCACGTTTATGGATTAACAGAGGCGAGCTTCATTTCGATGCTCGAATATCACGAGGCGGCAGATGCACCTCCAGGCTCTTCGGGCAAGGCTAACCGCCGTGATTTTGAGGTGATGATTGTCGACGATGATTTCAAGCCGGTTGCCACAGGGGAGGGGGGAGAGGTTGTGGTTCGGCCACGCCGCCCCAACGTTATGTTTTCCGGTTATTGGGGGCGACCTCAAGAAACGCTAGATGTTCTTTCTGGCCTGTGGATGCACACGGGTGACATTGGCAGGTTGGACGAGAACGACTTCTTCTACTTTGTGGACAGAAAGAAAGACTATCTGCGTCGCCGTGGGGAAAATATATCGAGCTATGAAATGGAAACTACGTTCAATCAGCACGACGATATTCATGAGGTTGCCGTGCACGCAGTACCCTCTGAGTTTTCCGAGGACGACGTTAAGATCACGGCAGTAAAAACTCCAGGCTCAAGGCTCACCGAGCGAGAGCTAGCGGTGTGGGCGATCGAAAATGTACCTTACTACGCCGTCCCGCGTTACATAGAGTTTAGAGACGAGTTGCCCAAAAGCCCTGTGGGTAGAATATTCAAGAATCAACTGCGCGACGAGGGTTGCACAGCAGGTACATGGGACCTGGAAACTTCAGATGTCACCTATACCAAAAAGTAGCGGGCAAAGGTAAATGTCGGTCGGCGATCGGAAGCTGTGTGTGGAGATTGAGTTGGGAATTAACTATGCAATATCAAAAACTATTTATCGGCGGAAACTGGCAGGCACCAAGCTCTGATCGTCAGCTTGAGGTAGAGAATCCAGCCAATAGAGAAATTACCGGACATTGTCCCGAAGCGGTCGAGGACGATGTGGATGCGGCGGTTGCGGCGGCACAGGGCGCCCTGAAAGCGCCAGACTGGGCAGCATTGGCTCCGGCTCAGCGCGCTGATCTGATTGATGCGTTGGGTGCTTCGATAAAGGCGCGAGCTAAAGACCTCGCCAATTGCGCCGTGCAGGAAATCGGAGCCCCGATCAGTTTTTCGATGGGGCAGGTGGCAATGGCACGAATGACCTTGAAGTTCTTTGCCCAGCAGGCCAGAGAGCTAAATTTCGAAGAACAGCGCAAGGGTTTTTTTGGTCAGGTGTTGGTGCGTAAAGAACCTGTTGGCGTCGTTGCTGCAATCGTGCCGTATAACGGCCCTCTGTTTGCGGGGATGCTTAAAATTGGGCCTGCGCTTGCAAGCGGTTGCACGGTTGTTCTGAAGGTGCCTGTAGAAACGCCGCTTTTCTCTTACATTTTGGCGGAGTGTATTGAAGAGGCGGGTATTCCTGGTGGGGTGATCAACATTCTGGCTTCGGATCGGTCGGCCAGCGAATACCTTGTGTCTCATGCCGGCGTCAACATGGCCACCATTACGGGCAGTCTCAATGCGGGGCGACGTGTTGCGGAGGTTTGTGGTGCCCAGGTGAAACGAGCTGCTCTTGAGCTGGGCGGTAAGTCAGCTGCCATTGTCTGTGAAGATGCCGTGCTTGCAGATGTTGTACCTGGACTGGCTAATGCGGCGGTGATTAACAGTGGCCAGGCCTGCGCCGCGCAAACGCGCATACTGATCCCCCGTAGTCGTTATGAAGAGTTTGTGCAGGCAATAGCAGCGGCTTTTGAAGCCATGAAGCTGGGTGACCCGGCCAGCGCCGATACGCAGTTGGGGCCGATGATTCACGAGCAGCACCTCAATCGCGTTAAAGAATATGTTGACCTAGGCGTTAGCGAAGGGGCAAGGTTGGTGACAGGTGGCGGTACGCCTGAACATCTAAAGGCGGGTTATTATATCGAGCCAACACTGCTTGCTGATGTCAGCAATCATATGCGAGTAGCGCGCGAAGAAATATTTGGGCCGGTTGTTTGTGCTATTCCCTACAGCGATATCGATGAAGCAATCTCAATTGCTAACGATTCAGATATGGGCCTTTCGGGTTCGGTCTGGACGGCAGATGTTGAGCAAGGTTTAAAGGTTGCGCGCCGGATAGAAACGGGCAACTTCTCAATTAATGGCTTTTCAATGGATGTTGCTGCCCCCTTTGGTGGTTACAAGTCGTCTGGTCTTGGTCGTGAACTCGGAGAAGAGGGCATGTACGACTATCTTGAGTTCAAGACAATAAATTTGCCGGCGCCCGCGCAGTAACAAGGGCAAGCAATAGCTGAGTCGGCGCTAAACCAGAGTTTGTTTTGCCTACCGGTGTGTGAATTACGAGGATGTTTTTTAAGTTATGGATTTTGGTGATTCTAGCGAAGATGCTGCCTTTCGTGCTGAGGTCAGAGAGTGGTTGACCGTCAGCGGAAAGGAATTGAAAGAGACGCTGCCGGATGAATTGTACACCGACAACGATATAGCGCGTTGTCGTGCATGGCAGCAGAAAAAAGCTGAAGCAGGCTATGCGCACATTGTTTGGCCCAGAGAATACGGCGGAATGGGCGGCACCTGGATGCAGGCAGCTATCTTCGATCAGGAGGAGCGTCGCTTTCCCAGGCCATTCAATTATTTTTCAGTCGGTATCGGGCAATGTCTTCCCCCCATTATGGAGTATGGTGCGGAGGAGCAAAAGCGTTTAATTGCGCGCACGCTGCGTGGCGAACTCATCTGGTGCCAGCTGTTTTCAGAGCCCAACGCCGGGGTTGATCTGGCCGCGGTGCGAACCCGTGCTGAAAAAGACGGCGATAACTGGATTGTTAACGGACAGAAGGTTTGGACATCGGGCGCACAGGTTTCTGATTATGGCATTCTGTTGGCGCGAACAGACCCGGATGTACCAAAACACAAGGGGCTGACATTCTTTCTGGTTGATATGTGCTCGCCTGGTATAGAAGTCAGGGCGATTAAACAGATATCTGGTCACAGTGAATTCAACGAAGTTTTTCTGGATGGGCTCGTTATTCCCGACACGGATAGGCTTGGAGAGGTAAACCAAGGCTGGTCAATTGCAATGCAGGCCTTAACCGCCGAGCGCTTCAAGCGCCTCAACACGCGCATGCCCTCTATGTTGTCGTTGTTGGAGATGAGTGAAAACTGTGAAGTGGGTGGTGTTAAAGCTATAGAAAGAGATGATGTGCGACAGAGCTTGGCTAGTTGCCTTGTTAGTAAATGCGCGCAGGAAAATTTCACGTCGCGTATGCTCACGGTGTTGGCAAAAGGTAAAACGCTTGGTAGCGAAGCGTCAATTTTAAAACTTATGTCCTGCCGCCTAAACCAGGAGCTTAGTGCCTATCTCATGGGTTTGTATGAAGAGAATGGCGCGGTTATTGATGATGCAACTCATCCGCTGATGCAAAGACTGTTCGATGCTTACTTATGGGCGCCCGGATTGCGCATTGCCGGTGGTGCAGACGAAATTTTGATGAATATCATTGGTGAGCGAGCTCTCGGCCTGCCTGGAGAGCCACGGCTAGACAAAGGCAAGGCGTTCAAAGATCTTTAGTCTTTTATTCTTTTGGGTGTTTAGCGGTATTTTGGGTTTTCTGCGGCACACGGATTCAAAACACGGTGCATTCTGTGAATGCCCGAATGCAAACAATTAAGAGAGCGGTTAATGGGTGAAAATACATTAAGGAGCGTAATGAAGGCCAATTGCTCCATTGATCCCGGGGCAAATGCCATCGAGCTTGACGAAAAGTGGTACCACTGGTCGTTTATTGCTGAGACCATCGACCAGTTGTGCGAGCTTCTCGATCGTAAAGGCGTGCCCGAAGGCGCCGAAGTTGCTCTGCTTTGTCGCAATAGGCCGCACCAGGTGGCTGCGTTTTGTGCCGTAATCTGCAGTGGTCGCTGCCTGACACCGATTAACCCCTTTGGGTCAGCCGAAAAAATAGTTGGAGACCTTAAGGATCTTGATGCCAGGGTTGTTATTGCAGGGAATTCAGACTGGGATTCTCTTGGTCTGGATGCCGGGTTGCAGAATCAACTGGAATTGGCCATTTCGCTGGACGAGACAAGAGAGACCGACCATGTAAAAACGCGAGCTGGCGTTGTTACCCGGGACGAGGGACAGTTTTCGGCGCCTCGGCCAGACGTTGCCGTTTTGATTCAAAGTAGCGGCACTACTGGCAAACCTAAACGTATACCGATTGGCCTTAAAAACCTTAGCTCTGCTTACAGTAAAATTCCTGCAGGCGGAGCGGGTGAATCGCATCAAAGAATCATGGAGAAGCCTGCATTGATTACGCAGCCGCTCGTTCACATCGGCGGACTATTTTGGGTGTTGCATTCTCTGCTGGGTGTTCGCCCAATTTCTCTGCTGGAGAAGTTCGATGTGCGCAAGTGGTCTGCGGCGGTAGAGCGGCATCAGATTCGCGTGTGCTCTCTGGTGCCTGCGATGATTAATATGGTTCTCGAATCGGAGCTGCCACCAAAGACGATAGCGAGTTTGTTGTGTATCCGATCGGGTACAGCGCCCCTTTCAACCGAGACCCAGAAAGCGTTTGAAGAGCGCTTCAATGTGCCCATTCTTTCCACTTACGGGGCAACCGAATTCTCAGGTGCAGTATGTGGCTGGGACTTGCCAATGCGTAAAGAGTTTGGGGATAGCAAGCTAGGTAGTGTAGGACGCGCCTACGACGGGGTAGAGTTGCGGGTGGTCGATCAGAAAACGGGGCAACCATTGCCCGCGGGCGAAGCAGGTATTTTGCAGGTGCGCTCAAACCAGATGATGGAAGACGGCTGGGTTGCTACCACAGATCTTGCATCGATCGATGCCGATGAATTTATATGGCTCAAGGGCCGTGCCGACTCTGCCATTAACCGAGGCGGATTCAAAATCGTTCCTTCGGAAGTTTCCGATATTCTTGAAAAGCACGAATCGATTAAAGAGGCAGTTGTTGTTGGGTTGGAGGATGCCCGTTTGGGCCAGATTCCAGTTGCCGCAGTAGAGGCGAGAAATTACGCTGAGGCGCCCACTGAAAATGAGCTTAAGGAGTGGGCTAAAGCTAACATGACCAGTTACTTTGTGCCTGTGCATATCGAGGTTGTCGAGCAGTTGCCTCGCACACCTTCCATGAAAGTCAGCCTCGCCGAAGTTAGAAAATTATTCGCAGTTCGGTGACGTTAGTAAGAGTAAAATAAGGGCGCTTATGTATCAAACAATTAAATATGAAGTTCATGACGACCATGTCGCTACGGTCACAATCAATCGTCCCGACATTATGAACACGTTTAACAGCCAGATGGTTGAAGAGATGGCCGCTGTGTGGGAGCAAATTAAGCTCGACGATAGTGTGCATGCAGTAGTTGTGCGAGCAGCCGATAGCCGAGCGTTCTCAACGGGCAAGGACGTCACAGAAAAAGATTCAATCTGGCGCGAAGGCGTGGTCTGGTCTCAATGGGACCCAGGCAAAAAGATTGGGCCAAAGCAAAATGAAATGTGGAAGCCGGTGATTTGCGCTGTTCATGGTTTATGTTGCGGCGGTGCGTATTACTGGTTGAATGAGTCCGACATCGTTATCTGTTCTGAAGACGCAGAGTTTTTTGATCCCCATGTCAGTTTCGGTATGGTGAGTGCCTGCGAACCTATTGGCCTGACACGGCGCATAGCCTATGGAGAAGTTATGCGGATGAATCTGTTGGGCAATGACGAGCGCATGTCATCGTCTACTGCGCTTCGCATTGGTTTGGTTAGCGAAGTTTTAAACTCTAGGGCGGAGTTGTGGGCGCGAGCTCGCGAACTTGCTGCAAAAGTTGCAAGCAAGCCAACGCTTGCAACGCAGGGTACAGTGAAAGCTGTGTGGCAGTCACTGGATTACGGTTTAACTGCGGCGATGGACAGAGCAATGCTGTATATACAGGTTAATAATTTAATGGATGGACAGGTTGACAGATCGACGGCCAAAAAGTCCAAGCACGAAGTTCGTTGATGTTAGTAGTTGCTTCCGGAATTAGACCAACATGAATTTTGACTTCAACGAAGACCAGTATTTTATCAAGAATGAGGCTCGCCGATTTTTAACAGATCGTGGCGATATGAAATCGTTCCGGGATTACCATGAACAGGACGGAGAGTATTTACATCCCCTGTGGCAGGAGATCGCCGAACTTGGCTGGCTAGGTGTTGCAATTCCTGAAGCCTATGGCGGTTTGGGTATGAGCTATTTGGAACTCTGCTTGATTGCAGAGGAGCTGGGTCGAGTGGTTGCACCAGTACCTTTATCTTCGAGTATTTACTTGGCGGTGGAAGCGATTCTCAGGTGCGGATCTGAAGAGCAGAAGCAACAATATCTTCCAGGGCTTGCGACGGGCGAAACCATTGGCACCATGGCCTGGGTGAACTCTGCGCGCGATGGCGATTCGGTGTTATATGAGCATGGCAAGCTTTACGGCATTAGGCATGCCGTGCCGCATGGCACACTGGCCAACCTGTTTGTCGTGCTGGCGAAAAATACAGTGGGCGAATCAGTGTTGGTAATTACTCGGTCTTCTGCTGCGTTGAAGAGTGAAGTGGCGAATGCTGTCGATCCATCCCAGCGCCTAGCCCGATTGCACTTCGATGCCCAGCCCGCTGAGTTGTTAGTGGCGGGTGTCGATGCCGATCGCATCTTAGAAAGCGTTTTTGACCGAGCCGCGGTGCTGTTTGCCTTTGAGCAGTTGGGTGGCGCAGAGCGTTGCCAAGAAATGGCAACCGAATATGTTAAAGAGCGAAAAACGTTTAACCGTGCAGTAGGCTCTTACCAGGCCGTAAAACACACTTTGGCAACTATGTATGCCCAAAACGAACTGGCGCGCTCTAATGCCTACTATGGTGCATGGGCGTTAGCCTCAGACAGCATTGAGCTTCCAATGGCTGCCAGTGCCGCGCGTATAAGTGCCTGTGAGTGTTATGAGTATGCCTCGCGAGAGGGGCTGCACCTGCATGGTGGCATGGGTTACACATGGGAGCTGGATTGCCATTTGTACCTCAAGCGATCCCGAGATCTCGCTTTGAAATTAGGTAACATAAGAGTCTGGAACGAAAAATTCCTGGCTCGAACGCTCGAGGCCATGCGCAAGCCAGACTCGGCGCCCTCGTGGTTAGCGAACTGCTAGGCTGATTTTATAGAGCTATGCTTGGGGTTTGGCTTTGCCGGCGCAACGCTTATGCCTAATCAATTTATTGGATGACAATCGTTATTGTCGTGGACAGTTATCAAGATGAGCACTGAACAATTCAAGAAAGGTCTGATGGAGCTGTATCAGTGTGAGATTGTCGGTGAGCTCTTCTCAGAACAGCTCTTGCATCGCTTCACTGAACCCGATCAGCAGCTCAAAATTGCAACCATACTGCAGCTAGAGACCGAAACTAAGGCGCGATTGAGGCCTGCTCTGCTAGCGTTGGGGTTGCCTCTGACCACTGCAGAAGCTTCGCGCGTGGAAGCCAAAGGCATTATTGAAGCATTCAAATCGCTGAACGACTGGGATGAAATGATTGATGCGATGTGTCAGCAACTTCCGCTTGCGTTGGAGCGCTACCAACAGATTACTGATAGCGCACCCGTGCAGTATCGTGAACTCGCAGTGTCAATGGTGGCGCATGAGCAGGCTTTGCTTGATTTCGCGACCATGGAGGCGAATGGTGAGTGCGACAAATCTATCGCTGTCATGGCTTCCCAGCTGTATTTCAAACTTCAATGAACCTCCAACTAGCTACCGTGCTTTTCGCTTGCTGAGTTATTGCGCCTGCAGGCGGCTTTATAGAATTGCCTGCCCGATTTACTACATTAAGAGTGTTGAATTGAATGAAACCTGAATCCTTTGAAAAAATCAGCTATAGCGCTAGTGAAGGCGTTGGTTTGCTCACTTTGAATTATCCAGAGCGCAGAAATGCCTGGGGTGGGCGTATGTCAGTTGAATATCGCTGGGCTCTACATCATGCCCATACAGACCCCAGTGTTAGGGTGGTTGTGGTGACGGGAGCCGGTAACGATTTTTGCGTTGGCGCAGATACACAAAAGCTCGATGGTATTGAAAAGTCTGGTGGAAAGTATCAGAAAGCGAGCCTGGATTTGCCGCCTTATCCCGATGGCACCCCAGAGCAGTTTCAACGAAATCATGCCTATCCGATGGCTTTGTCAGTACCTGTTATCGCAGCAGTGAACGGAGCCTGCGCAGGCGTTGGTTTTCTGGTTGCCAGTTATGCTGATCTTAGGTTTGGCGCAACAAATAGCGTTATAAAAAGTTCTTTTGCCAAATTGGGGCTGCCGGCTGAATACGGTTTAGGATGGCTGTTACCGCGGATGATGGGGCGAGCCAATGCATTCCAGATTCTTTTAGAGGGCGACAGGCTGAGTGGGGATGAGGCTCACGAACTCAACTGGTTGCAAAAAGTTTTCGAGCCTAATGTATTGCTCGATGAAACTATGACATACGCCAGGCGTTTAGCTAAAGAGAGTTCGGGTTTTTCAATGAAGTGTATGAAGCGCCAGCTTAACTTCGATGCTGAGGGTGGATTCAGCGAAGCCTACACGCGCTCTGTTGAGGATATGAATATAGCCTTGAAACAGCCAGATTTTAAGGAAGGGCTACGAGCCCTTAAAGAGAAGCGACCGACCGACTTCTTAAAGTAACAGGCGTTTAGTTTGTCGGTGGGTTCGACATTTATCAGATAGTACAATTGAGGAGTTAAAAAATGAGCGGTGATGAATTGTTAGCTAAATTGACGTTTACAGAAATGGGTACGCGTTATTGTAACGCCTGTGATGCTAAGGATTGGGATACTGCGCTTAGCCTTTTTGCTGAAGATGCAGAAATAGATGCGACTGCTGTGTATGGTAAAGCGTTTAAGGGGCACGAGCAGATCAGGACGTTTTTTTCATCGGCGCCTGACTGTTTGGGACATCATGCAACGGGCTTTTATTCCGATATGATCAGTGATTCGAAGGCGATAGGCCACTTGAAGATGTTGACAATGTTTAAGCGCAACACGTTCACAGTGAACTATCGCTGGGATCTGGAAAAAATTGAAGGGAAGTGGCTGATCAAAAAGCAGAAGTTTAAAATTTTTGCCAAGCAGGACTTTGTTGCGAGCTAGGCCTTCAGATTAGCTGGTATATTGCAGGGCAACGTGAGTACCACGGCGGCCCCGGGGCGGCAATAGTATTGCTTGTGTCACCGTACGGCACTATCAAATTTTAGTATCTGCCTCTAGGCTAGGAGTTTATTTGAAAAATAATTTGCGGCCATTTCCTGAGGAGTTGCAGCCAGGCTATTATCCGTTCTCTACAGCAGTGCAACTTCGCTTTGGCGACATCGATGTTAATAGCCATGTTAATAATGTGTCTGTAGCGCGCCTCTTTGAAGAAGGGCGGTTGAAGTTTGCTCTTTGCTATAGAAATACAGAATACGAGAATATGAGCGCTAGCGATGAAAAACTTGTCGTTGCCTCTTCGCTGATCAATTATATTGGAGAGGTGTTTTATCCTGAATCGGTGCGCATTTATTTAGGTGTTGCCGAGGTGGGAGCGAGCTCTTTCACACAGTCATGTTTAATGTTGCAAAAGGGTTCGCCGGTGGCGCATTCGCGTGTTAGTTTGGTACGTGTTGATGGTGGGCAGTCTAAACCATTATCCGAAATTCTTCGAAAGTCATTATTATCTTTTAAAGTGGGTTCCTAGTTGAAAAAAATTTGATGAAGCTGATTGATCACGCCAATAGATTTTCGACTAAGCCGGCACTAGTCACCGAGTGCGGCCAGACCTTGACTTTTAGCGAGCTAGAACGTCAATCTGCGCAACTCGCTAACCTGTTTAACGATATCGGCTTGCGGCGCGGCGATACCATAGCAATTTTGATGACAAATCGTGTTGAGTACTTCCTCACTGTGTGGGCGGCTCAGCGCAGCGGTTTGTATTTTACGCCTGTCAATTGTCACCTTTCCAGCCAGGAAGCGAGCTATATTATCGAAGATTGTGGTGCGTCGGTTTTAATTGCCGATGCAACGCTTGAACCATTGGCGAGCTATGCGCTGAAAAATAATCTGGGTGTAACACACCATTTTAGTGTGGCTGGCGGCATCGATGATTTTAAACCACTGGTGGATGCCTTTCAGGGCTATGCCACAGTGCCCCAAGATTACGAACCCGCCGGTAGTATGATGTTGTACTCCTCGGGTACAACCGGTGTGCCAAAAGGCATCAGACGGGCGCTGCCTGAGCATGACTACGGCGCGCCCGTTCGCATTGAACCTATGATGGAGGAGATGTGGGGTTTCAAGCCCGACAGCTGCTATCTAAGCCCGGCGCCTCTTTACCACGCTGCGCCATTGGCTTGGTGCATGGGGGCTCAAAAGCTTGGATGCACCGTGATAATGATGCAGAAATTCGACCCCGACCGGTTTCTGGCGCTAATCGAACAGTATGAGGTAACGCATACCCAGTGTGTTCCCACCATGTTTTCGCGACTTCTGTATTTGCCAGAAGAGCGAAAAGCGCGATATCGCCTGTCGTCGCTACAGGCAGTAATTCATGCGGCGGCGCCTTGCCCTATGCCAGTTAAAGAGCAGATGATTGATTGGTGGGGCCCGATAATTTATGAATTTTATTCGGGCAGTGAATGGTTTGGCACAACGGCAATTAATAGCCAAGAGTGGTTGGCGCACAAAGGCTCAGTGGGAAAATCTTTGCAGGGTGGCATTCACATTGTTGACGAGGATGGCTCGGAGTTGCCCAGCGGTGAGGTTGGCCTGGTTTATTTTGAGAATCCCCAGTTGAACTTTCAATACCATAATGATCCGCAGAAAACAGAATCGGTAATGCTTGGTGAAAACTGGGCAACTTATGGTGACCTTGGTTACATTGACGATGAAAATTATCTCTACCTAGTGGATCGTCGTACTGACCTGATCATTTCTGGTGGGGTAAATATTTATCCTAGCGAAATTGAAAATACATTGCTCGAGCACGATGCGGTAATGGATGTTGCGGTGGTTGGTGGGGCCGACCCCGAGTGGGGGGAGCAAGTGGTGGCAGTTGTCGAAACCCACGACGGCGCAAGCGACGACGCACTTGCATTGAGTTTGATGGAGCACTGTCGCCAGCGTATTGCGCCCTATAAGTGCCCGCGAGCTGTTGATTTTCGCAAGTTGCCTCGCACGGAAACGGGTAAACTCCAGAGGCGAGTATTGAAAGCGGCGTACGCCAAAACTAGGTAACTTTTGCAATCTTTATATAGGTCTGGTGATGTTGCTGCCTCGACCGCTGAGCAGGGCGCATTTTACTGATTCTATCGTATAGATGCGTCGTTCAGCATAAGCGATAAGCCTCTAAAATATGGAGATTATTTTTTCGTGGTTGCTCTACGTATACTGTGCCTGCTGGCTAAGTGGCCTAACCTGGAGCACCTTTGAGTCCATTTAATACTTTACATGTGTGTAAAGTCATGATAGCGTCGGAGTAGTGCTCAAGGGTTGCTCCAGAGCCGTTTAACGGTAGCACATGTCTCCTTGATATCCGGCTTTAGCTTAGCAGCTGAAACCGGATTTTTTTTGGAGGGGAAGCGGGCGTCGTCATTAATCGGTAATAAATTTGGATGATGCCGTATGAATGTTTTTATTGTGAGGATAAAAAAATGGGTAATGAATCTGCATTAGATTCCGCAAAAATTTTGCCAATACTGCTTGAGCAAAATATTCTAAATGGACAGGGTCTTATTTCAGGCGACCCCACAGAGTTTGAGGACGAAGGAATGTCAAGGGAGGGAGAGGCCGTGCCTTTCGCCATGCACAATTTTCATACCGGTAAGATTGCTGTCTCGGTTTATGAATCTGAACCTTCAAAGGTATTCATCAACGGCAGCCCCTATGATGAATTTGTGTATATATTAGAGGGTCGCCTTATTCTTACGCCCGAAGGTGGCAGCGCTCAGGAATATAAACAGGGTCAGTCATTGGTTGTTCCTAAAGGTTATGTCGGACATTGGGAAATGCCTGAAAAATACAGAGAGCTCATTGTTATAAACGCAGACTATGCGTCTGACCAGTAGCAACCGAGTCGGTTTCCTCTATGTGTGATACCCGCATCACAGGCTCGCCAAAAGATTGCCGGCGCCTCAACAAACCGCCTGTTTGCCAGCTGTTTTGTGAATAGGCGTGCAGGTTTGAGTTGCCCGGAAGACGTCGTGAGAGCCTACTACTCCGATATTTCGAATCGGCGTTTTGCCGAGGCCGCTGCGCGGCTGGCGCCAGATGTTTCGACTTGGATACTTGGTTACGGGCAATGGCCATTAGGTGGCAGGCACAATTTGAATAGCCTAAAAAAAATCCACGCAATTGTTGCAGAGCGTTTTCCTGAGGGTCTGCAGGTTGATATTAAAGCGTTAACGGTAGAGGGGCCTCGTGTTGCGGTGGAGGCTGAATCTTATGGTGTACGGATAGACGGCCGGATTTACAGAAATCAGTACCATTATCTGCTTGTGGTCAGGGAGGGATTAATAACGGAGCGACGAGAGTATATGGATACCATTCATGCTAAAGAAATGCTGTGTGACCCTATAAACGGAGAGCATGATTTTCTGTCTTAAAGATCTCCGGTTTCCATAGTGCATTGCCGTGGCTATCGCAACAGGGCAGGCCCACTAGGCCTGCCCCTCAATTTTTGCGAGCACTTCATGGATATCCGGATCAAGTTCTGCGCTCCTTCGATAAAATCGCCATTGGCCATCAACCCGCTTTAGTTCATCGGTATAATGACCAGAGGCAACCAACATATTGGGCTTGCCTTCTTTGTCGCGATGAATGCTGAGCAGGCAACGCGCTGCGTGGCTTTACCACCGCTAATTGATATTTTTGGCTGTGTTGTGACATGAGCAGCGGTTGTGGTTGCCCTGCAACGCTAAGCTATTTGTTCCTTGCCGGAGTAAACGCACTCGCCAATTAGGGCGTCTTCAGTAAAAAGCTTTGCATAGGATTCACCATCGCCGCTATTGGCAAGGCGACGGTAGTGCGGGTTTAACAGATGGGTCGCGCTGTAAAACGTACTTCGCTATTGCTCGAGCAGTGCGTTAAGTAGCGCAGTGTCGAGGTGCTCTGTAATGCTGCAGATTTTGCCTCCCCTGAAATGGTAGACATGTACGTACTCGTTATTGTACGGCATGCCGCTGCGGCCTTTGGCTTCTCCGATCGATTCTATAAACACAACATTCTCACCTGAGCCGACATTTTTTATGGTGAGAGGCACGCCCTCGGGGCCAATGTGCACAAAAACTTTCAGCCAGCAGTTATTGAGAATGTCTTCCTTTCCCTTGAAAGTTTTACTGACAACGGGGTTGTTGCCAATGGCCCGAAACGTAACGTCTTCTGTTGTGTATTCAAAGGCACCGTCTAAGTTACCTTCACCAATTGTGTTGAAAAAGTTCAGTGCTATTTCTTGGTTTTCTGTGGCCATTTGTTTAGTGCGCCTCCAATAATAAAGTGATCAATGCAGCAGTGACTATACACTGCTGTAAAAACAAAGTCTGGCCGGAATTTTACCAGTCAGATAACCGGTAGCTGAGTATGGGGGTCGGAGCTGCCTTAAAATTAATGAATTATCGACTTGCATGCCAACCAAATATAGATTTTATTTCCATGTATTCTTCAAGGCCGAACATCCCAAATTCCCGTCCATTTCCAGACTGCTTGTATCCACCAAATGCCCCCGCAGGGTCTTCGTGAGCACCGTTCAAATGAACCATACCTGTTCTCATTTTTAAGGCTACGCCTTGTGCCCTTGAAAGTGAGCTCGACTGAACATAACCCGACAGCCCGTATTTTGACTCATTGGCAATCTCAATAGCTTCATCTTCATTCGCATAAGGAATTAGACATAGCACCGGTCCAAAAATTTCTTCTTGGGCAATTGCCATTTTTCGATCCACATTGGCAAAAATTGTTGGTCTGAGATAATAGCCAGAGTCCATACCCTCGGGTCGACATCCGCCAGTGACAAGTCTTGCGCCTTCAGCTTTGCCGTGTTTAATCATCTGTTTCACTTTTTCATACTGCGCTGCATTGGCGAGGGGGCCAATGTCGCCAGCGCGTACAACGTGCTCAGGATCAATGGATCCGGCACTGCAATTGGTCGGCTCTGCAACGCCTATCGAGTTTGCCGTTTCAGCGGCTATTGCAACAGCCTCCTCATAGTGTTGTTCGGGAATTAACATGCGCGACGGAGCATTACAGTTTTGACCACTGTTAATCATCATAATCGAAACCCCTTCGGCTACTGATTTTTGAAGATCAACGTCATCTAGCAGAATGTTTGCCGATTTACCGCCAAGTTCTAAGGTTACGCGTTTTATGGTATTGGCTGCTTCCTGAGCGACAGAAATACCAGCTTGCGTAGACCCGGTGAACGACATCATGTCGACGTCAGGGTGGGCAGATAGTGCCTTTCCAACATCGTCGCCGCTACCATTGATCAAATTGAATACTCCTGAAGGAACACCAGCCTCTTCCATTATTTCGGCAAGCAAAATGCTGTTCAGTGGAGCCATTTCTGAAGGCTTTAATATCATGGTGCAGCCGGCGGCCAATGCGGGTGCGATTTTGCACACAATTTGATTCAAAGGCCAGTTCCAGGGTGTGATAAGCCCGCAAACGCCTATCGGCTCACGTTGCCATGCAGTGCCGCCGTCCTTGCGCAGAAAGCCGTAGTCGCTCAGTACAGCCAGTGTCTGTTGAAAATGGTAATCGCCAGATGCAACTTGGGCAACCTGGGCGAGCCAGGTGGGCGCCCCCATTTCCTTTGTCACGGTGTTTGCAAGCTCTTCACTGCGACGTTGGTAAATAGCAATAATACGCTCGAGCAATTGGAGACGCTGCTCAACGTTCCATTTGCTATAGTCGGCAAACGCTTTTCGTGCGGACTGTACGGCGAGATCAACGTCTTTTGGGCCGCCCATTCCTATGGTGGCAATGGGTAACTCAGTAGCCGGGTTGATTACCTGATGTGTGTTTGAGGTCGAAGATTTTTGCCAGCGGCCTCCAATATAAAATTCTTGCTTCTCGTCCAATGGTTTTCTCCGTCAGAGTAATTTAATGTTTAATCAAAAAAGGCGCTTTGGATACGAATCTTTGAAGTTTGTTTCGCAACACAATACGATGTGTTGTGTTGTGCTGAGCTAGCGGTATTGGCAAGTCGAACATAGCGGCCTGTCAAATACGGTTTTAAAATGTTGCTAAAGGACATTGCGTAGTAGTTAGTTATTTTCAAAGCCAAGTAGTACATTAGCTGTGTTTTTCCCAAGGTCATCTACCGCGTAACCACCTTCAAATACCAGTACGGTGGGCAATTTCAGAGAAGCGAGTAATTGGCCCACTTTCAAATAATCGCCTGTTTCCAGTGTGAAAAACGAGATTGGATCATCCTTAAAGGTGTCGAGACCCAGCGAAACTACGAGTGCGTCGGCCTTGTAGTCTGTAATGCGTTTGGTGCAGTGCAAAACCGCTGACTGCCATTGCTCGAAGTTCGAGCCTTTTGCTAATGGAATATTTAAATTAAACCCTTCACCTTTATGGCTTCCCGTTTCGTCTGCGTAGCCTGTGTAGTAGGGAAACTCGTCGACTGGATCGCCATGTACAGAGGCAAAAAATACATCTGGTCGCGAATAAAATATGTCTTGCGTTCCATTGCCGTGATGGTAGTCCACATCGAGAAGTGCCACTTTAGAGGCGCCTGAATCCAGTAATCTTTGCGCAGCAATGGCAGCGTTGTTTAAGAAACAGTAGCCACCACCGTAGTCAGCGCCGGCGTGATGCCCAGGTGGGCGACACAGGGCAAATGCGGCGTTGTCTCCGGCAGTTACCGCATCTGTTGCGGTAGTGGCAATACTGCTGGCAACCTTTGCGGCTTCGGCGGTTCCGCCTGTGATAGGCGCTGTTCCATCGAAAAAGAAGCTGCCTAAACGCGCAATAAACGAATCGGGTTTATTGGGCCTCATGCGGTGGAGGGGCCACACGCAGGGTAGAGGGTTGTTATCAATTTGTAGTTTGCGCCACTCATCATGCGCACCGCACAGGAACTGATAATACGCTGCAGTATGAACCGCTAGCACCGATTGTTCCTCAAACGGCGCAGGTTCTATCATGGGGCCAATTTTGGCAGCTAACAAGTTGTCATGAACGATTTTCGCGCGCTCCGGTTTTTCGAAGATTGCCCCCACGTTACCAGGTATTAACTCTATGTCTGGTGCGTGTTTGAAGTGGTGGTTAGAGGTGACGATTTTCATTTTCTTTAACTCCTGCTACTAGTGCTAAGGGGTATACCCCCTCTTTATAAACGCTTGTTGGGTAGAAGAAGCGTGAGACAGTGGCTGGGAGAGCAACCGTTGAATTTATTCTGGTTTTTTACTGGCCCTCTCTAGCGCCAGGTCAAAGGCTTTGGGGTCGCCCTCAATGGCGACCACGTCCATGCGAATTTTATTAATTAACCATGAGGCATGATCCTGAAGGCTAAACCAACCCTCCCAATTCATATGCATATTGCAGTAGATGGTATTGATGAACATTGGCGAGCTGTCGGTCATATCAGCGTCGCTGGGTTTGACGTGGTGGCAGGCGAGTAACTTTGTTTTTAAATGCGCATTGTTATTTTCAACAACAATTTTAGTGTTGCTACATATATGCGATGTAAAATCGAACCCTGGTAGAAAACGTTTAGGGCCCAAAGCGAGATATTCTTCTGGCTGAATTATCTGGTCGACATTGAGCATCGCGGCCTGTAGGTGAAATGGCTTGCTCAAGAGCTCCGTGATTTGCCCCCAGTTACGCGCATCTAGTCCGTCCAGATAACGCAAGAGGGTGTCTGTGACGGCAGCCTTTTTGGTGAATACATTAAGTTTTTCGTCGTTCATATGGCCTCCAGAATGAGTAGCTACTAGAAGTTATTGGCCATCGACTGCTTTAATCGATGGCCTCTTTGGTGATGCCTGAAATGTCTCCCGTTGTGCATCAGCATTTGGCTGGCATGTTTTTTAAAGACCACTGTTCGAAGCTCGTAAAGCCCTTCGGTATCAGTTTCTTAACGAGAGCCAGTTTTGCTGAGGAATTGGGGCCGAAATAGTCAAATTCCTGCCAGAATTCCATCATCTGTCGAAACTCTCTCGCGCTTGGAAATTTCTTGTCATAACCCTCGGCCGGAATCTGCTCGAAACATATTCTGTGGCCCTGATCGTTTAATATATCGATCAGCTTTTGCCAATTGTAAATGCCGGCGGATAAAGGCAAGTAGTTTTCATTGCCAGCTAATTGAGGGTTGTCCAGCGCAGCCCTTACTATTAAGCCAAGCTCGCCAATATCTGCGCAGTGGAAGCTGCATTGATGGGGGTCGAGTGGTAGACGCCACAATTGTTCACCGTTTTCGTTTTGTTGAGGCGCGAAAATGGTGTGAAAGTTTTGAAAGTAAAAGGGCGCTTCAACAAAGGTTGTATACGTGAAGCCGGCTTTTTTAACGTCCAAGTCAACTCTCGCTTTGCTTGTGAAGTGTGGAACGTTATATTTTCCATTCGATAGAGCTTCATAGTCGGGAAGGGTTGACCAGATAAAATGTTGAATACCCGCTTCCCGAGCAGCTCTAACCATGGCCTTACCCTGCTCGTACTCGTTAAGGCGTGTTTCTCTATCCCAAAAATTAGTTACCGCAAATATGCCGTAAGCGTCATGAAATGCTGCTTTTAGTCCTTCCGGCTGGTTCAGGTTTACCTGATGCAATTCACAGTTAGCAGCTTCTAACGCTTTAGCGTGAACACTGGTTGTGTCTCGCGTGATAACTCTAATTAAATAGTTAGGGTTCGAAGAAAGGGCTTTAACAACACTGCCACCCTGTGCGCCTGTACCGCCTACAACTACCATTGTTTTTCGCATATTGCTTATCGCTTGCCTTTCAACTCTAGGCTCTGTGTAATCAGGGTGTAACGTTCATTCAGTCGCCGTATTTTTGCTTTGGAAGCTTGGGTATCGGCCGAGCGTTAAAAATAATGGTGCGCCTATGAATGCTGTGCCTGCCCCCAGTGCTAATAGCAGGCTATAGTTTCCCGTTGCGTCAAGAATAGGGCCATAAATTAGTGGTGCCATACCACTGCCAAGCGTGGTTACTGCAATGAGTGCACCATAAGTTTTTGAGTAGGCTCTCAGTCCGAAATAACGTGATACGAGATACGCCATAATGTCGTACTCCGCACCGGCGGCAAAACCCACCATGATGGTGGCGATTATCATTGGAAGAACCTGTGCCGGGGCGAATAGATAGATCAGGCAGCCAAACGCCGGGAGTACCATAACGCAAAAGGCAACGAGCGGCCCCCAGATTCGATCAATCAAAAAGCCGCCGACAAGGCGACCCGTGATAAGCGATAGTCCGAAGACGCTATAAATTAAGCTTGCCTTGGTATGACTTAAGCCTTTTTCAACGAGCATGGGAACAATATTGGTTATGAGTGAGAGAACCACTATGATCACCAACACCGAAGCAAAAACAATGACCCAAAATCGCCAACTGTAGAGCACTTGTTTAAAGTCGAGGCCCTTTGCCGTTTTTGACTGTTGCGAAACTGAATTTGCCAGTTCTGAGCTGTGTGATTTGGGCAGTGCAAAAAGGCAAATAAAAAATGTAGTGAGCGGAAGCAGGGCCAGCAGTAAAAAGGCAAGCTGCCAGTGCTCAGTCCCGGTCAAAGTAGACAAAAGTAATGGAGCCACCGCACTGATGACGCCGCCACCAGACAAAACGATAGCAAGCGCTATGCCCCGCTTTTTTTCAAAGTGAAGGCATGCCAGTTGAGTCCAAGTTACCAAAAGTGCACCGCTGCCCACTAAGGGAAGAACCAAATAAAAGAAGTAGAGGGTATTGCGGGTAATCTCGATGAAGCTAAGGACAGCGTAAAGTGCTGAGAACAGCAGTAGTGAGCATAGCGTAACAGTTTTTGGTTCGAATCGAATGAGTAGCCAGCCCCCTAGCTGGGAGCCAATTGCAATGCCGATAAAGTTAAAGGTAATTGCCCGTTGTAGCTCTCCAATGGGTATGTCCAGCGCCTCTGTGAGGTCTGGAACCAGTGGGCCAAAACTATACAGGCCAAGATAGTGAGGTGAAGTGACTACACCGAGCAAAGCTATAAGTAAAATCCGCCAGCCTTCTCTGAATTCGGTGTTTGCCTTATGCAGCATCTATGATTCTCGATTACCTGATGGCGTTCTTATCCAATTCTATATTGACTGATTTGTTGGCAATCGAAAACCAGTGACAATAATCTTTATGTGTGAATGCACTATGATCGGTATGTTGGCAAAGTCATCAATAAGAATATGTTACCGACGTTTAGATGAGCCTGTAATTATTGCGATATCTTCTGTGCGAGGCACTACCTTGAGCAGCATCTTAGCTGTGTTTGTATGTTGGTGTTCTAAAGGTGTTTTATTTAAACAGCGTCCGGTCTTTCGCTATTGTTTGTTGCTGACAGTCGGCTTTCATATTTTGCGATAACGGCGTCTGCAAAGCCCTCAGTCGCGCCCTGAATAGCTCGATTGTATCCAAGGCACGCAGAGATTTGCTTTGTGTCTGCGCGGAGCTCGTGTAAGTATTTAACCAGGCGAGCCACAACAAGCTCATGTTGTTCTAATTGATTCAAAGCCATAGCAGGGCACTTTATTTAAGTATTAATATAGAGTCGGGTTTAGTCGTTATCGAGAACAGCCGTTGCCTCAACCTCTACGAGAAGGCCAGGTTGAGCAAGGGCCTGTACGCCGATCATTGAGCAGGCTGGGAGGTTTTCCGAGTCAAAGAAAGCGCTCAGTGCCACAACGTAGTTCTCAAGTAGTTCGGGTTTGAGATCGACGATATAAGTGGTTACCCGAACCAGATCTTTGGGGGTGGCACCTGCGGCTTCTAACGCAATACGCACATTCTCTAGCGACGCTTTAAGTTGTGATGCGAAGTCGTCGCCAACCTGTGCACCGGTTTCGTCAATCGCTGTTTGGCCAGCGATGTGCAGGTGGCTCTCGCCTTGCGACTTAACCACCTGCGCCATAGCAAAATGAGTTCCGTCAAGCATTTTGGCGGGTTGGAAAGATTTGCGAGGCATTGGTTTTTCTCCTGTAAAGGGTTTTTCTATAACTCGACCAGCTTTTGCTAATCGAGTAGTGAAGATTAAGGCAAGCTGTGAATAGAAAAAATTAATGCAAATTAGCTCATCGCCAATTGTTCATCGACAGCACGCATGCCAGCATCAATAGCGGAACTCAAATAGGCTTTTGCATGAGAGTCAGAGTTGGCGATGCTAATTCGTCCAAACTGTTTTCGTCCCAGTTCATGTGGGGCCTGGCCTTCTAGCCAGTTTGGATCAAACAGGTCACGATATTCGAAGGCGTATCCATGTGACCAGCGATTGACCGTAATCGCTTCAATGTCTCGATCGGCATTAAAACCTGTGGTAGCGAACATGCCGTTGAGCTGCGCTTTTATACGTTTTTCATAGTCTTCAAACGAGGTGTTATAGATTTCATGTCGGGCCAGACGATACAGATCTCGCTGCGACTGGTTGCCGCTAATTTCGCTTGTGGGCGAGTTGAGCATGTAATAAAGCATGGGTGAATCTGCGTCTTGCGACGGCTTGTAGTTGCCGATAGCGGTGGGTGGCGCCTTAGATACAAAGTTGAAATAGCTGGCAGGGCACACATAAAACTGGCTGCCAGCCTCCCTGAATGCGCGACTATTTCGCGCGAGCACATTGACAGAGAGTAATGGCAGTCTGACGCCGTACAAGAGATTTTCTTTCTGCTCTTCGGTCATTTCGGGGCATAGGTGTGGGATGACGCCATTATTGCAAGCCATCACGCAACTTTTCGCCTTCACGCGATAGGCTGCTCCATCTTTAACGTAAGACACACTAACGGTTCCGTCGTTGTTGACGGCGTTGACTGCGGTACTCCTTAGCCTTAATCGTACCGGATGATCCGGGCGGTCAAGTTGTGAGTAGTCAAAGTGGGCTTCGACGATGCTATCCATTGAGGTGCCGCGGGCTACCTGAGGAATCAATCGACGTACCATTGTTCTCGTTAGGCTCGCGTTGCCATCGGGAAACCAGATGATGTCTGTGCCTTCGGGAATATCTTCTTCTGCTATAACGGCCAGTGCTTCCTGACCCATTATGCCAGCACCGGGCAGTCCATTTTTAATGGCTTCTAAAATGGAAATTCCGTCAACCCCCACACCATAAGTTACTTTTAATATTGGGTTCCAGAGTTCGCAGGCTTTTTCGCCAAGGCCGACGTTTTCGAGGAGAAACTTTTTGTAGCTGGTGTTAGTTAGTGTTTTACGCATATTACCTGAGGGCAGGGGCGTAACAAGTTGCAGCGTGCTGTTGGCTAATTGAATCAGTTTTTCTTTTTCGGCATCAGGTAAGGGCAGGGCGTTAATCATCTCCTTATAATTATCGTAGCCATGCCAGGCGGCAAACCAGTGGCCGTTAATGATTTTATCTTCGCCAAAGTGCTCTTTGCTTGTGTACAGGCCAATTGAGTGATTCATAGAGGTTAGCGGCCATTCGGGGTCGTTCATTGCCCGCAATCGGTCCAGGTCAATGCCGATGTCAGCAATTAATTGCTGTGCTCGTTTAGAATACTGGTCAGAATCTTGAAAGTTACCGCTACCGCCAGCACCCAGCAACATCTGACCCTGGCTATGGAATTCGTTACGTTTTGCGTGCCCACCAAAATCATCGTGATTATCGAGCAGCAATATCTTTTTGTCTTTTCCAGCTTGTTGTTGATAATAAACGGCGGCGGCTAGGCCACTGATACCGGCGCCGACCACAACTAAATCATATTCTTCGTTGAGATCTTCGTAGTTAGCGGGCTTTTCGCCACGCCACGCGAGGGCATGGGCAACTTCGAAAGAGCCCTTATGACTGCCGCGCATGCCCGTTAATGTTGGAGGGTAGTAGGGTGCCGTGGCATTCACGGCAGACCTAGATCCCATTGCCAGTGTCTTGGGTGCGCCGAGAACGGCGGCACTCGCCAAGCTGACTGAGACGCCATTGAGAAAGTCTCTCCGCGTGATCTGCTGTTTCATAGTTTGGACCTTGATTGCGCTCGGCGAGGGGCTGAAAAATAAAAGAGCCCCATTGGGGGCTATTAGTATTAATCGCCGTCGGTAAATACAAGTGGTAGGCTGGCCAGCGATACAACAGCACCAAGATTGATTTCAATATCGGAGCCATCTTCAATTGAAAAGCTTGGAAAGCGTTTAAACCACTCTTCGAATGCGATACGTAGCTCAAGCCTAGCTAGGTTTGAGCCTACGCAGCGATGCGGGCCAAAGACGAAGGCACCGTGGCGATTGGGTGATCGCTCAAAGTCTGCTTGCAATGGGTTTGGGAATGCGTCTTTATCTAGGCTAATAACCGATGTGAGGCAGTTGACGAAGTCGCCTTTCTTAAAGTTTACACCGTGGAATTCGACGTCTTTAGTGACAGATCGCCGTACCTCTACTACTGAGTGCAGGCGGAGGAACTCTTCCACTGCGCCGGGAATGAGTTCAGGATTGTCCCTTAGTTTTTGTTGTTCCTTAGGATTATTAGCAAGGTAACGCCAGGCGAAGCCTAGGGAGGAGGCGACTGTGTCAAGGCCGCCGACGAACAGCAGATAATACATACCAAGAATTTCTTTATCTTCCATGGGGCGGTCACCCACAGTAAAGTCTAGTACCGCAGTTGCCAGATCGTTGCCCGGATTGGCCCGCTTTTCTGCAATCATATCGACTAAGTAGCTATAGATTTCTCGTGCTGCTTTTGAGCGAGTTTCTATGGAGTTGGCCACGTGCAGCAGTGAATACTCGTACTGGAGAATTTTTTCAAAATCTGATGGGGGCATTCCGAAGAGCTCCATAAAAACTCTTACCGGGAATTTAACTGCAAAATCTTCAACGAAATCGCAAGCGCCCTTTGCTTTGATTGCATCCATCAACTCAGAGGCGGTAGCACGAACCGCATCTTCTCTTGGTGCGATAGCGGCGGGGGACAGTGCCTTGTTAAAGTGTATTCGGTACTTCAGGTGGTCGGGTGGATCGATTTCCAAAGGAATCAAATCCAGTTCTTCGCCGATTAAAAAAGAGAAGCCCGTGTTATTTTTTGAGGAAAAAAGCTCGGGATTTTGCAGGACCTCCTTCATAATGGCCGCGTCAGAAATTGACCATCCGCCCGCGCCCTGGAATGCGCCAGGGTTGAAAAAGATGGGTGGGGCAATTTCATGCAAATTTGCTAAAACAGCGAATGCATTTTTTTTCAGTTCTGGGTGAGATGCTCCGTCGAGAGTAAACACGAGTTCGCGGGGAACGTGATCGGGTATGCTGTGATCATACATTTCTAGGGTACGCTCTAATAGTGTATTGGCTAACGCTAATGTGTGAGAGGCCAAAGTGCTGTTTTAGTTGCCTCCAGTTAGCCTTCTAGGTTACCTTGACTTAACAGGAGTGTAAACTAAAATTTGCACGGTAATGAGTATGTTTGCATTGATTTTAAAGGGTTACCTATGTCGCTGCCGAAGAAGTTCTCCGAGCCTATGTTAGCCGCAGAGCGCGTGGTTTTTAGCGGCACTGGCCAGTCGGATGTTGGCCGGAAACTGGAGCGCTCCGCTATTGATTTAACGTTGGACGCGGCACTTGAGGCAATAGCCGATGCCGGGCTCGATCCCTCAGATATCGACGGTTTAAGCTCTTACCCAGGGGTACGTAAAGATATCTCGCCAGGGTTTGGCCCAGTTGCTCTGGCGGATGTTAAGAATGCCCTAGGGCTTCAGCTCAGGTGGCATAGTGCGGGTTGGGAGGGGCCGGCGCAGGCGGGTGCAATTGTTAACGCCTGTATGGCCGTTGCCAGTGGCCTCTGCCGCCATGTGCTGATTTTTCGTACAGTAACAGAGGGCTCCTCAACCAGCGTGGAGCGCAAAGCCAGTGTTTCCGGGACAGGCGGTGATCGTATATCGGGCCCTTTTCAGTGGATGGTGCCGTTTCGGGGCTATTCTGCAGTTCATTTGGCCGCGGTCTATGCGAACCGGCACTTCCATGATTTTGGCACCACCCGCGAAGCGCTCGGGCAGATTGCCATTAACAATAGAGCAAATGCTGCGCTGAATCCCAAAGCAGTTTTCACCGCACCTATTGCGATGGAAGATTATCTTTCTGCACGTATGATAAGCACTCCGCTGTGCCTGTTAGATTGCGATGTGCCGGTTGATGCGAGCACGGCGATTGTTGTTTCTTCGGCAGATGCGCTGGCAGATATTGCCAGGCCGGTTTTTCTAGATTCGATGGGTTGTGCACTACAAGGGCGCGATTCCTGGGACAATTTTTCTTCAGACTTGACCGCGATGGCTGCACACGATGCGGCAAAGCATATGTGGTCTCAAACTGACCTGACGCCGAGCGATGTAGACACGGCGCAACTCTACGACGGCTTTTCCATGTTGGCACTTACATGGCTAGAGGCGCTTGGCTTTTGTGGCAAAGGCGAAGCCAAAGACTTTTTAAAAGATGGAAAAAATATTGCGCGCGATGGATTACTGCCACTCAACACCAATGGGGGCCAGCTTTCGGGCGGGCGCACCCATGGGTTTGGCTATTTTCACGAGGCAATCACGCAGCTAAAGGGGCGGGCAGGCGGTCGGCAACTGCAGCGTAAGCCCAAAGTGGCGGTTGTGGCAAATGGTGGTGGCCCGTTGGGATCTTGCTTTCTGCTTAAAGTGTGAAGAAAAAAACGTTGCTACCTAATTATCAATCGCTTGAATGCCCCGTGCAGCGATACAACTCCCTTACGTTGCCGGTCGGTCGGTCGGCCGTAGCGTAGCTCTGGTGGCGCACTTCTAATAGCATGTTTCAGATAGCACTACATGCGAATACCGCCATCCAGGCGAATGGTCTCGCCGTTGAGATAGCCGTTTTCGGCGATCTGAGTCGCCAGTAAACCAAACTCTTCGGGTCTGCCCAGACGTTTAGGAGACTGCACCATGGCTTCAAGCCCGTTTTTAATTTCGTCGGGTACGGCGAGCATGGCTTCGGTGCCCATAACGCCGGGCGCAATAACATTAATGCGAATACCTAGCTCAGACAGGTCGCGCGCAATTGGCAGAGTCATGCCCACAATACCTGCCTTGCTAGCGCTGTAAGCTGCCTGGCCTTTCTGGCCATCCATAAAGGCAACAGATGCCGTATTGATGATGACGCCTTTTTCGTCACCGTCATTGGTAGCCATTTTTTCTACGGCCAGCCGCAGCACATTAAATGTTCCAACAAGATTGACGTTGATAATACTTTGAAAGTGATCGAGCGGGTGGGGCCCTTTGCGTGTACTATAAGTTTTAACGCTGGGACCAAAGCCGGCGCAGTTTATGCAGATGTCTACCGACCCAAAGTCACGCACAACCTGGTCGAGACTGGCCCTTACATTTTCTTCGCTGGTAACGTCTGTTTTGTAGTATTTAATCGCCTCTGGATTGCTGGAAGCCAGCGCATTTGCGCTGGCTTCATCCAGATCAAAAATGGCGGCGCGCGCATTTTTGCCTACAAATGCCATGGTTGCGGCTCGGCCCAGTCCGCCGGCTCCGCCAGTAATAATGACAACTTTATTGTTTAAATCCATTGATATTCTCCGGGGTTTTATAAACGCTTAGTGGGTTGATTTAAGCGTTTTCCTGACTGTATTTCTCAACTGCGTGCTGAATTAAATCGGTTAGGTTATCTGCCGGTGCGTCGGGTAGTGCCAGGCCATCAGCTGATCGTGAAGGGAGTAACACCACCGCATTACCTAGACTGGATTTTTCTCCGGCGCGGTTGATGCTCCACACATCCAGATGAACTTCGTGCCTGTCATCAACAACCTTTTTGTTAGTAACTTCGCCATGAAGCCAGGTTGTATCGCCAAGAAAGTTAAACTTGCGATGCTGAACAGATAATTTCCAGAGCCAACCGTCATCGCCTATCCAGTTTGTTAGCAGGTGCGTTAGCCACACTTCGCGCTGACCGCCGTAATCGTAAGGCCCTGGAAAGCCCAGTTCTTGCGCCCAGTCGTTTTGCCAATGGCAGCGTTGCACAGTGTCGGGGACGCCAAGCTGATCTTTTGGAAATAGGCTGGGAACTTTTTTGCGCACATCGTAGGTGAGTTTAAATGCACCGGGGGGCGATATTTGCAGGCCCCAACCCATGTGCCAAAGGATAAGATCGGTTAGCTTTAGTGGCCCCTTAACCATTTTTGGCAGGGTTTCACCAACGGTAACATCTTCCCAGAATCGGGTTTTTTCGCCCCGTTGCGTTTGGCTTTCGGCCTCGTAACAAGCGTCTATCTCCGCAAGCTCGTCGTCGGAATAGGGTGCGGGAAGCGTCATTGGCTTCTTTTCTTTTCCGCCGTCTTTCTTGTCACTACCGCCACTTCGCTCAGTGGCAATGAATAGGCCGCGCCGAGAGGCAACGGGTTCTCCGTTCTGGTTTCTCTGGAATATGCCGCGTACTTCGTGAATAGACTTTCCGCCCATTCTACCTTCGGCAAGCTTGGTGCCCACTAGCGACTTGCGAAGGTAGCAGCGATCGCCTTCGCGCAATGGCTTCCACCATTCAAAAGTCATTTCGGCCTGGTAAGCGCCCAGACCGCTCAGCGGATCGCCTTTGAGCTTTTGTTTCATTTCGGGGCTGAGCGGCGGCACATCGTTTTCACCCATGGTGTAGGTAAAACCCGGCGCAGTAATCAGGCCGCCCCAGCGGGTTTTTTCCGCATAGGTACTGTCGCAGTAAAGTGGGTTGTCGTCGCCATAACCCCAGCAAAAATGGCGTGAACCGTCTTGTGTTACAACGTCATTGTGGTATCGACGTGGCTCGGGCACCTCTACGCCAACTCGCTTTTGCATTCGTTCAAGTGTGGAGTCTGTTATTTTGCCCACGCTGTTTTTTTCCGCTTTGGCATCACTCATGGGGAGTCCTCAAATTTTGGAGGAAAGATTGTATAGAAACTTTACACGTGTGACTAGTAATAGTATCTTCACCCTATCCCTTTATTCGCAACTGAAGTCAATAAAATGAAACAGAAGTTTGAAACTCGCGTTACCGATTTGTTAGGAATTGAACACCCCATTGTATGTGGCGGAATGACCACGGTGGGGCGGGCAGAGCTGGCTGCTGCAGTATCCAATGCCGGCGCGCTAGGCATGATCACAGCCTTGACCACGGGCTCCCCGGAGAATCTGGAAAAAGAGATTGCGAAGACTCGTGATAGTACCGATAAACCCTTCGGCATTAATTTAACCATATTGCCGACGATCAATCCGATTCCTTTTGATGAGTATGCAGATGTGATTGCCAATTCGGGTGTTGCGGCGGTAGAAACCGCAGGGCGTAACCCGGAAAAATATATAGCCAAGTTCAAGGCCGGGGGGTTAGTTTGCATTCATAAAGCTGTGGCAGTGAGGCATGCTGTTAAGGCCCAGAATATTGGCGTCGACATTGTTAGCATCGATGGGTTCGAATGCGCGGGGCATCCTGGTGAAGAAGATGTCACCAATATGATTCTGGTGCCGGCCGCGACCCGCCAGCTCGATATTCCGGTTTTGGCGTCGGGTGGCTTTGGCAATGGGCAGGGCCTTGTGGCGGCGCTTGCGCTGGGCGCAGAGGGCATCAATATGGGAACGCGTTTTGTGGCAACGCAAGAGTCGCCCGCGCATGACAATATTAAGAATGCCTACATTGAGGCCTCCGAGCGAGACACTCGACTGTTATACCGGCCGTTACGTAACACCGCACGTTTTTTGAAAAATGAAGTCACCGAATCGGTGCTCCAGATTGAAAAAGAAAAAGGTGGTGATTTGAATTTTGAAGACCTTCGCGAACTAGTCGCCGGACCTCGTCAGCGAGAAGCCTGGCTGGGCGGTGACAAAGACCGGGGTGTTATTACAACAGGCATGGTGGTTGGCCTTATCGACGATATTCCCACTTGCGCTGAGCTAGTTGACAGAATTATCGCTGAGGCGGCCGAGATTGTTGAGTCGAGGCTGCCCTCAAAGCTAAAGTCGTAGCGTTGCGACTATTTTGAAACAGACGCGAGTGTGCTTGGCCGCTGCTTTAGCGGTGAATGCTAATTAGTCGAGTGGTTGAAACAGTGGCAGGTAAACGTCTTCCTGCTTTTCAAACGCCACGCACACATCCATACCAATGGCTACTTTTTCGGGCTCGATATTGATGATTTCGGTACTCACATAAAGCCCTGCCTGTTCAACGAGCTCAACAATGGCAAACACGTAAGGTACGTTGAGCTCGGGCAGCCAGCGCATGTGGTTTACTGTGAAGGAGGCGACCTTTGCCCGACCTGAAACCGGCTTTGCCGTGACATCCCGGCTGCCACAGCTTGCGCACATGGGCACTGGCGGATGGATATAGCTTTGGCAGGAAACGCAATGGTTAATCAGCAGCTGGCCAGATTTGCCCCCGGTCCAGAATGCCTTTGTATGTGCCTCTATGTCGGGTAGTGTTCTTGCCGGTGCCGTTGTCATAGTTTTGCTCGGTGAAGCCTGTTTAACTACATCTAATTAACAGAATGTATTTAAGGGAAAATATTTGACAGGAAGCGCACGCGGTTTGATTACTGTCGGTCAAGATAAGTTTAACGGCTGCATTACGCAGCCCTGAAATCGATAACTTTTATTTCCAGATACTCGTTCAGTCCTTCCTCGCCATATTCTTTGCCAATGCCGGATCGTTTGTATCCACCAAAAGGCACCGTAGGATTAAGTCGACCGCCGCCGCCATTTATCAGTACGCCACCTGTGCGCATTTGCATAGCGATGCGATACGCTCTTCCCGCATCCTGGGAAAATACGCCACCACTGAGCCCGTATTGGGAATCATTGGCTATGGCTATGGCTTCCTCGTCGGTATCGAAACCCATTACGCAGACCACCGGCCCAAAGATTTCCTCCTGCGCAATGGTGGTTGAGTTGCTGGCGCAGTCGAAAATCGTCGGCTCAAGATAGAATCCTTTATCGAGCCCCGCCGGAATCTTGCCGCCATAGACCAGCCGGTTTCCATCGGCTTTGCCCTGTTCGATGTAGGCAAGAACGCGCTGGCGCTGTGTGTCGCTGATGAGAGGGCCCATGCCTGTTTCCGGGTCGGCGGGATCGCCAATGTTTACCTGGCTTACCATGGCTTTGAGCATTTCGATATAGTCTGCCTTAATCGAATTATGCACAATTTGGCGCGTTTGCAGTACACAGCCCTGGCCGCACTGGTTGGTAAAGTTTACCACGCCATTGAAGGCAGCCTGTTGCAAGTCGGCATCCTCGCAAACAATCATGGCTGACTTGCCACCCAGTTCAAGTGCAACACGCTTCAGTGTGGGGGCGGCCTGTGCCTGAATGATGGCACCGACCTTGTCTGAGCCTGTAAACGAAATTTGATCGACCCTTGGGTCTGTCGTTAGTTTTTCACCCACGTTTATACCGCCAGTAATAATACTGAACACACCCTCGGGCAAACCAATTTCGCTCGCTACGTCGCCCAAAATAAGGGCTTCAAGCGGTGTCTGTGGAGCTGGCTTAAGAATAAACGTGCAGCCAGAGGCAAGTGCAGGTCCTAGCTTGGCGAGGTTCAGGAAGAAGGGATAGTTGTAGGCCGTAATGCCCACGGACACGCCCAGCGGTTCGTAAACTTTGACTGTGCTGCCAAGTGTTTCGCCACCCGTTGCCCAGTTCGTGTGTACCGAAACGGAGCTGGGTACGCTGAAGTCGCGGCGCTGTATTTGATGGATGTAATACTGAAAACCATCCATCGCCATGTCGAACTGCATGATGTTCGCAACGGGTACTATAGAGCCCGCTTCGGCAACGCAAAGTGCTACGATTTCATCTTTGCGCGCTAGGAGTGCATCGTGAAATTTTTGTAATATGGCCGCTCTTTCCAGCCACGACATTCTTGGCCAGGGGCCTTCGTCAAACGCTTTTCTTGCGGCTGCAATCGCGCGCTCAGCATCGTCTACAGTGCCTACAGGCGCTTCTCCAATGACTTCTTCTGAGGCAGGGTTGATAACGGCTTCTACTGATGAATTTGCCGGCTTTATCCATTGGCCACCAATGTACAAAGCGTCAAAGTGTGTGTTTAAAGGCATGGAAAGTTTCCTGGCTGTAGCTGAATTTGGCTGAGCAGCCTCGCTATGAGCAAGGCTGTTGACAGGGCGAAAAAGCGGCGTATCGCCGGCTGTTATTTTAGTTTACGCTAGTGTAAAGTATATGTGATGCCAATGTCGAAGTACAGCTCATCTAATGCTGGCGTACAAGGTCAGTCTTCAGTTTCTTGCACCGAATTCTTCTGTCGGTGTCCATTTTAGCAGGCTGTACTGACTTCGCTATGATTAGTCAGGCGAGCCCCACAAAGACGCCTTAGTGAGCCTGCCTTTTATTCTTTGAAGGTTGCGTTTACACATGAGCGAGCCTAATTGAGTGACAACATAGAGTGACGAAATAGAGTAACAATGCTGGACAGCGAGGCGGGGTTTAAACCGAGTATGCAGCGAATAGTAAACCTCGATGCGCCAGGTCTGGCAATTGTTTCGCTTACCCAAAAGTAGCAGGGTAACGGCCAATGTCGCGCAATTTATTTAATCAGTAATTGCCTGCGCCGTTTTGTGTGCCAGGACAGGCTGTCAATGCGCCACAGAGTGTGCGGCGGGCAGTGTTTTTTTTGCGCGCCGCGCAAAGAAATAGTAATAAATAATACGGTATTAATTTCGGAGAAAAATATGACCACAACTGATGTTAAAACAGAAGTCAATGGCAGTGTTCTAACCATCATACTTAATCGACCCGAGGCGAAGAATGCTGCAAACAGGAGGCTTGCCGAGGGAGTGATTGCTGCCATTGACGAGCTGGAGAAGAACCCCAGCCTGCGCGTTGCGATTTTAACCGGCTCTGGAGGAACGTTTTGTGCAGGCATGGACCTTAAAGCTTTCGTTAGTGGAGAGACGCCGGTGATCGAAGGGAGAGGGTTTTGTGGCTTGACTCAGTATCGCGCCAAAAAACCGATCATAGCTGCTATAGAAGGTTATGCGTTAGCAGGTGGCCTCGAGCTTGCGATCAGCTGTGACCTGATCGTTGCTGCGGAAAACTCAAAATTTGGTATTCCGGAAGTGAAGCGGGGCCTCGCTGCTGGCGCAGGCGGGCTCTATAAATTGCCCAGACAGATTCCTTCGAAGATAGCCATGGAACTGGCTTTGACCGGGGATTTCATATCTGCTGCCCGCGCTTATGAGTTGGGCTTGATCAATCAGGTGGTGGAGGCCGGCAATTCGTTGGAGGCAGCGAGAGAAATGGCGACGAAAATTGCCGCAAATGGCCCGCTCGCCGTTGAAGTAAGCATGATGGTGGTGGCGCAGGCGCAGGACTGGCATAGCGATGAGGCCTATGACAAGCAAAGCGTCATCATTGAACCGGTTTTTACCAGCGAAGATGCGATGGAGGGCGCGACTGCATTTGCCGAGAAGCGAACGCCTCAATGGAAGGGGAAATAGCACCGTCATTTCGCCCTTGGATGCGCTCGGGACTTCCACGCAATTGGGGGCCGAGCCAATTCGCTATTTTGGGATAAAACGTTTAGGGCGTGGATAAAACTTCTGGATTATTTCAACTGGTAACGGTAGGCAATGAAAGAGTTTCTGTAAGTCGGTGGTTTCAGCGTGGCCAGAAACCGCTTTTTTAGACCGATCTGCATACTATTTTCTGGCCTCAAAAGAGTTGATGAAAGAAATGAAAAAAATAAAAGAAATGAAAGAAAGAAGCATATTGCTAGTTTCTATTTGGGTGGCGGTGGGTTTTTCTGTTTTTGGTGTGAGCTTTGGCATCATATCTAAATCTAGCATGATTACTTTTGACGGTATTTACTCGCTTTTAAGTGTCGGTCTTAGCTACCTTTCGCTGGTTACGTTGCAGCAGGTTGAATCAATCAAGGAAGATCGACGATTTCCTTTTGGCAAAGCCCATTTTGAGCCGATTCTCATTTTATTTAAATCAGTGGCACTCATAGGTATGTGCCTGGTTTCTGCAGCGAACGCACTCTCAGATATTTATTCGGGTGGCAGGGAGGTTTCTACTACACCCGCTATCGTTTATGCAACTATCTCAACGATCGGTACGCTCATTATCACGCAGCTTATTGCAATAAATAATGCAGATGGAAAATCGGCGTTATTGAAAGCAGAAAGAAACGAGTGGCTCGGCGATGCAATGCTGAGTTTTCTGGTGTTGGTTGGCTTTATCGTTATCGTATTGTTAGACGGCACCAATTATGCTCGGTTTGTTCCTTATATTGACCCCGCAATGGTGTTGCTTGCATCAAGCTTCTTTATTTTTATCCCTTTGCGCAGCTTGATTGCTTCGGGGAGAGAAATGCTGTATCTCGGGGTGGATGAAGATTTACAGGCGCCTGTTGATCTAATTGCAAAATCGGTCGCTAAAAAATATAACGCTGAATATAAGCTGCGTATGACCCTTTCTGGTCGAGAGGTAAGTATAGAGTTAAACTTTTTGGTACCGCCATCAGTGAGTTTGTCAGTGGAGGATATGGATGAGTTGAGGCGAGATTTGTACGTTACTGCAAGTCAACTTACAGAGCGATGCTGGCTGAATATTGGCTATACGAGCAAAGGCAGTTGGCTCTAGTATGAAGGATTAAAAATAGCGGTGTAATATCTGAGTGAATTTTAGGAAACGCACCAACGGATCATGGCTGGCAGGCAGTATTTGCTGCGAGTAATTTTACTCGAATTGGAGTTAGATAAATGATCGGGCGAAGAAGGTTTATTAATCGCAGTATTGGCGTGACAGCAGCACTCTCGTTGCCTGGTTGTTTATCTGTTGGTTTAGCTGGTAATGTAATTCGAAATGTTTCTGACCCAACTAGCCTCTCTGCTTCGCAGCTATCAATGGCAATAAAGCATAGGGTGCTCAGTTGCGAGGAGGTTATGCAGGCCTACCTTGCCAGAATTCATCAATATAACCCAACGTTTAATGCCATAGTCAGCTTGCAAAGCGATGATTTTCTAATGCAAAACGCAAGAGCAGCCGACGAAGCGCTGGAACGGGGTGAATACTGGGGCTGGTTGCATGGTATGCCTCATGCTGTCAAAGACCTGCTTGATGTGAAAGGGATTCAGTCAAGCTACGGCTCCCTGCTGTTTGCTGGAAATATTCCCGTCAGAGATAGCCTGCCCGTAGCACGCATACGCGAGCAAGGCGCTATTTTTGTCGGTCGAACCAATGTGCCCGAGTTTGGTTTGGGATCTCACACCTATAATCAGTTGCATGGCACTACCTATAACGCCTACGACAAGTTGTTGACAGCGGGTGGCAGTAGTGGAGGGGCGGCCTCAGCGCTGGCACTTTCATTGCTTCCATGCGCTGACGGCAGCGATATGATGGGTTCTTTGCGAAACCCGGCGGCGTTTAACAATGTTGTTGGCTTTCGACCTAGTCAGGGCAGAGTGCCCAACCCTTCTGCGAACGGTGGGTTGTTTTACCATCAACTTGCTACCGAGGGCCCTATGGGGCGAACCGTCGAGGACACAATCCGCTTATTGCATACAATGTCGGGTTACGATCCGCGAGCGCCACTATCAGCTCGCGATTCCTTGCCTGGCTATTCACAGTTTCATGCTGCTGAACTTTCTCGCGTTAAGATTGGTTGGATGGCTGATTATGAAGGCTATTTGCCGATGGAGGCGGGTGTGCTCGCGTTATGTGAGGATGTCCTAAAGCTTCTGGCTGCGCATGGTGCAGATGTTGATAAGTGCCTGCCAAATTATGACATGGCTAGTCTTTGGGAAGTTTGGCTGACCTTCAGGCATTGGTCCATGAGTAGCTTGAAGCCTTTCTATGATGAACCCAAATTTAAATCAATGCTTAACCCTCAGGCGGTTTGGGAAATTGAAGGGGGCGTCGATATGTCGGCGCACAGACTGTCTTCGGCTGCAAAAGGTCGGTCGGCTTGGTATGTTGCGTTACAGCATTTATTTGAGCAATTTGACGTTCTGGCATTGCCCAGCGCGCAGGTTTTTCCTTTTTTAGCTACCACCAATTGGCCAGCCTCCATCAATGGGCATCCTATGGATACATACCACAGGTGGATGGAGGTTTCGATTGGCGGGACGCTCTCTGGGTTGCCAGTTATCAGTCTGCCCGTTGGGTTCGACAACGCTGGGCGACCAATGGGTATTCAGTTTATAGGTCGTCCAGGCGAAGACAAGGCACTGCTTGAATTTGCCCTTGCTTACGAGGCTACCACCCCCTTTCTTAATCGCAAGCCCGGCGACAGTTAACCAGTAACAGAATAGTGTTTTGCAGTTTGGTCTAGGGCAATGGCCAGCTTATCAACGAGCGAATCGATTTCATCTTGATTACAAATAAGCGGTGGCGACATAATCATTGCGTCACCGGTTGCTCTCAACATAAGTCCGTTTTCTATAGCAACGTTGCGGCAATAAATTGCTCCTGCAGAGTCGGGTGCAAGCCTCTCTCGCGATGATTTATCTTTGACGAGTTCAATGCCGGCAAACATACCCATACCACGCACTTCGCCAACGATCGGGTGATCCTCAAACTCCCTTAATTGGGCTTGCAAGTAGGGGCCGACAGTTTTGCCTGCGTCTTCTACAATGCTGGATGAGCTATAAACCTTCAGTGTTTCGATGCCTGCGGCGCAGGCCGCTGGGTGGCCAGAGTAGGTGAGGCCGTGGTTAAACTCACCTTCCTTTGCAAGCAATACGTCTGCGACTCTGTCGCCAACCATAACGCCGCCAAGAGGCATGTACCCATTTGTAACGGCTTTTGCGAATGTTATCAGGTCGGGTTTGATGTCGTAGTGTTCGCTGCCAAACAGTTCACCCATTCTGCCAAAGCCGCAAATGACTTCATCGGCAATTAATAGTATGTCTCGTTCTTCGCATATCCGCTTTACTTCTGGCCAGTAGCTATCGGGTGGCACAATAACGCCACCAGCACCCTGAATGGGTTCGGCAATAAATGCAGCTACGTTTTCTTCGCCCAGTTCGTCGATCTTTGCTTCAAGTTCACGGGCGACCCTGATACCGAACGCATCTTTGTCTTCACTAAGATCGGCATTTCCAAACCAGTAGGGCTGGCTAATATGGTGAACATACGACAGGCCGATATACTGTTTGTGCATGTAGTTCATGCCGCCGAGTGATCCAGCGGCAATGGTGCTGCCATGATAGGCATTGTGACGGCTGATGATCTGCTTCTTTTGCGGTTTTCCAAGAAGATCGTAATAGCGATGTACAAGTTTGATATTGGTGTCGTTAGCCTCTGAGCCAGAGTTGGTATAAAACACATGACTGAACTGGGCGGGTGTTATATCCACCAACGCCTTGGCTAGTTCAATGGCAGGCTGGTTTGAGCAATTGAAAAAGTTGTTGTAGTACGGCAATTGCTGCAGCTGCTCGTAAATGGCTTCGATTATATTGTTTTGGCTGTACCCGAGGTTACAGCACCAAAGCCCGGACATACCGTCGAGAATTTGGTTTCCATCCGTGTCTGATATGTAAATGTGCTCCGCGTGGGAATAAATCCTTCCGCCGTTTTGGCTGTAGGCATGCAGATCAGTGAATGGGTGTAAGTGATGCGACTGATCGAGTTTTTTTAGTAAAGCTGTCGGGCGGGTTGGTGTGTTCATGGCGTGCACTAAAGCTCCAATGGTTCGAAAATATACGCAGGCACTAATCAATTATGAGTTTTGCGAGATATGTTTTAAACTAATTTCAATTAGTATCTCACAGTGATCGCACCATTCATTTAACCCTAAAGTGGTGTTTTACGAATTGCGGACGATTTGCTCACACGGAGCCAGGCCAATGATCCAGAAAAAACTCGCCACTAAACTTCAGGCTTTTTTAGATGATAATCCAGAGATTGAAGTTTTCGAAGTTATGTTGCCGGATATCAATGGTGGTTTGCGCGGAAAATGGATTGCCAGGGATAAAGTGGACAAGATTTTCGCGGGCGAGCTTAAAATGCCCTTATCGGCTGCCGCGTTCGATGTCTGGGGTCGAGATCCCGAGGCTATAGTATTTGATTCTGGTGATGGTGACGGCATTTGTCAGGCTGATATGGCAACACTCGTGCCTGTGCCCTGGCTAGAGAGACCGACAGGCCAGGTATTACTTTCGCTGAATGAGGTATGTGGCAAGCCGTGCGCGTACGACTCGAGAAGCCTGTTGAGCAAGATTGTGTCGCGATTCGACGCACATGGACTGACACCTGTACTTGCGAGTGAAATGGAGTTTTACCTGTTCGAACAGGATGATGATGGTTTGGGTCGTCCAAGGCATACACAGGCTGACAGTTGCGGCGGTATTCTGAACGCCGGACAAACCTATGGCATTGAACTAATGGAGGACATGGCTGAATTGATGCATGCCATTCGAGATGCCTGCGGTGTTCAGGGTTTGCCCGTAGACACGCTGGTGAAAGAGGCGGCACCTTCTCAGTACGAGATTAACCTCTACCATAATAACAACGCACTTATGGCTGCGGATCAGGCGTTGATGCTGAAAAGAGTGATTCGTGGCGTGGCGAAAAAACATGGTAAGAGAGCAACATTTATGGCCAAACCTGACGGCTCAATGGCCGGCAACGGTATGCATGTTCATTGCAGTTTGGTTAATAGTGAGGGATTGAATGCGTTTAACAACGGCACCGAGCTGGGTAACGGCCTTCTTAGGCAGGCGATTGCTGGCTGCCTTCATAGCATGAACGATGTTATGTTGATGCTGGCTCCCAATTTGAATTCCTATCGTCGCTTCCAAAGAGGAAGTCATGTACCGTTGGCCCCTACCTGGGGATATGAGAATCGCACGGTATCTGTCAGGGTGCCGGCCGACAGTTATACGGCGAGGCGCATTGAGCATAGGGTTGCCGGGGCAGATGCCAACGCGCATTTGGTGATGGCAGCAATTTTGGCGGGAATGCTACACGGTATTGAAAATAAAATGGTTGCACCAGAGCCATTGGAGGGGAACGCCTACGATCAGGTGCCTCCAAGTCTTCCTCATCACTGGCAGGATGCACTCAATAAATTTTCTGCATCGCCATTTATTGAGGAGTACTTTGGCGCAGAGTTCCAGAAAGTTTATAGCCAAGTGAAGCAACAGGAGATTGAGCAATTTGCCAAGGTTGTTACACCGCTAGAATTTGAAGGGCATTTGTAACAAAGCAACAGCACCAGAGCGGCCCTGCATTTTTGTTAGGCGGGACGGTTATCCGCGGTGGGGTTGTTGATCAATGCCCGCCGGGCTTCAGGTAGGTCTCTAGAGTGTCGCCCCCCTTGTAACCGGTTGTGCTCATTAACGATTCTACAAATAAATAAAACAGTTCAGCCTGAGAGCCTATTCCCATCTTGGCGTAGGAGTGTTTGCGATGCAATTTCACTGTCTCTGCCGATATATTTAGCCTTTCGGCAACCATTTTGGTGCTGTAACCATGAAGTACCAGGTTGATTACCTGGGTTTCGCGATGAGTTAGCAGGCTCGTGCCAAAATTTTCTAGCGCAGAGTGTAATTGTGCGCGCAGATCAGGTTCGTCCCTGTTGATATTCGTCACTCCTCCCCATAGTTCCTGGCAGAGTGCCATTATTACGGGGCTAATATCTGCCAGCAATTGTATTCGCTCTTCAGTGAAACTAGCTTGTCCGGATGTTCTCGCGAGTGAGATGTGAATAAAACTGTTTCCACCCATGCCGATCAGGTAGCCGCATTCATCGCTGTAGCCGGACCGACCATAATAGGAGCGGTAGTATTCGCTGTTTTCAAAACCCTCTGGTGCTAAGTCGCTGAATTTAAAGAAACCGAACTTTCCCTTGGTGCCAGCCTTGTAGTAAGGGTCTAGCAGAAATGCGGCCTGGATAAACTGATCGAGCCGTGTGCTTCCATCCTCAAGGGGTTGAAAATATTCAACCACAGGTAATTTTCGATAGGGGAAGTACACAATGGTTGCGTCATCGAGCGGAACGAGTGCGCCAAAAAAATCGATGAGTTTGGCCGAGAATACGCTGATATTGTTGCACGGTATAAGTTGAGCTAACGCCTCGCTGAACCGTGCTAATTGAGTTGTTTTCATAGTATTTTTAAAACGACGCGATGTCTTTGGTGTGGTTGAATTATTCTGAGCAATACTACACTTAAGAGGTATTGGGCGCAGATCTGAAATCTGGTCAAATGTTATCAGATTTTTGTTGAATTGAACGCGAGTGGTCGCCGAGCGAGGCCATAAAGCCTGGCGGAAATCGCTTGTAATGCGGCAAATATTTTTTGCTGATATCGAAACTGGCCTAGTTGGGATTTAAATTGAAAATAGGTATTCTACAAACGGGCAGGGCGCCGGCAGAGTTGCGCGAGGCGCACGGCGATTACGATAGTATGTTTGTTCAATTGTTATCGGGGCGAAGTTTTCAATTTGAAACCTATCCGGTACTCGATGGCGTATTACCCACGCAGGTGAATTCGGCCGATGGCTGGCTGGTTACGGGGTCCAGGTTTGGCGTCTATGAAGAGCATTCTTGGATAAAGCTTTTAGAGGCGTTTCTAAAAGAAGCGTATCGCCAAAGCGTGCCGATTGTAGGAGTTTGTTTTGGTCACCAGATTCTTGCGCAGGCTTTGGGTGGTAAGGTAGAAAAGTTTGACGCAGGCTGGTCGGTTGGCATGGTTGATTATGCGGTTAAATCGATGTCCGAGCCAGTATGCCTTGCTGCTTGGCACCAAGACCAGATTGTAGAGCCGCCCGCAAGTGCAGAAGTAGTTGCGAGCACAGATTTTTGTCAATATGCGATGCTGGCTTATGGCGATCGTGCACTATCCATTCAGCCGCACCCTGAATTTAGCTCGGATTTTTTCGCCGATCTTCTGGAGGCTCGCCGCGACATTTTGCCTGAGCCCGTTGTTGCGCGTGCGCTCAAGGGGTTGACAGGCAAATTATCTTCTTCTGTCATAGCGGACCAGTTTGAGGCGTTCTTTAAGAAAAACCGTGACGATTAGCCAGAGCCTTACTGCTGCGGATGAAACCCAACAACACCTTTTATCTCAAGAAAATCATGGAACCCGAAGCTGCCCCACTCGCGGCCATTGCCTGACTGTTTGTACCCACCAAAAGGCGCATTAGCATCGTAGTTGTTGCCGTTTAAAAAGATTGTGCCGGCGCGTAGTTTTTTCGCCACCGAGCGTGCTCTTTTTAGGTTGCCTGATTGCACATAGCCAGCCAAACCATAGGAAGAGTCATTCGCAATCTTGATCGCATCCTCTTCGTCATTGTAAGGTATTATCGCCAAGACGGGCCCGAATACCTCTTCCTGCGCAATCATCATATCGTTAGAAACATTTGAAAACACAGTAGGTTTGGCAAAGAAGCCTTTTTCCAGTCCTGCGGGCCTACCCAGACCGCCAGCGCTTAGATGGGTACCCTGGCGAATAGCCTCTTCAATCATTGATTGAACCTTATTGAACTGGGCTGCGTTTGAAAGCGGGCCAACCTGAGTATTTTCGTCCTGAGGGAGTCCGACAACGGTAGCGTTTGCGGTTTTAGCGGCAATCTCTACGGCTTTATCGTGCAGCTCTTTGGGAACCAGCATGCGTGAGGGTGAATTGCAAGATTGGCCCGCATTGTTGAAGCAAACGGCAGCACCTTCTGCAACGGCTTGTTCAAAGTCGGCGTCATCTAATATGATGTTTGCCGATTTCCCACCCAGTTCTAGCACAACACGCTTGACGGTGTCGGCAGCGGCTTTCGAAACGAGCGCTCCTGCTCGCGTAGATCCAGTCAGGGATAGCATATCTACATTGGGGTGGGTGCTGAGCCGGGCGCCAGCCACGGGGCCATCGCCATGAACCATATTGAAGACGCCGGCAGGTACTCCGGCTTCATGCAGGATTTCAGCAAAAAGTTGCGCAGACAGAGGTGCTAATTCGCTGGGTTTTAAAACCATCGTGCACCCACAGGCGAGAGCGGGCGCCACCTTACAGGCAATCTGATTGACGGGCCAGTTCCAGGGCGTGATAAATCCGCAGACTCCCACAGGTTCTCTAAACACGTGAGAGCCGTCGAGCGTCTCATCAAAATCAAAGCTTCCTAATACATTTCTCGCAACCTCCAAATGAGCGGTGCCCATTGGTGCTTGCGAATTTCGCGCCATGTTCATGGGGGCGCCCATTTCCGCAGAGATCGCTTCTGCCATTTCGTCGATCCGACGGTTAAAGCAGTTAATAATGCGATCAAGCAGCGCCATGCGCTCTTTAATGGTTGTGACTGACCAACTCTCGAATGCTTTCGCTGCTGCTGAAACGGCGCGGTCAATATCAGCTGGTGATCCAAGGGCTACTTGTCCAAGCACCGTTTCAGTCGCTGGGTTGACGATATCCTTGAGCGAGTGTTCCCGCGGTTCGAGCCACTCACCATTGATATAGAAACGATTGTAGAGCATGAGTTTGGTCTCCCTGTTACTGGCGATAGGCAGATATTTTATTTGTTCCACGTCGAATGGAGAACTACCCAAAAGTGTTGGATGCTGATGACAGCATTCCTCGGTCAAATCTAACGGTAAAAATTGATTAGGGTTGGCGCATCCACAAAGGCATTTCAGCTATGTTCAATGCGCATTTCGCGCGTTAAACGTCAGTGTCTCGAACATAGATCAACAATTAGGTTTCGGCTATCAAGTTCGAAGCGATGATTTTAACTTTACGCATGTGTATAGTATCAGGGAGGGGCATTTTTGCCACCCTTACTTTGACGACGACTAACGCTGCTGTTGCCTGCGACAGAGAAGCTTTGCGGGTGCCAGGTTTGATTCTGTCAGGCCAAATGCGCTAATTATCTGGTCATTGTAGAGGCCCCATACCTGAGCGATGTGGTCTCTAAGGGCTGAGTCATATGGCTGGCCACGTTGTGAGGGGTTTTTGGCGGGTGTTTTTATGGCTACTCGATAACAGGTTGAGTGGCATGTTGTACTCAGGGTTTGAGTACGGGGACAGTTAGAGTGCAGGAGCGGGCCTTAAATTGTGAACGGGTTCTCATACTGCCTAACGAACACGGTTTTGGCCACAGGTTGCAATGACCCCCAAAATGCCTGTGCGACAGGGTAGATCATAGATTAATAGGATCCAGTAACTCATTGTAATAATTATTTATTACCTCTTTATTCTACCGACTATTGGTGTGCTACTTAATGTTCTACGGTGGGTTGGCTCCCATAAGGGGTTCTGAAAACCCCTTATGCTAAAGTTGAAGTTTGTTTACACGTGTGTATACTTATTTAAGTATTGTGAAATACTGCAATGTGAGTTTGTCGCTCGCGAACTTGGAAATGCTTCAAAACTAAACTGATTAAGTTATCAAATAACAATTGGAGAACTCTTATGAAACTGAAACAAGCTATAAAAGTCGCTGCGGGTTTGGCGACAGTAGCAGTTGCCACAACGGCTACGGCTTTCGATTCGACCCCTCTGTCCGGTGGTGCTTCTACTGAGATTCACGCTTACGATTTTAAGGTGACAGAATGTCTAGCTGGCTGTGTTGCTACAGGCGGTAACGATTATGAATTGATGAGCTCGTATATTTTGCCTAACCCATCGCCAGCCACAGGGGCTTTTACAGAGCCGCAAGTTGTTGACACTTTGGAAGGCTCTTTCGATGCATCAGGCAACCTGGTTGTTGTCCAGGGTCCAGCCGGACAGTTCCCAACATCGGGTACTGCGTCGTCTTACTTCCCAGCATTTGCCTTCACCTCAGTGACTGGCGGCAGCAGCGCCCTCCGTTGGGATGTTACAACTGCGCCAAACGGTAAGATTATTGATGGTTGGGTTCTATACAATTCTCTGTATGGCGGTACCAACTTTACGGTAATAGACTTCCTTGCTACTGGCGAAAGCTGTACTTACAGTGGTGCTGATCCTTACGCCTTGGTACCTGATGATCACTGTGGCCCAAGCGATGGCTGGAATACACCCCTGTCTCCTTTGCCTACTGGTGCAGCAAAAGATGCATTTGGCACTATTGCTTACCTGACTTGCGACGTAGACTTTGAATGTGGTCAGTTTGGCAAATCAGTACCTGTACCAGCATTTGCAGCAGCTGCTCTTGGTTTGGGTTTGTTCGGTATAACCTACCTCTCTGGACGTCGCAGTAAAAACATCAAGTAAGTAGCTTTGGTGTTTGAAGCAGAGCCTATCATTGTTGGTAGGCTCTGCTTTGTTTGGTATAGTAATTACTGCATGTACTGGGTTGGTTTGGTGTGGATTTTAATTGGAAGAAACGCCCTCTGCCTTCGACAATAAATTATTTTTGACTTGGTCAGCGTCATTTTATGCAGCTAGTATTAATCCGCTTTTTTTTGATATTTTTGCTCATCTGGTTTTTCTTCGACTTTTTCGTGTCACCCTCAGGCCACTATTTCCAGTATCAGGAATTCACAGCCGAGCTTGTTGCAAAATTGCTAAACGCTATGGGCGAAGACCATCTGTGGTTGTACCATGGCGAATATAAAACCGAGATCTATGCGCGTGATGGTGCGCATATATCCGTTGCAGGCAGTGGGGGGCAATATCCTTATATGTTTTTTATCGCTGCTGTTATGGCCTGGCCCGGAGGGTGGTTGCGTCGCAGCGCGATGCTTATAGCGGGTTTAGCTCTGCTTTTCTCTGCCAGTGTTCTGACAGTTTTAGGTGCATACATGATTGACGTGTACCATCCAGTGCAGTTCGACCTGTTTAAAAAATACATTGCCCCGACGGCTCTTGTATCACTTGTTATTGTTTTGTTTTTTACCTGGACAGTGATATCGGGTGCTAAGCCGGATTTTGGCGAAAGCCCTGTCAAGCCTCTATAAATCTATTTTAACAAGCATGGGCTTGAAACCTATTTAAAAAGCATGGGGTTGCCTTGATATGTATTGGCCCTTTAGAAGAACCGTATCAAGAGTTTTCAGTATGCCAGCAAGATTTCAATTCGTTAGAAGTGCGCGGGGCATGATCAGCACAACTTTGCTGTTTGTTTTCGTGCTTAATGTAGCAGACGTTCATGCGCAAGACATCGAAGAAATTGAAATTATTGCGGAACAGACTGAATCCGAAGTTCTCAATGATCTTGTGTCAGTGTCGGCGCTGGATGGTGAAAAACTCGCTGACGCGGGCATTGAAAATATTGAGGACGCAGCAGCCTACGTGCCCAACCTTGTTCTCGCCCAAACAGAAACGGGTACCAACATTGTTATTCGTGGCATCGGTGCTGGTGTTAACCAGGGCTTTGACCAATCGGTAGGCCTTTTTGTTGATGGAGTGCCGCTGCCTCGATCTCAAATGGCGCGTGCACCCTTCCTTGATCTCGATGGCTTAGAGGTACTGCGCGGCCCACAATACGTGCTGGACGGCAACTTCAGTCTTGCGGGTTCTGTCCATATGCAAACGAAGCAGACGCTGGATGAGTTTGAAGCCGGGATAGACTTTAACTATGTACCTTCCCAAAACGATCGAAGCATGCTCGTTACAATGGGTATTCCACTGATTGAAGACGTGCTTGGCTTGAGGTTTGCCGCGCAAAGAAAGAAATCCGATGGTTACATTGAAAACGTTACCCGCAACGAAGATGGTCCTCAGGAAGATGAGTCGCTGTACCGGTTTATAGTTGGTTTTACGCCCATCGATAGTTTGTCTTTTAAGTTGAAGGCCGAAGTCGGCAGTTTTGATGTACGTGGCCGGCAAGCCGAAATAATAGAAAGTCAGGCTACGCCCGATTTTCGAAAGACGGCGTTATTTGATACCCAGGGGCCGCAAGGTGTGCAGAGTATCACTCGAACGGCTGATCCTACTGGTAGCCTCACGAAGCTTTATGCTGATCAATGGCTTATAGACGCCGACTACATTTATAAGCCGAACGGCATTCCCTATGATGCCGCCAGAAGAACATTACGAACGGGGCCCAGTGACCGGCTTAACTTTACGCTTGCACAGCCATATTTTGCCGGGTCGACTTACCTGGAATTGCTTGCAAACTTATATACGGGTGTGGGGGATGCAGCTACCATCGCGTCGACTGCAGATCTGTCGAAAGATACTGCTGACGGCGCAGTCGATGGCTCATTTCAACCGCCGGCCGGTTTGCGCGACGATAAACTTGACTTTAAGCGCGGCGCAGATGCTGATGAATTCAGCTTTAACGATTCAATAAATATTACTCTTAACACCAATTACTATCTGGGTGAGCACGAGCTGACGTTAACATCTTCGTATATCGATTATGAGCTCGAAGAGTTTATCGACTTAGACTTTACCGCTGCGCCCCTGCTCACCACGAGCCAAGATGAAGCGTATACACAGGCTTATCATAGATTCGATTATAAATCGCCTGTGGAGGGCTTTTTGCAGTTTCGAGCCGGCGTTTCGTATTTAAACGCTGAGCTAACCTTTAATGGTGTTACTGATACGCTTACCGATCCTTCGGCCGATATTGGCGACGCCGCAGCTAGGGAACAGCGCTCAATAATTTTTGATCCGGACTATCCTTTGGCGAGCCTTTTTGGTGGTTGGTCAAGCGGAGCGATTGCGCTCGCGGGATTTGAAAACCTCAATATCTTTACGCGTTTTGAGCAGGAACAGGAAATTATCGCTGCTTACTTGCGTACGAAAATAAACTTCACCGATACCGTCAGAACTACGCTGGGTTTGCGTTATACGTATTCGGAGAAAGAGGCTGTGCGAGACGTAGCCATATTGACGCCCAGTGGTGAGCCACTAGACCCTGATTCGCCTAAGGTGGGCGGTGGTACGATTGAAAGTGATGTCCGGCAGGCAGTGGCTCGCTATGACCTGTTTTTTGGGGTTCGGCCACACTCTGATCGTTATGGTGACTTGATATCAAGCCCTGCCTACGAACGAGTTGACCTCGCCTTGCGTGGTGTGCGAAGAGAGGAAAAGTTTTTGCCGAGCCTGACCCTCGAGTGGGATGCCCTAGATAATCTCTCTTTGTTTGGCTCGGTGAGATTGGCAAACAAGCTCGGCGGCTTTGATGCACTTTCCAATTCCACACCAACGGTAGTCTATGGCAGGGGCAATACTCCGGGTACTTTTGAGTTTGAAGATGAAGACGCAACTACCTATGAATTGGGTTTCAAATGGTATGGTGGGCTGGGTCAGTTTTACGCTACGGTCTTTTTTACCGAATTCAACAATCTTCAGGTCAGTCGTTTTGATGGTAAAGCAGGGAGTAACGTGGATAACGCGGGTGCGGCGGAGACTCGCGGTGTTGAGGTTGAGGGGGTGTTGCAGCTAACTGATCGCTTTGGCATTAATTATTCAATGGCCTGGATCGATTTTGAGTTTACCGATTTCGATTTTGGTAGCTGCCACCTAAATAGAAGGCCAGATTTTCGTTTCGTCGGCCTCGATGTGCGAGCGGTGCCCGCATTGAACAACGCTTATGGTGGCCTCGATGTTGTTGAATTGGTGTATCCAGACGAAGGTGGAACACCCCGGGAATCGGCCGGTAGGCCGCCGTATTTCTTAGCCAACAGTCCCACGCAAAATTTAGTCGAGCGAGTAGTAAAGTTCGATAACTTTGCGGCGTTAGGCACACCTGCATTTTGTGATTTTTCGGGCCAGACCAACCAGTATGTTGCTGAATGGCAGGGCACGTTTAGCTTTAATTACACCTCAGAGATTCAAGGAGCTAATGCAGTGATAAAATCGACCTTGGATGTCATTTATAACCATGGCTACCACACGACGGTTACGCAGGACCCTGATGTTGAGCAAGAACAGTACACCTTGTTGAATGGGCGTCTTGCACTGCTATCAGGTCACGACACTTGGGAGGTCGCATTAACAGGGTCGAATTTAACGAACGAAAAAGTGGTTTCTTATGCAGCTGAGCTGCCAATAGCGAGTCGAATTGCGGGCTCTAAATCACACTACGGTTTCATTCGGCCACCACGCGCTATTGGTCTCAATGTTAGATACAAACTTTACTAATTGCATAAAGGCGTTTTATGAAGTTCTTTTTAAAGCCAATTCTAGGCATAACCATTTTATTTTTGGCAGGTTGTTTGTCGCAGGAAGATGCAGAACGCCACATCGTTGGTAGCTGGTTGGGCAAAGGTGATCAACTGGAATGGTGCGTAACCTATCGCGATGATAGTTTATTAACGATGACATATATTGCTGCATGGCACGGTGTTGACGGAGGCTACGTAAGGATTACAGAGCAGGTAGGTAGGTGGCATTTGGGGCGTGGAAAGCGTCTCGTCTACCGGCTGGCAAACCGATACGATAAAAGTGGCGCGGAGATTGCCACAGAGGATAGGCGCTTTGTGACAGTGAGGAATCAGATAGTCCATGTCGATGAGGATGATTTCGTTTATGAGAGTGAAAAAGGGAAGCGATTTACAGCAAATCGCGTTCAAGGATGCAGTCCGGCATTGTTCCAGCAAAGCTAACGAATTGAGCCTTTCTGTTTTTTGTCGGAGTATAGGTTAATTCGGAAACGGAAACGGAGTGGGTTCTATAAAACGAGTAATTACATTCTCGGTAATGGTCGAAATGTCATTCTGATAGTTTCTGTGGCCGAGGCTTCCGCACCAGCTCATCGATCCCACTGCAAACATAGCACCTCCTCCGGGGGTTTCGAAAAATACCATGTCGGCATAAACCATGGCCTTAGTGTACTCTAAGGGGATTGTCGCGTTTACTTCCTCGGCGACTAAAAGCATGCCTTCCCCATGATTTTTAGAGCTTGCTAATACTATGGCGTGTGAGGGTGTTCCGTGTGCTGGATTCGCCTGGTCAATTTCTTCACCAGCCGCTGCGCCAAGCACGCCGTAGTCACCAATAGTTTCATTATCTACGCCTTTAAGAATAAACGCTGCCCGCCCATTTTTCGCCTCTTTTTTTATGTGGTAAGGCGCAGAGCCATTGCCCTGGGCAGCAAAGCCAACGCCAAAAATTTTTTGGGGGGCGCGACCACTTTCCCGCCATATGCCCCCAGGTTCGCCGGTGAAAGCCATATGAACTTCGCCTAAGCCGGACTGCCAGGCACGTGTACCAATGCGACCTCTTCGAATCTCAATGGCGCCGGGCAACGATTTATGTACGGCTGTGCGCCAGTAGTAGCCATTGCCCCCCATATACATAAACCGCCCGCCCGTGGTGATGTATTCTTCAATGGCATCTAACTGCCGTAGTGTTGGGTACTCAGGGTGATTACCGCTCATGACTACATGATAATTGTTTAAGAGTTCGGTGCCTTCTTCTTGTAGCAGGTCGTCAGTAATGATGTCATAAGCTATGTCTTTTGCGTCCATCCAATCGATGAAAAGAAGGTCTGCGCAGAATGTCCAGAGAATAGTTTTGGGGCGCATATTTAGAATAGGTCGCAGCCAGCTGGAATGGTGCACCGGACTGCCGTCGTTATGCAGGTCGTAGGTAGATTTGCCCACGGCGTCGTTATCACTGATGATGCTATCAAAATGGCCTTCCCCAGGGGTGCCAATAAATTCTACGGGTGTGTTTTTATTTACGCCGAATAGTTGGCGAACTTTGTCAGGAATGCGATTATTTGCGTACGCGAGGTAGGTGAAGGTCGGGATGATGAAGGCGAGTTTTGCCTGTGGCTGATTTCTTGGGGCAGCGACAAAGAAGGGAAGGTACTCTTCGTATTTATCCTGGTTTAAGCGCATTGCATAAACGCCGCTTCTGAGGCTATCAGGAATCTTCAGGCTGAAGTCTGTATCCCAGCCGCAATCATACAGGTCGTCGTCATGAAAATGGATGGCGCCATACTGTTCCGGTTTTTTTGTCCAGTTAAATTCGGATCCATCCCAATAGGCGCCTTTTAATGCTCGAAGCGGTAAATTATGCGTAGCACCGTGTAGCTTGTTTTCAGATTGGTCAAAAATCTGGGTTCCACCTTCATGATCAGAAAAGTCCCAGTCTGCAACGAGTCGATCGGACAGGGACGTGGGCCGCTTGCCTTCTTCAGCCTTGGTTAACTGATCATCGTCTAGAATTCCTTTGTAGATGAAAGGTGCTTCAAGCCGCCCATTAAAACAATTGCCGGGTATGATCTTGTCGTGACGGGTCCAGCCTTGAAAGTCAGCAGCCATTACAAGCGGGCAGGTTGAGCTTGGCAGAGAATCTGAAAACGCAATACGAGTCGACTGATCCGGTTCCAGACCCAGCGCTTCTATTTTATTGTCAGCAATTTGACGACAGTTGAGCTGCAAAATGTTGTTCTTTCCGTCGAATCTTATACTGGCATGAGACCACTGATTAGCCCTTACGGGCCGATTCAGCGTTATGTGAGTCTGGTTCTCGTTGGTGCTAGACAGAAAAGTTAACTGTCCCTTGTCATTGATCATAAGAGCCCAGCCAGGCCCTGAATGGCCGTCACGTTGCGCTATCAGGCATTGTGGTTTGCCACCTGGCATTGTGGCCTGAAAGCGTAGTGACAAAGTGAATGAGTCGAGTTTATCTAGCGCGCTATAGGTCTTAACAACAATGCACGAGCCAGAATAAATGGGTTGTTTTTTTCCTTCGTAGAGGCCATCAACGCCACTGGCTATCGTCTCTTCCTTAAAATTTGCTTTGTTAGACTGGCAATCTCCGTTGATAAGTTTTACCAGTTGTGCCGCGTATTTTCCGGTAAGTGCCGTGCTAACTTTAAAATCAATCGTATCGCCAGGCCTGACAGTCAGTTTATTGGTGTAGCCAAGTATCGGGTTCAAAGCGTTCTCCAAATTACAGTGTTTGTTGTTGGCGTAGCTAATCCGAATTTGTGTGAATAGCAGTTGCCGCGATGCGCCTGTCCAGAATATGCGCCAACAAATGTTGAAGGCCTGATTTATTCAGACGATCAGGGTAAAGTTTTGTAGGGCAGAGTGTATGCCTTTCTATGATGTGACCGAACAAGCCAAGCAACCGTTTGTGGCCGAGAATGACCAGGGCACACGCACGCAGAAGTATTCGCTGGAGCAGTTCGACCTGAATAAGGCCAGTCTTGACGAAGAATGTGGCGAGTACCCGCAAGAGTACAACATTCCCAAAAGCGCGAAGGTGTAATCTGCTATAGACCTTGAGCGCCGAATGAATCGGTAGAGAAGCGATTTTGGTTCTTCCTCACTGCCGCTGCTGGTGGCTCCAGATCGACGGTACTTGCTGGATTAGCTGATTGGCCATTACTTTACACCACTGTCTATTTAATTATAGACATACCTGTTAAACAATCATAGACTTTACAGTACTGTATAAAAATAAACTAATTTGGGCAAGTATAAGAGCCGGAGTGGTGCAAGGAAGGAATCAATGAGAATATTGGCGGATCTAATATGAGCGATAAAACTGAGGGCAAAGGTCAGCAAATAAAAAGCGCGAAGCGCCATATCACCCGTCGTGATTATTTGAATGGCATGGCAGTGTTTGCGGTTGGATTTGCGACAGGCGCGGTGACCATGCGTTCGGGGTTTCCTGAATCAGATATGCCGGTTGAAGCGCCATTAACAGAGGCGATGCTGGAGACGTCGCCTACATTGCCCAGTGATTATTATCCTCCCACACTCACAGGTATGCGTGGGAGTCACGTCGGCTCTTTTGAAACAGCCCATTCTCTGGCCTGGAGGGGCGAGAGGCCAGCTGAGTTCGCGGACCTTGACGAAGAATATGACATGGTCGTGGTAGGAGCGGGTATTAGCGGCATTGCTGCAGCCTATCTTTATCAACAACAGGCGGGCAAAGATAAACGTATTTTACTGCTGGATAACCACGATGACTTTGGTGGTCACGCCAAACGGAATGAGTTTCATTACCAAGGCCACATGATCCTAGGCGCGGGCGGGAGTGGGTACTTTGGCAGTCCATCTTCTTATGCTCCTGAGACTAAAAAAATCATTAAAGATGCTGGCTTCGATACAGATGAGCTTAAAAATTCGACGGAGCCTAACTACTACGGTTCACCTATCGGGCTGTATATGCCAGGCAGAGATTCCGATTCAGAGAGTATGGTCCACGGTGACTGGATGCATGCATGGCATGGGTACGGAGACTATCGAGGCTTAGTCAAAAAATTACCGTTCTCTGACTCTGAGAAAGAAAAACTGCTCGGGTTCATTGAAGGATCCAGGTCGCTTGAAAAAGAACTTCCCTCCGAAGACCTTAAGACAACTGTTCGATCCATAAGTTATAAGACCTTCTTGACAGATTATGTCGGCCTAAAAGAAGAGACTTGCGCTTGGAATTCTATATTTGACCTCTATTATCTTGCTGGATTTGACTGCATCTCATTAAGCGAGGCTATCAGTGTCGGATTGCCTGGCGCAAAAGTTTTGAGTCAAGACGTGTTAGGCGCGCTTGAATTAGGGTTAAGTGAAGAAGAACAACAACAAGGGGCAAGCGATAAGGACGGAATTACCGATCAGGCCTGGATGCCTGATGGGAACGCTTCTTTTTGTCGGCAGATCGTGCGACTGATGATACCAGGGGTTGCCTCTGGTAAAACGGTTGAGAGTTTATTCGCAGCACGATTCGACTATAGTCAATTAGACCGAGCTGATCACCCTGTGCGACTTCGTTTAAATAGCACAGTCGTAAATGTTGCCAACAATCCAGATCGATCGGTTTCGGTTTCTTATGTACAGCAAGGTAAGAGCTACCGTCTTAAAACTAAACGCTGCATACTGGCTTGTTATAATGGCCTTATTGCCTCCATGTGCCCTGAGCTGCCGCAGGAACAAAAAGATAACCTTCTTTATGGTGTTAGAGGGCCAATGCTCGCCGTGAACGTTTTATTGCGTAATGGCCATGCTTTTTATCAGGACGAAAGTCAAATATATCAGTGTCCGACAAGTCCTTTTGCCTTGGTAACCAAGGCTCCACCCGTCGCTATGGGAGGCTATAAAGTCACGAGCGATCCTAAAGACCCAATGGTGATTTATATGCTCGGTGCACCCGCAGCAGCGATACCGAATGACGGCAGCCTGACAACGCGTGACATTTACCGCATGGGCCGAAGAGACGTCTATTCAAGATCATTCGAATCTTATGAGGAAGATATTCGTACGCAGCTTACAGGTATGTTCGGGCCAAATGGCTTTGATGCAGATCGCGATATTGAAGCCATTACGCTTAACCGTTGGGCCCATGGCTACGCCTATAATCGTTTTGAGCTATTTGATCCTGCCTGGCCAGAGGGAGGGGCGCCTTATGAATTGGGTCGCAAACAGATTGGCCGCATTAGTATTGCCAATTCGGATTCGGAAGCACGCAGTAATCTAGATGGTGCCATTATTGCTGCATGGCGGGCGGTGCAAGAGCAATTAAGCTGAATGTGAAGGTAACCTGAGATTAACCAAAACTGATTAACCAAA
>Ga0115549_1000100_pt1 | contig 58677 bp, 54 predicted proteins | sample COGITO_mtgs_1004_2_FD_87176 | JGI IMG/M metagenome (GOLD analysis project Ga0115549, IMG submission 87176) | Pelagic marine microbial communities from North Sea - COGITO_mtgs_100430 | ecosystem: Environmental > Aquatic > Marine > Epipelagic | place: Germany:Helgoland, sampling site Kabeltonne...
CTCACGCATTGCGGACTCGTATTGGTTTATGTAGTTTCGCCAGATAACTCCTTGCACGTTACCGCCGCCTGTGCTTTCTGCGTACCATTCACCGATAGTGGGTGAGTTGGATGAGCACGCGTAGGAAAAAGTGATATCATTATCTAATTCAATTATTCTTTGTTCTTTCTCTTTTTCTATGGCGAAGCACTGCTGGCCTCCTCCACTATTTTCGTTGAAAACTTTACCGTCAATGACACAAGTACGAGTACCCGTTTCCACCGGGGGTGGGGGGTTGTCATTCGGCGTTTTGTCACCGGTTATTTTATCGATACCTTTGGTAGGAGTTTTTTTGGGAACGCACTTGGTTCCGGCAGAGTTAGGTGATTCGTCTTTCTTACAGTCAAGGTCATCGTTTCTTGAGCCGCCGCCCTCTTCAATAATTTTGTTGTCGTCAATTGCGCGTTGATCTCGCGCGCACTTATCAATAGCCGAAGCAAACAAATCCTTCCAGTTCTCCTTGTCCTCTGGGTCAGCGCCCCACGATTCGGCCAACCTCTCCGCGCACGCGACGACTTTCCCTGCGCTGCCCGGTTTGCTGGCGGCGGATGCGGGCGCGGTGGCTCCAACTAGTAGGCCCGCGGCCATGGCGATGGCAGCGGTGGCGGCAAAGAATGATCTGAACAAGGGAACCTCCGGGATTGTGTTACCTTTTACTGTCCGCGCTTGCCCGCCATGTGCAACGACTTGGTGCACTAGACATTGCTCGTCTTGCTGCTGGAATCTGGTAATTCACTACCAGGGGAAGGCCGGCATCACTTAGCCTGTAGTCACTGTCTCTGGGGTTGTTTTTCCATGACAAGTTTTAATTCAAAAGTTGCCGTAGTTGGTCACTGTCGGAAAGGTTTTCCTGGACTATGCGGTTGTCGATGGTCACGCTTGGCGTCCCTTGCATTCCGCGATTGAAGCTCATGCCTGAAAGTTCTGAAACGGCATCTTGCAGTTCATCATTGGCAACACACAGGAGTCCCTGTTCACTCAATCCAGCTTCAACCACAATAGGCTCGATCTGGTCAGCAGTGAACCCGTCATCAGCCGCATCAAACAGTGCCGCGTTGACTCTTAAAAACCCGTCAGAACCGTCGTACTTAGCTGCGCACATAGCTGCACCTGCAGCCAGTGAGCTAACTCCACCCACCTGACCGGGCTCTTCACCTTCGGCAGCTGTGAAAGCAACGGGGGAGAACAGAACAGCGTTACCGCTCCCTGCGTTGGCTTCAGCTAGCAGCTCGGAAGTGAACAAGTCTTCCAGAGCGTTGCACCCTAGACATAGGTAGTCAGAATGAACCTCTATCACGCTACCGTCGCCGGATTGCTCACCGATAACTATTGCACCGGTCGCACTCAGTGCGCCGCCGGTTTGTCCTTGTAAGCTTAAAAGTGGCACGACTGGGGTCAATTCGGGTAGTTCGGAAGGACGCTCAGGTGCAGGGCTACCAATTGCAACGGAACTTCCATTGTCGGTATGGCCGATGATAGACACTAGCGACGCCCCTACTGAGATCATGGCGACCAGCGTGGCAGCTACAGCTAGGGAGTAGGCGTTGTGAACTTTGGTCTCTAGTTTCGTTACCTGATCTTCTACCGATAAGTTTTGCGAATCTGGATCCTTATCCTGACCCATTTCACCGGATGCGCTATCAGTTGGCTGTGGCAAAGCGTCGTCGTTGTCTCCGGCTGTTTCCTCAATTTTTTCGGTCATAGAAACAACTGTGCTCTGTAAGCCAACGTGGGCAAGGACTTACAACTGACTTTTTGGATATGAATGTTGAAGTATCTGCCAGGGCTACTGCTACCCCCATTCGAGGAGTGTTAGAAAAGGGTAGGGACGGGCTAGCCTTCCGGGGCGTCCTCTGCTTGTTTTAGTTTCCACCCGGCTCCTCTTTGGTTTACTAATTGGGTGTCAGCACCTAAAGAAGCGAGTCTTTGTCTAATGCGCTTCATCACGTATTTCACCTTGGTGCTGTCCCCGTCCTCACCCCACACTTGTTCGAGTATCTCTGAACTAAGCTTGGGTGCACTCGCACCGGCCAAAAGTGCGTAAACGTCAGCTTCTTTGCCAACAAAGCCAATGTCTAAAGCTGCGTCTACTTTGTTACTAGGTATGCGGCATACCTGGCCGTGACGAAGAGCGTTGCGTAAGCGGGTGACCACAGTGAGTGTGGACTTTTTGCTGCTCACAGCGTCAAATATGCATTCGAGCAGCAGCAGCCCAATGGCCTCTTCATTTTGCATGTCTAGCAAACTAGTTCCCGCAAAAGCAGTGGGGCTATTTGTAACTTCAATGTTTTCAACTAACCAGTCGCTGGAGATTACAGTAATGTCCGCATGTTGCGAGTGCGCTTCGGTAAAGTCTTGGGTCACTAGGTAATGGTTCTCGTGAGGGTTAAGGAACCTAAATGCCGCGTAAAGGTACTTGGGAACAGTTTCACCCACATAAGTAATGTCGAGGGGCTTGCGTAAATGATCCACAGTATGAACTCAACTTTCGGTATTTCTAGCGAGGTGACCGATGTCACCTGTAATTAATCGTCACGGGTGTACGGCAACGCGCAAGTATTTACGGCAAACGTTTTGCGACAAAATAAACCCTCTTGTTTCTCGTTTGCGGCAGAAAGTAGTCAATTCTTCGCATATTTACTGAGTAATGCTTTAACAAATTACGAACGAACGCTGGATTCCCTTGCAGCCTGGATTAAAAACCATGTGGGTCGTTAACAAACCTTCGCGATTGTGTGAAGCGCATCTTGTCACCATCCCAGTCCAGCCCGATAGTGAAGTTGCTCCGCCCTTGCCTGTTCTTGGCCACGATAAGCTCACCCTCGTCCGCTGCGGCTTCAGGATTATAGGTTGATTCACGGTTAAGGAAAAGAACAATGTTTGCGTCCTGTTCAACGCTGCCTGAATCTCGCAGGTCAGACAGCTGGGGTTTGCGGTGCATCCCACCTCGCGCCTCTATTGCACGGTTCAGCTGGCTGGCGGCAATTACTGGCGCACCTACCTCTTTGGAGAGTAGCTTCAAACCTCTGCTCATTTCAGATACTTCCTGGTTTCGGTTCTCTACCCGATTGCTCTCTGAGCGCATAAGTTGCAGGTAGTCGACGAAGATTGCACCTAGGCCGTCAACGCGTGCAAGTTTGCGCGCACTCGAACGGATACCGTTAACACCCTTGGGTGGGTTATCGTCAATAACTAGAGGCAGCAAACTCATTTGGGATACGCCTTTAGTCAAAGCTATTTCCTGCTCGCGACTGAGTTGACCACGCATGAGGGAACCCATAGAGACACCGGATAGGTTTGCCAGCATCCGGAACCCGATCTCTTCCGCGGTCATCTCGTACGAGTAGAACACCACGGGTTTGCCTGTGCTCACTGCAGCTTGGATTGCCATCTGTAGAAGCATCACTGACTTACCAACGCCGGGCCGCGCACCGATGATGACTAGCTGCCCTGCACTGAAGCCACCTGTCTCAGTGTCCAGTTCAGCGATCCCAGTTGGTGTCCCTAGCAACTTCTGGTTCCCACCAGTAACTAGCGCCTGCATGCGTATAGCAAGTTCATTCATCTTTACAATGTGTTCGCCCTCTTCGGTACTGGTTGCTGCGAAGATAACTGACTGCGCCTCATCTGCCAGGTCGTAGGAATCTACGTTAAGTTCTCTACCCAGGGCGGCAATGTGCCCAGCAGCTCTTAAAACCCTACGCCGCAAAGCTCGCTCTTGGAGAATGCTTAAGTAAGTACCCAATTCGGCAAGAACTATTCCCGTTTCGCTGATTAACGTTACTGCATTGGATCCGCCGGCAAGTTTGAAAGTACCGAGTTTCTCTAGTTCAGCGCTGACACTCACAACATCTATGTGCTTACTTTGGGAATCTAGCCCCCGTATCGCACCGAATATAACTACGTGCGCCGGTACTGAGAAGTCATCCTCCCGCAGGGTTTCAAGCTCGTGCAGGGTCTCAGGTACAGCGAAGATAGTGGATAGGATACGAGCTTCGATGACGGTGTCAGTTTCAGACACCAGCATGCCTGTAGCTGCGCTGGCGTCACCAGCTACATCTTTTGCTAGGTCGCTACCTAAGAAAACAGAGTCTTTCATGCTAACAACAGTGCACCCGTATCGATCTTTGGCCACACTCGAACATAGCTTAAAAAACTAGAGCAAAACTAAGGTTGTCTCTTCGATAGGGCTTTTATATATGTACTTAGTTTAGGTTCTTTGTTACCGCCTACCTAACCGATGACCGGCCCACCGAGCCCTGGGATCCCGTCCTCGGTGATAGGGGACACCCCTCACCTTTACACACGCTTTGCGCCTTGCCTACCTCACTTGTGGGCCTGTTCCTGGCTGTGAAGTAAATCACACGGAAAAGTACCAGTAACCGATTGGCGTGTAGGTAGATCCCACTCACTGTGCAGGGAGTTAAAAGCACGAGGTCAAAGGGGCCTATTTTACGGAAGGACTGACCACATGTTCGTACACGTTAAATCTGCACTAGCGGCGGTGACTACCGTTTTAATAGCGCTCACCGCAATTCCCATGACTTCTGCACAAGCCGCCCATGGCGGACCCCACCCGAAACTTCTGCCGGTGGTTAGCCAAATAGCTTCACCAAAAGTTGCCTCAGTCATGACCGACACATCTATGGAAGGTTTCAAAAAGTCAGCGTACAGGGGGAAGTTTTACTCCGGTGGCAAGCACGAGAACCTTCGCCAATGCATCATGAAGAAGGAAAGCACATGGCGTTACTACTCCACTAACCGCTCCGGAGGGTATTTTGGCGCCTACCAGTTCACCCCCGCGCTGTCCTCAGGCGTTACCTGGATGCTCACACCCGAGCACAAAACCATTCTGGGAAAAGCGGAAGCTAAAGACCAACTGGAAATGCTACGCGATACGCCTATGCACAAATGGCCACGCTACTGGCAAGATGCCGCTTTCTACACTGTACTTAACTGGGAAGGTTCCCTCTCGGGGGTAAAACACTGGCCTACTCGTCACGGATGCTGATTTGAGGCCTCCACAGACCCAAAACCACCCGTAAATCCCCATCTTTTAGCAAATACTTTGACGGATGTCCGTTTTGTCCATCAAAAACTGACAATCGCGCACAGTAGTAGTGGGTATGGATGAGAAAGTAAGACCTTCAATTACCTCACAGGCATTTGGTGTAGTTGCTTGCCAGTTGGACTCTGCCCGCCGCAGAACTGGGTTACCCGTTGATGAAATCTCTCGTTACTGTGCTCAAGCAAACCTTGCTCCCCACTACCTTTTAACCACTTCTGCGGTTGCCTCGACTTTAAGTGAAGTTCCCGCACCAGTGTAAGTGGTGCCTTCTTGCCCCTTAGCATGTTTTCTGGACGGTCTGTTAAATGTCCAAGAGTTTTAAAACCTCCTCTGCAGCCACAGTTACTGGCATAGACATTGATGGTCCTACCGCCACTACGGCAGTTCTTTCTGACGGTGTTGTGGTAACAACTCGCGTGCACACTGCTGACACTGGTGTAGCTGCCCTCTCGCAAGCTTTGGATTCGGTCAACTCCTCTGACCAGGTTGTAGTAACTATTTCTTCTTCCGCAACAAAAGTAACTTTAACCACGCTCCCTGAGGTTTCCGACGCGGCAGCTTCACGGCTTCTGGGCGCATCTGGTACTTACACAGTTGCTCGAGTACTGACCGGATCCACCACCGTTTTGTACGGTGTACCTACAGATTTTGTTGACGCCACTTACCAAGCGCTGTCATCCCGCCCTACAGCTAAGGTGCTGGCCCAACCTGCCGTTTTGGATTCAACCCCAGGTCTGGTGTTGCGTATCGGCCACCGCGTGGTGGACTTGTCCTTCAGCGCGGATGGTTCCGCCGCCGCTTACAGCGTGCTACCTGTGCGAGGGTTACAAGCTTTCATAGATGACCTCGGCGGTGTTGGCTCACGCGCTCGGGTTGACTCTGCCTTAGCTGGTCGCCCCACCGATGCAATCGTAGCTGCTGAAACAACCCTTTGGTTAACTTCTATAGCTGAGGCCACTAAAGGCGCCGTCAACCGTTGGGACGCTGACGGATTCAATGTTACCAACCTGGTTACAGTCGCAGGAACTGTCCCGGCCGCGTCTTTGGCCGCTTACCTGAGTGAGAGATCTTTAACTTTAAACACCAGAATGACACTCTCAGCAGTATCTGCTTTACCTGACGCGGACAAAGCCGCTGTTCTCCCTGCCGTCCGCGCTTCTTTGTCCTACCCTTTTCAACCAGGTGCGGTTTTAAAATCCTCTGACCAGGTGAGTGCGATAGCCACACTGGCCCGTAAGGGTGCAACTAAGCGTAAGCGCCGTACTTTTGTAGTGGCAGTACTTGCATTGGTGGCCCCCTCACTCGTACTTTTGGGAATCGGGGCGGCTTACACCACATACACTGACCCTGGTTTGTCCGCTGCGCAATCAGTTGAAGTTACACAAGTGGCCCTAACCCAAGCTAGTGCCCTGGCGGCTCCGTACACTTTCGCAGCGCAAGCTCTGCCCGCACTTTACAAAGTTTCTCCTGCACCCGTGAGCGTTTCCTGGTACCCGTCTCAACCTGTGAAAGCTACTTTCCCAGCTGACTCGGCCGTGGTGCTGTCTCAGCTTGAGGCCCAGCTTCCCGGCGCTGTGTTAAAAGTTGTAGCTTTCACCCCGACCACTACTACTGTGGAGATTTCACCGGGGGATGTGCTGTGAGTTTTGCATCTTCTGTTTCCAATCGAACAGCTATCCTGCTGTCTTCCGCTTTGGTGGGTGTAGTGTTCGCGGCCACGCTCACTCTTCCGCATGTAGTTGGTCAGCTTGATGCAGCTAACAGCTCAGCGGCATCTTCTGAAGTTCTAGATGGACCTGCCGTAGCGGGCACTGCGTTACCCACGCAGCCGGTAGTGCTGGCTGATGAGGCCGCCGCACTTGTTGCCCAGGCTTCCTCGTTTGAGGTTCTTCCGGACATAGAAACCCAGATTGACACAGTTTCAGGAACAGTAACCGTCACACATCAGCGCGCACTACTCACGCTACCAACTACCCCGTTCCCATTTCCCGATACTGGCGCAGCACTTTTAACCACTGTTGACATTTCAAATTCAACCTCGGAGTACGAGCTGTCTTACTTTTATGTCTCAGATGGTCTAGTTGTTGTAACTGACGGGGGGACCCAGTGAGTGTAAAAGCTTTGTGGCTTGACGAGCCGGTATCGGGGGACCCTTCTAAAGATCCGAAGGCTTTAGCTGAGGCTTTTGAGTCTTTGGCCGGCCGCCTAACCACTACCGACCTACCTTCGGCTTTGGCCGCGTCAAACCACAAGGCGTTAGCAGCATCCGGTGCCCAACTTGCAGAGGGTGTACCTGTCACTATCGCTGTAGCGGACCTTCCCTCCGATGCGGCACTGTGGGTGGTTCTTTCTTCTAATTCCCAAAACCCTGATCAGACGTTACTCCAAGCATCGCAGTCTTTTCGCTACCAAGCTTCTATGCGTAGTTCTAGTCGACGCCTTCTGGCGTCCGTCGGGGGACTGGCTCTTGTAACTTCTGTCCTCGCTGCTTTTGTTGGTGGTTTCCTGTTCCCTTCTTTCCCTGACTTCTTTTCAGCCTCTTCACTCTCTGTCAGGCTAGCCCCTATCTTTGCCTTGCTCTTCGCCATCTTTGCCGCGTTCACTGCGTTAACAGCGCACTCGTCTGCGACTAAGGTTGCATTGCGCACCCGGCAGGTGGCAGCCTTGTGGGCACTGTCTGCCCCTTCTGTAACTCTTCCGGTGAGTCTTCACTTGTGGCTGGTGGGCCGCTACCTTAATTTCCCCGACCTCTCAGCTGCTGGTGTAGCTGCCAGTGCAGGTGATGCCCCCACGGCCGCACTGGCTTCCACCTACCCTGACTTGTCCCGTTTGGTTGACGACGGCCTCCCGTTCGCTTCGGCCGCATCCGTAGCAACCCAGGCCCGAGTCTGTGCGGACCGGTCCGTTCTGGAATCGTCTCGCTTCTCGCTTTTATGGTTGGTGGTACCCGTTAGCGGCGCTGTTTTAATAGGTACTATCGCCGGCGTTGTTCTACCCATATTGGAGGCTTCACAATGAGTGAACATGTTTTAAACATCGCTACCTCACTTGGACTACCTACCCGCAGGGTAGTTGTTCCTACGGTTGGTAAAGCAGCAGCTTCTTGTTTGCCCATCACCGAGTATGCGGTACCCATCACAGTTTCTGCAGGTGTAGTTGAGGTTCTCACCGCACATGTCCCTACACCTTCCGAGTTCGCAGCTTTGGAACGGGCAACTACATCCGGCGTGACTATTACAGTCACTACCCCTGAGATTCTCGCGCACGCACGCACCCTCGCAGAAGCTGCACTGGTTTCCTCTGCTTTGTCATTGCCCGCGGTACTCGATGACGCGGTTCGCCAGGACGCAGCTGTGCGCATGGTCTCACTAACCCCCAACAACAAACCTACGATTTTGACACCCACAGGCACTTACCCTTTGACCGCTGTTGGCGCCCTAGACCAGAATGGTTTTGAACAACTTGCCACCATGGGAGACCTTGCCCAGGTGGTGGAAGTAAGTTCTGGCCGTTGGAGAGTACAAAAATATGATTCCGCCTTGGTTGCTACCCGCGTACAGTCAGGTATTGCTTCCCCAGCTGAACTCGGCTTACCCCGTTTAGTGGAGTCTTTAACCTTGGCCACTGCTGGCCTTGTACTGGTATCTGGAAGGCCTGGTTCAGGCCGCACCACAGCAGCGTCTTCTTTAGCGTCTCGGTCTGGTTCACCGTTTTACTATGTTTCTAGTTCTTTAGATGCCCCGGTTGATCCTTCACAGTTTGTAAGATCTTTACTCGACCTACCGGCAAGTAACGCACCTGTCGTTATCGACACACCTGACGAACTTGACTCCCTGACCCAAGCCGTATCTTTAGCAGCAGCCGGGTATCGCGTTTACGTTGTTGTATCTGCTGCGTCCATGGCTACGGCCTTGACCCTTCTCGCTGGTGTAACTACCGCCTCGCAGCTGGCTTCGGTATGGGTAGGTAGCACACACGTTGCTTGCCTAACTGGAACTAAATCGAACTGGGAGCATGTTTACGGGGCAGCGGTAGCTACTCCTGCGACCACAGCTGCTGTCCTTACCGCCTCGCAGTTCAAACTGGCTCAGTCCTGGGACGCGCTTGGTTCACAATTCGTTCTACCTCTGCACCTGACTTTGGCTAGGGCCGTCTCTGCTGGCAAAGTCCCTCTAAAAACTGCCGAAGCTGCCTCCGGTGACGTTCCCCGTTTCACGATGGCTTTAGGCGACTGGGATGTTTCTTCACCCGAAGCGCTATCCGAGCAGATTATTTGACCCGTCTACCGCGGTAAATCCGTGCCGCTTGGCCTACGGTGCGCACCGTACCCTCGTGAGCAAAAAACAAGAGAACCTAGACGAAGACACCCCCACCCTTACCGACAAGGATTCGGATCCTAAACCCGGTAAATCTTCCCGCTGGGTAAAGCTAGTACTACCGCTTGTTTTAGTGTCTTTGGGAACAGCTGCTTTTCTTTTCCTACCAGGCTGGTACGAGGGGAGACAGACTGACGACCTTTCTTACTCTGAGGTGTTTGCAGATATAACCGATTACAAGGATTTTGACGCCACTATTACACCTAAAGGCTCAGTTAAGTTAACCCCACCTGAGTCAACGGATGCAAAGACTGTGGTAACTCGCATTGCCCCCGACGCGGTGGAGTCCACCGTTATCGACTTGGACGCGGCCGGCCTGGACGTTAAGATTTCCCCGGACCCAACCCCAAACCCGTTTTTGAATCTTCTCGGTGCCATGCTGCCAGTATTTTTAATCATAGGATTCCTGGTTTACTTTCTATCTAAGAAGGGTGGCATGGGTGGTGCTTCTCTGGGATTGTCTAAGAAAAAGAGCGCTCCTGTAGATGTTCCCGATACTGATTTCTCCAAAGTCGCTGGAGCTGATGAGGCCGCTCATGACCTCTTCGAGATAGTCGAGTTCCTACGCTCTCCGGAGCGTTTCACAGCAGCTGGGGCCCGCATGCCTCACGGTTACCTACTGGTTGGTCCTCCCGGTACCGGTAAGACGCTCCTTGCTCGCGCTGTTGCTGGTGAGGCTTCCGTACCGTTCTTCTCCATTGCTGGATCTGACCTGGTGGAGATGTATGTCGGCTTGGGTGCATCCCGTGTCCGGGACCTTTTCGCGAATGCCAGAAAAGCTGGTTCAGCCGTAATCTTCATTGACGAGATTGATGCTATTGGTCGCTCTCGTGGGGCTTCTTCTTCCGGTGTCACTAACGACGAGCGTGAGCAGACCCTGAACGCGCTACTGGTTGAGATGGATGGCTTCGCTAAGGACACGTCCATTGTTGTCCTTGCTGCCACTAACCGTGCAGAAGTTCTGGATAAGGCCCTACTGCGTCCGGGTCGTTTCGACCGCACCATTGGGGTTTCTGCCCCTGACCGTGCTGGCAGGTCAAAGCTTCTTGATCTTTACAGTGCTGGCAAGGTGTTCTCCGACGATGTTGATTTCATCTCTGTTGCCCGCCGAACCCCGGGTATGACTGGCGCCGACATTGAGCAGCTTTTGAACGAAGCTGCTTTGGAATCCGCTCGTAATGGTCGCACTACGATTACCGCCGGCGACATGGAGTCGTCTTTGCAGACTACTATCCTCGGCCGTCAGCGTAAGTCTGCTGTACTTACAGACTTTGACCGTAACGTTACCGCTTGGCATGAGGCAGGTCACGCTACCGCCGCACTACTCACACCGGATGCGCACGCACCTGTGTCTGTATCTATCATCCCTCGAGGAGCCTCTGGTGGGGCCACCTGGATGGAAGGCTCCGATGATGTGTACCAGACTCGGTCTAACTCTTTGGCTTCTTTGCTGGTCTCTTTCGCAGGCCGCGCCGCTGAGGAGATCTACCTAGATGGGGATTACACCCACGGTGCTCATGGGGATTTAGGTTATGCAACTTCTCTAGCTACCACTATGGTCTCAAAACTGGGCATGGGTAAAACTTTGAGATCTATCCCAGATGAGGCCCTGCATATGCCGACTGCCGATAATGTCGGTTACCAGGTTGAGGAACTGCTGACGACGGCGCTGGACCAGGCCCGTCTAACCCTTGCTAGCAACCGCCCACTGCTCGAAGCCGTCGTGGGGGAGTTGCTCGTGAAGGAGACACTGAACGCTGCCGATCTTGAAAGACTCGCGGCCCAGTTTTAAGAGTTTGTTTTAACGGTAGTAAAGGCTGGTACCTGAATCGCGAGCCGCCTTGCGTACTGCTGTGGCAGCGGAGGCGTCCTCTTTACTGTTATATTCTTTCCAAGAGTTCGGCGGTAACGCCCACCCGTAGTACTGCGGGCCACCCTTGCCGTAGCTTTTGTTAATTGAGTCAGCGGTGGTGCGTACGACGTCTTGTTTCCCGTCACCGTTGTGGTCGTAGTTGTGGATAACATCTCCGTCACCTACATAGGTGGCTACGTGCCCTGATTCTCCGATATCCCAAAACAGCATAGCCCCTGGTGGTGGTGAGTATGCTCGACCGTTGTCGCTACCATCGTTAGCTACAAATGTTTGACCTTTGACTCCGCGTGCTTTCATAGCGAACCACAAGGATCTTGCGCTGTCCTGACCGCTGTGGGCTTGTCCAGAAATTCGGGCGGCTAGCTGCGCGCATAAGGACCAGCATTTGCCGTCTTCGCATGGTGCATTTACTAGGGCGTTGCTAGCTCTTTTTAAGTTTCCTGGCAGCCAGTAGCTGGCATCTTCTGTTGCCGGTCCGTCTACTTTGAACTTACCTCGTTCACCCTTTACCCAGATAGCCTCGCCTGTGGGTAGGTACTCATCTGAGAACCCTCCAGCTACGCAACCGGCGAACGAGTTGGTAGTGAGTGGGTCATCTGTCCCTGCTACGCCGAGAATCAGGTCTGACATTGCCTCTTGGCCTTTGCCAACTAGTTGTACGCCGTCTTGCCCGAACCATTTGTCGCTGCTTTCGGAAGCTAGTACTAGTTGCTCCCAGTCCAGTACACGCAACCAGGGTTGACTTAAAGCTACCCTGCGTATCTCGTCGGAGTACGGTTTAGCTGACCCGAAAGGCTCGAATTCATCTGGCCGGTTGGGTGTTATCCAGTACACGGTCTGTGGGGCATCAACGTTTCGTAGTTTACGAATCTTGTTCATCTGCCCTTCGATCTCCGCCACGCTAGCTGCATCGGACCCGTTGTTGGTACCTAGTTCTATGACCCATGTGCCTCGAGTTTGCGCGTCCACGCTTCTTAGGGCGGAGCTGATTATATTGTCGTCGAGCTGGCGACCCGCTTGTGCGTTTACAAAAATTCCTTGTTCCTCTAGTTCATCTTTCAAACTTACCGACAGCTGATCACCTAGTACGTAAGTTCCTGGAAGCATGTCGTCCTCCCCAGCGTAGCCTGTGATGTCGAACTCCACCGCCGTGTCTGGGCTTAACCCTGCTTGTATTTTTGCTGCAGCTTCTGCTGCTTGCTTCCTGTTTATAGTTTCAAGTTGGTAAGCTTGCCCGTCAGCTTGCTGGTTCGCGGAAGCAATCAAAATCGGCTCCCAGTAGCTGGCACCTTGAACTGCTTTACGGAGGTAGTTGCTACTTCCGGCGGTGTTGCCGGTACCTGCCCCGCCTCCTGGTTGGAAACCTTGTACCCAGTTACCAAGAGTTGTTACTGCTCCTGCGTTTTGTGGATCCAAGAACGACTCACTCATATCCGCTGCTTTCCAGGCCTTCCACCAGTTTGAGTAACCACCAGTGTCTACGCCTAGCTGATTTAACGCAGCTTCAACATCTTGGATGCTTTCGTGTGGCGTGCCTTGTACACCGTTTGACTTGAGTCGGGTTTTTAAGGCGTTCAGGAAAGCTCTGGAAGATAGGTAGGGGTCCAGCCGAGGGTCTTTGGGTGTACCAAATACGGCTTCCCCTTGTACATAGTCGCGCTCCACGTAAGATGCCTGCCAGCTGGTGTCTTGTTGGAATGAGCCAACGTACTTAGCGTTGAGGTCAGATTTGGGGGAGAGCCCGTTCTCTGAAAAAGCTACGAACGTTGCAAGGGCAGCTGAGTTAGCGGGATGGTTTAGGTCCCCTGTCGAGCGCAGAATGTCTCGTACTGTGCCTTCTTGCCATTTTTCTAGGCCTTTAACTTCGTAATCGGAATCGTCACCGTAGTACTGAGCTAGGCAGGTGTCTGTTGAGGAGGTTGGATCGGGTGTGGCGAGCTGCGAAAATATTATGGCACCTATTGCCACGATGATCAAGACAAGTATGCCCGCACCGACGATCGCGGCGGCGCGTACTTTACGGTAACTGCTACCAGCCCTGTCACCCACCATTTCTTGAGCTTTGTTAACAACTTTGGCACCAATTTTGGTCTTGGAAGCTGCCGTTAAAGCCCCACCTGTGTACTTGTCAGCGGCCTGCTTGGCGCCTTCGCCAGCGGCTGCACCTACGGCTGCTTCCCCTGCGCTAGCCCCGGCGGCTTTGCGGCGTTGGTAGTCACCGACGCCTTTACTTGCAGCACTAGTTGCCCCAGCACTCTTGGCCTGACTAAGTCGACTGCGCCCAGCATCTCCTACAGAGGGTCCGCTACCGGCTCCTGCGTCTTCACCTGTGAGCCCGGGTTTTTGCCGAGAGTTTCCCTGGCCCGTTTTGTTGGAATCTGTCGGATCTTTGGGTGAGTTTTCTTCTTGCGCCTCTGCCGAACTCTGCTCTGGGTTTGTTGCTTCGGCCTCATTGTTTGCAGCTCTCTGAGCGCCTTTGGAAATTCGAGGGTTTGTTAGGCGTTGCTCTTCAGCGGCGCGTGCATCGTCGGCAGATTGACCCTTGTCGATATCTTCGTTTTCTTGATCCATGCTCAGCTGCTACCTACCGCGTATCCACCTGCAGATTCAACTACTACTACCTGACGCTCCTCGGCTTTGCCTGATCCTGGACCGTCTTTATCTACCGACCCTGTGAAAACCCAACGGGAACCTCCACCTTGTTTAAGCTCTACTTTGGAAAGTGTTGCGTTCTTCCAGTTTTTGTTCGGTACGAATCGGCCGCCGTCTCCCGCAACTGGCAGGTTGTTGGCTACATTGGGGTCAACCACTGACCAGAACCCAGCTGTTGCTGTGGCTAGTACATTCCTCGGTACGGTAACTAAATCTGCACCGGAGCGAATATCAACGGTATTACCGTCATCTACTAACGACCCACTTAACACTGACGCGCCTCGGGATATGACTCGTGGGGCACCCACAGCCACGCTTACTTCAAAGCCGCCTCCGGTTCCTCCATCTACTTGCGCTTCAGGGATAGCTTCACCGATAGCGCCGGTCACTTCACCTGTGTTTAAATCTTGGGATTCACCGGTTGAACCGGTTGAACCGACAGCGTATGAGGGCACGGCGTTGGCACTTACTTCATCGCCACCGGTCAGGCTTGACACGAGAAGAACAGCACCGAATACACCTGCAAAAGCTATTGTCCCTAGTGTCCACCAAGACGGTAGGTCAGCCGGATTACGCACGGCGTTCAGGGGTTTGGAAACTATCTTTTTAAGCATACTATTTACTGTCGCGGGTAAGCCCGCTACCGCAACAACCTATGGGGGGGATAGCGGTGCCAAAAACTACCCCAGTCCACACAATGGCGCGATAAAGCCATGGCGGAACAGTTGTGTATATGGCGGACAAAGTGGATATTCTTAATATGCGAGGCATACCCACGCACGCTTGCCCAGCTTGTGGCTCTCGCATTTTCAAAATTGTGGCTTCTTTTGCAGATTTTGAGGTGGCCATGTACCTACTGAATGCTGAATGCGCTGAATGCGGCTCTTTACTTACAGCGCCATGCCCACTTGATAAGCCAGACGATTACTTTACTGATGACCCTGACAGTGATAGCGAGGAAATAACGTAAAAAACCTGGCGGCGAGGAAGTCTAAAGACTCCTCACTGCCAGGTTTTACTTTTACGCTGAGACTTCGTTAAGGCTCTGGGCTACTTCGCCTAGTTCCTTAAGTGTTCCGCCCCAGTTAGGCAACAAGCCTAACGCTGTAACCCAACCGTCTGGGTTACCTGCTAGATACTGTTCCAGCCAGTAGTGCAGACCTTCAACCCAAGGGTTGTGTAGGCCGGCGTAGCTGAAATCGGGATCTCCAACATTTACAGTCATATTGGCTGTTACGAAACCGAACTCGTTCATCAGGTTTAGCACCCATTGTCGTGATTCGGCTCCTGCCAGTATCTTTCTGCTAACCAGGTGACCTGGTAGCTCTGTTTGACGGAAGGCATTCTCACCTGTGTTGTGAGTACGGGACCATAATCTATTTACATAGATTCTACCCGGGATGGGTTTGGTTTCCGCAGCCGACAGCATGTTGCTCCGGTAACTGTGGGGATCTACCAGTGTAACGTTCTCGTTGTTTAACTCGAGAAGAAATTCACTGGGCCAAGCTGGAACCTTACCGACACTTAAAACTTCAGCTGTGTGCCGAGGATCCAGTTTTACCGATAGGGCAAAGCTTGTTACAGGGTCGACAGTCGCGATGGCTTTGGTTAAAAAACCGCCCCCACCGAAAGCATTTCTACGACCACAAGATTCCCACGAAGCAACGCTTGTAACCATAACCAAGTGAGAGAATGTTTCTGCACTCAATCGGTGGTAGTTACGCACCTGAAGCACGTGGCTGACGAACCAGTTTGGGTGTGCTATGGCTAACTCGTTCAGCACTTCATCTGTCCAGTCTTCACTGTTAAATGATGCTTGAATAGCTAGCGAAAGTGACCAAGCATTGTTCGCTTCGATTAAAAGACGAACACCCTCGGTGCTGAATTCAAGCCCACCGAAGACGCCTTCACGTCTGTTGTATACGGGTGAGTAGTTTTCACGAAGGTAGCTTTCAACATCATCGAAATAACTGGAGCATTCTTCAAAAGAAGCTATCAGAGTTTTGATGAAACCATCACTGAAAAGCACTTTCTTACCGTCACGCTGGCCACCTCGAGTATTGGCGCAACCCATGGTTGCGGTCAACATTGAAGCTGCACGGCCTTCAAAAACACCAACGATAACTTCTTCGCAGAAGAGCTCGTTTTCGCTTTGGTGGTCCGCAACTGTTCTGCCAACCCATTTGTCAAACACGTACGAGGCATCACCTCTTATGTCGTATCGTTCTTCAAGATATTTGAAGAACTCTACTGTCTCTTGCGAGTCTTGCAGGTGATTCCGCATGTACTTATCAAAAGGTAATGCAGCGTTATGCAGCCAAATAGCAGCATTAAATAAATCCGAATCGGGATCTAACAGGGCGTTATATGCCTCTTGTGCAGCTTCCACCCATTTGGTTGGGTGATGCTCTGCCGCCAAGGCGTCTAGCGTATCTCTGTCATCGTTTTTAACTGCCCACTTCGCTAGCCTCTGGCATGTTTTTGCTGAGGTGTTGGGGTGGTCAGCTACGGCCCGTTTCACAGTTTTTTGTGTGAATTTGGATAATTCATCTAGTGTTACTGCTTGTGTTGATTTACTTTTTGCCACTGTTAATGCCTTTACGGCGCTACCTTTAGCCCAGGTTACTGCAGCTTTAGTTCCAAGCTCGCAACCGAGTTCAGGGTAGTTTGCGTATTTTCGTGGGCGTTTACCGTCCTCAATCTTACGCAGAACAGCTATTAGATCTTCGCTGTCTTTTAATAGTGGTACTAAGTAGATCGGGAGATTATTTTCGGACATTTCTACTTCTCCAATCTCGACTTTACGTCGGTGGTTTGTTCATGAACTCCTTTAACAGTTGGCGCTAGGGGGGATCTAGCCAATAGGCAACTCATCTAGTTGCAGGCTTACCCCGTTGGGGCACAGTTGCTGGTAACAGCAATATCGGAAGGAAGTTATGAGTTCGCGTTTGAAGCTAATTGGAGGGGCAGTAGCTGTTCTAGTTACGCTAGTTTTAGCTGGTCTTGCCTGGTCTGTCACTCAAAGTGGCAACGATTCTTCCGGCGGTACGGTCCAGGGATCTTCTTTGGCCCCCACCGAACCTGCACCCACCTCTTCGGACGAGGCTGGCACTGACTCCACTACCGCACCGGGTAGCGACCCCGCTGTAGATACCTCTACTGATTCTTCACCTAACGAACTAACAGATCCCTCTGCTGGGACACCGGCCACACCTGCGAACCCTTCGCCCCCTTCTGGAGGCACCTCCTCTAGCCCCGACACCGCAATGGTGAATGTTCCTGATGTTTCCGGTCTGAGTGTTGCAGATGCTGTAGCCAAGTTGCAGCGCTCTGATCTTCAACCCTTTGAATTGCTACCTACAGATACCGGTGAGCCTGGCGTAGTCACTTTCACCACGCCATCTTTCGGTCTTGAAGCCTCCGCTGGCGAGCCCGTAACTTTGTATGTTGGTGCTTACAAGAAAGCCAAAACACCAGATCTTCAGGGTTTACCAGTTCTTGAGGCTACTAACTTGGCACTGACTAAGGGCCTGGAGCTGTTTGCTATAACGCCCGCACCTACGGCATCGGATTCCGAAGTTTCCCCAGGTGAGGTTGCTTTCGCCGTTGACGACGCAAAGCAGGAGGGTAAGCCCGCCTCTGGCGTGTCCTTGTCGGTTGTACCTGAAGAGCTCTCTTTCGAAGTACCTGCCCTGAACGGTATGAACTTCGCCTTAGCTGACTACTTACTTCGCTCTTTGGGTCTTAACCCTGTCTATGATTCTCCTTCTTCTCCCACTGCAGTGGTAACAGCATCCTCGCTCGATTCTGCGACCTCAGTTAGCTTCGGCGACGATGTAACTCTTACCCTGTCTAGCTTGACTTCTTCCACGCCTTAAAAGTAAAAGGACGGGTCACATGTCCCAGCGAGCGTTTCCTGGTCCCAGCACCGCTTGGCGGCTTTTCGCCATAGGGGGAGTGATCGCTGCAATAGTCACCTACGCGGTGCTCTCCGGGGTGTGGGTTTCCACCGACTTATCCTGGTACCAAGGTCTTGAGAAACCACCGTGGCAGCCACCGCCTTGGGTGTTTGGACTGATCTGGACCTACAACTTCGTGGTTCTGGCAGCGGTCGCATCGATAGTGGTGTGGAAGGCAGTACCACAACGCGTCGGGGTTCTAGTTTTATTTTTGGCTGCTTCAATTTCAAGTGCGCTCGCATGGGCGTACTTGTTTTACATTCCGCACGAGTTGGCGGCGGCATCGATCGCCCTCAGCTCCGCTGTAGTTCTCACTGTCCCAATTACACTCATCGCGTTCTTGGCCCGCCCACTGTTGGGTGTACTTTTGCTGCCCTACCAAATCTGGGTGGCACTGGCTGCGTCGTTGTCCTGGGGATATCTGTATCTGAACGGGTGATCTGCGGCTGCCGCCTGCACCAAGGTACGTCTAGCGCTTAGGGCAGTAGGTCGTCCAGGCTTAATTTAGTGTCGCTCTTTGGTTCGGCACTCTGCCCGGGACTAGTAGGAACCACATCTGGGGTCTCTGCTGGCTTGCTAGTTTCACTTGGGACTTCTGTGTACGAGTCCTGTAGGTTCTGGGCTGCTAGTAAAAGTTTTGCTCTGCGAATTTGTGAGGCGCTCGCTGGTTGCTTCGGCGTATCAACGCTACTTGTAGTTTTAGTTACAGGCCCCACCTCGGCACTTGGTTCCCTTGGTAGCTCTGTATCTTCTTTTACCTGCCCGGTCTCGTTGTGCGATTCGAACAGGTCATCAAGACCGTTACTAGCGGGCTCTGCAAGTGTTGGGCTAATTTCAGGTGTGACATGAGCGCTTGCCGGGGCCACAGGTTGTGATTCGAACAGGTCATCAAGACCATTTGCCGGGGCCACAGGTTGTGATTCGAACAGGTCATCAAGACCGTTACTAGCGGGCTCTGCAAATGTTGGGGGACCTTCCGGATGTGCTACCACCTGCGGTGCACTAGCCAAGGGTTGTTCTTCCACTGGGGGATAGGTGTTGCTCTGCTCGTCTTCAAACAGTTGAGTTATCACACTTGCTTCCAAGACCTCTTCGTCTTTAGTTGGTACTACAAAACCAATGTCGGCGCGCTCTTTGATGTTTACTTCTACTTCACCAGCTAAAGCTATAGGGGGAATACTCGCTACAGCTTCTGCCACCACCTGAGCCAGCGCCACTGTGCATTCAGGATGCTCTAGTACTAAACCAAGTGCGTGTTTTGTCCTGGCTACAGCACTCACTGCTGCCATAGAGTGCATGCGCGTGGTTGCTGCTTGGTCGTTTAGACGAGCAACCATGCCCTGTGCCCACACGTCCAGTACCTGCCGCTGCTCGCCGGCGCTCATTTCGTTGAGTGCTTTCACGGCGGTAGCCATGGGACCCTGTGTAACCCTGCGGTCGGCTCCCATACGGGAAATGCCCTCTTGCAGCTGTTTAAGCTCGCGCTCTTTAGTGCGAAGGGCCGCTGCCACATCTTGGATGAATTCGCGGAGGTTGGACTCCTGCCCTAAGGACCGTAAATTTCCAGCAAGTAGCGCTTCTACACTCGTTGCGCTCAGCATTTCGTTACTCACCATTTCTACTGTGCGTTAACACTTACCGCCGTCAACATCCCAGCGGACTCCGGTAAGTGTCAGATACTGGGCAAAATTCCATATCTAGGGACAGTTTCCCCCGTGATCTGGATAATTTACTTAGCCTTGGCTTTTGCTGTTGGTTACCTGGCAGCCCCCTGGGTTGCTAAGCTCTCAGCTAGGCTCAAAATGCCTAATTCCGTCGACGCGCAGTGGTTCCTCCTGGCTAGCGTATGGGCCCGACCTTCCCGGCTACCGTTCATACATGGTCTCCCTGTGGATGCTTTTGACAGCCCACGCACCCGGGCTTTGCTCCAGGCTATGCGTACTGCCGCAGACCTTCCTGAAGCTATCGACAACGATGACGAAGCTGAGCGTTTAGGTGCTGACCTTTTGACCAACGCAATCGCTTGGCGGAACAGTATTGACGCCATCCTCGCCGATCGGGAGTTAACAGATCAACTCTCCGACAGGGACCTGTGGGACGCTTTCGCTAAAAGCCAGAACCTTTACTCCGATTCATCAGATAAAGCCGCTATGTCTGCAGTTGACTCGGTTAACGCCGCGTATCAGGAACGATCAATTTCGCCTCCGCACGCAGAATTCGAATTTCACACTTCGCCCGAGGCCACGCTCCAGAACCCTGGAACTTGGCACCGTAAGCTTCACCGGGTCTCACAAGCCCGTCGTCTGGCTTCCGCTCTCTCTGTTGTTGCTTACACAGCGGTCATACCTGTTCTGCTCGAGTCGGTTACTAGCCCGTACCTGGCTGTAATGTCCTGGTTGCTGATGGGTGCTGGCCTGATCGTAGTTTCTTTTGTTGACCATGACACTATGTCCTTGGATTTCAAAGCCTGGGCTCTCGCCCTGGTGGGCGGATGGTCTTTCGCCATCTTGGCTAACCTTTCCCACCCTTCATGGCTCCTGTCTGGCGTCGCTGCGGCCTTAGCGGTTGTTGTAATTTTTGAGGTTCTTAACCGCGCGTTTTTCATGCTCCGTGGAGTTCACGGCCAAGGGTTCGGTGACACGCTCATTGTGCTTGCTTCTGTAGGCGTCCCAGCTGCCCTGACCGGTTCATGGTTCATCGGTTACTTATCCTTAATGTCTGCCCTTTGCGCCGCAATCGTGTTTTTCCTCATTCGCAAGGTTGTAACAAAGAGCGACAAGTCCCAACCGTTCGCTTTTGGACCTTGGCTTGCGGTGGGTCCTCCGGTGGCTTTGCTCATAGCCCACCAGTTCCCGTCTTTTCTTTAAAACCCCGACTGCTTCTTAGCCCTCCCGCGCGCACTGTTGTTGCTAGGAGGTCAGGTGTCCCCAGCGCAACCAGCGCAACACTTGGTACTTAAATGACAAATAATCTTCCCCCTTCAAAGAAAGCACTGCGTCTGGCCCTGTGGGTGACTACCGGATCTTTAGCGTTTGCCATAGGTTTCGATAACTCGTTGGCCCCTATAACAACGTGGCTCCTTGTGGCTGCTGTCGCAGCTGTGTCTTGGAAAACAGATGATGTTTTAATGTCTGATTTTAGCTAACAAATACAATTGCAATACCAAAAGAACGGGACCCGTAGGTCCCGTTCTTTTTCTTTCCCGGCACTCGCCGCTGAAAACTGATGTGGCTTCTGCAGTTACCCGACACGACACGCCTTGGGCGCACAGTACACAAAGTGAGCTTTTTAATTCTGGCCTTGCTACTTGCCCTGCTAATAGGAACCCTGCCAATTTTCTTTAAGCCGGCAGATAGCAAAAACGTCAAGTACAGCGACCCTAACTCTGACGCCATAGAAACCCTGTTCGCATGGTTTTATTCCCGCAAGAACAAATCTGAGCAGCCACATGAGTAACAACCCCGCACCAGATCCCGACTTTGAAGAGGATCAGCTCTCACTTGATCAGCATTACTGGGATCTAACTGGGGCACCTACCCCGGATTTGGCCTCTGACCCGCGCACAGGTAACGCCAACTTACGACATGACCCCGTGTCCCTCGACGATAATGCAGTTCCTGTAACTAGGGTCCCACTGCCACAGGTTGAAGCTCCCCACTCTTCCTCAGCTCACATGGCCGCGGCAGCTTTCACCGACGGAGACTTTGCCCTAGCTAACGCACACGCGAGCCAACATCTGGAAAGCAGCGAGATTGATGACGCCACAGTCGCCATACGGATTGTTTTACCACCACTTAATTCAGCTTTGATCTTCCGAGGTTCCACTAACACTGCTCGAGCTATACATATTGTGGTGGGGGAGGCCGCACCTGATTTGGATGTTGAAGCAGAGCGCGTCCTGTACCTGAACAACTTACTGCTGACGGGGGACCCGCTGCACGACTACTACCCGGGCGTTGTGGCCACAACTTACGAGCAGACTCTTGAACACGCTGCCCTTGCTCTTCTGGCCAGCCGCGACGGTCACGTTTTAGCTGCCCGCCGTCATGCTTGGGTTGTTGAAAATTCCGACAGCCAAATATCCCAGGCCCTGTCCAGGAAAATGCTCACCCTTCTTGTGAATTAGTCCCAACCTGCGCACCCTAAACGTAAAAAATACACCCCCCTTACTGGTAAGGGGGGTGTATTTGGTTCACTGCTTTACTTTGACGAAGCGTTTCTGAGCGTTAGCTACAGCACCGCGACCCACACCTAATGTGGAGGCCGTCTCGTTAACAGCTAGTGGTTCTCTGCCGGTGAGGCCACCGCGTAGCGCGATAACCATGATGTCAACAATGTTGAGATCCCCCCACTTGGGTGTTACCCCGTCAGCGAGAGCTGCAATATTGTTGGACTTGTCCGTTAAATTTAACTCACCGAAAGTGGCCCCGTCCTCGCCTACTGGCGCATCTAAGGACTTAGGTGAATCTACTAGAGCTGTGCGAACCGTTGCCACTGTTACGTTGGCTTGGTTTGCTATCTCCTGGTGGGAGGGCTCTCGCTCTAGTTTTAACTTCAGAAAGTCACGAGCTTGCTTAACAGCTGGTATTGACTGAAACGTGGAATACGAGAGACCTTGATACTTAGTATCAATACCCGCAACGCTACGACCTGCTCGACCTGTTATGTGTCGACGCGAGTATGTAGCGAACGTTCCTGCGTCTGGATCCCAACCATTAGTGCCGGCAACGTTACCGTCGTCGTCAAGGTCGATTTCTTGGCTCCGACTGGCGTCAGTTCCAACGAAAGCTTCCCATAGTCCGAGGATTGCAGCTGCTTCGTGATCTTCGCGGTTAACGCCTTGCAGGAAGTGCCCTGCTTGTGAAACGAGCGCCTTGTTGGCCTTGACGAAATCATTTGCGATGTCGTCAGCTTTTTGTCGAAGCCGCGTAGCTTCAAACTCGTCTGCGTTATCTTGCGCCTTCTTAGAATCTGCTAGGGCTGATAGGTAATCCCTGCGCATGTTCTTGTTTCGTTCTCGGCGATCTTCTGTCATAGTCCCCCCTTTTCTGTGGGGTTGTGTAGTAAAAACTACGGGTTGGCGCCGTTAAGCGCCTGGACTACTTAAACCGTGTTCGCAACAGGGTAAATATCAACCCCTGCGGGACCTACTTGTCAAATACGAATGCCCGTAACAGTGGATTCTAGAAAAACTAAGGAGCAGAAATGATAAATTTTTTGGAGAGAGCCGCAAGGGCAAACCCTTTAGCGAACGTGCTTTTAGCGTCGGTAGCTGTATCTGCGCTAGTTTTTGATGTAGCAGTGGATGTAGTTGCGCAGCAGCTCAACAAAGCATCTGCCCAGCTAGAGAACCAATCACAGATCTGATTTGTCAATCACCTTTAAAGACAGAGATTAAGTACAGGCGCGAAGCCTTTACTAGCTGGTAACCGGTGCTGCAGGTGTTACGGAGAAGTCAGATACCGAAGCGCTTCCTTCACCTGTGGCGGGAAGTACGCGCCGCGAGACTACGAAGTTTTCGGACTCGAACCCGTCAAAGTATTTGATATGAGCTACGTCCCCACACGCGTTTGTATGGAGCTGGGTCCCTCTCGCTAGGAGCATAACGACATGCTGAGACGTGCATGGCTTCTCGGTGCAGGTGCGTTGCAGCACTAGGTCACCTGGTCGGGTGTCCTGTGGGCTCACATACGAGAACCAGGAACTTAGTCCGTAACCGTCCCACGGCATCATCGACCGCGTGCTGGGTGCGTAACCTTCACTAGCTACACCCAGTCCAGCGCCATCAGAGTAGGCCCGTGTAACTAAGCTGGAGCAATCGAAAATGCCCTTATCTAGGCGCCCTACGCCACCGCAGGCGTAAGGTGTACCTAGGTTGCTGAACGCCTCAATGATAGCTAAAGCGGCACTTGGTGTGGCGGCTTGCTCAACGCTTTCCTTGCAGAGGTCAAACACGTCGTGCCCGACCCGTACGGTACCAACAGGTGCCTCTGTTGGGCAACCTTCAGAGTTAACAACCGTCTGTGGTCCACTAGCTGGAGCTGGTTTAACGAGCTCCGCTAAGTATGCCTGTGCGATGTCAAGACCTGCCTGGGCTTGGACTAACTCATTTTCAAGAATTGTTACCCGAGCCTGGCTTATGGCCTCATCTACCTTGTTTTGCTGCACCAGTTCTTCTGCCACCGCGAGTAGTTGGTTGGCTTCGTCTAGGTCTAGGGCCTGTCCACCCGACACACCAGTGACAGCTCGTTGTGCGAGAACTGAGTCAAGTGGGTTAATGCCGGAGACAGTGTCCACTATCACAGTCATCTCTGAGCTTATTCCATTCATGAAAGTGGCGGCAGCTAAAGCGTTGGTATCTTCCTGTACCTCGTCTCTGCTTCTCAGCGTGAAATCTTTGTAGTCCGAATTTAAAACTAGCTGGGCACGGTTAGCGGCAAGTTTTGTAGTTTCAGACTCAAGCTCGTCAAGTGCGGAGTTTCGTGCAATTTCGGCCTCCTGAAACCAGGTTACGGCGTCGGGGAAACTGGTTGGCTGGTAAGTGCTTCCTTGCATTTCTATCAAAATGCTGTCTACCACCGCTGGCGTCACACCAGCTGCTTGGGCCGGGACTACAACACCGGCGCCCAGAAGACCCACTGCGGCTGTTACAGCCAGGAGTTTACTTCGGGAAATTGTTAACATGCTCGTTACCGTGCCTGCGCCACCAGTTTCGCAACCTGGTGAACCCACACTGTGACAAACCTCGCAAGGGTGTTGCTGGAATGGGCTATGCCGAAACAGTCTCAAGTATGAGCTATGAAACTGGATCCCTCGGGTGGATGGCTAAGGCCGCTTGTGTGAGTTTGATGGTCGGCGAAGACGGAAGTTACGACCCTAACGCTGTAGACATTTTCTTCGTAAGGGGTGGGCACCAGCTTCCCGCGGAAATTGCACTCGTGTGTAAGGGCTGCCCGGTTCGTGAGAATTGCCTAGAGTACGCGTACACCGGTTTTGATGGGCACGCTTTCACCAGCGGGTACTTCGCCGGTTTGCCTTACCGCGCGCGGCGTGGCAGGACTTTGGAAGAGGGACTGGAGCTAATCCGTTCAGAATCCGTGGAGTAAAGACAAGGTCATTTAAGTAGAACTATTAGCGTGCCTTTTAGTCTCAAGCCTGGACAGTATTAAATATGAATTCACTTCTCGTGCGTCATCGCGCCCTAAGGTCGAAAAACCCCAACGCCTTCACGCTCATCGAGCTCATAGTTGTAATTGTGATCATTGGAATTTTGGCCGCTGTTGCGGCCGTTGCGTACAACTCTTTTATTGCCGGTGCAGACCTCTCCGCTAAGGAATCCACCTCCGTTCAGACAGCGAAGCTCATTCAAGCCCAGAGCGCGCTAGATCAGTCCACGCAATGCTCCATGGATGCTTCCCGTTCCGGTTCCGGTTCGCAAACAAACTTCACCGACCTGTCTTTCTCCTCGGACATCCCCACCGACGTAACCACTTTGAATATGACCGCTTGTAACCTCTCCGTTGTTTTTGATGACGGCACGGTGTGCTCCGGTGTTACTTTCCCTACGAACACTCCAGGTGCTTCTTACACTGGCACTTGGACCTGCGGTGACCTGACACTGCCGGCCAGTTCAGAATCGGTTTTAACCACAGCTGGTAACGGGACTCTTTTAGTTTCCTGGACAACTCCACCAGATACAGGTGGTTCCCCCGTGATCGAGTACACCGCCACGACCAGCCCGGGTGGTGCAACCTGCACAGCCCCCGCCCCTAATACTTCTTGCACCATCACCGGTTTAACGAACGGCACCCCTTACACCGCTACCGTCACGGCCCGTACTGTGGCTGGCACCGGTGAGGTCTCCTCCTCTTCTAACCCAGCCACCCCGCAGGGCCCATTCAACTCCGCTACCTGTACCGGTTGCACAACGATCGATGTCGCCGATTACAACGGGACCGGGGAAACCTGGCGGGTACACACCTTCTCGCCCGGTACCAGTTCCCTAAACGTCACCGGTTCCGCTAATGACTTCCGCGTCCTGTGGGTCGGCGGCGGCGGCCAGTCCAACGGATTTAGCCCCCCTAACGTTGCCCCCTACCACAACGGATTTGGTGGGGGCGGGGGAGCGGGCCGCATGGTTGAAGACAACGCCCGCACCATCCCTGCCGGCACTTACCCAGTGGTGGTTGCAGAACCAATTTTGAGTCCTGCTCCAATTAACCTAAACACTGGGCCCCCTGCTCAAGAGTCCTCCTTCCATGGCCAGAACGCTCCCGGCGGTGGTAACGGCGGCGGCATGGTTCTAGGTCGCGGTGGAAACGGTGGATCTTCTGGTGGCGGTGGAGGATGTCACTGCAATGTGAGCTACGACAACTCCGGCACTCCAGTCCCGGCCTCGCCTCTGCCCGGTTTCGGGTCGACCGGGTTCAAAGGCAACACCGGTGTTTCATCCGGCTATGGCGGTGGCGCTTCGGGCAACGCAATAGCGGGGCGCGATAGCGACATTACCGGTTCGGCAGTGGAGTACTCTCGCGGCGCTTACCCAGGCCAACCTGGATATTCCACCCCTGGCTCGTCTGGACTGTCCCCTGCAGGCGGCGTGGTGATCGTCGCTTACCAGCTCCCGTAACCACCTACGCAAACCGTGGAGTAAAGACAAGGTCATTTAACTAGAACTATCAGGGTGCCTTTTAGCCTCAATCTTGCACAGTTGACGTTAGTGGCTTGATTTTACGCGCAGTGGGTTTTAACAGTCTAGAAAGGACTAAAGTAATGCGATCGTGCATGCGAAGTTTGGCATCTGGGAGCAAGCGTGCCTTCACGCTAATTGAGCTCATAGTTGTAATTATCATTGTTGGTATCCTCGCCGCTGCTGCGGCCATCTCGTACAACTCTTTTGTTCAAAGTGCTGAAGAGAGCGCGGAGCGGCAAAATGCGGTGCAGGTAGCGAAAATATTTCAAACCGAGTCAGCTCGCACCCTTACCCCATCCTCAGAACTAGTTCTTTCCGCGGCGGCGCAAGCAGACTTAGCTTCTATCGCAGTTAAGTACTCCCTAGATTTTACTAACCCTGTTACTTCTATGACTGTGGCCAGGTGCACGATCACTTTCAGTGACCTCGCCGGTGGTACAAACACAACGGTATGTTCAGAAGGTAACTCCGGCAACGAGTCCGAACCCACCGAAGCCGTGGTGACTCCCAGCTCGCAAACACAGTCGTTCGAGGCTGGTACCCCGGGCACTACAACTGATGCTTTTACTAGCAACTTCACTGGTAGTCCCACATACACGGTCTCACCTGCTTTGCCTACAGGTTTAGCAATAGACTCAAGCACGGGTGTTATTTCCGGTACCGCTGTATTTCAACAACCAGCTACCACCTACACGGTAACTGGCGCTACAGATACTAAGGCTGCCGTGGCAACTGTCACTATTACGGTGACACCTGCTCCCACCACGGCGACTGACCAAGGCGGAGGTGTTGCAACCGCTCTCGGTTTGACTTTCACCTACGCATTCCCGAACGCGACCGTAACAGGTTTAACACCATCTAATACAAGCACTTACATCACCATCCCCCCAGCCCTATCACTAAACGGTGACACTTACTCCGTCACCGCCATCGGCAACACCGCGCTCCAAAGCAAAAACCTCATTTCGGTGACTATCCCGAACTCGGTCACCAGCATCGGCGACTACGCGTTCGAAAACAATAACCTCACTTCTGTGACTATCCCGAACTCGGTCACCAGCATCGGAGATGCAGCGTTCCGAGGCAACAACTTCACTTTTGTGTTTGTCCCGAACTCGGTAACCAGCCTCAACCCAAGTGCGTTTGACCCTGGGGTAACTATTACTCGGGGATAAGCCCTACAAAAGCAACAAGCCCCGATGCCCCCCTTTCCTGGGCATCGGGGCTTGTTGCTTAAACTTTACGAACGGCCTCCGCGCATGAGCGCACCAAGCACCATGGGGTGTCCCAGGCGAGCTTGTGCCTTACCAGCGATCTGTCGTACCGCTTCGCGTGAGAGACCTAGTCGCTTACCAATGTCGCTCAGGGCTTCTGGGTCAGCTCCGTGTAGGCCGTAACGGCACACTAGAACATAATTTTCGCGGGTGTCCAGAACAGGTAGTCCACATTCCATAAGGGCGTAGATTTCCATCTCGGATATGACTGAATCTTCAACTCCGCGATCAGGGTCAGGTATGAGCTCACCCAGTTCAGTGTTCTCATCCGAACCAATCTTTGTGTGCAGTGAGTCAACATAAGGCGGGGCTAGTACTCGTGTCACCTGCGTGAGGGTCACACCTGCGTGAGCTGCGACCTCTTCAAATGTCGGGTTGTACTCTTCGTTGGGACCGGCAAGCTCAGCTTTTGCCCGCAGAACCTGTGGGCGTCGTTCAAAGTCCCCACCGCTCATGTTTGAGTAGTCTGCGTTTCGTACGGCCCGCAGCACTGTGCGCTGAATTGGCTTGTAAGCCCAGGAGCCAAACTTGCCGCGGTCTGGATCAAAGTTGTTGATGGCGTTCATCAGACCCACGTTCGCGGCGGCTTGGAAATCTCGTGAGTCTTCCATGCTCGTGTTCGAAGTGAACTTGCCAACATAGGACCTGGTTAGGGGAGTGTTGAGCCGGCAGATGAGTTCGTCAATGTAGTTCAGACGACTCCGGGACCGGGATAGCTCCCACTTGTCGTCGTCGTTGAGCACGCGCTCTTCTAGTTCAGCGATGTGTGCCTTGTGGCTTAGACGATGGCGAAACAGTGGATCGTTTGCGGCGCTGTAGAAAGCTGCAGTTCCGGATCCTTTGCGCCCTTCTTTTCTCCATGCGGCCGCGTAAGCTGGTTTTTCCGCTTCTAGTAGGGAGAAAAGGTCCTCCACCCGAACAGGGTCAAGGGAGGCTATGAGCGATGCAAAGTCAAAATCGTCCACGGCCCGACCGTCGAATGAATCGGCAACTGCCTCGTCCTCTTCTTCGAGTGCGGCATCAATCGCGTCTTCGTCGATCTCTTCCAAGTCCAAGTCCATGTCAGGCTCGGCGAGGAGCATGTCGGCGAGAGCTTCAAGCCGGTTCTCTTCTGACTGATCATCTTCGTTGTCTGGATCTACCTGATCGAACAAGTCTTCAATCGTTTTGTAAGTCATTGTGCGCCTGCCTCCGTAGTAGTTTTTCTGTTACAGAAAGCATCCCAACGGAAAAGCGTTTCGACATTGGACGAAAGTACAGTCTTTGGTTTCGTTTCCGAATTTGAACTGCACAGGGCGTAAAACATGTACTTTAGTACAGGTAATTGACCCTCGTTTTTGCGTATAAATACATCCTGTAAGCGTCCGTCGGACGCTCGGAGACTGACGAAGTTGTCAGTGGCGTACAAGGTAGAACTTGTCGCACAACTTAAGGTGCCGGTACCAGGACTTGAGCCACTACCTGAGTCAGTCATCGCGGACTGAGTATCGGAACCAAATACTCAATCAAAGCACTCGTTGACTGTAGTTAGGTTCCTTGTCGGGAACCGCTGCGATTACTGGTCTTTATCGAAATCCTGCAGGGCTTGGTTTAGCAGGTCGCCGGAGCCGCGTTTTCCGACTGCTCGTCTGGCCCCGCCCTCTTCCCCGAATAGGGCGTCGGTCAGGTTGGCACGAGATTGCAGAAGCCGCAGGATCCCAGATTCCATCGTTGATGCGATAGTTAAGTTAACCACTTCATACTTTGCCGCTGTCCCATCTAGGCGGTGAATGCGTTGTGCGCGTTGTTCCATCCTGGCAGCTGTCCAGGGTAGGTCCACGTTGATGAGCAAGTTGCAGCATTTGCCAAGGTTTAGTCCTTCAGCGCCGGCATCGGTTGATATCAAAACCTGCACCCCGGAGTTAGGGTCGGTGAAATCTGCCACTGCCTGGTCACGATCAGCGTGGGAAGTGTCACCGGTGTAAAGCAATGCGTTTACGCCATCTTCTTCTAGCCTTTCAGCTAGCAGGTTGGCCATGCGTTTGGAGAAAGTGAAGATAACTACTCGTTCTCCTGTGACTTCTTCCGGTGTGTAAAGCTGCCCCTCTTCACCTGAGCTGATGCGCTTATCGCGTACCGCTTTGAGGCCACTAGCTACGGCTCGGATTTCGTCTACCTTGGGACCGTCCTCGTCGGGAATCAGACCAGCTTCGCGCATAGCTGATGCGCTGGCTGAGTCTGAATCTTCAACAATGCGGGGTGAGGAACACAATAGGCGTAGCAATCCAACAGCTGTCATTTCGGCGCCGTCGCTCACCTCGGAGGCTAGCTCGGGATCCAACAGGGAAAGGTCTGCGGTATTGGCTCCGGTTTTGGCTGCGGCTTTATTTAAGGCTGCCTCTCGGATTTCTTTCACAGCGTCAGCGTGCGCTTTACGAAGAGCTGAAGCGTAAGCGGGGTTAGGGTCAAGTATCTTATTGTGCACGCTGAGTGGGGGCAGGTGCTTGGCTACTTCCCGCTTGGTGTGACGGGTGTAGAAAATATGGGATCGGTTTGCTAACTCGACCACGTTTCGTGCGCCTTCATACCCGCCCCATCGGTTTTTCCAACGGTACCGTTCATTGAACTCGTATGGACTACCTAGGCATCCGGGTATGGCCCAGCCACTCAAAATCTCGAACCATTCTTCCGGGCTGGTTTCTACTGGAGTACCGGTGAGTGCTAAACGCCCAACCGCGTACTTGCTCAGTTCTTTCAGGGCTTTTGTACGCGCGGCGGTACGGGATTTGATTCGGTGTGCTTCATCGGCAACAACATATGCGCCTGTGAAAGCCCCTTTCAACTGCTTCTGGTCTCGAGCGAGAACGTCATAGTGAACAATCAACCAGCGGTTGCTCGTTGCATCTTCATAGGCTGCGTACCGTTCTTTTTTGTCTCCTTTAACGATTACAATGTCACTCATACCCGTGAAGCGTTCAATCTCGGCTTTCCACTGGGTTCGTACGCTTGCCGGTACTACGACTATTACCCGTTCGGCTCGTCCTTCTCGTAGGAGTGTGAAACCAGCGGCGATAGCGGTGGCGGACTTACCCAAACCTGGTTCATCAAATACTGCGTGACCTTCTCGTGTTACGGCCATGGAGTACGAAACATTCTGGTGCGGGTACAGCTCAATCTTGAAACCTTCTGGTGTAGCTCGCGGTCGTATACGCGCTAGTTCAGCCTGGTACATGGATTTCGTGAAGTCGTCTAAGAAGTCAACCTCAAGTCCTTTTTCTTTCCACAAATCTACAACGTCTTTGTTTGGGAAGTGCTTTGCAAATACTTCCTTAGCTCGGGAGTCGTTACCGTTTAAGCTGAGTTGTCCGGTACGGGAATCGAACATAACTACCGCCCCATCACGGGTGAGTAGTGATTCAGGGTCACTCACAATTCCTTTTTGTACTAGGTCTGATAGGGCCGCGGCTGAAGATGATGGGTAGGTGAGCCCGCCTAGGCGCTTGTCCCAGTTTGCACCCACTACAGCTCTAAGGCGTGTGAAGGTTCGATCGTCGCGAATCCCAATAGCCACCACATACGGTTTTTTACCAGCTCCGGACCTCAGTACTGCAGCACTGGCCACGGGGAGACTTTCACCTGGCTCCAGTAGGGAATCCACATTTGTGTCAACGCTCCCGGCCATAAACCATTGGCGTAAAGACTCAACGCTCTGTATGCACACCGAGCAGGTCCACGATTTAGTATTGGTGTCAAAGGCCGCGTACGGTAAACTACGTACTGCTGCTACCAGCTCTTCCCTGTACGGGAACGCTAATCTAAAAACTGGGCCTTCCCTGTCCAGGGATATAGGGGCCGCTGCTGTAGAGGTCTGCACACTTAAAATAGTGCCGCCACGTCCGCTATGTGCACTACTTTTGTGAGTTTTTCCACCATGGATGATTTTTACGGCTTGTGGTCACTATGCCCCGGCTTTTTGCTACTTACCTGAAACGGCCGGGAGTAGTACCTAATATGACAGCAACAACTCTCCTTGTTGACGACCCGTACAAAGTACTGGGTCTTGAACACCTATGTTCAGATGAGGAAATTAAGACTGCTTTTCGCCGTGCAGTTAAAGAAAACCACCCTGACGTTGGTGGAACGAACGAGGACATGGTTGCCGTTAACTTCGCTAACGACCAGCTTAAAACCCCTGCCATCCGCGCAGTGACAGATTTCAAGCTAAGGGAAAGTCATGACAAAGACCAGGCTAGTAGTAGCCCAGGCCCTTTTACTGACTCACCTGGGGCAACATCCGCTGGGACCACTCCCGCTTGGTCAAGCCCAGTTTCCAGTAAGATTTCCAGATCCTTCGAAAAGCTAGCTAAGTATGCGTTGGTGGCCTTGGTTGCTATGTTCGTATCTGCTACGGCGTTTGCGGCTGGTATCTTTTCAACTTTAGGTGTTGGTTTAGGACCGATTGAGTTCTCTTCAGTTTCGTGGTTTTTCGTATCAGTTGGGGCGTTCATCGTATTCACAGAGATGCGGTTCGCTTTTCCTAAATTCGGGCACGTACCCGCTGCTTTGATGGTATTGGTAATCCTGCTGTCACCGTTCTTACTATCTACGCTTCTGTTGCTAGTTCCAGTTGCAGCCCTTTTAACCCTGTCGATCCTGCTGGTAGCTTTCAAGGATTCCAAGCTTAGTTAAACTTGTAATTACAACTTTAACTTTTCTTTTTGTTCAAAACTTTGTTCACGCTTTGGTGTACTTCCAGGACTTTGTTCACGCAGGAGCTTAAGCGCTCATTTTCAATTACCGCGGCGCTCATTTTCACGACTGCTGAGATGTCGTCTGCGTTGCACACCCATACGCCACCTGTTTGAATTGGTTTACCCTTACCATCTGCAACGCAAATGATCTTCGCTACGGGTATTCCACCTAGTATGCGACTGAGTTTGGTAGCTTGGCGACTGACTTGCTCGACTTCGTTCTTACCAACTATGCGGTTACCTGAGTACACTCGCCCGTCTTTTACGCGGATCTTCCCGAACCCCGTTTTGGTCTCTACGACTACAGCCACTGGACCGAGCAATACATGGTCGGCGTCTCCGCCTGCCCCGAGCATCGCTGAGTTGATCAAAACTTGTGCGCAGTTGGATTTGGCTAGGGTCTTAGCTACTTTAACCTCACTTTGGACCCCCACTCGTGCTTTACCCCACTGGTCTTTGTAGAACATTCCTACCCCAATGAGTGCTATAGCTACTGGCAGCCAGAAGAGCAACGCTCCTGGAATGAAAAGGTAGCCAACGGCTGCTGTAGCACCGGCGGCACCGAACCCGGCAACGGTTCTTCCGAACGCTGCCGAAGCGAGCTTGGAAGCGTGTGGTGCTGGTGTGTGATACACGGTGATACCCATGCTGTTTACGGTGTTGTAAGTTGCAGATTTGGCCATAGGCACAAAGTGCCGCCCACCTGGTGGTGGGCACTAGGTGGGGTTAAACCCAGGTGGATAGACCCGCGCGAAGGTGGGTCAGTCCCGCATCGCGCATGCTGCGTGCAAGGCGAACGTCTATGTTCAGTTCTTTAGCTACTGCGGTAAGGGTGAGATCTTGGAAGTAAACACCAACTAAAACTGCTCGTTCTGTTTCCCCGAGTGTTTGAAGCGCATCTGTGACAGCTTCACTACGCAACAGGAGCATGGCCGCTTCGGCCGGGTCCTGGTTATCTACAAGGTTGGTGGGTATTGAGGCACTCTCACTCATGGAGGACAACTCGTCCAGGCTTGCCGGGGCGCTCAGCCGTGTGACCAGTGCGTTGTTAGGTATGTCCAAGTATTCGCAAATTTGATTCATGCTGGGGCTGGTGTTTAGTTTCTGTGTCAGGCTCTCGTTAGCTAGTGAGATTTTACGAGCCACTGTAGTTAGGCGTTTAGGTAGGTGACTCTCTGAACGCACACCGTCACGAATGGCGCCATTGATGCGCGGGCAGGCGTAGGTGGAAAAAGCAAAACCGCGGGTGGGGTCAAACTGGCGTAGAGCAACGCGTAGTCCACGCCATGCAAAACCCAGTAGCTCTCCGGATTCAGTATCTGGAATGGTGTTTCGAAGTTTGGAAATCTCTTTGTGCAACAGTCCTGTATGAGCGGCGGTCTCCCGAACGATTACCTCTGAGGCTAACGATTCCCCATCGAAACCTTCAAGGGAGATCGCTTCTACAATCGGGTCTACCTGAGCGGCTTCACTTTTGTGCGTTTCTAGAAGATTGGCGTGCAGGGCGTTTACTAGCTCTGAATACATGTCCGGTGTGTACACAACTGAGCACCCTTCCTCACACGGGTCCCAGCCTTCCCCAAGGCTTACACCCAGGACGAAAACGTTGGCATTTGCAGTTACCCATTTAGCGCCTGTTTGGGATAAGTGATCTACTAGCGACGCATTTTGGTCAAGACGCAGGCTGGGCTGGATTATCTCATCTAGAACCCGTCGGGCCGACACTTCCTTACAGCAGGACAGAATTTCCGCTAGCAGGTAGCTAGCACGGACGCAGGTGAGCAGGTCAGAACTAATCGTTGGCTGATGCGTGTAAGCACCGCGTTTACGCCGAGGCGTTCCTTTACCCATGCTGTGAACTGTTCGCGCAAACCCACTCTTTGCAATGAGGTTCACCTAGTGCCTATTAACCATCCTGTTTGCACGGTTGCATGTAGGAACCACCCCGACACAGTTGTTGTTGTTCACAGGAACTTAAACAACATTGTCCGAAAGGAGGACACTCGATGACGTCGAATACGCACACGAAATGGGACGCTGATAAGAACCTTGGTAAAAACTCTGAGGCTCTAAAATTGGCTCTGGTTACCACTGGCAAGCTCGATGCTGAAAGTGGTGTCGTTCTTTGCCCCAGTTGTGGGAAGGTGGCACCGCTAGGTAAGAAGTTCAAGCTCTTCCCTGACGGAGGCTGGAAACACTTCTCATCTGATGGTTGCCATGGTGACGCCCACTCTGTTTTAACCCAGGCTGGTTACTCGTTCCCTGACTCAGTTCGCTACCTAGCTGGTAAGAGCACCCAGGCGCAGATTAAGCGCCCTGACTCCATACCAGATCTACAGGTTGTGAAATTTGAAGCTACCTACGACCCTGAGATCCTCAGTGGTGTTCTCGTCTACGGTCGCAAGACCGGTGGCGTTGAAGCTGCTCAGGAGTTTTACGGTCAGTTCCATATTTCCGCTGAAGCGGTCGCTGAATCTGGCGCCGTTTACATCAAGGATCCGCAGCATTTCACGGAAACCATTTTGAAGCGTTTCGGTCCTGACAGACTGGCAGCTTCGGGGTTGTTCCTAGAAACTACGCGCGGTCCACGGCCAATGCTGGGGGAGTCATTCCCTATTGTTGAGCCTCACATTCACCCAGCTACAGGTGTTCCTACCTACATGCAGTTCCGTGCTTCCAATGAGCAAGCTCAAAGGCACGCACTACATAAGGCCGGAAAACGCCCTTACGCAGGATCGGAGAAATTCCTTTCCTTGCGTGGGACTCCTAAGGAGGCGCAGGTTGGCATGGGATTAACCCGTGTTGCTGCACTACCGCCGGAAAGCACCGTGTATGTGGTTGAAGGGTTTAAAGACCTTCTAGCTGCTCGTACCATGGGCGTTGAAGCTTTTGCGATCCCTGGAGTAGATTTTCGTCCAGGACCGGAAGCTTTAAAGATTTTAGCTCGCCACAAGGTTGTGGTTACTCTAGATGGTGATGCTGCTGGTTCAGCTCATCGCGACGCTTTTGCTTCCTTTTTGGAAGGTAAAGGAGTCGAGGCGACTACTTACGCTATCTCTGGTAATTTTGATGTTGCTGACAAGCTCATTTTGAGCCACGCAAATAAGGGCTGTAAATGCCCTACTTGTGTACTAGCTTTAACTGTTTAAAAACAGCCCCACTCCTTTATGGAAGTGGGGCTGTTTTCTTTTGCTAGCGAGCAGGTGTGCCTTCCCACTCGATGTCGCAACTAAAATGCTACTTCAAGAACCCGTCGGAAGATTGGTTTGTGGCCACTAACTTGGACCTGGCTTCTTTAGGGTCTGTAACTCCTGAATCGGCAATGGTTCCGAAGTCGTTCACTGCTTTCCCCGATACAGCTATGCATTTTCCGCTGGCACCGCTAGCAATGTGGTAGGAGACGTACTCGGATTGGCCCTGCTCGTTTACTATAAAACCTGTTACGATTCCCCATTGTTGGTACTCGGGATTGGCGATAACGTCGTAGTTAGTAGGGTCCTTCTTTTTTCCGAAACTACTAGTTTTTGGTACTGGCAAAGCATCTATTACTGTCGTACCGACAAAAGTGAACACTGCCTCTCCTGAGCCCTCGACACGCTCAGCTGACAATAGAGCCTTGTAAGCCGCGTCTTTGTCTGGCGTGCAGAACAGTTCGGCCGCCCTCTCCAGGGAACTTGCACTGGAGAGCTGATAAAATTCGTCAACTACTGCCGTCATGGCTTCCCTGTCTCTGTCCGGGGCCTGTGAGGTATTTACAACCCAGAAACTTAGTGATGCCAATAAAGCCACGACAATAGTTCCAAAGATCAACCATCCTTTTAATCCGATGGTTCCTTTTTCGGGCGCGTACTCGTATTTGGGGGCGGTGTAGTTGCCGCCTACTTCGTCTGTGACCCCGCGAGAGCCTAGATCTACGCCACCTACGCCACCTGCCCCGTAAGTCCATTCGACGCCGTCTAGGTTCCTTTTGCGGTCCTCGCCAAGTTCTTTACCCGATACTTCATCGTCGTCAAAACCTTGCGTACCAAAATTGTCTGTAGCCATACAGTAAAAGGTCCGTAGTTAGTCTCACGTGGCAAACATTTGATCCTGTTAGAGCCCGTGTTTTAAATGTTTACAGCTTCCCACGCTGCGGCGGCCCCTGCGCTTCTACTTCCACTGTCTTGCAGCAGGCACGCTAGTACTTTCTCATAAGCTTCGTCGTAGCTGTCGCAGTTGTCTTCCAACCATTGGGCTGCTACTTCACTAGCGTCAAGTAAATCATCGTTGGGAGTGACGGGGTTCCCTACTTCCTCACCGTATGTGGCTTCCGCTTGCCCACACGCTAAGGCAATAGCGCCAGCTAAGGGTCGGCTTTGGCTCAGCAGCATCCCGCGGGTATCTGAAACGCTATTTACATTGTGAGCAACGCACCACAGGTGGGCAACTACCGCTGCGGCGCCTAAGTCTGCTTCGCTGGCAGGGAGGAGCTCTAGCCCGTGGCGTGATCCCACCGCCCGCACTGCTGCCGCTGTCCTGCTTGGGGTTGACCATGCGGCCCCGTATGCCGTCTGCGTATTCACGTCTTCAGCATCGCCCCTACATGACACCATCTCAACACTTTGAACAGTCAGATGCGTGCCTATTCAAGCGTTCACGGGGAGTGACGGTCTAAGGCTGGACGCTCACTTATCCCAAACCAAAGCTGAATGGCTTGCAGTAAACCCTGCTAGCGTGTACTTCCGTTTTGACGCGAGTTCGGATAATTTCTCACTCCCGGAGTTAAACGAGCGCCTCGCTGGCACTTTGTTCACCCCTAATACGCACGTTCTTTTGGATGATGACGCTTCTTTGGACATATCTGGAGTTGCTTGTCCGGCATCGTCACTGCTACTTGTTACCTCTGTTCCACCGCAGCGCAAGGCAGTCTGGGCGAGTCACGGGGCCTCCTGCTCATCCTTCGCCACTCCGTCCTACCGTGAGGCACCTTCCCGGGTTTCCTGGTCTTTGGATTTCTTCGGGCAGTCGGCCGACAGCGAGGTTCGTACCGCCTTTGCTTCTCTGGCCACCGACGACCTACCTGCCATGGATTCCCTAATTCGCGTGGCTTCAATTCTTCAGCTGCCGAATCTGACATTGGGTAACCTTCCTTCTCCATTGCCACCAACTTCAGAGTTCTACCCGTCACTGGCTCTGCGCTCTTTAGCAGCAAACGACATTCCCTCGGCTTGCCGTGCTGCCTTAAAAGCTGAACCTAACTCTTTCTGCTCGTACCTGGCCAGAGTATTCCTTGCTGCATTGGTTCCAACGGCCCCAGCAAACTTGAAACATTCGGTCTCTTTAGTCGCAGCAGCTGGTTTGGACCCTGCTATGTGCTGGCCTGCTGCCGCTCGCGCTACCGCTTCGGCGCAGATCCTTGGCCGCGCAGCTGCGGTGTCACTGGTCGTGGATTCCGCCCGCACAGCTAAGTAACTGTCGACTATTGCGCTCTGCTATTTCGCCGTAACTGTCTGTTTTGTAAGGCAGCTGAATACAGCTCCTTAAACATTAAAACGATGAGAGGTAGGAACTACTATGAAGTTCACAGGACACGACGAGCATTTTCTCGAGTTTCCCCTAGAAGCAGACACAATGACCACTTCCCGTGGTGACATTACTGCTTACGCATTTTGTGCAGATTGCGACCGTAAGGTCTTTCTGCATTTCCCCTCCTATGTGGAGATGGCCCTTTCTTTCTCTAACCAGAAAGTTAGTTCCTAAAAATATCAAAAGAACCGCCTTAACCGGCGGTTCTTTTTTTTGCCTCGACACCCTCTGCCGTCACTGTTATTTAAGTCCAAGCGTTAAGCACCGGACCGATGGCCCCAGGGGGCAACCTACAAAAGAAGATGGTGATTAAATTGAAACACACACAATTGATTAAGGATCCCGAAGCTCTGTACTTTGCTTCAGGAATGGTTGACGCCGCTCGTGACGCTCTGCAACCTTCTGCAGCAGTTCACGGACCGTACACTGGTTACAACTTCGATGGCTATTTCGAACTTCGTTGTGAAGTACGAGATACTCTGACCGATGAAGGTGTGGCACTGATGACACGAATGGGTATCTCGAACTTCGAGGTTCCCCTCAACGTAATCAACGGGTCAGCACCAACTGATGTTACCTACTCGTACATGTACCGAGTGTTTGCCTCACTGGCTCGTTTTTGCGACCTGGTTCACCAGGCCCCGCAATTTAGAGTTCAGGAAAAAGCGAACGCTGCAGCTGTTAAGGCAATGGAAGAGAAGCTATCAAGTTTCTCACCCGCTGAGCTAGCTGAAGAATTCGAAGATGAGATGAAATCATTGGAAGAACCTCTTTCCAGTGATAAGGAATTAGTCAAAATTGGCTTTGCCTGATCTTATCCCCAAACGTAAAATACCCCCAGCGAAAGTTGGGGGTATTTTTGGATAGTTTTAAGCTGCACTGTGTGCAACATTGACGACGCCAGCGGGCCATGCTGTGATGTTTCCGTCTTTGCAAACGCGCACTGTCCCGCCTGCTACCTCTACTAGTTCACCTATGTACCTGCCGGTGACTGTGGTTACACCTACGGTCGTTTTAATTTCGACAGCCTGGGGAACGCAATGCGCGTCTTCCTCTGTTTCTCGAATTCCTGCGTTGTTTGAACCGATTGTGGTGTCTACTGTGCGTATCAAAGCTCCTAGGCGTACTCGAAGCCCATACGTCTGTCCTACGAGCACTTCGTTCACTTCGCCAGACCAAACACCACCTTGCTGTGTGCCGGCTAGTCGAGCCGCTATACCGCCTTTAGCGGGAACATAACCTAGTAGCGACCCTTCAGTGTTTAAAATGCGAACTGCTTGCTGATCGTGGGGGTTTGAGAAGTCGTGCTCAAAAGTGATCTGGTCACCAACGCTCATGCACTGAACCTGATCCTGACGAAAGCTCACGCCGCTTACAGCTATTACCGATCCACGGGGCAGGGGCTTGTTCATACAGCTAACAGTGCCGGCGCCACGCTCGTGCAGCACTTCATTTTACCGCCTCCAGACCCCAGTCGCTAGCTGGATGTTTCGGTAAATCTCCACCTACTTTGCCCTGTACCCGATTGCACACCAGGCCTTAGCGCGCACTGTTTAAGTAGCGCAAAATATTTGCGCAGAATAACGAAGCCTGACGGGTCCGGCGCATGCGCCAGTCACCAGAAGGCTCTTACGGAAAGGAAGTCCTATGGACAAGAAAAAATATGACTTGAACTCTGTTCAGGTCCAGTTCATTGACGCCTCCAACGGGAACAACGTTCTCGTCGCTCTGGAGTCGCTTAAGTCCGCCACCGCTGTCGCTATCGACACCGAGACGGTGTACAACGAAAGCGACGATTTGATCACTCACACTTTACCTTCGGGTGAAGAAGGTACTTACAAACGTAACTTGAATGTGGATGGTCCCGGTATGTGGCGAGTCATGTCTATCGCTGCTCGGTTTGGCACTGTGGAAGATGCACAGTACCTATGCTGGGTGTTGGATATGAAAGACGCTGATTTTGCCGCCGTAAACAAAGCCCTGTCCGGAGTAAAGCCGTACGGCTGGAACGCCTCTTTCGACCGAGGAGTACTCGAGCGAGATGGTGTTCATGTCCGTAATTGGTGGGACGCAATGCTAATGGACGCTGTGGTTCGTGCTGGATCTAACGGTTCAGACACTTCCCGCTATTCGTCTTTGGCAGCAGCTACAAACCGTGAGCTAGGTATTGACCTTGATGGTAAGTCCACGACTCGGTTGTCTTATGACGCCGACACTGAACTGACCGCTGATCAGGTTACTTACGCAGCTAACGATGCGATTGTCACGCTTTGGGTAGGTGACGTAATCGGTGCTAGAGCTAGATCTTTTGATCTGACTAACACTGTTGTTCGCGAATGTGCCGCTAATCCGCTCATCGACCAGATGACCCGTGCAGGGTTACCTATTGATGTTCAGGCTTACACAGAGCAGGTTATTGAACCTGCTCGCACTGCTGCTGCTAACGCTGCTGAGCGTTTAGCAATTTTAACTACTGGACGCGAGTTCTTGGAAACAGCCACTAAATGGGCTGACTTCCAAGGCATTAAGCTTTCCTCTTCCGATCAGGTTGAGGCCGGGCTTGAAGTTCTGCGGTCGGAGGATTATTTCCCCCGGTTTATTGCAGACACTCGTGACGCTTCCACTAAAGCTAAAGCTAAAGCTGCTGTAGCTTTTGGTGGATCTACCGGTGGTGAAGATCTCTTCTCTGAAGGCCCCGCGATCTCCTCACCATTCAATTTGGATGATGAGAACGAGATTCGTAGGTACCTTTCTAAGCAGTCTCCCTTGTTCGCCGCTGCTGTTGTTGCTACCACTTTGGATAGCGACCTCACACTTGAACAAGCACAGAATCTAGCTATTTCTGATCAGCCAGCTTTGGAAAAAGCTTGTGCTGGGAAGAAGCGTCTTGTTAAGGCTCATGATCTAGATTCTTTAGTCCTACCCGCTCTGGCTACTTCACCTATTAGTGAAGTTACCTCTGGCGTGAAGGAAGGTGTTGCTGCTCTTGCTGCTTATCGCCGTTACCAAGCTATCTTGGCCTCTTATGGTCATCTGGTGGCTCCGGTTCGTCTTCGCCCTGACTGGAAAGTCTCGGCCGCAGATTCGGTGAAAGCTATGCTGAACGAATTTTCTAAAAAGGAAGTTCAATCGCACTTTAAACGCGCTGAAGGCAAGCCCCGCTTGCTAACAAAGTCTGACTCGGTTGATCATGACACTTTAGTCTTGATTGGTGGTCCGATTAGTGAAACGCTTTTGGAGTTCCGCAAGAACGAGAAGATGCTAACTACCTATGGTGATGATTTCTTGAAGTTCGTGCACCCGGTCACTGGCCGGATCCATGCACGGTACTCCCAGGCACTCACTGGTACAGGCCGACTGTCCTCCTCTAGTCCGAACGCTCAGAACTTGCCGCCCGCGGCAAAGAAGTTCCTGCGTCCGCCTATGGAGAACGGCAAAATCAAAAGGGTTCTTGTGGCTGCAGATTTATCTCAGGCTGAATTGCGTTATGTCGCAGATCAATCTGAAGATGACCTGATGCTCTCTGCTTTTGCAGCAGGGGAGGACCTTCACACCCGTACAGCATCCCTGATGTTTGATATGGATTTGGTTGCGTTGAAAACTTTCGACGCTACGATCATTTCCGATATTGACATCACTTCTGTGAAGGGGTTGGAGTCGTTCAAGGAGCGTTTTTGCTCAGGAACTACTCCTAAGGTTGATCCATCCCGCACCGCTGCTTCTTTACATAAGGAGCTGCGTCAAAAGGCTAAGAGCGTTGCTTTCGGGTACGCCTACGGACTTAAGGGTGGATCGTTATCCCAGCAGTTAACTGTTAGTGGTGTAGACACTACAAAGGAAGAAGCCGATGAGCTTCTGGCTTTGTTCGATACTGCCTACCCTGCAGTTGCTTCTTGGATGGGCGCTCGGGTTTCTGTCGTTTCTGACTTTGCCTCTTCCGTGATGAACGGCGAGGCTAATGTTGATTTCGAGAGCTCCTGGCGTTTACATGGGATGTACCCTAAGGTCACAGCTGCCGTCACTTCGTTGAAGGCCAAGCTGGGATACACCCCCGATGACAACGAAGTGTCGCAGCAACTGGTTTCCGACGAGGAGATCGCTGCACGCAGCGTGGTTTCGGGTGTTAGCGCATCTGATGAGCGGGCACGGGTTACCGAGTCTGTCTCATGGGTTCGTTCCTTTGAGTACCCTGTGGTCCTCACTCATGAAGGTGAAGCTTGGATGTTTTCCTCTCGCACGGCCGGCGGTCGTGTTAGATGGTTCCCTGTTCTCACAAGAGATTGGGAGATGGGTATGGTCTCACAGATCATACGCTCTCGTGATTCTTCTGTAGTTGCTGCGCGTGATGCGTGGGTTAAGGATTACAACGCTCGTATGGATGTCGATGTAGCTGCCGATAAGGCTGCTGGCAAGGTCCGTAGAGCACCTACATATGTACGGCTGTATAAGGCTGGCGGATCCGCTTCCCGCCCCCGCGCTTTGTGGGGTAAGGAACTGGATAAGCAGTTCGAGGATCGTGCTCGTCGCACGGATTTCGTACTTTACATTTTGGCTGCCTCACCTTCTTCTACTCGCAAAGTTATGCGACTGGGGATGTCAGACAGGGTTCGCGCGGCTACTAACCAGTACCGTAATCACCCTGTTCAAGGCGGTGTAGCTGACGCTATGTTGGTTGCTATGGCTAATGTGGATACTGATTTACAAAACAGTTTCCCATCGGCTCGCGCGATCCAGAGTGTTCACGACTCACTAGTTGTTGAGTGTGATGTTCAGGACGCTTCCGCTATTCGTGAGTTGATGGTGCGTCACATGGAGCAAGGTCTTAATGACTTCTGCCCTTCTGTGAAGGCACTAGCTGACGCTGATGTTCAGCTCAGCCTGGACGACAAGACTATCTTGTCGGATCTGGAACTTACCGAACTAATAGTTCAAGCCGCCTAGGCTTGAAACGAAATCCCCGCACCTGCCGACTTTTGTCAGCTGGTGCGGGGATTTCACATTTGTAAAAGTTTGTACTTAGACGCCTGCTCCTACTAGCTGATTAACCCAGGTAGGTTCTGGTACTTCTAGTAGGTTCATCAGATCTTCGAATTTGATGCATCTTAATCCGTCTTTAACTGCTAAATCTTTTTGACGAGACAGGTGACCGACACTTATTTTCCAATCGGCATACTTTCCTTTGCCCAGTGCTGGGATGTGCCAATTTACCGCCTGCACCCACTCATACATTTCCTCTGTGACGTTATCTTCGTTCAGGGCTTTAAGCAGGTTCACTGATCCCTTACTCAACCAGATCAGTCGTTTTTCCACTTCTGAGGCCGCCTGCACATAGGCCCGGGCTTGCCGAGGCTTAGCTACCACTTCAGCTAGGTTGAGCCACCCTGAGTTTCCTGCATACCAGAGGTCCAGGTGATGCTCGTAGGTTACTGGCTCTTCTTCACTGTCTACTACTTTTGTTAACGCAATAGCGATCTCTGCTACTTCCGTGCTCAGTAGCCACGCGTAACTTCGGGGGTTCGCCCCTCGTCCGTTTGTCCAGGTGCTCACGGGTAGTTCCTCTACATTTGCCTTGGGCCTATCTTTTAGGGATTGGCCTAATACGCGTCCGATGGAAGTGACTAGCGCCCGCACATGTACCTTGCTCTGCCCACTCCTTTCGGCAACTTCTTCGAGGCTGGCTCCGGTGCGTACATGGTTTACGATCTCCCAGGCCAGTTCGGCACCTATGGAGTTATCTTTGTCAGCGAGTAGGACTAGTTCAGCAAGTCCTGGGATGTGCTCTGAGGTGTTTACGTTTGTTTTCATATCTCTAGGATCCGGCATTTTTGGGGTATCTGTAATGTACGAAAGTGAACACTTTCGCCTGTATTAAAGGACAACTCTTTACCTGTACTAAAGGACAACTCGCTCAGAGATTGTGTAGCTCTTCCATCGAAACCCATCGTGGTGCAATGGAGTAATCGGAACTGCTAACTACTAGCGGTGTTAGACCTGGTCGTTCTAGCAGGACAATGTTTGGCCGCAGATGCGGGTAGTTGAAGAACCATTCTCGAGCCCGCGTTACCGCATCGTCTAGGCTCCCTGGTGCTACGACTACAGCTATTGCTGCTGGACCGTGACCGGCTAGTGGGAGCAGTTCCTGGTATTCACTTGGCTCTTCAAGAACTGGTATCAGAATGTCTTGTACTCTTACTGCCAATTCTGCGTTACTTCCAAAGATCGACGTGAGTACCGACCTGCGCACTTCAGTGAGCCACCCTCCGCGTTCTAGGGTGCGTATTTGTTGCCATAGCCACGCAGCAGCGAATTCGTCCCTTTCAAGGAGTAGCTCGTTCCACAGTGTGGGTAGTAGTCCAGACTCCGGGTGCGTGCGCACGAATATCTCTCCCGCGTTGCTGTCTAGTTGCACCTCTTCGTTTAAAGGAGCTGTCATAAACATTGCGAGCAACTCGTGCGTGGGTATTCCGGTTGCATTCACATACTCGTTTAGTGTTGCATATTTTAAAGGCTCGTTGCGCAGTACTCGAGCTAGGCGGGAATCAAACAGGTGTGAATTCACTACTACTTACCTTCCCCGAATAGATCTTCTAAGTCTGTAGAAGGTTCTTGGTTATCGAACAGTTCCGCTGCTATGTTGGCGTCAGCTGCCGGTGCATCGAACAGTTCCTCGGCTACGTTTGCAGCTACCGGAATGGCCGGCCCTGCTGGCTCTACTGTCTTCTCTTCTTTCTTACTTACTTTCTTGGAAACGGAATCACGGATAAGGTCTTGTGCCCAGCCACCTTCAAATGGGTTGCTTTCAGATTTGACCGGGGTTGCGCCACCAAATACGGGCGGGGGAGCGTTGTTAATTTTGACCTCGTTCTGCTTTACTCCAGAACCGGTAGCGACATCTTTACCCTTGGGCTCTTGCTCGGTGGTTGAAGAAACTTCTTCGTCTACCTTCTTGGGTGCAGAGCGCGTTTGGGGAGCTGCATCTTCGACCCCTTTGGCTTTTTCTTCTTTTGCAGCCGGGTTTCCTTCTGGTTGTGCTTTACCTGCTTTGGATTCGTTTTGAACAAAGTCAGCTACCTCTGGCATGTTTTCCCGCTCCCAGGCCAGATCTTCCTCGGAGTAGAACTCCCGGGTAAGTACGTGACTTGAGCTTATCTCCGGTACTTCTAGCGCTGCCAGGATGCGATCGGCGACACTTTGTTCGATGTCACCATTAGCTACGGCCTTGTTTACCTCAGCAACTCCTCGTTCGCTCACTGATCGCACTTCGTCCAGCTCAGCTAGCGACTGGCTGACTTGGTGACGCAGGGTGGACAGACGCTGGCGTGTCATGCGTCCCACAACTTGCTCAATCTCTTCGCTGCTGGCGTACTTTAGGGCATCTACTGGGTTTAGTGAGGTGGCTACTCCGCGGCGTGAGGTTTGCATACTGAGTTCATCGACCCGACGCCTTAAGTGACCTAAGTCAACGTTGAGGGAATCTATCGTCTCAAGTACGCGCTGGAGGAAGTGGACTGTTTTGCGTTCGTCTTTGCTGATCGGTCGCCCTCCGCGTGCTAGGAGTGCTTCCACTTCTGCAACAGCAACTGGCAAACCAGCGTTGTATTCGCTGTCTTCGTAAACTAGATTACCCATACTGTTAAACGTGTTCGCATCCATGGCTTCTGTCAGGGAGGTTGCCACCTTGCGTCTAGAGGCGCTCCTCACACTGTTGTAATTGTGAGCACAAACATTTATTCCTCAGCTTTAGGTGACGTTATAGCTTTACCCGACGGCCGTAAGGGTGTTGTGCGTTCTGCTGTGCGCCGTCTAGGTGTCAGCGTCCCGCCGATGGCAGGTTTCGTGCTGGTTGGTGAGATTTCACCTTCCGCGGCGCTGTTGTCTATACCCAGCTCAGAGATGGAAAACGTCATAGTTTACGCGGCTCAGTCTTCCGTGCCCCCTCACGCACGCAACGCCAGCGTTGTAACTGAGGGTGTGGCCAGTTACTTCCCCCCTCACGTTGTTGGCTTCTCCGGCGCCATGTCAGAGATCGCTTACAAGGTGGCTAAAGTTCCAGGCCAGCTGGAACCCCTGGTTCTTATGTGGCGTGGTCCTGAACTGATTGTCTTTGTTAAAAGCTTCGAGGCTTCCCCTGATCGCTTCATCGTGAAGCAGCTGGCTAAGAACTCACATGCAACTGAGCATTCTGTTGACAGGGTCACTTCCACTATTACCGCACCTGTGGGCGCACCTTCTGTAGTCCCGGTTCGCGAAAAAACCCGCTCCATCTAAAGTTAAACCCTCACTCTTTAAAGTTAAACCCTCACCCTGCCCACGCACGCTGTAACTGTGCCTGGTTGCCTATTCTGGTTTTACCCAAAACAAAAGACGGTCACAGCTGGGTAGCTGTGACCGTCTTTGGTCTTTTTAAAGGCGGGAGTAGTTGCTTTTTCCCACTTTACGAACTCGAGCTGTATCTTTTGCTGCCTCACGGTTGAGGTCGCGTCGGAGTGTCTCGATCGGTGTCTTGGCTTGACTCAGATCACGAAGTTCGCGATCAGTAATCGTTTCCAAGATACAGGATATGCTCACATCGGTGCCGTCTTGGGGCAATGCCGCCAAGGCTGCTTGTATCCACGTTAGTGTCGAAGTGACAACTACTGCAGCTACTGGTGTGGGCTTCGCGGAAGTCTCAACGAGGGACTTTGTAGGGTCCCAGGAAGTGATCCGGTCAATTACACTTACACCTTCTAGAGTTGGGACTGTCATATCCGTCTCTCCTTATGTTGTGATCATTACTTGTTGTAAATGATCGTTGGCGCTACAGTGCCTGCGTGCTGCACTGTTGCACTCGATTGTTTGGTCTAGTAGGTCACTAGATCAAATGGTGTTCTGACTTCACGCGGAGGAAGTATTGGATCTCCCGCTACTTGATAAGCATCGCCAGGTTCGAACTGACCCTGGTCAATAGCTGATTCTGCAAGCAAGTCGTAGAACTGGCCTCTTACCCCACTTGGTTGCGAATCGAACCGCATGGGGAAGAAAGTCAAATCAGTACTGTTACGCACCTTTGTGGGGATGATTCGTGCTCTGTCATCCACCAGGCGGTAACCCTGATCTGTTTTCACTTTCGGGTTCTTCTGGGGCCTACTACGATGCAGGGTATAAATACCCGTGGCGTGGTTGGCCAGAATTCCCGAGCCGCGAAGCTCGGTCTGTGTGGGAACGCGGAAGTCTCCTTCGCGCACTTCCCAACCAGGTGAACCGTCAGCGTTCTCGATGGCAAAGTCTGCAAGGTTGCAAGACTTGTTGCTGGAGTCATACCATGTTGGATCGGCCAACTTGCGGAACTGAGCGAAAGCAATGACTACTGGACGGAAAAATTCCATCCCAGCTGGCCAAGGCATTCCTGCGTAAGCAGCGAAGCTCTCTCCGGAGAAGGTTTCCATTGCGTATGGATCCCATTGAGCAAAACCACGCATGGCAAGGTCAGCGTTCAACTGTGCAGCCACGGTATCAACCGATTCGCCAGCTTCTGCTGTACCACCAATGTAGTCCCAAATAATTGTGTAAGGGAGTTGGCACTCGGTGATTGGTATTCCCTGCTCTTGGCTTTTGTGATAAGCCGCGATAACAAGGTCCCAAACAGCGTGTACCAGTCTCTTACGACTTGGGCCAACGTTGGCTAGCGTGATGTTCTTTGCTAAATGATGGAAAGGCATACCGTCAGCTATAGAAGCCGCACGCATAATGATCGAGGCATTTTCCTCGGTGAATGCGTACAAAACCTGAGCTTGTTTGTATCCCCAGCCATGCACTAAGTCATGAGCGATGTTCCGAGCTAGTGGCCGTGCCCAAGCAGACTTACCGTTACCGGTAGCCCCGCCAAACACGTGGAACTCTCCAGGTGCGAAAGAACCGTAGGGTTCTTCCTCAGCCCCGCTAACGCCTTTAGCCGTTAAGGCAAAGTCCATCGTTGGGTAACCTGATGATATCCGGTAGCTACTAACTGCCGAACCTGCAGCGCGCATTTTCGCTTCCCATGCCGTTGCCGTCATGGAAAAATCAGCGTTACGAACTTCAGTCTGCACACTAGGGGGAGTGATGCTGCGGAATCGCTTCATCAGTTCCTCGTCGGGAGCATCTATTTCGCACGCGTTGATAAGCTTTCCAGCTTGCTCAATGGTTGCTTTGCGTTGAACTAGTCCGGTTAAGGCACGCCAAGAACCTGCGGGGTTCTTTGCTTTAGAGATGTCCTTTGCGCCTCGGGCAAGTACTTTCACTTGCTCTAGTTGCATGGTTACGGCTAATCCGGCAGCTTCAACATCAGGGATGTCTTCGAAGTCAACGACTCCAGCAGGGTTAGCAGACCAAGCTGCGTTAAGAACGTCAATGAGCCTTTTTACTACGCGTACTTCCTCTTTACTGAGTTGTTCCAATGTTAGTTGGCTCGAGAGAATGAAACCCAGGAGATCCTGACCTTCAGCGCAGCTTCGATCTTGTACTCCAGCTAGGCAGAACCTAACTCTTTCCATGATCTGGCTCGGCACGTCAAATTCTTCAACTTCGAGGTCGAAGGAATCTTCCGGCGCGATGTTGTCAAAAACTGGAATATCAGCGTAAGGATCTTCCCACACTGTCACTCCGTTTGTTTCTTCCGTGAATAGGTCACTCATTACTGCCCCCTTTCAAAGGGATCGTTTGTTTTAGTCCACATTTAAAATCTTTGGCTACTACAACAGTGCGCGCGTCTTCCGGTGAAACCAACTTTTGGCTGATTGCCAACTGAGTTGGTAAAAGGACCATATTTACTATGGGCACACAGCATCAGTTGCACTTCCTCATTCAATTTGCGAACGCGCAAGCCGATGGAGCCCTGCCACAAGCCCTGGCCGATGTCACCCCTGCTCTTCCTTCTGGCTCTTTCGCTGGTCTTTCAGATTCCGGTGCCCGCTTTGTTGTGAATTTGAGCCCTGGTGTTGACACTGTGGTTGCCGCTAAGAAGGAACTTTCTCACTCATGGCCTCGGGTTCTAGCTACCGTTGATCGTCTCGGTTCCGCCGAAATTACCTTCGACTTGGCTGCACCTGACTCTGGTTCGTATGTGGACTTAGGTATAACTAACTTGTTGGACGCTGAAATTGTGGCGCACTTGTCAGCCTGGGCACTGGGTTGGCAGTATCTGGCACAGGCCCCTTACGCCCGCTTGCACGGACCTGCCGCCGCCCCTCTTGTGCTTTCCCGGTATTCCACTATCGCCGCACTTCTTCTAGGTCATCTTGCTGTGATGGATGCTTTGCCAACTGTGCAGGACCTGGTTGAGCGCGCGGACACTCTCCCTTACCCGGGGGACTGGACGTTAATGACCCATTCAGCTTCACAAGCTGCCTTGTCTTACGGACCTGCGGCCATTTTCGAGCCGGGCGAGATTCTGGACATAGCGGTTGTTTCGCACGCCTTTACAGCAGTGGCCACAGTGGCCCTGCTCACTATTGCGGAGCAGACCAGTACAAGCCCATCCTTCGTGGTGGAGCTTTTGGCCCACCACGGCCCTAGTGTGGATCTTGTCAGGTTGCTTTCCCGCTCCTAGGTACTGCCACACCCTAGGTCGTAGGCACTGTGCACACGTGAACAACAACAGTAAAATGACATCTTGTGCGGTTTTAATAGACCTGGGTGCCATTGACATGGAAATTTTAGATCACGGCTTAGTGAAGGTTACTTTGGATGGTTACGTGCTTGGGTTCCACAAGAGCAGCCAAGAAAATCAAAGCGAGGCAATGTTTGAGGCTTTGGACGCTATAGCCTCTACCCAGATTTCCTCATTACCTGGTTTAACCGAACCCACCCCAGTGGCGTGGTTTAACCCGTTTACTTCCAGCGCCAGCCTAGGTCCAGCATCTCAAGCCATGGTTTTCACTGCCTTGGGTCAGGTGTCTCTGCCAGAATCGTTCACTGTTGTAACTGTCTCTAACACAGGGTTACAAATACCAGGAGGGATGCTGCTGCCCCCTACCGACTTACATACTGCCGCTGCAGCTGCCGTCTCAATTTTTGCGTAATTTAAAAATCCCACACCCATTGGCCCGCATCCTCTCGCTAACACGGTGCCTGTCATGAAACTAAGAGATCGCCTAACTTTCGTTATACCTGCCCTCTCGGCTTACATAGTTGCTATGGCTGCTTTTACTTTATCTTTTGTGGCGCTGAGCGAAGTCGCTGCCGAAGTTGGTGCTGTACCTGAGAACCTTTCTTGGCTGGTCCCTGTTGTGGTCGACGGCGGCATCCTGGCAGGTTCTGCCTCGCTCTGGGCGGCCTCCTACAGGCAACGCTCTCGCGACAAGGTCGCCTACCTAACTGTAATTTTCCTACTTGGTTTTTCTGTCGTGGTGAATGCCTCCCACGCCGCAGATTCATTGATGGCCAAAGCCATCGCCGCTCTGCCTCCGCTCGTACTTCTGGCCACTCTTGAGTTGGTGGCTTCAGCTCACCGCCGCGATGTTCCTTTGCGCAAGTCGGCACCTAAAGCCGCACATGTTGCTACTGCTGTTAAACCTGCCGCTAAACCTGCCGTTAAAAAGACCGTAGCTAAGGTTCCTTCTGCAAGTGTTGGTACCCGAGCTGATGATGTCAGGTCTGTGTTCGATGAGATGGTACTCGCTGGCGTGGATCCCGCTGATCCCTCTATAACAAACGCTATCGCCGAGAAGGTTTCTGTATCCCCAGCTTATGTGCGCCGCCTGATTAAGCCCATGCGTGAGGATTCTTTGGATCGAAACCCTGCACTGTAGGTGGTAGCTACCCGAGGTAGCTGAAGCCCCATAACGCCGCTATTGGGGCTAGGGCCATAACTACAACTATGCCGATTACCTGCTTCACTGAGAGTTTGTGCTTCTGGTTATTTGCGACACGTTCCTCATTTTCCAGGGCTTTGAAAGCTGCAGACACTTCTGCACTTTCCTTCGATGTATCTTCCGGCTGCATGCTGAGTAACTGTTCTGCCTTTGGTCACATCGGCAACCTACCCGATCGTTGACGATTCCATGTGGCGATGCACCGTACACGCAACCTACAAAATACGGAGTTACTAATGTCGATGTACAACAAGATCGCAGATTCCTTCGCTGCCCAGGGAATGTCAGCAGCACTGGATACGTTACCCCTGTCCGCTTTCATGCCTGAGTACGAAGTGGAAAGTCATGTTGTTTTAACAGACATGCAGGTAGATCCTGAAGTAGGCGTGCAAGTTTTACTGACATTGGCTTTAATCTCAAGCACTAACTTGCTAGTGATAGATGTTCTACCCGTTTCAGAATCAGGTAAGGTGCGTTGCAACGTGCGTAGCACACCGCTTCATTCCATACTGGAAGTACGGACCACTTTCGTGTCTGACGCCACTACCAACTTGGCTCAGATGATCGTTCAGGTAGTAACGGCTGAGACCGCCCAGATAGCTATGGATCCCACAATATGTGGCTCACCTCTGCTAGAGGGAGGGCATGTCGAGTGGGATGATTTAACAGCTTACGAGCAGGAGCAGGTAACCGTTTGCACTGACGTGCGGGGATATGTGGGAGACATTACCCACAACTTCATAGAGTTTGTTGCGGACGCCACTCTTGGGAGCGAGGAAGAAACAAGGGACCTGCTGTCTTTTGCAGCCACACTCTCTCGACTGTCCGCCTCCTGCAAAAGCTAGGGCTTTTAGCTAACCGACGATCTGTACGTCGCTTCCGTATTCCACTAGCGTTCCCGCCAAAGGTGTAGTTCCCAGTACCGTATTTGCCACTTCACCCACAGGGTTTAACCCAGCTGCGGTTAACGACCTTCTTGCCGTTTCAGCGTCCATACCTGCAACCCATGGTATGACCACTTTTGAACTTGGGAGTACACCCAGCAAATATTCCCCATCTAGTTGCCCTGACATGAACGCGGGGTCTAGACCTTGGTGAATGCTGTTCATGGTTTCTTTGAAAACAGCCGCGGGTAGGGTGCCACCATAAACTTTCGAGTAACCTAAAACGTCAACTAACGGCTTGGCGAGAGGACCGGTTGGGTCAGCTAATGCTGCTGCCGCTGCCCATTGTGGTGTGAACCCTGCAAACCATGCCGCGGAAATGTCCTGACTGGTGCCGGTCTTACCAGCTACCACGCGCCCGTCGAGCTTCGCGCTGGTACCGGTACCACTCTCGACTGCGTTAACTAACGTTGCGGTAACCGCTCGCGCTGCTGCAGGGGAAAGAACCTGGGTGCATTCTGGATCAAAGGACTGGACCTGCCCTGCGTAAGAGATACTGGAGACGTACATTTGTTCACACGCTAAACCCTCTGCTGCGATGCTCGCATACGAGTTTGCCATCTCCACCACTGGTATTTCACGCGCACCTAATGTTAGGGACCCTTCATCCTCACCAACTGCGCCTTCCCCTGTGATTGGGAGGGACTTGGCCCCAAGCTGGTATGCCAGCTCAGCCACGTTTTTGATACCCACTTGTTCTGATAGCTGGATCATTGCCGTGTTCAAACTTCTTCGTACGGCCTCTACAACAGTTACGTCACTGGCCGCCGCGGTACTGTAATTGTTGAACGAACCAGATTCTGGGTTTTTACTGACGAGGGATGCGTAACGGATCCCTCCTGGCAGCCTGTTGTTTAGGTCTATACCTGCAGCTGCCGCGGCAGCTACGGTGAACATCTTCATTGTTGATCCGGGACCTATGAACGGTTTGTTGAGTAAGGGTACTTGAGTCTGGTTGTTTTCCCTGCCGTAAGTCTTGTTGGAGGCAAGCGCTGCCACCGATCCTGTACCCGGTTGTACTACGGCGATCATCCCAGCGACCCGCGATTTTGAGGGAACATTGGCTTTAACAGCTTCCTGGGCACTAGCTTGAACTTCCTCGTCCAGTTCGGTAACTACAGTTAACCCTCCGCGATCCCAGATGATTTCACGCTCCAGGGGATCGGTGGAGAGGTAGTCCCCGCTTAGCATCTCATCCAGTACCACCTGGCAGTAATGTCCCCAACTGGGTTTGGCAGCTCCGCACCCTCTGCCTGGTTCCGTAGGATCTAACACCATAGGCGAGTCCTTTAAAAGTTCTCCTTCACCAGGGCTCAGGTAACCTTCAGAGACCATGCGGCCAAGGACATGGTTTCGCCTGTTGGTTGAAAGTTCGGTGTTCACTAGTGGGGAGTAATCACCCGGGCGGTTAACGATGCCCACTAATGTTGCTGCCTGTAGCGCGTCTAGTTCGACCGCATCGATTGAGAAGTACCTTTGGGCTGCGGCCTGAATTCCATAGGCCCCTGACCCGAAGTTTACGATGTTGAGGTACCGGGTAAGGATGTCTTCTTTACTGAGCTGCTTTTCAAGGGCTATGGCTTTACGAGCTTCGCTCACTTTTCTACCTAAGGTCCGCTCTGTCGCCTCGGTCACAATGTCAATGTCGCCGCTGAGTTCAGCTTTAAGCAGCCCAACGTTCTTGATGTACTGCTGGGTTATCGTGGACCCCCCTTGCAGGGAGTCACTCTGCGCGTTGTTAATTAGGGCTCTGCCTAAACCTTTAACGTCTACGCCGTTATGCTCAAAGAATCGGGAGTCTTCGGTGGCTACTAGCGCATCTACCACTAGTGGGCTTATCTGACTCATCTCAACCACTTCGCGGTCGTATTTGGCAAACCTAGCTATGACCGTGCCCTGCTTGGTTAACATTACTGAGGCTTCAGGCAGGATCGGATCGGCAACGGTGGGGTCTATCTCCACCCAGGCGTTGAGACTGGTTGCAGCGACCTTGTTAATACTAAGTGCTAGCGGTAGCGAGACTACCGCGCTAACTAGTGCCGCTGCCAGCAAACTTACGCCCATAAAAGCTAGGACGTAACGACCTCTGCCACTTTGTGTGTATTTATCGTCTTCAAGCACATTTAAACCGTTCACTTTACCGCTGCAAAGTCAAGGTTTTGCATAGCTACTTGCGTATTTGTGCCACCCCTGAACAGTGAATACTTGATAGGCGCCGCCTGTCACTTCGGCCCAAACACGATTTAAGGAGTACTGCCGATGAACACCATCACAATTGCTGCCACCAAAGTTACTCAGGCTATGCAGACTAAGCTGACGGCCATGTCGGTAGCTTTCATGTCCGTACTTGTAACGTTTATGGCCCCTAGAGCTCGTTCAGCTCGCGCCCTGTCATTCTTGGAATACGCCATCCTCGCTGCTGCCATTGTCGGCATCGGCGTCGTGATCGCTAACTTCTTCGGAGACTCACTTGGTATCCTGAATGACGATATCGAACAAGGGTTCAACCAACGTAACTAAGCAAAACAAACCGTTTTAAATGGTTTTAAGAAATCCCTCTGGTCTAAAAGCCAGGGGGTTTTTTAGTGTGTATGTAAAGGTCTTGTAAATCTATTAGCGCAAATGGCGTAATCCCATTGGCATAATTGGATGCCCGGGAACAGTGACTCGGGTGAATGCCAAAGTAATCTTAGTGTCGGCTACATCAGTAACCGTTTCAGCGGCACTTCTGTCTTTCATGCTCATCGGGCAACCTCAACTGAAGGAAGACACTCAGGCCGTACCAGATTCACAAACTGCCCAACTAGACCAAACACCAACCTCGACTGATCTCCCTGTAGGAACTGAGCCACCTGTAGGCCAGCTTCCTGTGGGAGCACTAGCTGCGATTCGAGCTGTGGAATCTTTACCGGCGCGCGTCACTAGCAACTCCACAATCCCAAACTTTTGCAACCTCTCACTGAATGGAGCATGGAACACTTACGCAGTAACCGATTCCGGTAAAAGGGTAGCTGTGGTTGTAACACCCGCAGGCCAAGGGGGAGCGACCTACTCCGCCGCCCGCTCTTCTTTAAATGTGTGTTCCCAAGTTCAAGTACGCGCTTCCACCGATACTCAGACAACTGTAAGTATCCCAGGGTCTACTTCCACATGGACTCTAAGTAGGTCTGGGGACATTCTGGTAAGCGTTTTCGCACCGGGAGGTGTCATCCCACCAGCCCCTTTACCTACTACAGATGAAAAAGATGAGGGCGACTTTGACCCCATGGACCCGCTCGACGAGGAGGTTCCCGAGCCTGAGCCGGAGCTGGTATTTGCTGTCTCTACGGACACGGCCGAAGAACTAATAGCGCAAATGCAACCGTACTGCCTAGGTGATTCACTCTCTACCCAAAACAACCCACTGTTCCCAAATTACACACCGTACGCACCTACGCAGCAGTTCCAAGTGCCGACCCCTGCCGCGCTTCAACCGGAACACGTTTACCCAACAACTATGAAACCGTTAGTTGTCCTTGGTCAGCCTCGCCCTGACTTGGCTATCATTTATCCTCCGAACGAGGCTGTAAATTCTTTGAACACCCCGCTTGTAAACGCACCGCGTTACCCTGCACCGTTCGTAGCAGGTGAACTGGATGTGCCCCTACCGTCTTCACCTAGGCCGTATTCCCAACTTCCACAAAAGGTACCTGCTAAACCCATCTCAGTTTCTATAGATGTCCCAGCCCAGCAGGACAGGGGACCGGGGTGCGGTTGGGAATTCTCTGGAACTAACCCCCTGGTAGCGCAAGCTGCGCCCGACTTCTCACTGGATTTGGCTTACCTGGCCGAGTTGGAAGATTTCGTCTCAGAGAGTTCTAACTGGCTCACTGCAGCCACCCAGTACCAGAACAATGCCGCGGCCAGCCGTGCATTGTCTAGGTCTATAGCAGAGTGGGACGCCTACGATACCGCTGTTGCACTTGCGGCTCAAAAATACGCTGAAGCGCAAGCAGCATACGCCCAGAGTTTACAAATATGGCAGAGTTACATACCTCCTGCTGTTGTACCTGTACCTGTTCCTCCGTTACCAGCCGTCGAAGTTCCTGGAGAAGCTGAAACACTCCCGGCCCCCGTTCCTGCTGTCGAAGAGGTGGGGTAGCAAGTGTTTAAAAAGTTAATCGTTACAACTACCGCTATTGCGGTAGCTGGCACTCCGTTGCTGATTGGGGTAAATGCAGCTACTGCAGCGCCGGTGATTGAGCAGGTGTTCCCAACAACTGTGAAACCGTTGGATGTCCTTGGTCAGCCTTTTCCCCAACTTCCACAGAAGGCACCAGCTGTACCCTTCTTATTTATTCTAGATGTCCCATCCGGAACTAACCCGCTGGAAGCACAAGCTGCGAACGCCTTCTCACTGGATTTGACTCACTTGGGAGAGTTGGAAGTGGCAGAGTTAGTCTCACGGATGACTTCTGCATTTGCGGCCCAGGAACGTAAAAAGCGGATCAGATTTTTAAATGATTACGCTAAAGCAGTAACAGGAAACACTGAGAGTTACCTACCACAGGAGGCTGTAGAAACTGAAAGATTCCCGCTCCGTCGCCTGTCGAAGAGATTCCTGCTGCTGTTGTCCCAGTACCTGCTCTACCAGGCTCCGTTGCCTGCTCCTGCGGTACCCATGCCTGCTCTACCAGCTCCGTCGCCTGTCGAAGAGATTCCTGAGGAGGCTGTAGAAACTGAAAGTCTCCCGGCCCCCGTTCCTGCTTCACCGTCTCCGTTGCCTGTTTCACCGGCTCCGTTGCCTGCTCCTGCGGTACCCATGCCGGCTGCTGTTGTTGTTCCCGCACCGGCTCCGTTGCCCGTCGAAGAAGTGCTCGAGGAAGTAGTGCCCGTCGAAGAAGTTCCTGAGGAAGAAGTTCCTGAGGAAGAAGCGCCTGAGGAAAATGTAGAAGCTGAGAAGCTCGCTGCCGCCGAAGCTAAGAAAGCCGCACAGCTCGCTGCTAAAGAAGCTAGGGAAGCCAAGAAAGCCGCACAGCTCGCTGCTAAGGAAGCTAAAAAAGCTGAACGCCTAGCTGCCGCCGAAGCCAAGGCAGCCGCACAACTCGCTGCTAAAGAAGCTAGGGAAGCTAAAGCAGCTGAAAGGCTAGCGGCCCAGGAAGCCAAGAAAGCCGCACAGCTCGCTGCTCAGGAAGAGAAAGCAGCCGCACAGCTCGCTGCTAAGGAAGCTAGGAAAGCTGCACAGCGTGCTGCCCAAGAAGCTAAAGCAGTAGAAAAGGCAGCTGAAAGGCTAGCGGCTAAAGAAGCTAGGAAAGCCGCAAGGCTCGCGGCAAAGCTCGCCGCCCAGGAAGCTAAAGAATCTGAAGAGCTCGCTGCTGTCCAAGACTTAGACCCAGAGCTTCAACCTGAACCAGAGGTAGCATCATGAGGGTAAAAGTTTTACTTACTGCGCTGCTACTTTCGTTACTATTTGCTACCCCAGTACAAGCGGTGGGGGACACCCAGTGGTTGCAGCTGCCAGTGGATCCAACCTACACTTCGTCCCCTTCTACATACCTTGGTGTGTCAACGACAGGGTATCTGTACAAGCATTCAAAACCTCTGACCTCTGTTGTGCTGGCCCAGTCGCGCTCGCAAGGGTGGTCACTTGGAAACATGGAGCAGGGTAACTTTTGTTCAACTTCACCTGCTGGATCTGACAGAGTGTGTGTCTCCTCCGGCATTAACCCAGCAGCAGATGAAAGCTGGTACACCATAGTGTGGATTACTACTACTTCACGTTAAAAAGAAGCGGTACTTGCCCTAATCGTAACTTAGTTTAGGCCGAGTGAGTTGAGCTCACTCCAAGTTTCAAAAGCCCCATCTTCGTGGTAGGTGCGCCCGTGCACCGTGCATAGGAAATCCAGCTGAGCCATTAAAGACCCGCGTTGTGGTTCTTGCTCCCACCGCTCTCGCACTGGTCTGTTGGAGACCCAATGTACTAAGGGAGATCCTTCTTCTACGCTAGCTGGATACGATGAAAGTATTCGCCCGATCACGGTAGCGGCTTCGCGGCTACCTGGTTGGGTACACCGCAGCTCAGCCACAAGATGAGGATCGCTGCACACACCCATAGCGTGCCGGGTGACTAACTCTAAGCTCATAAGTTAACCGTGCTGGGTGCTACCCGCAGTGGCACTACCATCCGCCTAAACACGTCGGACCAGCGTTGCTGCTCAACCACGCCGGGCACAGGTCTTTACTTGAGACAACTTTTGTAACGCTTGGTAGCCATCTGTCTGAGAAAGAGGCGTACATGGGGGAGGACTGACCGGTTACTCGTTCATCTAACTGTAGTGAGAAGTCCGAAAGTGCGTTCATGCCACCTACACGCATTCCTGCCACGCTGCCTTGTAAAAGTGCTGATGTGCCTCTGCCAACAGTGCTGGAGGACTTACTAGGTAGCGAATCAACTGAGTTAACTGCAGGATCCAGTCCGTAACCTAGCCCGGTCGCAGAAAGTTCCAACACAACTGACCCACCGGGTTCAGCTGCGAAATAAGGAATGTACACCGCACCTGAGGCTATGACACCAACGATGCTTTCTGCACTTGCTTGCACATCCCCAGATAAGTAAATATTAGCTGGGGCAAAACCTGTACCGGCAGCTACTGTTATCGATCCATCGACTTGCGAACCTAGTTCCTTCGTTGAAAC
>Ga0115549_1000114_pt1 | contig 52929 bp, 44 predicted proteins | sample COGITO_mtgs_1004_2_FD_87176 | JGI IMG/M metagenome (GOLD analysis project Ga0115549, IMG submission 87176) | Pelagic marine microbial communities from North Sea - COGITO_mtgs_100430 | ecosystem: Environmental > Aquatic > Marine > Epipelagic | place: Germany:Helgoland, sampling site Kabeltonne...
ACGCCGAGCCCGAGCCCGACGCCGAGCCCCACGCCGACGCCGACGCCGAGCCCGAGCCCGACGCCGAGCCCCACGCCGACGCCGACGCCGACGCCGGACCCGTCCCCGTCGCCGTCCCCGAGCCCCAGCCCGACGCCGAGCCCCAGCCCGACGCCCACCCCGACCCCGCCGACGGAGCCGCCCCCGGCGGAGAACCGCGCGCCGGTGGTCCGCACGGTGAAGGTCAAGAACCGGAAGGGCCCCCACCGCGTCGGACGGCCGCTGCGCGCGCAGGTGCGCGCCGACGACCTGGACGGAGACCCGCTGGTCTACCGGTTCATCTTCGGCGACGGCACCGCGGAGGTGACCGACAAGACGCGCCTGCGCCACACCTACAGCGAGGCCGGTCGCTACCGCGTGACCGTCATCGCCTACGACGGCGAGCTGATCGACCGGCAGTCGGTCGTCATCAAGGTGAAGCGGGCGAAGCAGCGCTGACCTGTCGGATCAGTCGCCGTACGACGGCTGAGCCGGGGCTGATCTCCTGGGCCCGGCGCAGGTCGACGAGAGCAGCGTCGACCTCGCCGAGCCCGGCCCGGGCGATCGCCCGCTGCACGTAGGCGTCGGGTCGCTGCGGCGCCCCCGCCACGGCTCGGTCGAGGACGTCTCGGGCCTCGTCGAGCCGTCCCTGCGCCGACAGCGACACCGCCAGCGCCACCAAGGCCTCGTGGCTGCTCGGCACCCGGGACAAGGCGGCTCGGGCGAACGCCTCGGCGCGGAGGGCAGCCTCCGGGTCGCCGGCGGCGGCCTGCTCGGCCAGGACCCTCGCCGGGATCAGACGTGCGGCGACGTCCCAGGCGCGCCACCGCACCGCCTCGTCGAACTCGTCCCCGGCTGCGGTGACGGACCGTCGGTCAGCCACGTCAAGGCCCCGCTGCAACGCACGGTCCCCGAGGCACGCGGCGGCCAGGACCACGGCAAGTGCCGCGCACACCGCCGCGACGGGCAGCTGGAGCCGGTACCGCTCGCGTGCCTCGGGACCCACCGCGAGCACGGTGCCCAGCAGGAACGCCGCGAGACACGTCGGTCCGGCGGTCGTGAAGTTCACGCAGGCCAGGGCGAGGTAGGCCGCCACCGCCACCGCCGCCGGTCGGACGTGCTGTCGTTCGAGAAGCGCCGCACGGACACGGCGAGCCACCACGACGACGCCCACCAGGGTGGACACGAGGAGCAACAACCCTCCGGCGACCAGGACCTGGAGGATCACCGAGTGCGGCGAGTCCGCCAACCGCTGGGGGCCGGTGAAGTCCACGAAGGCCGCGTCCTCGTAGGCGGGGAAGACATCGACGTACCGGTTGGCGCCGATCCCCAACAGTGGGTGATCACCGACGAGGCCGAGCGTGAGGTGCCACTGGTGCAGCCGGCCCTCCGCGGTGCCCAGGCCGAGCAGCCGCTCGCGAGTGCTCGGCACGGCGAGGGCGAGGAGCACCAGGCCGACGAGCGCGGCCGACCCGCCCGTCAGGGCGACGAGCGACGACCGGCCGCCCGTGGGTCCGTGAGCCTGCCGGTCGCAGGCGTTGGTCCGCACCTGGAGCACGACGGTGACCACGAGGCCGAGCAGGGTCAGGCCGAGAGCGGTGCGTGAGCCGGAGATCGCGACCGTGGCGACGGCCGCCGTGAGTCCGGCGACCTCGAAGGCGCGCACCCGGCTGCCGAGCCCCCCGAGGCGCAGGGCCGGTCCGGCGAGCACGAGGGCGGCCAGCATCGCGACCGCACCCTGGTCCGTGGCGTTGCCGAGCACCGAGCCGCTGCGTTGCTCGCCGCTCGGTCCGAGCGGTGTGACGCCGAGGACGTCGAGCACGGAGAACGCCGCGAGGATCAGCGCGAGCGACCCCACGGCGTACGACAGCGGAGCGCGGCCCTCCTCGCCCCGGCCCACGACGCGGGCCCCCGCCCAGCAGGTGGCGCCGTAGAGCGCCAGGACGGGGAGGCCCTCGTAGCGGGGCCAGCGACCGACGAGCGAGGCGTACGGCGTGTCGCCGACGAAGGCGGCCAGGGTGAAGACCGCCATCCAGCCGGTGCCGGCGATGACGACGGCGCGGGGGAGTGCTCCGTGTGGCCTGGTCAGCGCAGCGGCCAGCACGGCCACGGCCGAGACGAGCAGCTTGGCCAGGACGAAGCGGGAGAAGCCGCCGGGGATCCAGCACAGGGGAGCCAGGACGGCGAGCGAGAGCCCGAGTGCGGGCAGCACGTCCGGACGGTCCTGCCGTATGGCCCGTCTGGGCCATTTCGCTCGGGTTGCCGCCACGAGGGTCGAGTCTCGCACTAGCGTCGTGGGTCGTGCCCGCGAACGGGTGCTGTCGTCCGCCCCACAGGAGACCCGATGCGCCACCTCCGCTCCTCCATGCCTGCACTGCCCGCCGCCGTCACCGCCCTCGTCGTGGCGCTGGTCGCCTCGTTCGTGGCACTCGCCGGAGCGGGGCCGGCGACGTCGGCCGCGGCCCCGGCGGTGACACAGCCCTCCGTCGCGGACCTGCTCGCCGGCAGCTACCAGGCCGAGTTCGGTCGTCTCAGCGTCGCCGGGAAGCCGACGATCTCGAGCAGGAAGTCACCGGCGATCTCCGGCAAGACGCGGGTCGGGCGCACCCTCACGGTCTCCAGCGGCACGTGGAAGCCGTCCAAGGTCAAGGTCGGCTATCGCTGGTACGCCGGCACGACGAAGATCAAGGGCGCCAAGGCGGCGTCGTACTCCCCGACGGCCGACGACGCCGGCGAGGTCCTCAGCGCGCTGGTGACGGCGAAGAAGAAGGGCTACCGGAGCGCGGCGGTCCTCGAGACGGCCGGCATCGTCAAGGGAGGCAAGATCGCCTCGACCTCCAAGCCCGTACTCAAGGGCAAGGCCCTGGTCGGCAAGAAGCTGAAGGCCACCGCGGGCTCCTGGTCGGTCGCGGACGTCGAGCTGACCTACTCGTGGCTGATCGGCAAGAAGGAGCTGTCCACGGCGAAGAAGTACCGGGTGCAGGCCGCCGACGCCGGCAAGCGGCTGAAGGTCGTGGTCACCGCCGGCAAGCCCGGATTCACGTCGGCCAGCGTGCGGGTGCGGTCCGATCGGATCCAGGCCGGCTGACCACGTCGCGACGTCAGGACTCTCCGGCGGCGTAGAGCGCCGCGCCGATGATCCCCGCCTTGTTGAGCAGCAGCGCCGGGATGATGGGGGTGTCCAGCTCGACCATCGGCAGGAACGATGCCGCGTGCTTGCTCACGCCGCCCCCGACGACGATGAGGTCGGGGGAGAAGAGCCGCTCCACGGTCTGGTAGTACGACGTGAGCCGCTGGGCCCACGTCGACCAGGACAGGTCCTCGGACTCACGGACGCTGTTGGCGGCGCGCTTCTCCGCCACGTGGCCGTCGATCTCCAGATGGCCGAGCTCCGAGTTGGGCACCAGCACCCCGCCGTGGACCAGCGCGGAGCCGATGCCGGTGCCGAGGGTGGTCACGACGACCAGGCCGGTCTGGCCGCGAGCGGCGCCGAAGCGCACCTCGGCCAGTCCGGCGGCGTCGGCGTCGTTGAGCACCCGGACCGAGCGCCCCGTGGCGCGGGTGAAGAGCTCGTCGGCGTCGGTGCCGATCCAGGCCTGGTCGATGTTGGCCGCGCTCCCGACGACGCCGTGCCGCACGACGCCCGGCACGGTCACCCCGACGGGCCCGCCGTCGCCGCCCTCGGGCAGGGACGCCAGCAGCTCGACGAAGACGGCGGCGACCGCGTCCGGGGTAGCCGGGTCGGGCGTCTTGATCCGCGTGCGCTCACCGGCGAAGTCTCCGGCCGAGAGGTCGACGGCGGCCGCCTTGACCCCGCTGCCGCCGAAGTCGATGCCGATCGGGTGGTCGTCCGGGCTCTCGCTGCTCACACCACCATCAGATCACGTCGGGGACGCCTCGTCAGGAGTCCGGGACCTGGCAGCATGACCGCATGGATGCAGCCCCAGACCCCGCCGTGGACCCCGAAGCGGCCCCCCAAGCGGCCCCAGCCCTGGACGTCGACAGGCTGCGCTCGGCGTTTCCCGCGCTGCTCGACGGTCCGAGCGCCGGGCTGGTCCGCCTCGACGGCCCCGGAGGGTCGCTCGTGCCGCAGGTGGTCGCCGCCGCGATCGCCTCGGCGATGACCTCGGGGATGTGCCAGCGCGGTGCCCTCACGCCGGTCGAGCAGCTCACCGAGGCCACGACGGCCGGGGCCCGTGCCGCGATGGGGGACCTCCTCGGCACCGACCCGCGCGGCGTCGTCTTCGGTCGCTCGATGACGGCCCTGACCTTCGACCTGGCCCGCACCCTCAGTGCTGCCTGGGGGCCGGGCGACGAGGTGGTGGTGACCCGGCTCGACCACGACGCCAACATCCGGCCGTGGGTCACGGCCGCCGCCCGGACCGGCGCCACGTTGCGATGGCTCGACTTCGACCCGGAGACCACCGAGCTGCACGACGTCGAGAGCGTGCTCAGTGAGCGCACTCGCGTGGTCGCGGTCACCGCCGCGTCGAACCTCTTCGGCACCCGGCCCGACGTGCCCGCGATCGCCGCGGCGGCCCACGCGGTGGGCGCGCTGGTGCACGTCGACGCGGTCCACCTCGCTGCCCACGACACGGTCGACCGGGCCGCGCTCGGCGCGGACCTGATCAGCTGCTCGCCGTACAAGTTCTTCGGCCCGCACCTCGGGGTCCTCGCGGGGGACCCGGCGCTGCTGGAGACCCTGCACCCCGACAAGCTGCTCCCCTCGACCGAGGAGGTCCCCGAGCGCTTCGAGCTCGGCACGCTGCCCTACGAGCAGCTGGCCGGCGTGACCAGCGCGGTCGACTTCATCGCTTCCTTCGACCCCCGTGGCGCCCGTGGCACGACGCGTCGCCAGCGACTGGTCGCGGCGATGGGGGCCATCGCCGCCCACGAGCACGGCCTGCTCTCGAGGCTGCTGATCGGGCTGGACCGACTCAGCCACGTCCGGGTGCACGGGAGTCCGGCGGCACGCACGCCCACGCTGCTGCTCCACGTCGACGGGGTCGAGCCCCGAGCCGTCTACGAGCACCTGGTCGGCCACGGCGTCATCGCTCCGGCCGGCAGCTTCTACGCGCTCGAGGCTTCCCGGCATGCCGGGCTGGGCGACACCGGCGGCGTGCGCGTGGGGCTGTCTCCCTACACGACCCACGAGGACCTGGACCGGCTGATCGTGGGACTGGGCCGCCTGGGCGGTTGACTCAGCGCAGCGACGCCAGGGTGAGGGCGAAGTCGTCGGCGGGGTCGGTCCAGATGTGTGCGACCTCGAAGCCGGCGGCGCCCAGCTCGGCGCGGATCCCTTCAGGACGGAACTTCGTCGAGATCTCCACCCGGATCTCCTCGCCGCTGGCGAGGTCGACCTCGAGGTCGGCGCCGGGGATCGAGACCCGCTGTGGAGCCTCGGAGCGCAGCCGCAGGTCCATCCGCTCCATGTGGGCGTCCCAGAAGGGCACGTAGGAGAAGGCGTCGAGGTCGAAGTCGGCGCCGAGCTCGCGGTTGAGCACGGTCAGGGAGTTGGTGACGAACGCAGACGTCACCCCCTGGGAATCGTTGTAGGCCGCGATGAGCCGGTCGCTGCTCTTGACCAGGTCGGTGCCGATGAGCAGCCAGTCGCCCGGATCGAGCGAGTCGGCGAGCGCGCCGAGGAAGGCGCCGCGCTCCTCGACGTACAGGTTGCCGATGGTGCCCCCGAGGAAGGCGACCAGGCGCCGGTCGCCACCGGGGAGATCGCCCAGGTGCAGGGTGAAGTCGCCCACCACCGCCTCGATCGCGACGTCGGGGTAGCGCTCGTCGAGCATGTCGGCCGCCGCCCGCAGGGTGGCCTCGGAGACGTCGACGGGCACGAAGCGGCGCAGTCGACCGGTCGCGTCGAAGGCGTCGAGCAGCACTCGCGTCTTGTCACTGGTGCCGCTGCCGAGCTCCACGACGGTCGTGGCGTCGCAGGCCTCAGCGATGTCGGCGCCGTGCAGGTCCAGGATCGCCCGCTCCGCCTCGGTCGGGTAGTACTCCGGCAGCCGCGTGATGAGGTCGAACAGACGCGACCCCTCGTCGTCGTAGAGCCACTTCGGTGGCAGCCGCAGCGGTGTGGCGCCGAGGCCGCGTCGTACGTCGTCGACCAGGGTGCCGGCCGCCCAGTCGGGGTCGAGGAGCACGGAGACGACGGGTGCGGGGCTGCTCATGAGCTCTCCAGGTCGGCGAGGGCGGGGCGCGGGGCGCCTCCATCGGCGAGCCGGACCCCGGACAGGGCCCAGCGGGACGCGTGGGGGAAGAAGTTGCGGTAGGTCGCTCGGGCGTGGCCCGGCGGGGTGAGGGCGCACCCACCGCGCAGCACCATCTGGTTGGACATGAACTTGCCGTTGTACTCGCCGATCGCGCCCTCGGGCGGGTGGAATCCCGGGTAGGGGTGGTAGGCCGACGAGGTCCACTCCCAGCAGTCGCCGTACACCTGGCGCAGTCGTGGGGTGCGGTCGTCGTGGGGAGCTGCAGCCGTCGGGTGGTACGTCGTGGTGTCGGCGAGGTCGTCCACCGCCGCCGCGCCGGCTGTGCCGGAGCGCGCCGCGTCGCCCTGACCGTCACTGACGACGGCGTGCTCCCACTCGGCCTCGCTGGGCAGCCGCTTGCCGGCCCACGTCGCGAACGCCTCGGCCTCGTAGAAGCTCACGTGACTCACGGGCAGCCCGGGGTTGACCGGCCAGGTGCCGTGGAGGGTGTGCTCGAGCCAGACCCCGTCGTGCTGGCTCCAGTAGAAGGGTGCCTGCCACTGCTCCCCGTTGACCTTGGCCCAGCCGTCGGAGAGCCACAGGTCGTGGCGGCGGTAGCCGGCGTCGGCCATGAAGGCGAGCCACTCGCCGTTGGTGACGAGCCGGTCGGCGATCCGGTAGGGCTCGAGCCACTGGCGGTGACGCGGGAGCTCGTTGTCGAAGCTGAAGCCGCCGCCCTCGTGGCCGACCTCGACGAGTCCGCCCTCGACGTCGACCCAGCCGAGGTCGTCGGGCTCGCAGAGATCGCTCGGGCTGCCGGCGTAGACCGGCTGCAGGGGGTTGCGCGACAGCACGTGCTTGATGTCCATGAGCAGCAGCTCCTGGTGCTGCTGCTCGTGGTGGAAGCCGAGCTCGATCGTGGCGCTCAGCTTGTCGAGCGTGCCCTGATCCGTCCGGCCGAGGGTGGTGATCAGGTCCCGCACCCGGTCGTCGACCTGGCGACGGTAGACGCCCACGTCGTGGGCGCCCGGGCGGGTGATGAAGCCGCGGTCGGCGCGGGAGTAGCGGGCGCCGAGCGTCTCGTAGTAGCTGTTGAAGAGGAACCAGTACGTGTCCTGGAACGGCGAGAAGTCGGGCTCGTGATCGGCGAGGAGGAAGGTCTCGAAGAACCACGTCACGTGGGCCCGGTGCCACTTGGTGGGCGACACGTCCGGCATCGACTGGACGGTCTGGTCCTCCGGGGAGAGCGGAGCCGCGAGCGACTCGGTGTGGGCGCGAACCTCGGTGAAGCGGTCTACCAGGGACTCGGCGTCCCACATCGTTGTCGCTGCTGTCGCCGTCATGTGCTCGGCCTGCCTTTCGAGGGGTGAGTGGCCTGTCACGGTCTTCGTCGGTCGGTGGTGCCCCTCCACCATGACCGATGGTGCCGACAACGTGGTCACCCCGGAGTGGGACGTCACCAGTTCGTAAGTTCCCCGTCCCGGCGAGGTCGCCGACCGTTGTCCCGGTGCGGCGTAACCCGCGCACCCGTCCTGTCGTTGGGCCAGCACACCTCCTTCCTCCACGATCGGGAGCCCGATGAAGTCGCACCCAGCCGTACGCCGCCTGCTCGTCGCCGTGAGCGGCCTGGCCCTGGCCGGTGCCGGTGTCCTGGCTCCGACGGCGCCCGTCGAGGCGGCCACCTCGGGTGCCGGCCCGGTGGTGGGCTCGGCTCCCGTGGCCACCGTGGTCTCGACGCGGGAGCACCAGGCGAAGAAGAAGAAGAAGAGGAAGCGCTCGGCACGCCACTCCGAGTGGGCCGCGGCAGGGCAGGCCACGATCACGCCCGGCGTGATGATGTACACCGCAGGGGCGCAGTGCACCGCCAACTTCGTCTTCACCGACGCCGTCGGCAACGTGTTCGTCGGCTACGCCGCGCACTGCGCCGGCAAGGGCGAGGCCACCGACACCAACGGGTGCCAGGTCTCCTCGCAGCCGCTCGGCACCCGGGTGGACTTCGTCAGTGGTGGCAGCGTGATCAGCGGCGGCACCGCGCTGGGCCGCGGCACCCTCGTGTACTCGTCGTGGCTCGCCATGAACGAGGCCGGCACGACGGACGGCCCGACCTGCGAGTACAACGACTTCGCGCTGGTCAAGGTCCGCGCCCGCGACGTCGACAAGGTCAACCCGTCGGTGCCCTTCTACGGCGGACCGACCGGCATCGACAAGAACGGCACCAGCCTGGGCGACCGGGTCTACAGCTACGGCAACTCCAGCTTGCGGGCCGGCCTCGATCTGCTCTCGCCCAAGCTCGGCATCGCGCTCGGGGACGCTGCCTCCGACGATGGCTGGAACCACCAGGTCTACACCCTCACCCCGGGCATCCCGGGCGACTCCGGCTCCGGCTTCATGAACCGCGCCGGCAAGGCCGTGGGCACGTTGTCCACGGTCGCCATCGCACCGCTGCCACTGGCGAACGGCACGGGGGACCTGCTGCGCGAGCTGACGTTCGCCAAGGCCAGCTCGGTGATCAAGGGACTGCGACTGGCGAAGGGCACCGAGGCGTTCTCGAGCGCCCTCTGAGAGTCCCTCTGAGAGTCCCTCTGTGGGCCCCGCTGTGGGCCCTGCCGACGACCCGGTCACGGCCGGTCCGCCAGACTGCATCGAACGCCGACCGCGCGATCACCCTCACCCGTGCCCGACGAAGAGGACCCGACATGTCCGCCGCGCCCAGCCTGCCCGACCTGACCGGTTCGACCTACGTGGTGACCGGAGCCAACTCCGGCATCGGCTTCGAGGCCGCCAAGAAGCTCGCCGGCGCCGGTGGGAAGGTCGTCCTCGCCGTGCGAGACGTCGCCAAGGGGGAGGCTGCCGCCGCGCAGGTCCCCGGTGAGACCGCCGTACGACGGCTCGACCTGGCCGACCTCGCGTCGGTGCACGCCTTCGCGGAGGCCTGGGACGAGCCGATCACGACGCTGGTGAACAACGCCGGGATCATGATGGTCGCCGAGGGTCGCACCGTCGACGGCTTCGAGCGCCAGATCGGCACCAACCACCTGGGTCACTTCGCGCTGACCAACCTGCTGCTGCCCCACATCACCGACCGGGTCGTCTCGGTCTCCTCGGGCCTGCACAACGGTCCCCAGGTCGACCTCGACAACCTGGACCTCGAGGGCGCCTACAAGCCGACGCGGGCCTACCAGCAGTCCAAGCTCGCCAACCTCCTCTTCACCGCCGAGCTGCAGCGCCGTCTGGGCGAGGCGGGCTCGACGGTGTCCGCGCAGGCGGCGCACCCCGGCTACTCCGCGACCAACCTGCAGACCCACCACGCCAACCCGCTGATGAACAAGCTCATGTGGGTCGGCAACAAGGTGATCGCGACCAGTGCCGCGTTCGGGGCGCGACCCACGGTGCACGCCGTGGTCGCCGACCTGCCCCCCAACAGCTACATCGGGCCCACCGGCTTCCAGGGCCTGCGCGGCGCACCAGGCCCCAACCCCCGGTCGAAGCAGGCTCAGGACGCCGACGTGGCCCGGCGGCTGTGGGACCTCTCCGAGCAGCGCACCGCGGTCTCCTGGGGGCTGTGACCCGCCGGACGCCCACCGGACCGCCCGGCCGCCGTGCGGCGGGGACTGCTAGACATGAGCCATGGCCACTACTGCACTCGGGGGCAACCCCGTCACCACCGTCGGCGACCTTCCCGCGGTCGGCTCCGCCGCCCCCGCCTTCAGCCTCACCGGCTCCGACTTCAGCGACGTCACGCTGGGCACGGGCACCCGCACCGTGCTGAACATCTTCCCGAGTGTCGACACCGGCGTGTGTGCGGCGAGCGTGAAGAAGTTCAACGAGCTGGCCGCCGGTCTCGACAACACCGTCGTGGTGTGCGTCTCCAACGACCTGCCCTTCGCCCAGGCCCGCTTCTGCGGCGCCGAGGGCATCGAGAACGTCACCGCCGCCTCCGGCTTCAAGTCCAGCTTCGGCCAGGACTACGGCGTGGCCATGGTCGACGGCAAGTTCGAGGGCCTGCTGGCCCGCTCGGTCGTCGTCGTCGACGCCGACGGCTCGGTGCTTCACACCGAGCTCGTCCCCGAGATCGCCCAGGAGCCCGACTACGACGCTGCGGTAGCCGCGCTCGGCTGACCCTCTCTTCGGGGCTGATCTCTTCGGGGTTGGCCCGCTTCGGGGCTGACCCTCTTCGGGCCGGCCTCTTCGGGCTGGCCTCGGTGGTCACCGTGGGTGGGGCCGCGCGCGTAGCCGACCTGCTCCCGCCGTCAAGGATCGCCTGCGGCGCCCGCTTCGCGGCGGCCTTCGGCCGTCCTTGACTGCGGGACCCGGTAGGTCGGCTTTCACGGCGCACGGGGCGACGACCGACCTCGCTGCGCTCGGCGGGCGCCGCCCGCGCAAGCGCGGCCCCACCAGTCACACGAGTCACACGAGTCACATAGCCTCGTCGAGAGGTCAAGAACGACACGAAAGCCGGCCGGAAACCTGCAGTCTTCGCCCACTCGACGAGACGTTGTGTCCTGTGTGACGGGTGGGGCGCCCGCGCAGGCGGCGGCGTGGGCGGAGCCCTCGCCGTTGAGCGCGCCGTGCAGTCGACCGGGAGAGGCTCGCAGTCAACGGATGCCGAAGGCACCGCGCAGCGGTCGAGCGCAGCGAGATCCTTGACGGCGAGACCCGGTCGACTACGCGCGCGGGCGCCCCACGCACCCCAACGCCTCTCAGCGCGCGACGACCGCCCGCACCAGCCCACGCACCGAGGCGCCGACGAAGTTCGTCATGCTGAAGTGGTCGTCCCACACGACGATCCGGCCGTCGCGGACCTCGAAGGTGCCGCACACCCAGAACTCCGTCCGAAAGCGTCGGTAGGTCAGGACGTCGGTGCGGTCGGTCAGCACGACCGGCCCGTCGGCGGCCAGGTGGTGGAAGCGCACCTCGAAGCCGATCCCGCGCTTGGCCATGTCCAGCAGTGCGCGGTGGGCTCGTCGCCCCCGGAGCGTGGGGAGACCGGAGTTGCGCCACTCGACGTCGGGGTCGAGAAGCGCCAGTGCCGTGGTCGAGTCCCCGGCTTCCAGGGCATCGAGGCAGGCGCGGACGACGGTCCCGGCATCAGTCATGGTCGGAGCCTACGAGGATCGAGACCGGGGTGGGAGTGGCCCGCCCGCGCAGGGTGAGCTCACCGTCGCTGCGCCAGTACGACGCCTCCTCGCCGAGCGCGCGGTCGACGCTGGATCGCGCCACCAGCACGTGGCCGGGGACGTCCTTGGCCAGGTCGGTCAGGCGTGCGGCGGAGTTCACGGCGTCGCCGATCACGGTGTACTCGAAGCGGCTGGCGTGCCCGACGTTGCCGGCCACGACCTCTCCGGTCGAGACCCCGATGCCGGCGCCCACCTCGGGCACCTCCTCGGCCAGCCGCCGTGCCATCGACCGAGCTGCGCCGAGCGCTGCCCCGGCATGGTCGTCGTGCTCGACCGGGGCCCCGAAGACGGCCAGCACGGCATCCCCGATGAACTTGTTCACCAGGCCTCCGTGGCGATCGACCTCGTCCACGACCACGCCGAAGAACCGGTTGAGCACGGCGACGACCTCCTCGGCGCTGTGCTCGGCGGCGTACGTCGTGGACCCGACGAGGTCGACGAAGAGCACCGATGCCTCCCGGGTCTGACCGCCCAGCTCGACGCCGCCGTCGGGCATCTCCGCGGCCGCGCGAGCGACGTCCTGGCCGACGTGTCGCCCGAAGAGGTCACGCAGGTGCTCGCGCTCGCGCAGGCCCGCGACCATCTGGTTGAAGCCGGACTGGAGCTGTCCGAGCTCGGTGCCGTCGTAGACCGGCACGGTGTGGTCGAGGTCGCCGCGCTCGACGGCCAGGAGCGCGTCACGCACCGAGACGACGGGCGCCACCACCGATCGGGCGTTGAGCACGGTGATGAAGAGCCCGAAGAGCAGCACCACGCTGCAGAGCACCAGGACGACGACCGCGAGCCGCGTCAGCGACGTCTCGTCACCGGCGAGCGCAACGATCGCGGCGATCATCAGCCCGACCAGCGGCATGGCGGTGCCGAGCCCCCAGAAGATCACCATCCGGTCGCCCACCCCGGCTCCCCGCGGGCGGCTGATGAGCGGCACCTGGGCGAGGGCACGGGCAGCGATGGGCCGCAGGGTGAACTGCGTCAGCAGGTAGGCCACCGAGCTGACCACGGCGCCGGCGATCCCGACGGTCAGCGCGGTGGTCACCGCTCGGCTGGGCTGGATGGCGAGCGCGAGCACGGTGAACAGGACGACGGCGCCACCCCAGAGCAGCCCCTGCAGGACCGTGAGGCGCTGAGGTGCCCGCAGGGTGCGAGTGCGGTCGTCGTCGGTAGGTGCCCGGTCCTCGGTGGCCCACCGCAGCGCCCGCAGCGTGGTCGCCGTACCCACCCAGGCACCGATCACGACGGCGGCGACGACGTAGACGGGGACGGCGATGGCCAGCGAGACCACGGTGCCGCGGCTGGCGGCAGGGGCCGGGACCACGAAGCTTGAGATGACGAACACGACGACCGCGCCGATGACGTTGGTCGAGATGAGCAGCCAGGTCAGCATCAGCTGGACCCGGATCCGCAGGGCGCGCGGACTCTGGTCGGCCGGGCCGAGGAGGCGCGAGCCGAACGGCGTGCGGCGCCGCGAACGCTCCGCGGCCGTGCTGTCGTCGCGCCCGGTGCCCACGGCCGCAGGGTACGGCGTGCGAGCGTCGTACGGGCTGGGCGCGGTACCGCGAGACACCGCTCGAGCACCCGCGCGGCGTATCAATAGGGGCGTTGGCTCACGCCGAACGAGGGGGACGCCGCATACTGTGGTGACGCCTCATGCGACCTGGGGCCTCACCACGTCTACACGTTGGCCGACCCGACCCCCGAGGAGGTGCACCCGTGGCGTCGTTCACCCTGCCCGCGCGCAGTGGTTCGACGACCGATGACGCCTCCCCCCAGGGCCCTCGGTCTCCCCAGACGGCCGAGTCGACTCCGACGGAGAAGAAGCAGAAGGGTCGGACCCGCTCGGAGTACCGGCCCGACATCGACGGCATCCGCGGCGCCGCCGCGATCATGGTGATGGGCTTCCACGCCCACGTGCCGGGGTTCGAGGGCGCCTACATCGGCCTCGACCTGTTCTTCGTCGTCTCCGGGTACGTCATCACCGGGCTGCTGATGCACGAGTACCAGCGCACGGGCGGCATCAAGTGGGGTGCCTTCTACGCGCGCCGCGCGCGCCGGCTGATACCTGCCAAGGCCACCATGCTGATCGGCGTGCTGATCCTCAGCTACCTCGTCGCGACGCCGACCGGGTCGCAGCAGCAGACGGCCAAGTCCGCCGCCGCAGCCGCCGGGTTCGTGTCCAACTTCTTCTTCTGGCAGCAGGACGACATCGACTACTTCGGGCTCGAGCCCGGCACCGGGGTCCTGCTGCACACCTGGTCGCTCTCGGTCGAGGAGCAGTTCTACCTCGCTCTCCCCCTCGCGATCATCCTGGCCTTCGTCCTCGCACGGGTGCTGCGCGTGCCCACCGTCGCGTCGCTGCTGGTGACGAGCATCGCGCTCGCCGGGGCATCGCTGTGGCTGGCCATCACCTGGGCCAGCAGCAACCCGGATGCCGCCTACTACCTTCCCATCAGCCGCGCCTTCGAGTTCCTGCTCGGCGTCGCCCTGGCGCTGATCGTGCGCAAGGTCAGACCCGCAGAGGACCTGCGAGAGGTGATGGGCCTCGCGGGCGCCGCGATCATCGCCTTCGTCCTCTGGAAGCCGATGCCGGTCGACGGCTACCCCAGCTACTGGGCGCTGCTGCCCTGCGTCGCCGCTGCCCTGCTGGTCTGGGCCGGCGTGGGCGGGCCCACCGCCGTGACCCGGCTGCTGTCGACCAAGTTCCTCGTCGGCCTCGGCCTGGTCTCCTACGGCTGGTACCTCTGGCACTGGCCGTTGCTGGTGCTCGGTGAGTCCCTCAACCTCGCGCCGCCGCCCCTGTGGGCCCGGATCGCGCTCGTCATGCTGGGGCTGGTCCTGGCCTACCTGAGCTACCGCTACATCGAGGGGCTCTTCTACAAGCGCTCCGGGGCGGTGACGAAGTCGAAGACCTGGGGCTCGCGTCGCGTGATCATCAGCGGCGTCGTGGCGATGTCGACGGTCGCCTCGCTCTCGACCGGCGCCCTGGCGCTCGCCAACGACCAGGCCACCACGCCTCGGTGGGAGACCGTCGCCCAGCAGCTCAACGACGTGCCCGAGATGCCCTCGGAGTGCCTCGGTGAGAGCTCGTTCATCCCCGACAAGCCCAACCGCTGCGACCTGGTGCCCTTCGACGAGCAGCGGCCCACGGTGGTGCTGTGGGGCGACTCGCACGCGTGGATGCTGATCCCCGCGATCGAGGCGGCCGCAGCGGACAAGGACGTCAACCTGGTCGCCTTCGTGATGGGTGCCTGCCCCCCGCTCAAGGCTCCCGAGGACGTCCGGCTCGCCTGCGCACGCAACAACGAGCTCGCGCTCAAGTTCGTCACCAAGCGCAGCGGCCGCAAGAAGCCGCCCATCCGGGTCATCACGAGCGCCAGCTGGCCGACGTACCGGCACAGCCCGGACGAGGTGGTCGAGTTCGACGAGCGGCCCGACGGTGGCAACGACGCCTACATCGAGCGCATCTCGGAGCTCTTCGAGGACGGGGCGCCACGCCTGTTCGAGGAGCTGTCGCTGATCAACGCCGACATCGACGTGGTCGGACCGACTCCGTTCATCCCGCGCAACGCCCCGCTCTGCGAGGCGCGGGCTCGGCCCTTCTCCTGCGACGTCGACCGCGACCTCGCGATCGAGGGCGAGGCCGCCACGGTGAGCTGGCTGCGCGAGCAGATGAGCGACTTCACCGAGAACTCCCGCTTCATCGACGTCACGCCGTCGCTGTGCGACGACGACACGTGCTACGCCGAGGCCGACGGCGTCGTGAACTTCTTCGACGACAACCACATCAGTGCCGCGCTGTCGCGCCAGCTCAAGTCGTACTTCACCCCGAGCATCCGGGGCCTGATCGACCAGTTCGAGTCGGGCGAGCAGGCCCGTCCCAAGGACTCCACGCCGGCGTCCAGCGATGTGACGCCGGCGGTCAGCGCCGCACCGTGACCGCTCGCCCCTTGCGCGCGGCCGTTGCCTTCTCGGTCGCTCTCGTCGCCCTGTCCGGGCTGGCGTACCTGCTCCAGCAGACCCTCTACGCCCGTCCGACGACGATGGACCTGACGCCTGCGGCTGCCGGGCAACCGGGGCAGCCGCCGTCCGCGGTGCCCGCGGTGCAGCCGGAGCCCGAGGTCGCCTCCGACGGCGACGGCTCCACCGGCGTACCGGTGATCGACGAGACGTGGCTCGAGCGGACCTCGGCGGCCAGCGGAGTGCCGCTCACCGCCCTGCGCGCCTACGCCCGCGCCGAGCTGATGGCGCCCCGCGGATGCGGGCTCGGGTGGACGACGCTGGCCGGGATCGGGTGGGTCGAGTCGCAGCACGGGCTCCTGGGTGGCCGGGTCCTGCTCCTGGACGGCCGCTCGTCGGAGCCCATCCTCGGCCCGGCGCTGAACGGCGTGGGCGACGTGATGGCGATCCCCGCCACACGGGAGTCGCGTCGTTGGCACGGCGACAAGGTCTGGGACCACGCCTTCGGCCCGATGCAGTTCATCTCGTCCACGTGGGTGACCTGGCAGTCCGACGGTGATGGTGACGGCGTCTCGGATCCCAACGACCTCGACGACGCGGCGTACGGCGCCGCGAGGTACCTGTGTGCCGGCGAGCGTGACCTCACCACCCCGGCCGGCTGGACTGCCGGGATCCTGAGCTACAACAACGCGCGGAGCTATCTCGACGCCGTCCACGTGGCTGCGACGGCGTACGCCGACCGGACCCGCTGACGGCGCTCGTGAGCGGCTGCTGAGAAGTCCAGAAGAACGCCTTCTTCGGCTGCACGATCCGGCGATCGGATGCGACCATGGGGCCACCATGAACCGACGCTCCCTCCCCCCGCTCGGGTCCACCCTGCTCTCCGCCGTGGTCCTCGCCCTGCTCTCGTCGCTGCTGGTCGCCTTCTCGGTGTCCCCGGCCAACGCCGTCAAGCCCAAGAACGACCATGCCAAGATGCCGCGATCCTGCGTCGCGCGAGCAGACCTGATCCCTCAGGACCCCACCGTCTGCCGGCTCACCGCCTTCAAGGAGCAGCGCCCCACGGTGCTCCTCTGGGGCGACTCCCACGCCTGGCAGATGATTCCGGGCCTGAAGAGGGCAGCCGGCAAGACGGACGTCAACCTGGTGGCCATCGTGATGGGCGGCTGTCCCCCGATGGACAACCAGCTCTCGCCCGGGGAGGCTGCCCCGAAGTGCTTCCAGTCGAACGAGCTCGCCCTGGACTACCTCAGCGGGATCCTCAACGCCGAGCAGGGCCACCGCGTGCTGCTCGCCGCGAGCTGGCAGCGCTACCGCCAGGCGATCAAGGACAAGGACCAGACCTACACCGGCCAGATGGCCCGGGCCAGCCGCAAGGCCACGCCGCGCCTGATGCAGACGCTGGCCTCGATGGGCGCCGAGGTCGACGTGGTCGGTCAGGTCGCGACCGTGCCGGACAAGACGAAGAACTGCCCCCGGGGCAACTCGCCGTACTCCTGCAACGTGGCGCGCAAGAAGGCCCTGGCCGACTCCGTGGGGACCAAGCGCTACCTGAAGAAGACGATGGCGCCGCTGGCCTCGGACGCCCGCCTGATCAACGTCAACGGCTACTTCTGCAAGGCCAAGGTCTGTCGCGGGATGGTCGGCAAGACCCACACGTGGTGGGACGACCTGCACATCAGCGCCTCGATGTCGCGCAAGGTGCGGGGTTACCTCAAGCCGACGATCAAGGACGCCGACGCGTCGCGTCCCGCCGAGCCCGACGGTCAGCCCGGCTGCACGCTGCCGATCCCGATCCTCTGCTGACCGGCAGCGTGCTTGGCGACGAGCCACGAGCCACTAGACCGGTACGGCGGTCTCGGACGTCCCGGACGTCCCGGGGGTGCCGAGCAGCTCGCGCTCGCGGCTGATCCGCTCCATCCGGACCGCCCAGGCGATGCCCGCGACCCAGCAGACGGCCAGGGCGCCGGCGATGGCGCCGACCTGCGCGCCGCTGGCGCCGAAGGCCTCGGAGAGGGTCTTGGAGTTGGTCACGATGATCAGTCCACCGGCGGCCACACCGAGCACCCGGGCGGCGAGCTTCTTGACGAGCCAGGCGGCCACGGGCGCGGCGATCACGCCGCCGGCGAGCAGGGCCAGCGCGTAGCTCCAGGGGATGTCCTGGCTGCTGAGCGCGAACAGGAAGCCCAGGGACCCGCCGATCGCGACGACGAACTCCGAGGTGTCGATCGAGCCGACGACCTTGCGGGGCTCGAGCCGGCCCGACGACAGCAGGGTCGTGGTGCCGACCGGTCCCCACCCGCCGCCGCCGACGGCGTCCAGGGCGCCGCCGAAGAGGCCCATCGGTGCGAGCATCCGGACCGACGGGCGGCTCTTGAAGACCGGGCGTCGCCCACCCAGCACGAGGAAGCGCCACACGACGTACACGCCGAGGGAGAGCAGGATCGCGGCCACCCACGGCTTGGCGAGGTCGCCGTCGAGGTTGGCGAGCAGCGTCGCGCCGGCGAACGCTCCGACGAAGCCGGGCAGCGCGAGGATGCTCACGGTGCGCCAGTCGACGTTGCCGAGCTTGTGGTGGGAGAAGCCCGAGACGAGCGACGTCCCGATCTCGGAGAAGTGGACGGCCGCCGAGGAGGCCGCCGGGGCGACGCCGGCGGCGATGAGCAGGGTCGACGACGTGACGCCGTACGCCATGCCGAGGGAGCCGTCGATGAGCTGGGCCAGGAGCCCGACGAAGCCGAGCACGAGGAGCTTGCGCATGAGGGTGGTGCCTCTCTGGGAAGTGTGTCACTAGTAAGTAAGGCGAGACACTAATGTCTACCAACTTAAATGACAATCACAGGACCTCACGTCGGCGTGGCGAGGCGGCCATCCGCGCCACGAGCGCGCCCCGGCCTGGTTGGATGTCAGTCGTGACGTCCTTCACTGCCGCCGAGATCACCGAGGCGTACGCCGCGCTGCACGCCCGGGTGCAGGGCTATGTCGACACCGGGGACTGGAGCGACTTCGCGCTCAACTTCACCGAGGACGCGACCTACGTCGAGCACGCGTTCGGCACGTTCCGTGGCCGTGAGGCGATCCGTGAGTGGTCGGTGTCGACGATGACCTCGTTCCCCGGTTCGGTGATGACCGGCTTCCCGCTGGCCTGGCAGGTGGTCGACGAGGCGACGTCGCGCCTGATCTGCGAGGTGCGCAACCTGATGCCCGATCCGGGGGACGGGTCGGCGCTCGAGCAGTCCAACATGACGATCATGACCTACGCCGGGGACGGTCTCTTCTCCCGCGAGGAGGACATCTACAACCCGATGCGGTTCATGACGATGTCGGTGCGCTGGGCGCGGGTGGCCCAGGAGCACGGGCGGCTGGACGACGAGGGCCGGGTCTACCTGGCGACGTACGGCGGCTGAACCTGCCGGTCGCGGAGCGTTCACCTCGGGGTCGCCCGGTCCGTGCAGGCTCGTGGCATGTCGGCACGGCTGCGCGGGTGGGCGATCGCCACGCTCGGCTGGGTGCTGACGGCCGTGGGCGTCGTGCTCTTCCCGCTGCCCGGCCCTGGCCTGCTCGTCATGGTGATCGGTCTCGCGCTGCTCGCCGAGCAGCACCCCTGGGCAGCTCGTTGGGTCGACCGGCTCAAGGACCGTGCCATCGCCGGTGCGCGCCACGGCGTGGCCACGCCCTGGCGCACGGCATGGTCGGTGCTGGGCTCGCTCGCCCTTGCCGGGTCCGGGCTGCTGTGGCTGTGGGCCCCGGCCGAACCCTCGTGGTGGCTGCTGCCGTCCTGGACCTGGCTACCGGGAGGGTGGTGGGCCGGAGTCAGCCAGATCCTGTCCGGGCTGGTGACCCTGGCGCTGGTCCTCGACACCTACCGCCGGGTGCACCGGGGCGACCGGCACGAGCAGCTGGTCGGCTGATGCCGGCGAGGTCGCCCGTCTCGCCGGTGAAGGCCCCGGCCGACGATCCGCAGAAGTTGTCGGACTCTGGGATGCTCGGCCCATGAAGGTCGTGAAGCGGGTCGGGCTCGAGGTCGTCGGCTGGACCCTGCTCGTCGCGGGCATCGCCGCGCTGGCGCTGCCCGGGCCCGGGCTGCTGATGATCTTCGGCGCGCTGGCGATCCTGTCCCAGCAGTACGAGTGGGCCGAGCGTCGGCTCGACCCGATCAAGTACCGCGCCCTCAAGGGGGCCGCCGAGAGCGTCGAGACGGTGCCACGCATCGTGATCTCCGTCGGCGGTGTGCTGCTGCTCTTCGCCGCTGGCGCGCTGTGGATCGCCGCGCCGGCCGAGCCGGACTGGTGGCCGCTGGGCGGGACACTCTGGCTCCCGGGCGGGACCGCGACAGCGGTCACCCAGATCGCCTCCGGCTTCATCGCCGCCGCGTTGATCGTCTACTCCTACCGGCGCTTCCACGGCCGGCCGGAGGCCGTCGACGCGCTGGAGGGTCAGATCGAGGACGCCGACCGGGAGTACGACGAGCGCTGAGCTCGTGACCACCGGCTCTCCCACAGTGCCGAGGCCGTGGCGTCGTCCCGGCCACTACCGTGTCGGACGTGGACGACGTCTGGCTGCTCGGGACCCTCGTCGTGGCGGTGATCGTGCTGACGCCGCTCGCGGACGCCGCACGGGTGCCACAACCGGTCCTGCTGACCATCTTCGGCGGACTGCTCGGGCTGCTTCCGGCGGCCGAGCCGCTGGCGGTGGAGCCCGAGATCATCCTGCCGCTGGTGCTACCGCCCCTGCTGTTCGCGGCGACCCAGAAGACCACGGCGGCCGAGTTCCGTGAGCACGGCGGAGCCGTCCTGGCCCTGGCCGTCGGGCTCACCGTCTCGACCGCTGCGGCCGTCGCCGTCGCGGCGCACGCGGCCGGTCTGGACTGGTCGGCGGCGTGGGTCCTCGGGGCCGTGGCCTCCCCGCCCGACCCGGTCGCCGCCACCGCGGTCGCCCGCCGACTCAAGCTCCCGCACCGGCTGGTGACCATCCTCGAGGGCGAGGGGATGTTCAACGACGCCACGGCTCTGGTGCTCTACAAGGTCACCGTCGCCGCCCTGGTGACCGGCGCCTTCAGCCTGGCCGAGACCGGTCTGGAGTTCGTGCTCACGGTCGTGGTCGGGATCGTGGTCGGCTTCGTCGTCGGGTACGCCGCGAAGCTCGCCCTCGCGGCGCTCGAGGAGGGGTACGCCGAGACCACCGTGACCGTGCTCGTCCCGTTCCTCGGCTACCTCGCGGCCGAGGAGCTGGAGGGTTCCGGGGTCCTGGCAGTGCTCGTGCTCGGACTCCTGCTGCGCGACGTCGGCCACGAGGCGACCACTTCGCAGGGCTGGTTGCTCGGCCGGTCGGTGTGGAACTACGCCGACTTCCTGATCACCAGCCTGATCTTCGCCGTCCTGGGCTACGAGCTGGTCACCGTCCTGCGCGGCGCCACCCTGTCCTCCGACCTGGCGGTGCTGTCGGTGACGGTGGTCCTGACCGTGGTGCTCTTCCGGTTCGCCTGGATCTTTCCCGTGGCCTCGCTCTGGCGGGCCTTCGCCCGGCGACGGGACACCCCGGTCCCGGTGGGCTGGCGCGAGACCACCGTGGTGGCGTGGTCGGGGATGCGCGGGGTCGTCACCGTCGCGACCGCCCTGGCGCTGCCGACCTTCCTGGACTCCGGCGAGGCGTTCGGGCAGCGCGAGTCGGTGGTGGTGGCCGCACTGGTGTGCGTGATGGTGACCCTGCTGGTCCAAGGACTCACCCTGGGGCCGCTGACCAAGCGGTTGCGGGTCGCCGGCGACGTGGACGAGGCCGCCGAGCTCGCGGGGCTGCGAGACCGGACCACGCGGCGGGCCTTGGAGTTTCTCGACGGCGACGAGTGCGCCGGCACGTCGGCTCCGGTGCGTGCGGCCGCGCGGCTGCAGTACGAGGGCTACCTCGCTGCCCACGACGCGATCCGGGAGGCCCTGACGCGTGACCGAGGCGCCGAGGAGGACGGGGTCGACCCGGCCGAGGAGCTGCGCTCGGTGCTGCGCCGGGCGACCGACGCGGAGCGCGACCTCGTGCTCGAGGCCCGCCGTACCGGTGCCGTCACCTCAGGCTCGGCCGACGAGCTGCTCCGCGAGATCGAGGGCCGCGCCCTGCGCGACTTCGGCTGAGCGTCGGCGGCTCCGTCTAGGGTCGTCGCGATGACCCTCCACCTCCACCGTGCCCCGCGCACGGACCTGCTGGCCGATGCGCTCGGTCAGGTGCTGGCGCGCCCGCTGGAGGACCCGTTCGCCGAGGAGGTCGTGGTGGTGCCGGCCAAGGGCATCGAGCGGTGGCTCACCCAGCGCCTCTCCCATCGCCTCGGCGTCGAGCCGGGCCGTGCCGACGGGGTCTGCGCGGGTGTCCGCTTCCTCAACCCGCACTCCCTCGTCTCGCTGCTGCTCGGCCGTGAGCGCGATGACGTGTGGGATCCCGATCGACTCGTCTGGCCGCTGCTCGCCACGATCGACGACTCCCTCGACGAGCCCTGGTGCGCCGACCTGGCACGCCACCTCGGCCACGGCCTCGACGGCGAGCAGCAGGCGATGCGTCGCGACCGTCGCTACTCGGTGGCACGTCGGCTGGCCGGCCTCTTCGCGTCGTACGCCGTCCAGCGGCCCCAGCTCGTCACCGACTGGCGCGAGGGTCGACCGAGCGACGGTGCGGGCGGCGAGCTGGCCGACGACCTCAGGTGGCAGGCCGAGCTCTGGCGCCGCCTGCTCGACCGGGTCGACGTCGAGGCGCCCGACGAGCGATGGCAGCGGACGCTGTCGCTGCTGGAGTCGGGCGGCGACGGGCTCGAGCTTCCCGACCGGCTGTCGCTGTTCGGTCACACCCGGCTCCCCGCGACCGAGGTGGCGCTGCTCCAGGCAATGGCGACGACCCGCGACGTGCACCTGTGGCTGCCGCAGCCGTCACCGCAGCTGTGGGACGACCTGGCCGGTGCCGGCGGTGTGGTGGCGCGCGACGTCGACGACTCCGCCGGCAGCGTCGGCCATCCGCTCCTGGCCTCACTCGGGCGGGACACCCGGGAGCTGCGTCGCACCCTGACGGTCGCGGCCCGGGACGAGGCGCTCCCCGGCCACGATGCCGTTCCGCACACGCTGCTCGGCCACCTCCAGCGCGACCTCCGCGTCAACCACGCTCCGGCGTCCGAGGAGCGTGCCTCCCGGATCCACGACCCGGTCGATCGCAGCCTCCAGGTCCACGCCTGCCACGGCCCGGCCCGCCAGGTCGACGTGCTGCGTGAGGTGCTGGTCGGCCTGCTCGCCGACGACCCCACCCTGCAACCCCGCGACATCTTGGTGATGTGTCCCGACATCGAGACCTTCGCCCCGCTCATCTCGGCCGGCTTCGGCCTCGCCGACGTGGTGGAGGACGCCGACGGGGGAGGTCATCCGGCGCACCGGCTGCGGGTCCGTCTGGCCGACCGCGCCCTGACCAGCACCAACCCGCTCCTGGCCGTCGCCGCGTCGCTGGTCGAGCTGGCCGGTGGCCGGGTCACCGCCTCGGACGTCCTCGACCTGGCAGCCCACCCGGCGGTGCGGCTGAGGTTCGGCTTCGGTGACGACGACCTCGACCGGATCGCCACCTGGGTGGGGCAGGCCGGCATCCGCTGGGGGCTGGACGCCGCGCAGCGAGCGCGCTACGACATGAGCGGGTTCGAGCACAACACCTGGCGGGCCGGCCTCGACCGGATCCTGCTCGGCGTGGCGATGAGCGCGGACGACCACCGCCACCTCGGACGCGGCCTGCCCGTCGACGACGTCGGCAGCAACGACATCGACCTGGCGGGCAGCCTGGCCGAGCTGCTCGACCGCCTGGGCCGGTGCCTGGACGACCTCGCGGCCGCGGCGGACGTCGCTGCGTGGATGAAGGCCCTGAGCCTCGGCACGCGCAGCCTGACCGACGTGGACGACGAGTCCGCCTGGCAGGTGCCGCAGCTCGAGCGGGAGCTCTCCCGTGCCGCCGACTCGTCCACGGGCGCTGCCGGCGTACCCCTGCGCCTGGCCGACGTCCGCGCCCTGCTCGCCTCCCGGCTCGGCGGCCGTCCGACCCGGGCCAACTTCCGCACCGGCACCCTCACGGTCTGCACGATGGTGCCGATGCGCTCGGTGCCCCACCGGGTGGTCTGCCTGGTCGGTCTCGACGACGGGGTGTTCCCGCGCACCACGGTCGTCGACGGCGACGACGTCCTCGCGCGCCGCCCCTTCACCGGCGAGCGCGACGCACGCAGCGAGGACCGTCAGCTCCTGCTCGACGCGCTGCTCGCCGCCGGCGAGACGGTCGTGATCACCTACACCGGCGCCAACGAGCACTCCGGGGCGCCGCGGCCCCCCGCCGTGCCCCTGGGGGAGATTCTCGACGCGGCCGACCGCACGATGGCGGACCCGGTGCGCGACGCCATCCTGGTCCACCACCCCCTGCAGCCCTACGACCCGAAGAACCTCACCCCCGGCGGCCTGCTGCCCGGGGGCGAGGCCCGGCCGTTCAGCTTCGACGTGGACGCCCTCGCCGGTGCCCGCGCCGCGGTGGCCGAGCGGATCACCCCACCGCGCCTGCTGGACGGGCCGCTGGCCGAGGCGCCGCGCGGTGACGTCAACCTCGCTGACCTGACGGCGTTCTTCAGCCACCCGGCCCGGTCGTTCCTGCGGCAACGGCTCGACGTGTCCACGCCGCTCGCGCCCGACGAGCTCAGCGACGCGATCCCCGTCGAGCTGGACAGCCTCGAGGTGTGGGGGGTCGGCGACCGGCTCCTGCGCGAGCTGCTGGCGGGCCAGGACGCCACCGCGGTGATGCTGGCCGAGCAGCTGCGCGGCACGCTGCCGCCGGGCCAGCTGGCCGGGCTGGCCCTGCGCAACGTGGCCGACGAGGCGCAGAAGCTGATCAACCGCACGGCCGAGCTGCGGGCGGGATCCTCGCGCAGCGTCGACGTGGACGTCGACCTGGGCGGCGGACGCCGCCTCTCCGGCACAGTCGGCGGCATCTTCGGCCCCAAGCTCGTCGACGTCGGCTACTCCCGGCTCAAGCCCCGCCAGCGACTGACCTCGTGGATCAACCTGCTCGCGCTGAGCGCGGCGCGCCCCGACGAGAGCTACACCGCCCACGCCGTCGGCAAGGACCGGGCCGGACCCAAGCGAGCTCTGGCCGGGCCGCTCGACCACCGCGCGGTCGACTGGTTGCGCGAGCTCGTCGAGCTGCGCGACCTCGGCCTGCGCGCTCCGCTGCCGGTGCCGATCGCGACCGCTGCGGCCTGGGCGGAGGGCCACGTCCGGGAGCTCATGGGCGACGACGTCTCGCCCGAGCACCTCGCGCGCCGGGCCTGGGTGACCGACCCCCACAACCAGTTCGGGATCGAGGGTGAGGACGCCGACGCCTACCACCGCAGGGCGTACGGCGACGACGCGCCGCTCGAGGTGCTGCTGGACGCCGGGCTGGCGACGTACGCCTGGCGGATCTGGGAGCCGATCCTCACGATCGGGGAGAAGGTCGGTCCGCTGTGAACGCGTCCAGGAGCACCCCACCCCGTGCGGCAGGCGACGCCTTCGACATCCGGGCCGCCCTGCCGGCGCCCGGCAGCACCACGCTGCTCGAGGCCAGCGCCGGCACCGGCAAGACCTGGACCATCGGCGCCCTGGTGACCCGCTACGTCGCCGAGGGCGTCGCCGAGCTGGACCAGATGCTCGTGGTGACCTTCGGCCGGGCCGCCAGCCAGGAGCTGCGCGAGCGGGTGCGCGCCCAGCTGGTCGAGGCCGAGCGCGTGCTGGGCGGCGACCCGACCATCGGCGCGGCCGGCTCCGACCTGCTGACCCTGCTGCTCGACTGCGACGACGCCGAGCGTGGCCACCGCCACGCCCGGGTGAGCGCCGCGCTGGCCGGCTTCGACGCCGCGACCATCGCCACGACCCACCAGTTCTGCTCGATGGTGCTCGGCTCCCTCGGTGTGGCCGGCGACACCGATGCGCGGGCCCGTCTCGTGGAGAACCTCGACGACCTGGTGCGCGAGGTCGTCGACGACCTCTACCTGCGTGCCTTCGCCTACGCCGCCGAGCCGCCGCTCTTCGACCACGCCGAGGCGCTCGCCATCGCCCGGGCCGTGGTCAACGACTCCCAGGCGCGCCTCGAGCCGGCCGACGACGACCGGGGCAGCACCGCCGGGCGCCGGGTCGGCTTCGCAGCCCAGGTCCGCCGCGAGCTCGAGGTGCGCAAACGACGCCTGGGGATCCTGTCCTACGACGACCTGCTCCAGCAGCTCGCCGACGCGCTGGCCCCTGACGACTCCCCGGCGCGCAGCCGGATGCGGCAGCGCTGGAGCATCGTGCTGGTCGACGAGTTCCAGGACACCGACCCGGTGCAGTGGCAGGTGCTCGACCGCGCGTTCAGCGGAGCAGCCACCATGGTGCTGATCGGCGATCCCAAGCAGGCGATCTACGCGTTCCGCGGGGGCGACGTCACGACCTATCTGGAGGCGGCGGCCACCGCCGGCACCCATCAGACGCTGGCGGTCAACTGGCGCAGCGACCAGGGTCTGCTCGACGCCTTCCAGGAGCTGCTCGTCGGCGCCGAGCTCGGGGACGACCGGATCGTCGTGCACGAGGTCAGCGCGCACCACGACGCGTCCCGGCTGGTCGGGGCGCCGGGGTCCGCGCCGCTGCGCCTGCGCGCCGTGCGACGCGACTCGTTCGGCAAGCGGCCGGGCGCGTCGCTGACGGTCGGGCAGGTGCGTCCCCACGTCGCCCGCGACCTGGCGCTCGACGTACGACGGCTGCTGGCCTCGGGCGCGACCTTCGACGGGGAGCCGCTGGAGCCTCGCGACGTCGCGGTGATCTGCTACCGCCACGCCGACCTGCAGGCCTCCCAGGAGGCACTCCTCGAGGTCGGGGTCCCGGCGGTGATCGCCGGTGGTGGCAGCGTCTTCGCCACGGCGGGCGCCGTCGAGTGGCTCACCCTGCTCGAGGGCCTCGAGCAGCCCCACCGGAGCGCGCGCGTGCGGGCGGCCGCGCTGACCTGCTTCGTCGGCCACACGGCGAGGGAGATCGACGAGCGGGGGGACGCGCTGACCGACGAGGTCGCCGAGACCCTGCGTCACTGGGCCGAGCTGGTCTCCCGCCGCGGGATCGCGGCCGTCCTGGAGGCGGCTTCGGCCGGAGGTCTGCCCTCCCGCGTGCTGCGCGAGGTCAGTGGTGAGCGGCGCCTGACCGACCTGCGCCACATCGGCGAGGCGCTGCACGAGGTGGCCCAGACCGAGCACCTCGGGCTGGTGGCGCTGCTGACCTGGCTACGCGACCAGGTCCGCGAGGGTCGCGACGGGCGCGGCACCGAGCGCACCCGGCGCCTCGACTCCGACGCCGCGGCCGTGCAGCTCGTGACGATCCACGCCAGCAAGGGCCTGCAGTACCCCGTCGTCTACCTTCCCTCGCTGACCGACCGGTTCGTCCCCAAGCCGACGCGCCCCCTCTTCCACGACGCCGAGGGCGTGCGCTGCCTCGATGTCGGGGGGCCCGACGGGTCGGGCTGGAGCGACCACGTCCGCCGCTGGGCCGACGAGGAGGCCGGCGAGTGGCTGCGGCTGCTCTACGTCGCGATCACCCGCGCGCAGTCGCAGGTCGTCTGCTGGTGGGCACCGACGAAGAACGCCGTGGCTTCGCCCCTCCACCGCCTGCTCCTGCGCGAGCAGGGGTCGGCGGTCGTGCCGTCGGGGCCGGCGGTGCCCTCCGACGACGAGGTCGTGCCGCTGTTCTCGTCCTGGGCCGCGCGGGGCGGCCCCTCGCCCGAGGCGGCGCTGCCGGCGCCACTGGGTCCCGAGCCCGACCTGCCGGTCGTGGGGCCGCTCGACGTACGACGCTTCGCGCGCTCGGTCGACACGACGTGGCGGCGCACGTCGTACTCCGCCCTCACCCATGTCGAGGTCGCTCCCGGGGCAGGACCCGGCAGCTCCGGGGCGACCAGCGAGCCGGAGCTGACCGCCAAGGAGGACGAGCCCGACACCGACGTCCCGGTGGTGGCCCCCGACGACGGATCAGGCGGGGGCGCCGCGCTCGCGATGCCCTCCCCGATGGCAGGTCTGCCGGTGGGCGCGACCTTCGGCTCGTTGGTGCACGCCGTCCTCGAGCACGCCGACCCCGACGCGCCCGACTTCCGCGACGAGCTGCTCGACCACATCGACGAGCAGCTGGTCTGGTGGCCGGTGGACGTCGACCGCGACACGCTGGCCGACGCGTTGGTCGCCGTCTGCGACTCGCCGCTCGGTCCAGCCGCGGCAGCTGTCGAGGGGGAGTCTGCCGACGGGGAGGCGACGCTGCGGACCATCCCGCTGCGCGACCGGCTGCGCGAGCTCGACTTCGAGCTGCCGCTCTCCGGGGGCGACCTCGCCGCCGACGGTGCCGGAACGCTCCTGGGTGACCTCGCCCCCCTGCTGCGCCGCCACCTCGACGAGGGTGACCCGGTGCGCGGCTACGCGGACGCTCTCGAGGTGCCGGCCTTGGGCGGCCAACCGCTGCGGGGCTATCTCACCGGCTCGGTCGACGTGGTGCTGCGCCTCGGCGACCGCGCCGCCCCGCGCTACGTGATCGTCGACTACAAGACCAACTGGCTCGGCCCGCGCGACGAGCCGCTCACCGCCCACGCCTACCGGCCCGCAGCCCTCGACGCGGCCATGGAGCACAGCGACTACCCGCTCCAGGCCTTGCTCTACGCCGCGGTGCTGCACCGGTTCCTGCGCTGGCGCCAGCCCGCCTACGACCCCGAGCGCCACCTCGGTGGCGTCGTGTACCTCTACCTGCGCGGGATGTGTGGCCCGTCCACGCCACGGGTCGACGGCGAGCCGTGCGGCGTGTTCACCTGGCGCCCGCCGGTGGCGCTGCTCGACGAGCTCTCCGACCTTCTCGACGGGAGGCTCCCGGCATGACCGAGATCTTCGAGCCGGTCGGCGACTTCGACCGACGCGTGGCGCTGGGCGCCGCCGGCACCGCGGGCGCCGGCCTCGTGCACGACTTCAACCTGGCCGGGGTCCTCGAGGCCTCGGACGTGCACGTCGCCTCGCGGATCGGTGACCTGGGAGGTCTCGACGCCGTGGGCGACGCAGCGGTGCTGCTCGCCGTCGCGCTGGCGGTGCGCGCCGTGCGCGCCGGCTCGGTCTGCGTCGACCTGACGACGATCGCGGCGCTGGCTCCCGACCTCGCCTGGCCGGAGCCCGGGGCCTGGGCCCGCGACATCGCCGACTCGGCCCTCGTCGAGCACGGCGTGCTGCGCCTCGAGGGCGACCTGGTCTACCTCGATCGCTACCACCGGCTGGAGACCCAGGTGTGCGCCGACGTGCTGGCGCGGATGCGTGCGGAGCCTCCCGCCGTGCACGAGCCGGCGCTCGCCGCCGCGCTGGCACGAATCAGCGACGCCCACCTGAGCGACGAGCAGCGCGAGGCAGTGATCCGCACGGTGCGTCAGTCCACGACGGTGCTCACCGGCGGGCCCGGCACCGGCAAGACCACGACCGTCGCGCGGATGCTCGTGCTCCTGGCCGACCAGGCGCATGCGCGAGGGGATCGCCTCTCCGTCGCCCTCGCCGCGCCGACCGGCAAGGCGGCGACCCGGCTCCAGGAGGCCGTCGTCGGCGAGCTCGCCGGGCTCGACCCGGCCGACCGCGATCGCGTCGGCAAGCCCGAGGCGATGACGCTGCACCGCCTGCTCGGGTGGCGCTTCGACAACCAGACCCGCTTCCGTCACGACAGGTCCAACCGGCTGAAGTACGACGTGGTCGTGGTCGACGAGACCTCGATGGTCGAGCTGACGATGATGGGCCGGCTGCTCGAGGCGGTCCGGCCGACCTCGCGGCTGGTGCTCGTGGGCGACCCGCGCCAGCTCACCTCGGTCGGTGCGGGCGCGGTGCTGTCCGACATCGTGGCGGGCTTCGAGGGTCCCGCTGGTGCTGCCGGCCAGGGGAGCCCCGTCGTGTCCCTCACCACCAATTTCCGCTCCACCCGCGACATCCTCGAGCTGTCCGAGGCGCTGCGGATCGGTGATGCCGACGCGGTGCTGGAGCGGCTGAGAGCGCCCAGCGACGAGGTCGACTTCGTCGAGACGACCGACCCCGGCCCCGCCCTGCGCACCGAGGCGGTGGCCTCTGCCCTGGCGGTGCGCGTCGCCGCGGAGGCAGGCGACCCGGCGGCCGCCGTGGCCGCGCTGGATCGGCACCGCCTGCTCTGTGCCCACCGGGAGGGCCCCCACGGCGTACGACACTGGAACCGGCAGGTCGAGCGCTGGGTGACCGAGGAGACCGGTCAACCGGTCTACGGCGAGTGGTACGTCGGTCGCCCGCTGCTGGTGACCTCGAACGACCACACCCTGGAGATCTACAACGGCGAGACCGGTGCGGCCGTCCGGTTGCCCGACGGCCGGCTGCGCGCGTGGATCTCCGGCTCCGAGCGCCTGCGCGACTTCGCCCCGGGGCGACTGGACGCCGTGGAGACGATGCACGCGATGACGATCCACAAGAGCCAGGGCAGTCAGGCCGAGCGGATCACGGTACTGCTGCCCGACGCCGACTCGCGCCTGCTCACGAGGGAGCTCTTCTACACCGCCGTCACCCGGGCCCAGCGGCACGTGACCGTGGTGGGCTCGGAGGCCGCCGTACGCTCCGCCGTCACCACGCCGGCCCAGCGGGCCACGGGGCTCGTGGAGCGCCTGCGAGGTGCTCGAGGCGTGGCAGATCCGCCTCGAGAGACGTGAAATCACACGGCAATCAAGAAGCGATAACCTCGTCGGGTGCCTTTCCTGCTGCGCGTCGAGCTGCCCGACGTCCCCGGTTCGCTGGGACGCCTGGCGTCGGCGATCGGTGAGGCCGGCGGGGACATCGAGGCGATCGAGATCGTCGAGAAGCGGCTCGACGGCACCGCGCTCGACGACGTCATGCTCGACACGGTGCCCGGCATCATGCCCGACACCATCGTGTCGGCCTGCAACGCGCTGGACGGCGTACGCGTCGTGTGGATCAGCCGTTACGCCTCGGGTGGTCTGGTCCTGGACCTCGAGGCCGTCGAGGAGCTCACGTCGGCGCCCGCCGAGGCGCTCGACCGGTTGATCGACCTGCTGCCGGCGACCTTCCGCGTCGACTGGGCGGCTCGGATCCACCGCTCGAACGGCGTGCTCGTGGCCACCGGAGCGGCCCCCGCCGACCTGGAGTTCGTGGAGATCGAGCGCCCCCGCCGCCTGGATGCGCCCGAGGGCTCCGACGACACGGACTCGCTCTTCGCCGGGGCCCAGATCGACGGCAACGAGATCGTCATCGTGGCCCGCCGTGGAGGCCCGGACTTCCTCGACTCCGAGATCGCCCGTCTCGGCCACCTCGCCGGACTGGCGGCGTCCATCAGCCGCCAGTAGGGCCGGGGCCTCGCGACGCACGGAGTTTCAGCACCCGACGCCGGTGATGTCCCCGCTCGACCGCTTCCCCAGCGAGTACGCCGAGCAGTAGTAGAAGCTCAGCAACGGATCACGCTGGAGCCGCACGGGCGACCACTCGCCGTCGCCGGTGGGCTCGAGGTAGCGGAACCGCTTCGCCAGCAACCGCTTCGAGGTCCCGTGGTGCTTGAGGTAGCGGTCCAGCCAGCGCTGCACGTAGACGCTGGTCAGGTCCTGGCCGTAGCGGCTGGCCGGGAGCACCAGCGGGATGTCGGTGTACTCCAGGTGGGTGGAGGCACGAGGTACGACGAGCAACGAGTCGACGCCGGCCCCGCGCCAGGACTCGAAGCCGCTGGCCCGCTCACGCATCGGGTCGGGTCCGTCGGGGGAGGGCTCGGGCACCAGCGACGAGCCGCCACTGAGGAACCACGGGCTGACCGTGAAGCCGTACTCCGACTGCACGGCCAGGGCGGGCACGACGGGCTTGTTGCCGGTGCCCTCGATCGGCCCGGTGGAGGCCGCCCCGGCCAGCTTGTCCAGCGCGACGACGGCGGCGACCCGCTTGTCGGTGCCCTGCACCTTCGAGACCGCCGCGGCCCCGAGGGAGTGGCCGATGATCGCGATCCGCTTGGTGCGTCCCGGGGTCGCCGTACGGTGGTCACGGGAGCGGTCGAACAGGCGCCAGTAGGGGTTGAACGCGTCGGACTGACCCGTCCCGACGCCCCGGTGGTGCCGCTTCGGGGTGGAGGTGAAGAAGCCCAGCGCGTCCTTGGTGCCGACGACGAAGTTGCCCAGCTGCTGCGACGGGACCCCGGGGCAGCCCAGCATCTCGTCCTGGTTCGGCTCCGCGAACGGGTTGCAGAAGGGCAGCGCGTTGACCGGACCCTCGTGCGGCAGCGTCTCGCTGGTGCCCTGGCCCTGCACGTCGTACGTCAGCACGACGTACCCGCGCTCGGCGAGGTCCTGGGCGAGCCACTCGTACATGCCCTCGGAGCCCTGGATCGAGCCCTCGGTGAGCACGACGCCGGGGTAGGGGCCGCGCAGCCGCTTGCCGGTGTAGGGGTCCTTCGCGCCCTTCAGCGGCGCGTAGACGTGACCGCGCAGCAGGGCGCCGTACCTGTTGGTGAAGGCGACCGAGCGCATCCGGCCACGGGTGCCCTTCCAGTCGGCGCGCAGCGGGTTGCCGACGTTCCAGCCGGGGAAGAGCTGCCCGGCGGTCAGGGCCAGCCGCGTCGGGCTGGCCACCTGGGTCAGCAGCTGAGCCAGGCTCGTCGCCGGCACCTCGGTCGACAGGGCGGTGAGGTACGCCGGGTTCTGCAGCTGGCCGCCCGATCCGGTGATCCGCCCGTAGGCGTCGGCGATGTTCCGGGTGTCACGGATCGTGTACGCCGGGTCGCTCGGCGTCGGCCCGTCGGCCGCCGCCGGGGCGGGGGGCGCGAGCAGGGCCGCCGTCAGCAGCGCGGACAGGCACAGGGCAGGGCGCAGTCGCATGCCCCTCCAACGACCGTCACCGGCAGAAGGTGACGGTCGTCTCACGACTCAGGTGAGCGGCTCCAGGACGAAGACGGGGATCTGTCGGTCCGTCTTGGCCTGGTAGTCGTCGTAGTCCGGCCAGACGGCGGTCGCTCGGGCCCACCAGTCGGTGCGCTCCTGCCCGGTGACCTCGCGGGCGACGTACTCGCGCGGCTCGGGGCCGTCCTGCACGTCGACCCGGGGGTCGGCCAGGAAGTTGTGGTACCACGACGGGTGCTCGGGGGCGCCGCCCTGCGAGGCGACCGCGGCGTAGACACCGTCGTGCTCGACGCGCATCAACGGAGTCTTGCGGAGCTTGCCGGACTTGGCGCCGCGCGAGGTGAACACGACGATCGGTACGTCGCGCATGGTGTTGCCCTCCGCGCCGCCGGTGCGCTCGTAGAGCGCGACCTGGTCGCGGACCCACTCGCTGGGGCTGGGCTCGTACTCGCCTTGAAGTGTCATGACCGCCTCAACGTCGCGGAGGGGGAGAGGATTCCGCGCAACCTGCGCCGGTACCTACTCGAGGGTGAGGGTCGTGCCGTCGGAGGAGACGCGTCGCCGGCGCAGCGGGACCACGCGGGTCAGGGTCGTGAACAGGGCGCCCAGGCCCGGGACCTTGGCGAAGATGCCTTGCGGTCCCCGCGTCATCCGGCCCGAGGTGACGTCGTACTCGGCCTGGTGCCAGGGGCACACCAGACAGCCGTCGGGCGAGATGCTCCCGCCCGAGAGGTCGGCGCCCAGGTGGCGGCACCGCTTGCTGACGGCGAAGTAGGTCTCGTCGTGGTTGCCGACGGCGTAGTCGCCGACGGCGGTGACGGTGCCGGGCGGGACGGAGGCGGCGGGGACGGAGTCGCTCATCGGGTGCTCCTCTGGGAGGGATGGGTGGCGGACCGGTGCTCGGGGGTGGTGCGTGACACCGTCTAGCCTGCCACCCATGAGCGCTATCGAAGGTGTGTCCGAGACGTTCGACGTCGATGCCTGGGACGTCGTGCCCGGCTTCGAGGACCTCACCGACCTCACCTACCACCGCGCGAGGGAGCACGGGACGGTCCGGATCGCCTTCGACCGGCCCGACGTCCTCAACGCGTTCCGTCCGCACACCGTCGACGAGCTGCTGCGCACCCTGGAGCACGCCCGCGTCTCCGCGGACGTCGGCTGCGTGATCCTCACCGGCAACGGGCCCAGCGCCAAGAACGGCAAGTGGGCGTTCTGCACCGGTGGCGACCAGCGGATCCGTGGGCGCGCGGGGTACCAGTACGAGACCGCCGGCCACGACGACGCCGGTGCGCCCCCGAACCCGATCGACGCGGCCAAGCTCGGACGGCTGCACATCCTCGAGTGTCAGCGCCTGATCCGCTTCATGCCGAAGATCGTGATCTGCGTGGTGCCCGGCTGGACCGCCGGTGGCGGCCACAGCCTCCACGTCGTGTGCGACCTGACCCTGGCCAGCACCGAGGAGGCCCGCTTCAAGCAGACCGACGCCGACGTCGGCTCCTTCGACGGCGGCTTCGGCTCGGCGTACCTCGCCCGCCAGGTCGGGCAGAAGTTCGCCCGCGAGATCTTCTTCCTCGGCGACGAGTACTCCGCCGACGACGGCGTCCGGATGGGCACCGTCAACCGCTCGGTCGCCCATGCCGACCTCGAGGCGACCGCCCTCGACTGGGGGCGCAAGATCAACGGCAAGTCCCCGACCGCTCAGCGGATGCTGAAGTACTCGTTCAACGCCATCGAGGACGGCCTCGTCGGCCAGCAGATCTTCGCCGGCGAGACGACCCGACTGGCCTACATGACCGACGAGGCCGCCGAGGGCCGCGACCAGTTCCTGGAGAAGCGGGAGCCGGATTGGTCGCCGTTCCCCTGGTACTACTGATCCGGCACCCCCCTCTGCGTCACGCGGTCCCTGGGGCGGCGCCATCGCGCGGCGACGGTCGGGTGGCGTCCTGTCGGGCGAGCCACTGCGTGATCGCTCGGTTGGTCTCCTCTGGCCGCTCCTGCTGGATCCAGTGGCCGCTGTCGAGGTGAACCTCCTCGACGCAGGGCACGAACGCGGCGAGGTCCTCTGCCTGGGCCACGGCGTCGCGATCGCCGTAGATCATCAGCGTTGGCTGGTGGACGATCGGGTCGACGTCGGCGAGCAGGTGCCAGTCGCGGTCGAAGTTCCGGTACCAGTTGATGCCCCCGGTAAAGCCGGACGCCGCGAAGGTGGAGGCGTAGACGGCCAGGTCGGCATCACTGAGCAGCGGCTCTCCTGGGGGTGCCTCTGATCGGGCGACGTCGATCATCGACGTGGCCTGCAGCGGATCGGGCCGGGGCTCGTTGCGCCGGTACAGGTTCTGCAGGAAGCGGCCGGGGTCCTCGTCGAGCACCGCGTCCGCAACGCCCGGCTCCCGGTTGAACTGGACGAAGTAGTAGTCGCTGCCGAGCACCGCCTCCATGAACTCGAGCCACGGCACCTCGCCACGCACGGGATACGGCAGGCTCAGGCAGATGACCTTGTCCACGCGCTGGGGGTGCAGCAGGGTGAGGCTCCAGACGACCATCGCCCCCCAGTCGTGGCCCACGAAGGTCGCGTGCTCGTACCCGTAGTGGTCGAGGAGCCCGACGAGGTCGCCCGAGAGGTGCTCGACGTCGTAGGCGTCGACGTCGGCCGGGCGAGACGAGTTGCCGTAGCCGCGCTGGTTGGGGGCGATGACGTGGTAGCCGGCCGCGACGAGAGCGGGCACCTGGTGGCGCCAGGTGAAGGCGAGGTCCGGCCAACCGTGGCAGAGCACGACGGGCTTCCCGGCGTGCTGCCGGCCTGCTTCGAAGACCTCCAGCTCGATGCCGTTGACGGCGATCAGGGTGGGTTCGGGAAAGTCGGCGTGGGATGTCGGTGAGTTCATGCCGCCAACCTAGAAACCTATACAGGCCACGTCATGACCGGTTTGTCTGGAAGGGTGACGGAGTGCGAACCGACCGACTCGTAGCCATCCTCCTCATGTTGCAACGGCGGGAGCAGATCACGGCGAGGGAGGTCGCCCAGGAGCTGGAGGTCTCCGAGCGCACGGCGCGCCGTGACCTCGATGCCCTGGCCATGAGTGGCGTCCCGGTGTACTCGATCCAGGGTCGCGGCGGCGGCTGGCGACTCCTCGGCGGGGCCCGCACCGACCTGTCGGGGCTGACGTCCAGCGAGGCTCGCGCGCTGTTCGTCGTCGCCGGGCCGGCGGCGGCTGGTTCTCCGGCGGTGAAGGCTGCCTTGCGCAAGCTCGTGCGAGCCCTTCCGGAGCCGTTTCGCGACGAGGCGGAGGCCGCCGCATCCTCCGTTGTCCTGGACCCACGGCACTGGGGCTCCACCCGCACGGCCCCGCCCGCCCCACGCTTCCTCGACGCCCTGCAGGACGCCGTGATCCGGGGCGTGCAGGTGCGACTCGGGTACGTCGATCGCGCGGGCGCCGAGACCGAGAGGACCGTCCACCCGCTGGGCATCATCGCGAAGGGTCGGTCCTGGTATCTCGTTGCCGAGACCGAGGCCGGCAGGCGGACCTTTCGCATCGACCGAGCCTCGGCCGTCACCCTCACCGACCACCCCGTCGAGCGACCCGGGGACTTCGACCTCGCCGAGAGCTGGCGCGAGATCGCCGACGAGGTCGAGCGTGGGCGGACTCCGGTCGAGATCCAGGCGACCTGCGCACCCGACGGGCTCGGCCTGCTCCGAGCCGCTCTGGGCCACGACCTGGAGATCGGCGGCTCCACCGACGACGGACGTGTCACCGTCGTGATCCGCGGCCCGAGCGAGTACGGGCTGGCCGGGCACCTGGCCGGACTCGTCGAGTGGCTCGAGGTCACCGGCCCCCCGGGCGTGCGCGTCCATCTCTCGGCCATCGGAAGGGCCCTCGTGGGGCGCTACGACTGACCGGCGGCCGGGTGGAGATCACTCACCCCTGGGGGTGATTGAACGTTCATCGGGTTTCTCGGCGGCGGATACGGGGCAACTGAAGGCCATGACCCACCCGAGCACCACCACGTCCGATTCTGTCTCGCGACTGTCCGAGGAGCTCTGGGGCCACGGAGTTCTCTTCGCCGGCCCCGCCGTGGCGTTCGTGCTGGCGCTGGTGGTCGGACGATGACCGCGCTGCCGGTCGCGTGCGACCCGACCTCGACCGCTTCGGCGCCGCGGCTCGTCGTCGTACCGCGCCACCGCCTCCACGCTGATGCCGACCTGGCCGACCTCTCGCCGCGCGAGGTGGACGTGATGAGGTTGGTGACCAACTGCTACTCCAACCAGGAGATCAGCGAGACGCTCTACCTGAGCCTCAACTCGGTCAAGACCTACATCCGCGGTGCCTACCGCAAGATCGGGGCGCCGACCCGGTCGCACGCCGTCGTGTGGGGCGTCCAGCACGGACTCCTCGAGGAGCCGGACGTCGAGCCGGAGCTGCGCGCCGTCAACTGAGCAACCCCGACGTGGCGGGGTCCACACGACCCCTTCCCCGATCCGGCTGTGCGACCTGCAGACGTGGAGCAGACTGGTCGGCATGACTCTCGGTGCTCCCCGGAGGTCGTCGTGCTGATGACCAACCCCGTCCGCGTGCTCTCGCTCGCCGCCACGTTGGCAGCAGCCGCGGTGACGGCGGCCCTGCTCATCACCATCGATGGCGACGCCGTGGGCATGATCGAGTTCCAACACCGACAGGGAGCCACGGCCTACGCCGCGGGGATCGCCTGGGTCGTGCTCGCCCCGGTGGCCTTCGTCATCGCCTCCTCGTACGTCGCGGTCTCGACCGCACCGTGGGTGCTGCTGTGCCTCGCGCACGTCGCGATCCTGGTCGCGGTGTCCCTGGAGTTCGCGGACATGATGAGCATCGGGTACTGGGTCGCGGCGAGCACCTGCACGGTCGCCGCGATCGCGTCGGTGGTGGCGGCGGTCGCCGGGGACAAGCAGCAGCGAGGCCAATTCTGAGGTGGCCGAGCGTCATCGCCTGCGCGGCTGGTAGGACTGCGGTGTGAGGATCGTCGTACTGACCGGGGCCGGGATCTCCGCCGAGAGCGGGGTGGCGACGTTCCGCGACTCCGACGGCCTGTGGGAGGGCCACGACGTCGAGGACGTCGCGACACCCGAGGCGTTCGAGCGCCAGCCCTCCGTGGTGCACCGCTTCTACGACGACCGACGTGCCGCGCTGGCGGGCGTCGAGCCCAACCCGGCCCACCAGGCGCTGGGTCGTCTGGGGGACGTGCTCGGCGACGACTTCTTCCTCGTCACCCAGAACATCGACGACCTGCACGAGCGCGGTGGGTCCGCCCATGTGCACCACATGCACGGTGAGCTGCGCTCGGCGTTGTGCCGCGGCTGCGGGGCGCGGATGAGCTGGACCCGCGAGCTGAGCGACTACCCGCCGTGCCCCGGCTGTGGCGTGAGCGAGCTGCGCCCGGACGTCGTGTGGTTCGGTGAGGTGCCCTACGGCATGGACCTGATCCAGCTCCAGCTCACCCGGGCCGACCTCTTCGTCTCCATCGGCACGTCGGGCGCGGTCTATCCCGCCGCCGGCTTCGTGCAGTACGCCGCGCGCCACGGCGCCCGCACGCTCGAGCTCAACCTCATGCCCAGCGAGGGCACCCACTTCTTCGACGAGGCCCGGCACGGCCGCGCCGGCGAGCTCGTCCCCACGTGGGTCGACGAGGTCCTGGCGGGTCCCTAGGGCCTCAGTGCCCGAGTCGCTCCCGGATGATCCTCTCCAGGCGAGGCATCTCCTCGGCCAGCCCGATGGTCGGAGCGAAACGGCGGATCACGTCGATGAACATCTCGCCGGACTCGATCACGCGCGGGTCCATGTGGCCCATCACCTCGAGCACCACGACGCCGTACAGCTGGGTCCAGCCCTGCATGTAGACCCACAGCAGGCCGCGCTGCTCGGGGGCGAGGTGCTCGACCTTGGCCGGGATGAGCGGATCCTCGAGGGACTCGCGGACGGTGTCCGGCAGGTCTGTCACAGCCGGGATCGCGAAGCCGCGCTGGCGCCACACCTCATGGATCAGGTCGGTCATCAGCAGGCCCGAGCTCGCTGAGGTGATCAGGTCGCGACGCACGCACGCGGCCTCGGCGACCGGGTTGGCGAAGACGATCGCGAACTCGTGGGGGTTGCCCAGCGCCCACTGGCGGAACTCGGTCGTGGCCGCGACGAGTCGGCCCGCGCCGTCGTCGGGATCGAGCGCGTCGGCCGCGGCCGCGAAGGTGAGGGTCGCGGCCTTGTCGATCTCGAAAGCGACCAGGTCGACGAGCTCCTGGTAGCTGGCGACGTAGCGGTAGAGCGCCGGAGCGGTCATCCCCATCTTGGCCGCGACCGCGCGCAACGACAGCTCGGGTGACTCGGCGAGCAGCTCGCGGGAGGCGGCGACGATGTCGACGTACGTCGACTCGCGCTGGCGCTCGCGGCGGGTGAGCGTGGGATCGACCAGGTAGGGCACGGGTTCCTCGACTGCAGGTGGGGAGCGGACGTCGGTCGACGCCGCGGAGGGCTTGACGGCAAGAGTTTACACCGTTTACGGTTTACACCGTTCACTTGAATGAAGGCTCGTCACGGGACGCGCCTCGTCGGACCCGCAGGAGACTCTCATGATCGATCGTTGGGCAGGGATCGTCGCCCGTCGGGCGCGCCGGGTGCTGGTGGTCGGCGTGCTCGTGACCATCGCTGCTGCGGCCTACGGCATCGGGGTCTTCGACTCCCTGAGCCAGGGAGGCTTCGACGACCCGGCGACCGAGTCGGCTCGCGAGCTGCGCCTGGAGCAGGAGACGTTCGGCAACCAGACCGTCGACGTCGTGGCGATCTACGCCGCACCCGGCGGCAGCGACCTCACCGCCGCCGACGCCGCCTTCGAGAGCGCCGTGCGCGAGGTCGTGGAGGCTCTGCCCGACGACGCCGTCAGCTCCGTCGTCAACGCCTATGACCTCCCGCCCGAGGCAGCAGCGCCCTTGATCAGCGAGGACGGCCGCAGCGTCCAGGTGCTCATCTCGCTGCAGGGCGAGACCCAGGACGACTTCCTCGTCCACTACGACGAGATCTCGCCGGTCCTCGAGGAGGTCGGCGCCGACCTCACCGTCCAGGTCGCCGGCAGCTACGCGGTCTACAACGACGTCAACGAGATCACCTCCGAGGACCTGGAGCGAGCCGAGCTGATCAGCCTCCCCGTGGTGATCCTGCTCGCGCTGCTCATCTTCGGCAGCCTGGTCGCGGCCTCGATGCCGGCGCTCGTCGGCCTGCTGGCGATGATCGGCTCGTTGGCCGTGCTGCGCCTGATCGCGGAGGTCACCGAGGTCTCGATCTTCGCCGTCAACGTGGTGTCGCTCATCGGCATCGGACTCGCGATCGACTACGCGCTCTTCGTGATCAGCCGCTTCCGCGAGGAGCTGGCCCTGCTGCCCGACGGACCCGACGCCGCGGGCACCGCGATTCGCCGTACCCTAGCCACCGCCGGACGCACCGTCCTCTTCTCCGGCCTCACCGTGGCCGCCGCCATGAGCAGCCTGCTGATCTTCCCGCAGACCTTCCTGCGCTCCATGGGGTACGGCGGCATGGCGGCCGTCCTGATCGCGATGCTGGCGGCCCTCACCATGCTCCCCGCGCTGCTCGTCGTGCTCGGTCGGCGGGTCGACGGCGGACGGCTGCCCTGGCGACGTGGCCGCGCGGTCTCCACGACGACGGGCGAGGAGCGCTGGGGCCGACTCGCCCACGCCGTCATGCGTCGCCCCGTGCTGGTGATGGTCGCGACCGTGCTCGTGCTGCTCGCGATCGCCTCGCCGTTCCTGGGTGCGAAGTGGGGCAGCGTGGACTACCGCGTCCTGCCGCAGGACGCGCCGGCCCACCAGGCCTTCGACACCCTCAACTCCGACTTCGGCCCCGAGCAGTCCACCGCCAGCCTGCTGCTGTCGGGCGCCTCGCCCGAGGACGTCGCGACGTACCGCGAGGCTGTGCTCGACGTGGCGGGTGTCGAGGGTGTCCAGTCGGTCGCCACGGAGGGCGACGTCACCCTGCTGCGTGCCTCCTGGCTGGGCAACAGCCAGTCCGAGGAGTCGCAGGCGATCGTCGAGTCGCTGCGCGAGGTGCGCCCGGGCGCCGGTGACGTGCTCGTGGGCGGTCTGACCGCCGACACCGTCGACCTGATCGACTCCGTCGCGGCCCACCTGCCATGGATGGGGCTGATCGTGATCGTGATCATGATGGTGCTGCTCTTCCTGGCCTTCGGATCGGTGGTCCTGCCGATCAAGGCGATCGTGATGAACCTCTTCTCGATCGGCGCCGCCTTCGGCGTGATCACCTGGATCTTCAGCGACGGCCACCTCTCGGGCCTGCTGGGCTTCGAGTCCCAGGGCTTCCTCGACGCCACCAACCCGATCCTGATGCTCGCGATCCTGTTCGGCCTCTCGATGGACTACGAGGTGTTCCTGCTCTCCCGCGTGCGTGAGCAGTGGGACCGCACCGGTGACAACACGATCGCCGTCGCGACCGGTGTGCAGAAGACCGGTCGGATCATCACCAGCGCCGCGCTCCTGCTCGGGGTCGTCATCGGGGCCTTCGGGACCAGCGGCATCGTGTTCATGAAGATGCTCGGCATCGGCATGCTCGTGGCGCTGCTCATCGACGCCACGATCGTCCGCGCCCTCCTCGTGCCCGCGACCATGAAGCTCCTCGGTCGCTGGAACTGGTGGGCGCCGGCCCCGATGGCCCGCTGGTGGGATCGTTACGGCTTCCGCGAGGGACCCGAGGCGGGTCATGCAGCGGGTCAGGCGGCGGGTCAAGCGGCGGGGCCCGGAGCGGGTGAGGCGGGCTCCTCCCAGCCCGCCGAGCCCGCCTCCGTGGGGTAGCCCTCGGGCTGTGAGGCGGGATAGTCCCTGACGAAGTGGCCCCGGATCACCGCCGACAGGGGCCACTTCGTCCGGGACCGTCCCGGCGGGGGCGCCCCGAAGCGCCACCAGGAACAAGACGGCGGCCGGGGAGGTTGCCGAGGCGATGAGTGCTCCCGAGATCCCCGAGACCGCCACCCCGGCGGTCACCCGCGCCAGCGTCGGGCTGCGCAGCGAGCGCGGACCGATCCTGCTCGCAGTGATGCTGAGCATCGGCCTGGTCGCCATCGACGCCACGATCCTGGCAACGGCCGTCCCGGCCGTGGTCGACGACCTGGGCGGGTTCACGTCGTTCCCCTGGCTCTTCTCGATCTACCTGCTGGCCCAGGCGGTCTCGGTGCCGATCTACGGCAAGCTCGCCGACCTCTTCGGCCGCAAGCCGGTGATGCTGCTGGGGATCGGGCTCTTCGTGCTCGGCTCGCTGCTGTGCGGGGTCGCGTGGAGCATGCCGTCGCTGATCGTCTTCCGCCTCGTGCAAGGCCTCGGCGCCGGAGCTGTCCAACCGATGGGGATGACCATCGTCGGCGACATCTACTCGCTGGCCGAGCGCGCCAAGGTGCAGGGCTACATCGCCAGCGTCTGGGCGACGGCCTCGATCATCGGGCCGACCCTCGGCGGGGTCTTCTCCGACTACCTGTCGTGGCGGTGGATCTTCTTCGTCAACCTGCCACTCGGTGCGGCCGCGGCGTGGGTCCTGTGGCGTCGCTTCGACGAGAGCGTCGAGCGCCGCAAGCACCGCATCGACTACCTCGGCGCGGGCCTGCTCGCCGCCGGCGGCACGCTGCTCCTGCTCGGCCTGCTCGAGGGTGGCGTGCGGTGGGGCTGGGGCTCGCCCCTCGGTGTCGGGATCTTCGTCGTCGCAGCCGCGTTGCTCGCGCTCTTCGTCGTGGTGGAGTCCCGCGCGCCCGAGCCGGTCCTCCCGCTGTGGATCTTCCAGCGGCGCGTGCTCAACGCCGCGGCCTCCGGCTCGTTCATCGTGGGGGTGCTGATGCTCGGGCTGACGTCGTACGTCCCGCTCTACGCCCAGTCCGTGCTCGGCCACGGGGCGCTCGTGGCCGGGTTGGCGCTCGCCTCGATGACGATCGGCTGGCCGATCGCAGCCGCGACCGGCGGCCGCTTCTACCTGACGATCGGCTTCCGGGCCACGGTCTCGATGGGGGCGGCGATCACCATCGTCGGTGCCGGACTGCTCACCCTGGTCGACGCCGACAGCGGTCTGTGGCAGCTGGCCCTGCCGTGCTTCGTGATGGGCCTCGGCTTCGGGTACGTCGCCAGCCCGGCCGTCATCGTCGCGCAATCCTCCGTCGGGTGGCAGCACCGCGGCGTCGCGACGGGGGCCAACATGTTCGCCCGGTCGATGGGGAGCGCCGTGGGCGTCGCGGCCTTCGGAGCGATCGTCAACAGCCGCGTGGCCGGGTCTGCCGGCGGCGTACCCATCGACCTCGAGGCGCTTGCGCCCGGGACGATCGCCCCGGCCATCCAGGCGGTCTTCCTGTGCTCCGCGATGATCGCCATGGCGCTCCTGGCGACCGGCCTGCTCATGCCGACGCGGGTCGAGGAGCCCGCTGGCGAGGCTCAGGCAGTCGTCGGCGGGACGGCCGGACCCTCGGGCGGCGCGTAGGCGCCGTATGACGCGGCCTGCTCCTCGGTCGGCATCAGGATCCACAGGATCGGGTAGATCAGGATCGAGCTGCCCGGGAGCACGAGCATGGTCAGGACGACGAGCAACCGCGCGGCCCACGGACCGACGCCGATGCGACGACCGATCCCGGCGCTGACGCCGCCCAGGATCCGATGCTGGCTGGAGCGGACCAGGCCTTGGCGGGCGAGGCTCTCGCGGATGTCGTTCATGGGGCACGTCCTTCGATCGGTGGTCTGTGGTGTGCCTCCACTGTGGCCGGGCCAGGGCGCCGATCACATCGGGTGACGCCCTGACTCGCCCCTGGTACGGGTCTCGGGGTGCCGCGGCTCAGGCCGGGGTCGACCCGCCCGCGACCTCGTAGCTCCAGATCTCGCTGTGGGTGGACACCGGCTTCGGTGCCTCGCCGCCGGCACGCTCCGCCGCCGAACGGTGTCCTTCGGCGAAGGACGGCGAGCTGACCCACGCCTGGAACGACTCCTCGTCGCGCCAGCGGGTCAGGACGAGCCACTGCGTGCGCTCGTCGGCGGGCTTGAGCAGCTCGAAGCCCTCGAAGCCCTCCTGTCCGTCGACGGCGCCGGCGCGGGCGGCGAAGCGCTGGGCGAGCTCGTCGCCGGAGTCGGCGGGGACGGTGATGGCGTTGATCTTGATGACGGTCACGAGGCCAGCCTGCCAGGTGGCTCAGGCGGGGGCACTTACCAGCAGTTGTTCCTACTACCTGACGGCTACAGGGGTCAGGTAGTCGTCACAACTGCTGGTAAGTGCCCGACGACGGCGCCGGCGTGGGCGGGGAGGGCGAGGACGCCGCCCGCGAGGTCGACGCCGGGGCCGGTCCCGAAGAGGAGCTCGGTGTGGGTGACCTCCAGGGCGGTGTCGGCGTCGGCGAAGTTGATCACCACGAGCAGGTCGCCCCGGTGCATCCGGAAGAGCCGGGTCGCCTCGTCCACCTCGCACGTGGTCGCGAGGAACGACGGATCGGTCAGCGCAGGCTCGGCGCGGCGAAGCGCGCCCAGCTGCCGGTAGACCGACAGCATCCGCTCACCCCGACCCGACGACAGCTCCGACCAGTCGAGCTTCGACCGTTGGAAGGTGGCGGGGTCCTGCGGGTCGGGGACGACGGACGGGTCCCAACCCATCTTCGCGAACTCCCCGATGCGTCCTTCGGCCGTCGCCCGACCCAGCTCCGGCTCCTCGTGGGCGGTGAAGAACTGGAACGGTGTGGAGGCCGCCCACTCCTCGCCCTGGAAGAGCATCGGCGTGAACGGTCCGCACAGGGTGAGCAGCGCCGCGCAGGCCAGCTGGTCGTCGTCGAGAGCCTCGGTGATCCGGTCGCCGACGGCGCGATTGCCGACCTGGTCGTGGTTCTGGCTGCAGACCACGAGGCGCCACGTCGGCATGGCGGTGACGTCGATCGGGACCCCATGGTCGGCCTCGCGGAAGGAGGAGAACGTCCCGTCGTGGAAGAAGCCCTTCTCGCACACCTTCGCCAGCGCGGCGAGCGGCTCGAAGTCGGCGTAGTAGCCGTCGGTCTCCCCGGTGAGCGCGACGTGGACGGCGTGGTGGAAGTCGTCACTCCACTGCGCGTCCAGGCCGTAGCCGCCGGCCTCGCGCGGTGTGACCAGTCGCGGGTCGTTGAGGTCGGACTCGGCGATCAGGGTCAGCGGGACGCCCCGGTGCGCCGACAAGGCAGCCACCTCGATGGCGAGCTCCTCGAGCAGGTGGGTCTCCGACGTGTCTTGCAGGGCATGCACGGCATCGAGCCGCAGGCCGTCGACGTGGTAGTCGCCCAGCCACATCAGGGCGTTGTCGATGATGTGGCGGCGCACCTCGCCGGCGCCGTCGCCGTCGAGGTTGACCGAGTCGCCCCACGTGTTGCGGCCCGACGTCAGGTAGGGCCCGAAGAGCGGCAGGTAGTTGCCGGACGGTCCGAGATGGTTGTAGACGACGTCCTGGATGACGCCCATGCCCGCGGCGTGGCACCCGTCGACGAAGCGCTGGTAGGCGGCGGGGCCGCCGTACGTCTCGTCGACGGCGAACCAGCCGACCCCGTCGTACCCCCAGTTGTAGGCCCCGCCGAAGGCGTTGACCGGCATTAGCTCGACGAGGTCGACGCCGATCGAGCGCAGGTGGTCGAGCTTGCCCAGCGCCGCGTCGAGGGTCCCCTCGGGCGTGAAGGTGCCGAGATGGAGCTCGTAGATCACCGATCCGGGGAGCTGCCGACCCGTCCACGAGCCGTCGCCCCACGCGTGCGCCGAGGCGTCGAACGTCCGTGAGTGCGTGTGTACGCCGTTCGGCTGGCGCCGCGAGCGGGGGTCGGGCCGGACCTCGTCGGAGTCGTCGATCAGGTAGCCGTAGTCGACGTCGCCCCGGGTCGGGTCGGGGGTCGGGCCGGCGGGAGTCCACCAGCCGTCGGCTGCGGGCTCCATGGCGACCTCGTCGCCGGCCACCGAGAGCCGCAGCCGCTCGGCGCGTGGCGCCCATACGTCGTACGGCCCGCGCGGAGTGCCGCGTCCGCTCACGACGACTCGTCCCCGACCCTGGTCAGCAGCGCCGCCGAGCACACGTCGAGCACCTCGGAGAGGTAGACGGTGCCGTCGGACTCCACGTCGCGGTCGGTGACGTGGTCCCACCAGGTGCCGGCGGGCAGAACCAGCTCGGTCTCGCCCCAGCCCCCGGCCTCGATGAGCACCAGCGGCAGGCGCGTGGCCACGGTCACCGCACCCCCGCGGTCGAAGGCGACGAGGTGGTCGGCGTGCTCCCCGCGCCCCTCGACCGGGGTGTACGACGTGAACAGCTCGGGCTCGTCGCGGCGCAGCCGCAGCCCGGCCGTGGTCACCGAGAGCTTGATCGCCGCGTCGTGGGTCGGGAAGCGCTCGGCCAGCAGTGAGGCACGCAGGTCGAAGTCGACGCGCCGCCGGTTGTCGGGATCGACCAGCGACTGCTCCCAGAGCTCGGAGCCCTGGTAGACGTCGGGCACCCCGGGGATGGTGAGCGCGATGAGCTTGGCCGACAGGGCGTTGGACCGGCCGGCCTCGTCGACGAGCGTGAGGAGCTCGCCCAGGACGGCACGCACCTCGGGGGCGTCGAACGCCGCGTCCACCGCTGCGTGCACGGCCGCCTCGTAGGCCTCGTCCGGGGCGGTCCACTGCGTGTGGTCGCCGGCCTCGCGCATCGCCTTCTCGGCGTAGGCGTGCAGCCTCGGTCGCAGCTCGGGATCCGGCTGTCCGGCCTCGCCGCTCGGCCAGGCGCCGACGACGGCCTGCCAGAGCAGCGCGGCGAACGCTTCGTCCGGCACCGGCGCGAGCCTCTGAAGGCGAGAGAGCGCCGCGGTCCAGAGGCCAGGAGCCTCGGCCAGGACGGTGATCCGGGCCCGGACGTCCTCGCCGCGCTTGGTGTCGTGGGTCGAGGTGCACGTCATCGCCTCGGCCCGGTCGCGCTGACGGATCGCCATCAGCTCGTGGAAGCCGGCCACCGGCAGGTGCTGCTCGCTCGGGTCGCCCCCGACCTCGTTGAGCGAGGTGAGCCGGTTGTAGCGGTAGAAGGCGCAGTCCTCGACACCCTTGGCCATCACCATCCCGGAGGTCTGCTGGAAGCGCAGCGCGGCCGGCTGGTCGGCGTCACCGAGGACCGGGGCCAGGGCGTCGAACGTCGAAGCGAGATCGGGGCGCGCGGCCCGGGCCCGCTCGAAGGCCTCGTCGAGGTGGCCGCGCGTGGTCGGCAGGTAGGAGCGGTAGACCGGGAAGCATGCGGCCAGCTCGGCGACCGCGTCGACGACACGCTCGACCGGCATCCCCAGCGGGGTCGGGGTCGTCGACCCGGCGCCGCGCAGGCGTGCCGCGAGGCGCTTGGTGAGGGTGCCGGCGGCCGGTGTGGTGCCGCCCGGCAGTTCGCGGACGATCCGGCGGATCTCCGAGCCGAGGATGGTGTCGGCGACCGCTCGCTTCGTGCCGTGGACCATCGCCGTCCAGTCCAGATCGTCCTGAGGCAGGTTGCCCGGTGGCACCGGAGGGGTGAGCACCCGGTCGATGGCCCCGAGGGCGTCGTACCCGGTGGTGCCGGCCGTCTGCCACGACGAGGGCAGCATCTCGCCCGGTTCGAGGATCTTCTCGACGAGGACGTAGGCGCCACCGGTCAGCCGGGCCAGGTCGCCGAGATAGCCCTCGGGGTCGCGCAGGCCGTCGGGGTGGTCGACCCGGAGACCGTCGACGAGGCCCTCGTCGAACCACCGCTTGATCTCGACGTGCGTCTGGTCGAAGACCCACGGCTCCTCGACCCGCACCGCGGCCAGGGTGTTGACGGCGAAGAAACGGCGGTAGTTGAGCCGGTCGTCGGCGGCGCGCCACGAGACGAGGCGGTAGTGCTGCTTCTCGAGCGAGCGCGTGCGGGGCGCCAGCGGGAAGCGGTGGTCGTGGTAGCGCACCTCGCCCGCGGCCACGTCGACGCGGACCGAGCCCTCGTCGCCGTCGCCGACCACGGGGATCAGGACCTTGCCGTCGCCGGCTGCCCAGTCGATGTCGAAGGCGTCGGCGAAGCGCGAGTCGCGACCGTGCAGGAGCACGTCCCACCACCACGCGTTGGCCGCCGGGGTCGCGACGCCGACGTGGTTGGGCACGATGTCGACCAGCACGCCCATCCCCAGACGTCGGGCCTCCTTCGAGAGCGCCGCCAGCCCGTCGGCGCCACCCCGCGCCGGGTCGATCCGGTCGTGCGCGACGACGTCGTACCCGTGGTCGGAGCCGGGCTCGGCCTCCAGCAGCGGCGAGAGGTAGACCCAGTCGACGCCGAGGTCGTGCAGGTACTCCAGTCGCGCGGTGGCCGCCTCGAGGTCGAAGGTCTCGCGAATCTGCAGGCGGTAGGTGTTGCGCGGTGTACGTCGACCGGTCATCGCTCGGCTCCCGCCTCGCCGCCCGTGCCCGTCTGGCCCGTGCCCGTTTGCCCCGTTTGCCCCGTCTGGGCGGCCACGGAGGCGGCCACCGACGAGTCCGGCACCGGCTCCGGCTCGCGTCCCTCGCGCAGCACCAGGACGCTGCGTCCGGCCAGCGCGAAGGTCGATCCCGCAGGCCGTCCGGCCTCGGGTCCGCTGGAGCCGGCGGTGTTGATCACGACGTCCCAGGTGGCGGCGTACTCGGCTGCGGGAAGGGTCACCTCGGCGGGTCCGTCGCCGTTGAAGTAGAGCAGGAAGTGGTCGTCGGTGATCTCGTTGCCGCGCGGGTCCTTGCCGGCGATGCCCTGACCGTTGAGGTACATCCCGATCGCCTCGCCGCTCTGCTCCCAGTCGTCGTCGTCCATCGGCTCGCCGTCGAGGTGCAGCCAGACGATGTCGTTGAGCCGGTCGTCGCCACCGGCGTCCCCGTCGCCGACCCGGGCCGTGGTGCCGGTGAAGAACCGCTGCCGGTGGAAGGTCGGGTGCTCGCGGCGCAGCCGGATCAGGGCGGCGGTGAACTCCAGCAGCGGCTCGTCGATCCGCTCCCAGTCGACCCAGGCGATCTCAGAGTCCTGGGCGTAGGTGTTGTTGTTGCCGTGCTGGGTGCGCCCGAGCTCGTCGCCGTGCAGCAGCATCGGCACGCCCTGGCTGAGCAGCAGGGTGGCGAGGAAGTTGCGCTGCGAGCGCGCCCGCGAGGCGAGGATCTCGGGGTCGTCGGTCTCGCCCTCGACGCCGTGGTTCCAGGAGCGGTTGTGGCTCTCGCCGTCGCGGCTGTCCTCGCCGTTGGCCTCGTTGTGCTTCTCGTTGTAGGAGACGAGGTCGCGCAGGGTGAATCCGTCGTGGGCGGTGACGAAGTTGATCGACGCGAAGGGGCGTCGTCCGGAGTGCTCGTAGAGGTCGGAGGAGCCGGAGACGCGCGAGGCGAACTGGCCCAGCGCCGGCTCGCCGCGCCAGAAGTCGCGCACCGTGTCGCGGTAGGCGCCGTTCCACTCGGTCCACTGCGGCGGGAAGCCGCCGACCTGGTAGCCACCGGGACCGACGTCCCAGGGCTCGGCGATCAGCTTGACCTGGCTGACGACGGGGTCCTGCTGGACGAGCTCGAAGAAGGTCGCGAGCCGGTCGACGTCGTAGAACTCGCGCGCCAGCGCGGAGGCGAGGTCGAAGCGGAAGCCGTCGACGTGCATCTCGGTGACCCAGTAACGCAACGAGTCCATGATCAGCTGCAGGGAGTGGGGGTGGCGCACGTTGAGGGAGTTGCCGGTGCCGGTGTAGTCCATGTAGTACTTCTCGTCGTCCTCGACGAGACGGTAGTACGCCGGGTTGTCGATGCCCTTGAAGCTCAGCGTCGGCCCGAGGTGGTTGCCCTCCGCGGTGTGGTTGTAGACCACGTCGAGGATCACCTCGATTCCGGCCTGGTGCATCGTCTTGACCATGGCCTTGAACTCCTGGACCTGCTGGCCCAGGGCCTGCTCCTGCTCGGAGTGTGCGGCGGCGGAGTAGTCGGCGTGCGGGGCGAGGAAGGCCAGGGTGTTGTAGCCCCAGTAGTTGCGCAGGCCCTTGTCGAGCAGCGTGGAGTCCTGGATGAACTGGTGCACCGGCATCAGCTCGATCGCCGTGACGCCGAGTCGGGTGAGGTGGTCGGTGACGGCGGGGTGCGCCAGTCCGGCGTAGGTGCCGCGCAGCTCCTCGGGCACCTCGGGGTGCAGCTGGGTCATGCCCTTGACGTGGGCCTCGTAGATGACGCTCTCGTTGTAGGGGATGGCGAGGCGACGATCGCCCTCCCAGTCGAAGAACGGGTTGATCACGACCCCGAGCGTCATGTGCGCCGCGGAGTCCTCGTCGTTGCGGGAGTCCTCCTCACCGAACGTGTAGCCGAAGAGCGACTGGTCCCAGTCGATCTCGCGGGTCGTCGCCTTCGCGTACGGGTCGAGCAGCAGCTTGGCGGGGTTGCAGCGCAGCCCGCGCTCGGGCGCCCAGGGCCCGTGCACCCGGTAGCCGTAGCGCTGTCCGGGCTGCACGGCCGGCAGGTAGCAGTGCCACACGAGGGCGTCGACCTCGGTGAGCTCGACCCGGGTCTCGGTGCCGCCCTGGTCGTCGGCGTCGAAGAGGCACAGCTCGACCCGCTCGGCGACCTCGCTGAAGAGCGCGAAGTTGGTGCCGGAGCCGTCGTACGTCGCTCCCAACGGGTAGGGCTGACCCGGCCAGACCGTGGTGGTGGGGGCAGGAGGGTGGCCCTGCGCTGGACCGGTGGACTTCTCGGTCATGTGCTGGCGCCTCCAAGCTGTGGGTCCGCTGATGCTTGGATCGATCCAAGCACATCGCCCCCGATGCCTCGTGGTGCGGACGGATTCTGCTGCATCACGACGAGGTCGGGTACAACAGGAGTGTGCCCTCCTATCCCGGCGTCGGTGACCACATCGGCCGCTTCCGTGTGCTCGCCCAGCTGGGTGCGGGCGGGATGGGGGTCGTCTTCGACGCCCTCGAGGAGAATCTCGACCGCCGGGTGGCGCTCAAGGTCATCGCGCCGATGTACGCCGACGACCCCGACTTCCGCGAACGCTTCAGCCGCGAGGCCCGACTGCTGGCCTCGCTGGACTCGCCGCAGGTCGTGCAGGTCTACGCCCACGGCGAGGAGGACGGCTACCTCTACATCGCCACCCAGCTGATCCCCGACGGTGACCTGGGCCAGATGGTGGGGCGCTGGGGGCCGGCACCCCAGGGCAAGGCGGTCGACCTCATCGCCCAGGTCGCCGGCGGCCTGAGCGACGCGCACGCGGCCGGGCTGGTGCACCGTGACATCAAGCCCGCCAACGTCCTGGTGCGCCGTCGCGGGGCGGGGGTCTCGGCCAGCGTGTCGGCCTACCTCGGCGACTTCGGCATCGCCCGCCGCGTCGACGCGGAGTCGACCCGGGTCGGCGGGGCCGCGGGCGCTGCCGGCACGCCGTCGTACATGGCTCCCGAGCTGCACCACGGGGCCGCGGCCAGTGCCGCCTCCGACATCTACTCCCTCGGCTGCCTGCTCTGGGTCACCCTCACCGGCTCCGCGCCGTACGCCGGGGCGACCGAGTTCGAGGTCGTCACCGCCCACCTCAACGCGCCGGTGCCCCAGCTGGCGGGGGCCGGGCAGCTCGTCCACGCGATCAACGAGGTGCTGCACCGCTCGATGGCCAAGTCACCGACCGAGCGCTACACCCACGCCTCCGACCTGCGTGACGACCTGCGCCGGGCGGCCACCCTCACCGGCGATCCCGGTTTCCATGCGATGGCGCGCCCGCTCGGCGCTGCCGCCCCGCGCACGTCGGCTGCGGTGCCTCCGCCGCCTGCGCCGTCGTGCCCGACGCCGCTGCCTGCCGCCGGCACAGGTGCGCCGGCCCGCCGCCGTACGGGGCTCTGGGTCGGTGTGGGGCTCGCCGCGGCGCTCGCGATCGGCGGAGGGGTGACGGTGGCGTTGGTGGCCGGCGGTGGGGACGACGTGCCGAGTGCTGCGGACCCGAGCACCGGGACGAGCGAGCCCCCCTCCTCGAGCCCCACCGTGGCCGCATTCGCCGACCAGGAGCCCACCGAGATCCTGCGGGCGGCGGAGAAGGAGATGAAGGTGCTCGAGACCGTCCGGATCGCCGGCAACGTCGTGGAGGGTGGCGATCGGATCGGCGTCGACCTCACCATCACGTCGACGGGCGACTGCGCCGGGACGATCGCGGTCGGTGGTGGGTCCGCGCAGCTGCGTCGGATCGGCGCGGACACCTGGTTCAAGGCCGACGAGGACTTCTGGATCGCCTCCACCGACGCCAGTCAGGGGCCCTTCATCGCCGCGGCCGTCGGCGACCGCTGGGTGCTCTTCCCGCCGGAGGAGGCCGAGGAGTTCGCGTCGGTGTGCGACCTCGACGACCTGCTCGAGGCGACCAACAGCACCGTGGCGGTGGAGACCCTCGGCACCGGGAGCATCGACGGGCAGGACGTCGTCAAGGTCGACACCGGGGAGACCACCTCCAGCGGGGAGCCCAGCGTGGCCTCGGTCGCGGTCGGCGAGCCGCACTACATCCTGCGCCTCGACGGTGGCTCCGAGGGCTCCTTCGGGTTCTCCGCCTTCGACGAGCCGTTCACCACCACGGCGCCCCCGCCGAGCGACGTCTTCGACCTGGCAGGCTTGGGCTGACATGAGGCAGCGACGGATGACGGGTCGACGGACCACCGGTGCGGCGGCACTGCTGGCCGCGGCGGCGATCGCGCTGAGCTCCTGCTCGCTGCCCGACCAGATCGACGGGCGGCAGGAGGCCGTCGACGCGGCGCCGGCCATCGACCTGTCGTGGTTCGAGGGCAGCGACGCCGCCGACATCGTCGACGCCGCACTGCTGGCGATGGCGGAGATCGGATCGGTCCGGCTGCACCAGGACGCACGCACTGCGGCATCCGGGGACCAGCCGGCTCAGGTCGTCAGCAAGGACCTGCTCCTGGCGGCGGGCGACGGCATCGGCGACGCGGTCGACGGTGACTGCACCGGCGTGCTCCAGCTGCCCAGCTGGGGTGAGCCCGCCGACCTCGTCGTGCAGGACGACCTGGGTGCCTTCCGGGGCGGCGAGGACTTCTGGCTGAGCATCGGCGCGGTCGACCCCGCCGTACGCGACCAGCTGGCCGCGACGTACGCCGACGCGTGGACCACGACACCGGGACTCGCCTCGCTGTGCGCCTTCACCGACTTCCTGAGCCCCGTCATGTCCCTGGTGGGCGACGAGGACCTCGTCAAGGCCGGACTGGGCGACGTCGCCGGCGTCCCCGCCGGTCGCGTGCAGTCGGTTCGCAAGAACTCCGTCATCACGGCGTGGGTGCAGATCGCCGAGCCGCACCTCGTGCTCGAGATCAGCGTCGAGCGCAGTGGTGACGGCGGGGACGGTGGGGAGGGCGGGGACGGCGCCACCCGGACCGTCACGACGTTCGCCGACCCCGACACCGTCGTCGACGTCGACTTCCCGGCACCCGAGGACATCCTCGCCTTCGAGGTCCCCGCCGCCCCTGCCGTCTGACCGCGGTGCAGGCGGACGGGACAGACGCGGTTACCGCTGGGTAGCATGAGTGGCATGAAGCGCGAGATCTACGACGAGGACCATGAAGCCTTCCGATCATCGGTCAAGGAGTTCCTCGACCGCTCGGTGATCCCCCAGGTCGAGCAGCACGCCACCGACAAGGCGTTGCCGCGCGACTTCTGGCTCGAGGCCGGCAAGCAGGGCTTCCTCGGTCTCGAGATC
>Ga0115549_1000128_pt1 | contig 50433 bp, 59 predicted proteins | sample COGITO_mtgs_1004_2_FD_87176 | JGI IMG/M metagenome (GOLD analysis project Ga0115549, IMG submission 87176) | Pelagic marine microbial communities from North Sea - COGITO_mtgs_100430 | ecosystem: Environmental > Aquatic > Marine > Epipelagic | place: Germany:Helgoland, sampling site Kabeltonne...
GAGCCGCCACCGGGTCCGCCGCCGGTGGGCAGCGTCGGCGGGGTGGGCGGAGCGGGCGGGGTGGGCGGAGTCGGCAGGGTCGGGTCGTCGTCGCTGCTGTTCTGCGAGCCGGGGTGAGTGCCGTTGCTCTGGCCACCGGACTGGCCGGACTGGCGGCCGCCCATGCCGCTGAAATCGGGGCCGTAGGTGCTCTGCCCGACCCCGGCCTGGTTGGTCTCGTCCGACATCAGCGAGGTTGCCTTCGCGCCGGCGGAGTTGATCCAGCCCATGCCGGTCGACATCGCCTGCCCGACCGGGCCGAAGCTGCCCAGGAACCCCTGGGTGGACTTGTTGAACCGATCGCCGGTCGAGGCCTCGGCGCTCTGCTCGCCCGAGGAGCGACCGTTGGCGTCGGTGGTCGACGCGGCCGACGATCCGCCACCCGTACCGCCCCCGCCGAGCAGGCCCTGGAGGCCGCCCTGGATGGCCATGCCCTGGCGGAACGATGCGCCGCTGGGGGTGCCGGGGTCGACGAAGGCCAGGAGCTTGAACAGAGCCAGAGGGGCAACGACGCTGATCAGGATCGTCATCACCGCCGGCAGCGCGGTGCCGAACGCCTTGGCGGTGTCCTCGGCCAGGTGGGCGGCGACTCCGTTGGCGAACTGCACGCCGATGCCCAGCACCATCACCATCAGCACCGGGGTGAACGCCGCGGCGTGGAACCAGCGCAGCGACTTCCAAAACCAGGACCGGGTGAACTCCGAGACCAGTCCGGCCGCCGACAGCGGCCCCGTCGCGGTGAGCACCAGCAGGGAAGCGGCACGGGCCAGGTAGACCAGGACGTGCCCGATCGCGGCCAGCCACAAGAAGATCCCGAGGAAGGCCAGCGCGGTGGCCACGCCGGCGTCGGTGATGTCGTCGACGCCGAGGCCGCCGAGGGGATCCCAGTCGGGCCATGTCTGCACCTTGAGCAGCGACTTCATCAGCGCCTTGGTCAGCGCCCCGCAGGCGGCGACGATCATGACGCAGTAGCCGAACCAGCAGGCGCAGACCAGGACGAACTGACCGGCGCCGATGAAGGCGCGAGCGAGGCTCTTGCCCTCGCGTTTGAAGGCGGCGGCGCCAAGCTGGATCATCGCCAATATGACCACCAGCGCCAGCGCCAGCCACAGGGTGAAGGCGTAGACGTCCTTGCCTGGGCCGTCGGCGCTGAGGTCCGGGGTCAAGAACAGCTCGCTGAACGTGAGCACGATGCGCAGCACGAACAGGCCCGAGTTCCAGATCGCGAGCATGGCCGCGGTCCAGGCGTCGGCCGCGGCCTTGGCGATGACGTCGCCGATGGCCTCGAACGGGTTGGGGATGTCACCCAGGCCGGGGATGCCGGCGCCGAAGAGGTCGCCCACGTTCGGGAGGCCGGGGATTCCGGGCAGCCCAGGTACGCCCGGTAGCCCTGGCAGTCCGCCGATGTTGCCGCAGAGCGCGTCGAGGATCCCGCAGCCCTCCGGGAGCAGATCGCCGGCGCCGTCGAGCACGTTGCCGGCACCGTCTTTGACGTCGTCGGCGGCGTCCTTGCCGCACTCGATGGGGTCCTTGGCGCAGTCGACGGCGTCGCCGCCGAGGTCGCACAGGGCGTCGGGTCCGGGGCAGCCCACCTTGACGTTGCGGGCCGGCAGGTGGCCGGTGGCCACGACCGGGGCGACCTTGGCCGTGCGAGCGGCCGGCTCGCTGGCTGCGGCGGCCGCCGGCGTCTGGATGGTTGATGCAGCTCCGAGGAGCGTGGTGAGCACCAGGATGGCCAGCGCGGCGATGCCCAGCCGGCTGAGCCTCTTGAAGACGTCGGTGGCTGAGCTCACTGGGGTGCTCCGTTGATCGGGATCCAGCCGGCCTGTTTGTACTCCGGGGTGCCCGGGGCGACCGCCTTGGGCTGGCCCTCGGAGACGAGGTGCTCGATGTCGGCTTCGCTGCCCTGAACCAGTCGCCAGTCACCGTCGAGCCACCGCATCAGCTGGGTGCCGGCGTAGAGGCTGTCCCTGACCTTCCCGTCGGCGGTGGTGAGCGTGACGTAGCTGAGCAGGTTCACCGCGTAGTAGCCGGTGTCGAGCTGCTCGAGGGTGTAGGCGATCGGGGTGACGGCGTACGACGCCGGTGGCGGGACGTCGCCTTCCTTCGGGACGCCGGCCTGCTGGCGTCGGAGCTCGACGGCGTCGTGGGCGCGCTGCTCGAAGACGGCCTTGTCCTCGGGGTTGGCGTAGAGGCCGGCGACGGTGACGGCCTGGTCGTAGTCGAACCCGACCTGGGCTTTGGCAACCTCGACCTGCAGCGCCACGGCGCCCAGGTCGGTGGCCGGGAACCCGGTCGGGTAGCCGTCGACCTGGTCGGCGCCGGTCGGGATCATGACGCCGTCGGCTGGTGCGGTGTCCGGTGCGACCTGCTCGACCGAGGCGTTCTCGACCGTCTGGCTCGAGTTGTCCCCGCCGGTCGTGTCCGAGGTGCCGGCGTCGTCGGTCCTGGTGCGGGCACCGAGCCAGACGACGGTGGCCACCATGCAGGCGATCGCCACCAGGATGCCGATGCGCACCAGCGTGCCCCGGGAGTCGTCGTTGCCGGTCGTCAGGTTCTTCATCAGTGGTCCCCTTCGATGTGGTCAGGGTCAGTGGTGTCGTCGGTCGACCAGGTGCGCCAACCCGCCTCGTTTGCCAGCTGCGTGCCGGGCCAGGTCGCGGGGGCGGGTGCGGGCGGTGCGCCCGGGGCGACCATCCAGCGGCCGCCGACCCACTGCATGCGCTCGCAGTGGGCGAAGGCGATCTGGCCTTCCTGCTTGTAGGAGGCGGTGACCTTCATCAGGACGCAGACCGTGGTCCAGTCGGGCCCGTCGGTTCCCTTCACGAGCGCGGCGGCCGGCTCGAGGGACACCGAGGAGCTGGGGTCTTTCACCTGGCCCATCCCGGTGCTGGAGAGGAACGCGCGGACGCTGGCGGTGATCCACCACTCCTCGGCGCGGACTCCGCCGGGCAGGGCCCAGGCGTTGTAGACCTCCTCAGCGGTGGTCAGGCTCATCGACTGCAGTACGGCGAGGTCGATCTGGGCGAGCTGCCCGATCGCGCCTTCGGGGGTGTGCGGGAACCCGGTCATCACGAACGCGGGCCCGTTCACGCCGGTGCCGGCCGGAATCTTGACGACGGGAGCCTTGGAGCTGGTGGTCTCGGCTGGGAAGGCCGCGCTCTCGGGCACGGTCAGCATTGGCTCGGCCGCGATCTCGTCGCGGTGGCCGGCGCCCTGGGCCACCGTCGAGTGGTCGGTCTCGCCGGTGGCGGGGTCGGTGTCGGCGCTGGCGTCGTCGCCGATGCCGGCGATGGCCAGGTAGACCGCGTAGGCGAGGCCACTGAGCAGGAGCGCAGCCACGACGACGGCGGCGGCCAGGATCCCGAGCAGGCGGCGCCGGCCCCACTCCGTGGTGCCTTCGGCCTTCTTCGTGGCTGCGCGCCGCATCAGATGCAGCCCTTGCCGAGGATCCCGTTGAGCATGCCGGGCAGGACCAGGTAGGCGATCGCGCACGCGAAGACCACCACCACCGAGATGACGCCGACCTTGGAGGCGTGCGGCAGCGAGAACACCCGGCCGGCGATGATCGCGCCGATGGCGATGATGATGCCGAGGCCGAACAGGACGATGACGCCCCACAGCACGTAGCTGGTGATCTCGTTGGTGGGTCCCACGGCACCGGGCGGCGCCTTCGGGCAGACCTGGGCGGCCATCACGGTGGTTGCGGTCATGACGTCCATGGGTGGACTTCCTTTCTGGGTGGCTGCTGCCTGACCCGGTGCGGGTCAGGCGCTTTCGCTGGTGTCGGTGGGCAGGTGTGCGGGCTCGAGCAGCTGGCGGGCTGCCGAGATGAGGGGGGCCGGGACGGGCCGGGAGTCCAGGCCGTTGACCGCGAGCTCGCGGTCCTCGGGGATCTCCACGCACCGGTCTGCGACCAGGGCGCGCCGTACGGCGGGGCCGCCGGCGTGCTCGAGGCCCCGGGGCCACTTCTTGCGGCGCGGCCCGCGCACGGCGAGGGTGATCTGCTCGGGCTGCCAGTGGTTGGCCAGCAGCTCGAGTGCGACCGAGGCGCGGCGCATCCCGGGGACGGTGGCCGTGGTGACCAGGACGATCTGGTCAGCGGTGCGGACCGCCTCGGCGAGCCAGCAGTCGGTGGCCAGCAGCTGGCCGGCCTCCCAGCCGATGTCGAGGATGGTCAGCTGGGTCTCGTGCTCGGCGTCGGTCGGCAGCGGGATCTCGTCGACGCCGGCGAGGACCTCGCTGGCCCGCTCGAGCAGGACGTGGTCGCGCTTGCCCTGGCGCCAGTCGGTCGGGTGCAGGCCGAGCTCGGCGGTGCTGGCCGCCGCGAGACCCGATGCGGTGACCGAGCAGCACTCGATGACCCGGACCGGTGCTGCCGCGGCGAGGCCGGCGGCCAGGGCGACGGTGCTCGCGCCGACCGACCCGGCGCATCCGATCACGGCGATCGTGTGCTCCCCGGCCGCCGGCGACCAGTTGTCCGCGGCGGCGGTGCCGCGGCCACGGGGGCCCTTGCCGGCGCCCGGGCCGGTGCGAAACTCGCCGGCGTTCACGGCGTTCCAGGCCCGCTTGAGCTCGTCGACGCCGACCGGGCGGCTCGGGGTCTGGGTGCTCACTGGGCCTCCCCGAGGCCGCTGCGGCGGAACTCGAGTGCGGCGCGGACCTCGGCCGGGGTCAGGCTGGCCAGCTGTGCCTTGGCGGCCTGGACCTCGTGCAGCTGGGCGACGCAGCCGGTGAGCTGCTCGATCGCCTCGGTTTCGCGGCCGGCGATCGCGAACAGCTCGGCGATTTGCGCCGGCGTCCGGCTCTCGCCGTCGTCCTGGGTGTTTGTCATGGTCTTCACCACCTCCAGTCGCCTATGTGTCGCGGGGAGGCGGGAGCGATCACGGTTGCGCTCATTCGTCATGGCCGAACTTCCTCGGGGCGGCCGCGGCGAGCGCGCGCACGGTGCGCGAGCCGTGGCGACGGACGGTGGCCTCGGAGACCCCGACGCGGGGGGCGACCCGGCTGGACACCTCGTTGCTGAGCAGGCCGCCGTAGCCACGGGTGAGGTTGCGGGTCTCGATCCGGTCGGCCTCCTCGACCAGGCACAGCAGCAGGTAGCGGTCGGCCGAGCTGATCACCTGGTGCTCACACGCCCACGCCAACAGCTCCAACAGCTCCTCGGTCGCCGAGGGCTCCTCCTGCTCCGGGCCGGCGTCGGCCAGCATCTCGGGACGGCGGAACGATGCTGCGGTGACACGTTCAGTCCGCATCTCGCCGGCGGCCCACGCATAGCCGTCTTCGGTGTCGAAGAGGTCGCCACGCGAGAAGGACTCCACGAGGGTGGTGTTCGCCCACGTGCGGTCGGCGCGGGAGACGTGGAAGAAGTCGCCGACCTCGCGAAGGACACCGACCCGAGTGTTGATCAGGATGTTCGCGGCGACCTTGCGCAGCCGGCGCCACTTGAACGTCCGAATCTCGATCCACAGCTGGGAGGCCACGAGCTCGTCGATCCGCTCGACCGCCGACCAGGCCCCGGCCACGATGGGCTGGCTGTCTCGGAAGACATCCTGGAGCGGGAGGGTGCTCAGCCAGCCCGCGAGCCGGCACGCGCCGGGCAGCAGGCACTTCGCGAGCGCGGCCGCGGCGGCGACGTCGTCACCGCCGTCGGGAGCCGCCAACATGGCCAGCGCCAGGAGGACCTCGTCAGAGGATTCGCTGCCCACCGAGGGCAGCCAGGCCCGCAGGTCGTCGAACTCCTCGACGACCCCAAGCCGTGGATCTGCGGCCACCCAGGCCGGCCACTTCTGACGGGCCACGTCGAGCAGTTCGCTGTTGTCGTCGAGGCCGAGCTGGTCTCCCACACTCATCGCACTCGCTCCTTTCGTCCGTGACTGAGCACGGCAGAAAGGTCGCGAGCGGGCGTCCCCGCATCCGTCCCCCCAATCCCCTGATTTGGCGGGGGGACGCAGAGGGGGGACGCGCGTTTGCGCAGGTCAGAGGGCGTCCCCCCGAAAGTTGAAGAAGTTTCTGGCCGGCCCCTTGCGCGGCCTCGAATCGGCCAGTTGGGCGGCACCGGCCGCCCTCACCGCGGAGCCCAGCGGGCGCCGCCGCGGCCGCGGCCTCGCTCTCCACGCGGCCGGGTTTTCGGTTCTCCTGTGCCGCCATGCCGAGCGTGCTCTACTTGGCGTCAGAGCCCCAGGTGACCCGAGACGCCTGGGGCTCTCCTCATTGCCGAGGCCGGAGGTGAGCCACCTGCACAGAGCGCCGCGGCAGCCTCGCTTAGCCGCTTACGACCGGAGTCGCAGGCAGCCCTGCTGACTCCATGAGGTCCACGAAACGCTGACGGCGGGCGGCGTACCTTGAGCTGCGCAGCTCAGTCCTCCAGCCGGGATAGGTGATCGCCAGGGCTCGTGCCGGCGGATCACCGAGGTAGTCCGAGAAACGGCAACCTGATAGGTGCGGGCACAAGTCGACGACGGTGTTGCAGCTCGTGCACAGATAACCGCGGACCAGGCCAGTGAAGTGATCGTGGTCGATCTTCGTCGCCCAAGGATCTGGACACGTCGCACATCCCGACCCCAGTGCCTCGATGAGCTGCCGGCGCACGGAAGCTCGTGCGTCCCGAGCAGTGAGCGGAGCCGGCCAGCGGCCGGCCGCTCGAGCGCAGCGTTTCTCGAGCGGCACTTGGGCGACGTCCACCGCGGCTTCGCCGGTGCCGAACCTGACCTGAGCCTCGCACCATTCGGATCTGGTGCCCGACCCGAGGCAGATCGAGCGACCGCCGGCGAAGAGGTGGAACATGCCCGAGCTGTCCGGCATCGCACGGTCGCCATAGGTCAGGCCAGCTTGCAATGCGCAGGTGTCGAGCAATTCCTCGAGCGGCTCGTGCACGTTGACTGTCGCTGCCGAGCTCAGCCGCCAGAGCAGGTTCTCCCGTCGGCCCGGGGGTAGATCCAGCACGGTGCGGGCCATGCGCTGCACCTCGCCGTTGGTCGGGGGAGGGACGGCGCGTCCCGCGGTCTCCCTCGGGCCGGCCTCAGGCGCTCTGCGTGGCATTGGCAGCCGGACCGAGGCTTTGCTGTAGCGCGGCCCGTGCGCCGGCAACCAGCCTGTCGAATCCCCCGGCTTGTGCGAGGCCCTGAACCTGGACCTCGTACCCCGTGATCGTCAGATCGTCGACCTTGACTTCATCGAACGACTTCCACTCCCCCAGTGGCAGTTGGTCGGGTGCGCTCAACGCGGGGTAGAGAAGATTCATGGTTCCCGCACCGGACGCGCTGAGGAACGCCAACGACTCGTAAACGTCAGCTGAGCTGATGCTGGGCGTCCGCCCGACTCGGGTCTTGTACTTGGCGTCGAGGAGAAGACTGGCGACCGAGCCAGTCAAAGGGGTGATGTCTGGGGTGGCGTAGACCGGTTGCGTGCCGCGATGGCCGAGGACCCAGCGCATCTGCCCAACGACCTTGTGGTCCGGCAGCGCCCGCCGCACGACCTCCTCGCACAGCGATTGCCATGCCGACCATGTCGACAGTAGGAATCCGGGGCCGGTGAACGCGCCGCCGTCGAGGTTGAGACCCAAGCCCTCGACGACGAGCCGAGCGAGGTCATAGGCCTGCTGCCAGCCGCGGTGGCGGACCGGCAGTGGCGGGAAGACGGCAGGGGGGTTCACCTGGGGTGCCAACTGGCGGCCGAGCAGTCTGAGTTGTGCTTGGGTGTCGACGTCCGAGACCTCTGGGATCAGGGTCGCGACGGCCGCGGCCAGGGTCGCGTTGTAGGGGTTGCGGCGGGTCAGTTCCAGGCGGGATACCTCGAAACCGTCGGGATCCGGCAAGACGAGGGTCTCCCACTCGACGTCGCCGTCGATCGCGAAGTCGGAACTGGTCGTTCGACGGTAGGAGCGGATGGGGCGGCGCTCATTCTCGGAGTGGAGGTTGAGCAGGGACCTGGCGATCAGTGTTGCGAGGTCGCCGCGGTCCTGGGTGCCGGCGGAGATTTCATCGTGGATCAGAAGATGGCCGGTTCGGACGAGCACGGCGAGCAAGAAGAAGTCCGTACGCCAACCGCTCGTCGACGGGTCCAGGAACTTGGGTACCACCTCCAGTTCGACGTTGGCGTTGAGACGAAGCAGGCCAGCGACGCCGTCCGCCTTCCACGTCCCGCCGGCTGTGGTGGTGATGGGGTCATTCTCGTACCCGAGCAGCGCCTTGACGCGGTCGTTGAGCTCTCGCAACTGGATCAGGACTTCACCCTCGGTGATGCCGCTCAGCTCCGCGACCTCGCCGGTTGTTCGCGGCCGCTCGGTGAGCTCTTGGAGCACGAGCCGGTCCATGGCTGTCACTCGGTGGCGATGAGGGCGAGGAGCTTGTAGAGCTCCTCCGAGGTCGGCCGGAGGGGGCCGGAGATCCTTCGCACCGTCTGTCCTGCGAAGGTGGACTCCTCCAAGGAGTACACGCTCTTGCTGTTCTCGGCACGCAGCACGTCGGAGACGGCTCGGGTGTTCCCGTAGAAGACCTCGTCGATGTGGCCGCGGATCGTCGCCCAGGCGGTGGCGACGTACTCCTGCGCGGCGCCGACCGCAGGCTCCGCGGATGCGTGCATCAGGGCGCCGTGACCGAGCTGGTAGGCCTGCCCCCTTCCCAGGAGTACTTGCTCATTGATCTTGGTGAATGCCTGGGCGAGGGCCTCGTAGTAGTCCTCGGCACTTGACGGGGTCTCGGGCAATGGCGCAGGTGTCGGGTCGAGGCCGAGGTGTTCGCGCAGCACGTTCGTTTGCGGCTCGAGGCGGTGGATGTGGAACCGGCGCAGGAACGCGACGTCGAGTGGTTCGACGCTCGTATCGGCCTCGTTCATCGCTGCGAGGATGTAGAGGTCATGAGGCAGGGCGAACGATTCATGTTCGCCACCGTCACCCAGGATCTCGAAGAACTGTGTGGTCTCAGTGGCCGTACCGTCAGTGGGCAGGCGCTTGTCAGCCTCCAGGCCAACCAGGGCACTTCCGAACGCAGCAACAGCCGGCCCGCGGTTGATCTCGTCGACGAGGACGAGGGCGGCATTGCCGTCGTGGCCAGCGTGCACCGCCGCCCGGTACAGCGTCCCGTTGGTCACCACGAATGCTCCGGCCTCACCGACCTTGGGCACGAGGCCCCGCATGAAGTCGCGGTACTTCGTGTTCTGGTCGAATACCGTTTGGAACACGGCGCGGGTGATGTCTTGGTCGGGGCTTGGGAACCATGGAGGGATCGGCCCTGAGGATGCCGGGATGGGGATCCGACCGGTCGGAGCTGAGCCCGTCGCGCCCTGCTTCCACTGGAACAGCTCGCGGACCTCGTTGAGCAGCCGTGACTTCCCGGTGCCTGGCGGACCCGTGATGATGACGTTCTTGCGGGTCGCGAGCGCCTTCAACACAGCGCGGGCGTCGGGGCTGATGTCGGCCTCAGTCGGCATGGCAGTAGCCCGTCCCATCGGTGAAGTTGTAGTAGCCCTGAACGGTCCTGGTCCCGTTCCGGATTGCGGCCGAAGCCACACAACTGAGGATGGCGTTGCTGACCTCGGTTGCCCAGAGGCCTTTCTTCTTCAGGTCGTCCTCGTAGGCATAGTCGCATCGGACGGTGCCGTCGTCGAACTTGCTGAGCAGGAGGAAGACCCGGCCCTTGTTCGTCGCTGGGAGTTGCCCGCCGAGTGCCGGGCTGGCGTGCACCTTCGCGATCCGGTCCTCAGCAGGTCGAGCGGACGTGGCCGGCCAATACTCGAGCTGGGTGCGTTGGGGTTGGTCGTTCTCGTCCAAGAAGGTCACGTCAGCAACCCTGATCTCCCTACCCCCGCGCCCGATTGCGTCCTTGGTGAAGATCTGCCGCATGATCGGACGGAACGTCTTCCAGGGCAGACGGAGATCCCTCGCCCCGCCACCGGTCTGCGAGTCGTTCGACTCGGCCAGGAGCTTGCGGATGTCTCCGCTCACAATCTCCTTGTACACGAACAGCACAGGACGGGCACTCACGCGGAACCTCTACACGTACTCGGCGGGGACGTAGGGGCACGCCCCTCTTTCGCGAGCATTCTCGCGGCGCTCCACGCTCGGATGTGTGACATCCAGAATGTTCGCGAGTTCCGCGAGGACACAATCGGCGGTTACGGTCGAGCGACCCTCCCCCTCGAGGGCAGGCTGTCCGCGGTCCAGCAGCGGGAAGTCACCGAGCACGGTCTCCAGGTCACCGCAGCTGAGGCCCCACGACGCAGCGACCAGCGCGTCCGAGCGCGCACGCCACTGGCCGACCTCCCAGGGGCTGCTAGCAGCGTCCCCCTCCGCGGCCGTCAAGCGGCGCGCGAGGCTCACGAGTTCCCGGCCGGTTTCTGAGTCGTCGTCAATCCTCGGCAGAGGGAGTGTGTCGAGCAGGAAGAAGTTGACCGTCGTGGTGACGATGCGGCGCAGCATCCAGTCGACGACCAGCGAGTTCGCCAGGGCGAGGAACAAGTCCTCCCGATCCTCGTCACCCGACTCGAAAGCAAGGGTCGGCACCTTGTTGCCGCAGACGACGTCGGCGGGGACGCGGGCCGCCAGCAGGGAGCGCTCGTTGGTTTGGCCGGTGATGTCGCAGAACCCGATTCTCGATCGTGTGGTGCGGTCGACCGTTGCCGGGTGCATCGCGCTGACCGGTACGTGCCACTGGGTTCGTAGGAACGTGTCTGACAACGGCTCAGGCCGCCATATCGCGGCTCGACCTTCACCTGACTGATAGGTCTTGGCGCGCCAACGGTATTGCGCGACATGGCGCCCCTCCAGCAGCGGCATCGTCCCATCACCGGGTTCGCGCCTGAAAGACTTCTGGTCGAGGGTCATGTCGACCTCACGGCGATATTCCGGATGCCACGGTCCATCCGGGTCGCCGACCGTGGTCGCGTTCTTCGCGAGTCGCGAGTACAGGTCCCACTCCTCGGCCGTGCGAACCTCAGGGATGCTGAGGTCACTGCGTACCCGTGCCAGTTGGGCACGGCTCAGCCTGACCGGTGTGTTCGGCAGAGCCCCGGCGCGGTCTGCCACTTTGAGCGCGATGGGCTTCTGCGGGCCGGTTCCGATACGGGCGACGACCGAGAGGAACTTGAAGCGCGTGTCGATGGCGAAGTTCCGCGCGCGATTCTCGATGACCGAGATCGAGAGCTCGCGGGCAAGGACATTGAGCTCGCGGCGCAGGCTCTCGGTTCCTTGGGCCCGAATCAGGCCGGCGGGCAGGAGCAGCGCGAGGACACCGTCTTCGGCGGCGATCCCCATCCCAAGCTCCAGGAAGAGTTTGTAGAGGTCGTGCTCTCCACGGCCTTGAAGTCGAGTGCCGGTTGCGACCTGCTCGATGTAGGTGAGAAGGGTCGAGCGGTGGTGCGCAAGGTCGACGTCCTCGTCGTAGCTCTGGCCGTAGGCGCGGGCGGCTCCCTGGCTCTTCGCGAGCTCGTGTCGTGAGATCTTGAGCTTCTCCCAAGGGGGGTTGCCGATCACAAGAGCCGCGCCGGTCGGTGCGAGCTCGGCCCAAGATGTGGAGCTGCGCAAGCTGTCCTGCACGACGAGTCGATCGGCGAAGCCGCGGATCGCGGCGAGGTCGCTGGTCAGGCTGGCCACCGAGAGGAGCGCTCCGCGCAGGGCCCGCGCGGAAAGATCGGCGCCGACAAGCTTGTCGCGGATGATTGCGTCTCGCCGCGCGCCCTCCGGCATCTGCATCGCCGCCGCGGCGAGTAGGACGCCAGAGCCGCAGGCGGTGTCTACCCAAGGCCCTTGAGCCTTGACGGCTGGCACACTCGTGCTCGCGAGGAGCTCAGCCAGGCGCCAGTCGGTGTAATACGCGCCGGTCTTTCGTTGCTGGCTGGCGGGAACGACTTCGCGGCTCAGCGCAGACAAAGCAAGCGCCGTAGGGATCGGCGTGTCCGCGATGCTGGCAAGAATCTTGTCCGCCCAGGGCGTTGGGTCCGACCGCACGGCCGACCTGTCCCTGTCCAGGGCATCCCAGAAATCCTCGAGTCGCCAGCCGCCGGTGCCCGCAGCCGCCGCCTCGAGCACCGTTAGGCGGGCCTCGGTTCGGTCGGCATCTGGGCAGACATCGGCCGCTGCCTGGTCGAGCAGCTGGTCGGCGTTGCCGAGGAGTCGCTGCTCGAGGCTCTTCATGCGAGGGCCGCCGACTGACTGACTTCGAGAAAGCGGCGGTCCAATCGAACAGGATTGATCTCGATGACGTACTCGTTGACCGTGTCGCCGCCGGCCGAGGCCTGCGCGTTGGGCCGGTATCGGCCGATCGTCTTCACCTCGTGGAGCGTGACCTTGCCCGCCTCGCTCAGTGCATTGACCAAGTGGTCTTGCGGCACGTGTCCTTCATTGCTGTAGCTCAGCAGAATCTGCCGGGCAGTGGTGCCCATGACGAGTCGCGTGAGGGCGTCGAGGGCTCGGGTCTTGTAGCAGAAGTCCGAGGCCTTCTCCTTCCATGGCCTCAGCCCGGTCACGCCATCGACCTCGGGGGCGTCACCGGCATGAATGGTCTCAAGCAGGTGGTAGTAGGCGCTGTACTGCCGCTTGGTGTACGGCGGATCGAAGTACACCGTGTCCTCGGAGGTGGTGCTCAGCTCGAACACATCACCCACCGAGGCCTGGAGATCGGTGGCACCGTCAGCAAGCGGCCGAGCAGCTACACGCACGTCGCGAAGGGCGGTCGACGACCAGTTCTTGAGAAAACAGCCGTAGGTCCCAGAGATGTTCGCGACGCGGTTGGCGGCTTGGAGGAGATCCGCCAGCAGCAGCTGCTCCTCGACCCAGGTGAGTTCGCCTGCCCGCGACCAAGCCCCGATCTGGGCACGCATCGCATCGATGCGGGCGGCGTTGGCTTCAGTGAAGTAGCGGCGCTCAACCGCGCCACCGGCCGCGGAGGCCGGGCTGTACGCCTCGTGAATGAAGCCCGGACGGCCAGGAACGGCGTTCAGCGCCTGAACAGCCGCCGTATAGCCGCCCAGAGCTTCGAAGCGCACGTTTTCCCTGGCGACTGTGGCTCCGACGCTCATCGCGACGGCCGACGGTAGCGAGTCGTTCACCGTGACGCGCCATGCACGCGCGGCGGCGACCGCCGCGACCGCGCCCGTGCCACAAAATGCGTCCACGAAGCGGCCCTCCATGGGCCGCCCAGCGAGGTCGAGAATGGCGTCCGCTACCCGGGCCTTGCTACCGATGTAGCGCACGCTCACGTAGTCCTCCTAGGGTGTGTCGCCCCCGGCGATCGCTGCTGACTCCGGGACCAAATGGGCAGCTTCAGGCTAGCCGTCTGGGCACCGGCGCCCGCGGACCGTTCACGCACCGGCGCGTCCACTCTGGCCTAGCTGATCGTGCCTGGCGACCGGCTGGCGGCGATTGAAATCGCGCGGCCAGGTGCTCATTGCGTCAGCACCTGGGCCTCGCCGATCCGGATGGGCAGCGGGTCGGTGGTCAGGTCGAACTCGATGGTTCCTGATTGACCCCCGCCGGTCCACTCGACAACCCAGTGGCTGGTCGCGGTGACCTGATACGCACCGTCGGGCTGGTCCGTCGACATCTTGGCGTAGCGGTGCCCGCAGGTCGGCGAGTCCTGCTTGCCGTAGTGGTCGGCGTACGGGGTGCCCTTTCCGGTGCAGGACACCTTGGTGCCGTCGCCCATGTCCCAAACGATGCTGGAGACGCTGGCGGTGGCGCTGACCGAAACCGGTCCTTCGCTGGCGGACGCCGTGATTGGGCCGAACGTGTCGTCCGTCGGGCTGTCGACCCACATCCACACCGGCAGACCGACGAGGCCAACCCTGTTGGGGCCGGACTCGGGAACGATCCCGATCCTGATCGGATCCAGGTCCATCGAGGCGATCGCACGGTTGGCGAGAACTACCGGGTCGATCGTGACCGTGCCGTTCTGGATCCAGACCGGATCCCATGAGGAACCTGGGGGCGGCCAGTAGCAGATGTGCCACGCGCCGTCCTCGTTGGTCTGTCCTGGGGGTGGCTGCGGGCCCTCCCCGCCCGGGTCCCAGACGTCGCCTACCCAGCATTGGTGGCTGCTGCTCCAGACTGAACCGCCTGGGCCAGTGCACGGGATCTCGGTGCCAGACGAGGTCGAGCACGTGGACGACCCTCCTCCGGTGCCTCCGCCGCCACCGGTGTTGCCGCCATCCTCGTCCTCGCAGTGGACTTCTCCCGTAACTGGGTCCGCCACGCAGTCGGCGCTCGCCGCTGAGGCGGTGACCATCACGATTACGAGCGACCCCGCCAAGGCCACGATGAAGGCCAATAGTCTCCTCAGCATGGCTTGTCCCACAGGAGGTCCGAGTCAGAGACCTTCCACGCACCCTTGTCCTTAACCAGGGTGTACTCGACCGGCGCAGGGTTCCGTAGCGGGTCGCCGTTGGGGTCGGTGAAATCTGGCTGACGGACAGCCCCATCGTTCTTCCACGTCACGTTCGAGCGGTCCTCACAATCGATGATCAGGATCGAGGCCCCACGGTTCCGTGGTTCCGCGAGTGTGTGCGTGTACTGACCGGTGACCGTGACGTTCTCATTCATCATGCCGGCGACGACGTGTTGCAGCTGCAGGAACTCGTCCCCTGTGGCGACAGGGTTGAGGGTCTTGAAGTTGATGTCGCGCTTTCGGTACGCCGTGTCGCGCACGTCGAGGTACTTCGTCAGCTGGGCCGCCGCCTTCTCCTCAGGTGTCTTCGGAGTCGGCGTGCTGGTGGGTGTCGGCGAGGGCGACTGGCTCGGGGGGTCCTGGACCTTGGGCTCGGTGTCGTCGCTGCCGCAGCCCGTGAGAATCAGGGCGAGGGCGAGGGCCACTCCCCCGAGTGCGGAGTGGTGCTTCCTCATGCGGTGTCTCCTCCTGTGCTGGGCGGCGTCGTGACTGATCTGCTGACGTCGTTGGCGATGTGCTCGAGGTGTTCTTCTGCGGCGTCGACGAGCTCGGCGAGAGAGCCGTTGTCGGCTGGGTCGATCCCGAACTTCTTGTCGGCGTTGTAGAGGGTGCGGACGGTGTCGCGCACGAACACGGCCCTGGCGACGCGGCGGGCGTCGGGGTCGGGGCGGTCTCCGCCGGCCGCGGCGTAGCGCCCGGTGAGCTCCTGGTCGAACGTGGTCATGTGCTGGTGCTCCCTTCCCGAGTCAGCTCGCGAGCCAGCCGTGTGTACTGATGATGGTCTTCGTACGCTCCGACAGATCCATGGGGGCGTCGCCGTCGTCGGAGCGGTTGCAGATCTCCTCGCGCAGGATCCGGTCGGCCTCGAGCTGGTCGCCCTCGGCCTTCATGACGTGCGCCAGGCAAAGGCGAGTGCTCTCGCCGTCGGGGTCGGCCCGGTTGGCGACGTAGGCGGCGGACCGGGCCTTGACCAGGTCGCCGGCCGCGAGGGCTTCGGTGACGACGATGAGGGCGACGTCGGCGATCCAGCCGGACGCCATCAGGTCGACACGGTCGGGCTCGTTGACCAGCCAGGCCCATCCCTCTTCGCGCAACTGGCTGAACGGTTTGGCCTCGCCGACGAGCTCGAGCGCGGTGCAGAGGTCGGCTACGCCAGCCGCTCCGCCCCGGGCCTGCCCGCGTTTGCGCAGGCGGAGGAAGAGGTGGAGGTCGACCAGGAGGCCCTCGCCGACCTGGTAGACGTTGACGCCGCGGAGCTTGGTGGCGGGTGCCTTGTCGGCATGGGGCAGATGGGGCTCCCCGGTGCTGGGGTTGGTGCCCAGCCAGTCGCGGACGGTGTTGGTGTAGTCGCGCACCTTGCCGGGGGTGATGCCGAAGGCCTCGCCGATCTCCTCGCGGGTGGCGCCGTGCTTGCGGTGCAGAGCTAGGTAGGCGAGGAGCTCGGTGAAGTAGGGCTTGCGCTTCGCCAGGGCCTTGCCATGGGTGCGAGCAGTGACCGGCCCGAGCAGGCTGAGCCGGGGACGGTCACAGTCGGTGGAGAACCAGTCCTCGACGTCCTGGTCGAGGGTGGGGTCGCTTTGCTCGACCTCGGCGCGGACGTGCTCGGGGACCTTCGGTGCCAGGGTCTCGAGGTCCTCCTGCACGATCGCGCTCTGCCGGATGTAGTCCTCGTCGTCCCCCTCCAGGAGGGAGGACAGTGGCTCGTCGACGGCGTCGGCAGGAGTGTTGCGCGGCAGGGTGTACTCGCGACGCAGGGCACCGGATGCGTCGGTGTAGGCCTCCCAGCCGTCGGTGGCCATCTCGTCGACGGGCACGGGGATGTCCTCGGCGACCTCGCTCTGTGCGTAGACCAGGGCGCAGCCGCGGGCCTCGTCGCTGGTGAGACCCACCGCGATCAGGTTGAGACCGGCGTGCTCGAGGACGACGCGGCCGGTGTTGGTCATGTGCAGGACGGCGCCGGAGGTGTTGGGCCGCTCGCCAGCAACGACGATGGAGGTGGCCGACTGGCCGACGTGGTCGTTGACCAGCTGCAGCAGCTGCTCGAGGTCGTCGGGCTCGCCGGCCGCCGCGTCGACCAGCAGCATCCGGGCGGGCCAGGTGTCGTCGTCGACGCTGCCGGTGCGGGCCGTGGACACGTCGGTGTTGTGGCGCTTCGCCCGGTCGACCGTGGTGACCGCGGCCGCGAGGACCTCCGCGGTCGCGGGCGATCCGGCTGTACCGGTCGGGTAGTAGCTGATCCGCTCGTCCATGGCGACGGTCTCCTCAGCCACGCCGATGCAGTCGACCTGGACGCGCCGCGACCACGGGTTGACGGCCAGCTGCGCGGCGAGGTGGCGGGCGAAGTCGCGGCCGTAGGTCGGGTCGCCGCTGATGGTGAGGGTGGACAGTTCCTCGCAGTTGAGCAGCCAGGTCTCCCCTTCGTCGCTCATGCCGATGGTGGCCAGGAGCGGGTAGGGCGCCTCGACGTTGTCGGGGTCCGGGCCGAGCCTGTCGACGTCGGTGTCCGTACTGACGTGCCAGTGGGTCTGGTCCGGGCTTCCCACCCACGGCGCAGGGACTGTGGCCGGTGCGCTCAGGTGCAGCGTCAGCTTGCCCTGCGCGAGCTCCACAGCCGCAAGGGGCGGCATCGTGGTGCCCTGGGCGCCGACCGCGGCCGCGAGGCGGCGCAGCGCCTCGTCGGCGAACTCCACGGTGGCCGCGGCGGCGGCACCGGTGGCGTTGAGGGTCATCTCTACCGGCGCGAGCTCCGGAGGCGGGGCAGCGATCGCCCGGCCGGGCGGGCGGTTGCGGTAGCCGGCCCGGCGCCGGGACCGCAGGGCCATGAGCAGTGCGCCGGACAGCAGGACGCCCCCGCCGGTGAGACCGGCGAGGACCCACGGCGCGTCAAGGATCGAGTCGTCAGCGTCGTCGACCTGCTCGACATCAGCGGCGGGCACGGTCGGCTCCTCGGCCTGGGGCGGCGCGACTTCGGGTGCGGCCGTCTCGGGCACCTTTGGGTCCTGGGCGACCGGCGGCTCCTCCTCGGCCGGCGGGTCGACGGGCCGGTGGTCTTCGGGGCTGGCGGGAGTCTCGGGCTCGACATCACGCGGCTGCTGGTGGTCGGTGTTGTCGTGGTTGTGTCCCGGCTCGGTGCCGGGGATGGTGAGCTTCCAGCCGACGTCGATGACATCAGGGTCGGTCAGCTGGACTCCGCCGGGCTGGGTGATGCCGGTGGAGGCCTGGTAGATCTCGGGCCACCGGTCGGCGTCACCGAGCTGCTCCTGCGCGATCTCGCTGAGGGTGTCGCCGGACTGCACGCCGTACTGGTGTGCGGGGGCGTCCTTCCCCTGGGGCGCGGGCAGCTTGAGCACCCACCCGGGCTCGAGGAAGCTCGGCTGGGTGCCGAGCAGGTCGCGGTTGAGCTCGGCGATCTCCTTGTACCTGGATCCGTCGCCGAAGTGGTCCTCGGCGATCGACCACAGGCTCTCCCCCGGCTTCACGGCGTGGTCGACGGTTTGGGGGCCCTGGCGCTCCTGCTTCGTCTCGACCTTGACGTCCTGCTGAGCCGGTGCCTGGTCGACGATGCCGGCGTTGACGTGCCCGACCGTCGCCGACGCCGCGGCGGCAGAGGTGATCGTGGTGGCCTGCGCGGCGATGGGAGCCGCGATGAAGAGCAGGGCGGCCAGGCCGATGAGGCCGCGCGCTGCGGCCTGCGGCCGGCCCAGGCCCGGCAGCTGGGGTGCCTCGACTCGGCGGAGACGTGCGATGGTCTCCACGACCAGGCTGAGCGCCATGAAGGCCCACGCGACCCAGCCGATCACCGTGAACAGGCCGAGGACGAGGGTGCCGTCGTCGGGCGCGAGTAGGGCGTTCTTGATGCTGTCTAGGGTCGGGACCTGGTCAGGGATCGGATCGGCGCCGATCGCAAGGAACAGGGCGGGCAGCCCGACGAGGATGCCGAGCACGGCGACCGTGGCCGCGAGGCCGGTGAGTCGCTGGCCCAGCGTGGGATGGGTGGGCGTGGTCATCGCTCGATGCCTCCTTCGGCGCGGATGAGCCGCGCGGACGCCTCCCCGGTGACCTGCATGGTGTCCAGGCCGATGATCCCGAGGAACTTGCTGTCGTAGGTGTCGGTGGTGGTGACGATCAGGGTGTCGCCGTCGACGACGCGCGCGTTGCCTTCCACGCCGGCGGCGTGGAGGTAGTCCATGGCGGCGGCCTTGGCGGCGTTGATGTCGACGCGGAGGTCCTCGCCGCGCACCGCGGTCGACCCTTGGACCTCCTGGGCGCCGGTGCGGGCGGCCTGGGCGGCAGCGCTGCGGGCCTGCTGCTGGGTGTGGACCTTGCCGCCGAGGTCGACGGCCATCCCGACGAGGATGATCATTGCGAAGGACGCGGTGGCGAACCAGACGCTGATGGAGCCGCGCTCATCGCGCGCTCGACGCGTCACGAGGCGGCGGAGGTGGCTCATCATCGTCGCTCCCGGTAGGCGTCGACGGGGCTGCTGGCGGTCGCGGTGATGGTCCGGGTGCCCGGCAGGCCCGGGATGCTCAGGTCAGCCACGTCGACCTTGCAGGTCACCGTGGCGGTCACCTGGGCGGTGGTGCCCAGCGGGGCGTTGAACGCCGCGGCGTTGACCGTGATGTCGGTGGTCGCGCACTGCAGGCCCTGGTCGTTCAGGCTGCTGGTGGCCGCGGACTTGCCGGAGCTGATCGCCTCGCTTTGGGTCCGCTCGATCGATGCCGCTCGAGCCGCTTCGAAGGCGGCAGCCTCCACGGACTGCTTGGCGATCTCGACGCGGCCGCCGAGGATGATCATCGCGATGAACAGGCCGAAGGCCGGGACGCCGATCGCGGCCTCGATGGCCACCGATCCGCGCTCGTCCCGGCGCTTGCGTCTCCAGCTGGCCCTCTGGCTCATTCGGTGAGCCTTTCGACCGGGACGCTTGCGCTCTCGGTGACGGTGACGTGCCAGCCGGGAATCACGCTCATGGACTTGCCGGTGACGGTGATCGTGGCCGTTGTCGTGGTCCGTGACCCCGAGACGCTGGTCGACGTCATCACGTCGGAGCCGCCGGCGTCTTGGAGGAACGTGTTCGCCGTGGCCACGCCGGCCTCTCGTGTGCCGGTCTCGCTGCCGGCCTCGCGGGCGCCTTCCTGCGCGGCCGCGAGCGCTACCTGCTTTGCGTGGTAGTACAGGGCGCCTTGGAGGCCGAGGAACATCACCAGGAACAGCGCGGGCATCAGGAAGACCATCTGGATGGTCACTGATCCGCGCTCGTCCCGGCTGCGGCGGTGAAGGCTGGCGAACACGGCGGGCCTACTTGATCTTGGCGGACTCGCTGGTCACGAAGAACTTGATGGCCGCGACGACGATGCCGACGATGACGATCACCGCGCCGGCCCACAGGACCTGCTCGATCGTGACGGAGCCGCGCTCGTCGCGCTGCCTGGTGACGCGGTCCTCAAGGGAAGCGCGCATGGTGAGCGCCGCCAGCTGGAGGGCGATGAAGAGCTTCAACATCGGGTTCTTCCTTCCTGGTTGTTCGGTTTGCGGTCTGGGGACGCCGGGTTCTTGGGGTCGGTGTTAGGGCGGTCACGGCGGTTAGGTGGTGAAGCGGATCATCGAGGGGGCGACGAGGATCGCCATGAAGACGATGCCGAGCAGGCTGGCGGGGATGTACATGCGCTCGGAGGTGGCGTTGGCCTTGCCGAGTTCGGCGCTGAGCATCGCCGAGCGCAGTGCGGCGGCGCGGGCGCGGAGGTTGTCGTAGATCTGGGCTCCGTCCTGGCCGGACTGCTGCATGATGTCGGCGAGGTCATCGAGCTCGGGCACACCGAGCTCGTCGGCCAGGCCGTGCAGGGAGTCCCAGGGTGCGCGGGTCATGTAGCGGGCGCGGCGCAGCTCACTCTCGATCCGCTTGAAGACCCACTTGTCGCCGACCTCGGCCGCCGAGCGCAGCGCCTGCTGGCCGCTCGAGCCGTCGCGTACGCCGGTGGCGACCATGTCGATGTAGGCGCCCAGCGCGCGGCTGAACTCGATGCGCGCCTTCTTGGCGTCGTCGGTGGCGTTGTAGTTGGGCATGAACCAGAACAGGGCGGCCAGTGCCAGCGACCCGAGGGTGGGGATCGCGAACGGCAGCGGGAGCCCGATCAGGCTGAAGAAGCCGGCCAGCAGCGGCGGCATGATCAGGCCGAGCATCGCCCAGACGACCTTCTCGCCGTAGAACCTGGTCTCGCTGATCTGCAGGATGGCCAGGTCCTTGCGGGGTGTGTGTGCCCAAGCGCTCCCGGGGAGGTTCTTCATCGCCCACAGGCCGATCCGGTCGACGGCCGAGTTGGTGTCGGCGCCGGCGTCGACGTGGAGACCAGGGGTGCCGCGGCGGGGTACGACGCGGTCGGGCGAGAGACGGTCCAGGGCGTCGACCAGGTCGGGGTCGGAGGGCGCTAGGCGCCACACGAGCAGGGCGAGGGCCAGCCCGAGGAGGGTGCCGCTGGCGAGGGCGATCTGCAGGCCGGTCATGCGAGCGCTCCTTCCTTCTCGCTGTGCGTCGGGCGTTGGGCGGCGCGGTGCGCGTTGCGGGCCTGGAGGTCGAGGAACCGCGGGAGCGGCTTGGCGACGGCCATGCGGCGCATCCACAGCAGCGTGGCCACGTAGGCCGAGAGCAGGACGGCGAGGATGACCTGGCCCAGCGGACTGCCGTAGGGCTCGATGTAGTCGCCGGTGAAGGCGAGCATGCCGATCACTCCGAGCGTGATCACGGTGACGGTGCGGGCGGTGGTCCGGGGCTTGGCCTGGTCGGCGGCAATCTGCCGGCGGGCGCGCACATCGGAGGCCACGGTCTCGGCGAGGGCGTCCAGTGCCTTTGACAGGCCGGCCTGTCCGCGGCCGCTGGCGGCGAGGATCAGCTGGCTGGCTACGACGTCGCCGGTGGCGTCGTTGAGGTCCTCAGCGAAGGCGCGCAGCACGTCCTCGGTGGTGGCGGTGTTGTTCCAGAGCCGGGAGACCATCAGCCCGACCTCACGCTCGATGGGCGCGGGTGCGGACTGCAGGGACTTGATGAGCGCCGAGCGCAGGGACTGTCCGGCGGTCAGCTTGCCCGACAGCGACCGCGTCCACTCCTCGAGCGCCTCGAGCTTCTCGATGCTCGCGGCCGCCGGCGGGGGCGTCAGCAGCAGCGGGATACCGACGATGCCGGCCGGGACGAGCACGATCGCGATCACCCAGCCGGTCACCAGCGCGACCAGGAGGCCGGCCACGGCCCCACCGACCATCAGCATCCGGGTGCGCCGGTCGAGTCGGACGAACCAGCTGCCCAGTCGTCCGAACGGGGTGGAGGTGCGGGTCGGCCGCGGCGGCTTCGGCGGGGCGGGGATCATCACGTAGACCATGCCGATCAGGCCGATGACGATGAGGGCGCCGAAGACGGCGGGCATGAACGCCGACGATGTGGGGCTCATGAGGTGGCCACCCCCGGGTTGGCCTGGGACTCGGCCTTGTACGCCTCGAGGTCGAACCCGTGGCGGGCGAGCTCCTGGGCGAGGAAGTTGTCGAGCTTGCCGGTCGCGACGGCCTGGCCGAGCTGGTTCGGGGCGAAGATCGGGGTTGTCGCGTACCCGCGGGCCGCGTCGATGCTGGGTTGGACGACCAGGACCTCCTCGACCCAACGCTGCTTGCGGAAGGTGCCGTCGTCATTGGGCACGACCTCCGAGCGCAGGTACATCACGACGTCGATCGCGGCGGCCAGCTTGCTGATCGCCAGCTCGCGGGTGACCTGGGGTCCCTTCTCCATGGCGCAGGAGACGAGCTTCTCAATGGTGTGCTCGGCGCTGCGGGCGTGGGTGGTACTGATCGAGCCCGGGCCGGACTCCATGGCCTTGAGCATGTTCCAGACCTCCGGGCCGCGGACCTCGCCGACGATCTGGCGGGCGAGGTTGAACCGGAAGGAGTGGTGGATGGCCTCCTCGAGGCTGAACTCGCCGGCCTGACGGCCGTCGATGCCGACCTCGCCGGATCCGGGCCGGTGCTCCCAGGCGTGGACGATCTTGTGCCGGTCGACTAGCTCGTGCAGGTGCAGCTCGAACTCGGTCTCGAAGGTGCCGATCATCTCCCAGGGCGGGATGCACGAGCACAGGGCGCGGACCCAGGTGGTCTTGCCCGAGCCCTGGACACCGGAGACGACGATGCTCCTGCCGGCGCGCACGCAGGCCGCCATGAAGTCGGCCAGGACCGGGCTGCACGCCTTGCGGTCGTAGACCATCTCCTCCATCGACACCTCGCGCATGCCATGGCGGCGGATCACGACCGAGGTGTAGGCCATCACCCAGGACCCGGCGGCGAGCCGCGCTCCCCCGGGCAGGCGCAGGTCCAGGTGCGGGCGGGCCTCGGTGAAGGGCCGGTTCTGTCGGGCGCCGAGGTCGGAGAGGAACTCGCGCAGCTCGTCCTCGGAGTCGGCGATCGGAGCGGCCTCGACCAGGGTGCCGTCGACCAGCTCGAGCCACACCGAGCAGGCTGGGCCGCGGGCGATGACGATGATGTTCTCCACGTCCTCGCGCTCGACCAGCGGCTGCAGCCGGCCGAGGCCGAACAGGGCGGCGTGGAGGGCGGCCTTGAGCGCCTTCTCCTGGTCCTTCGTCCACGGTGGCCGGCCCGTGGAGACCAGTGTCTCGGCTTCGGACTTGATGAGCTCCTCGATGACGTCGAGGCCCATCTGCTCGCGGTCCTCCTCGGTGACCCGGCCACCTTCCTTGTCAAGCCGGGCGGTCAGGCGCGAGGAGATCTCCGCGCGGTACTGCGCGATCAGCTCCCAGTCCAGCTCGACCTCGCCGTCCGCTCCCTGAGTGTGGGGGTGTTGCTCCGGGGCGGGTGCCACAAGCGGGCGCAGGCTGAACTCCGAACGGGCGCGGCCCGGCGGCTCCTGCTCGCTGGTCCAGGCGCCGGCGAAGATCGGCAGCGAGGTCGGGTCGTGGTCCTCGCTGGTCAGTGCCGGCGGCGGTGGGGGCTGCGTGGCCGGCCTGCTGCCGTTGGTGCCGCGGCTGCGGGCGAACGGGGAAGTCTGCTCGCGGTTCGCGGCGTGACGGGCTTCCAGCCACTCGTCGGCGCGCAGCGGTTCGCGGCCGTTGGTCCCCGAGGTGTCGGGGTGTTGTCCGTTGCTGCTCATGCGTGGCCTCCGTTCGTGGGAGCGAGGGCGGCCTGGTTCGCGCCGAGGATGGACTGGATGGCGGCGGTGCTGGCGCGGTAGCCGCGCAGCAGCCCGGAGGACTCGAACTTGCGGGGCTTGCGGGCGCCGTGGGAGTAGACCTCCGCGACTTCGGGCTCCCAGTCCACGGAGGTGACGACGGGGATCTGCAGCGCCTTGGCGATGTGGCGTGCGTTGTAGGGCCGGACTCGGGCGCCGGTGGGCAACGCGGGCCAGCGGCGCTCCTCGTCGACGAGGAGGACCCCGAGACGGGACAGGCCGCCGACCGCGGCGAACTGGCCGCGCAGGGTCTTGGCCCAGCTGGTCGCGCCGGCCAGCGCCGGAAGCGAGCTGCGGGTGACGAGCAGGGTGAGGTCGGAGGCGGCGATGAGCGGCTGGGGCCAGCCGGCGAGCCCGAGCCGGCCGGCGTCGACGATGACGTCTTGGCCGTTGCGCTCGAGCGCGCGCAGTTGCTCGGTGAGCGGCTCCCACAGCGGCAGCAGGCTTGGGGCCTGCTCGTGGGCACGGATGCCGGGCAGGAACCAGGCCGAGCGCTCGGCCGGCGCCTCGGGGTCCAGCAGCAGCGTCTCGCGGGGCAGGGCCTCGGCCAGCGTCCCCTCGCGCAGGGAGAGTGCAAGGTTGATCAGCCCGCCGGTCGGCTCCTGGGTGCCGTGGAAGTAGCCGGCGAAGACCGAGGAGGACCCGGTCGGGTCGGCGTCGACCAGGAGCACGGGTCGATCCCAGTTGAGAGTGAGCGCGAGCGCCGTCGTGGAGACGCCGGGCGAACCGCTCGCGGAGGCCAGGACGATCAGCGCCATGCCTCAGCGCTCCCGGGCATCCAGGACGAGCGCGACCCGTCCGGTGGCGGCACGGGCAGCCAGGTCGGCCGCTTCCCCTTCGGGGACCGAGACGTCGACGACGGTCTCCCCCGTCTCCTCGACCCGGCTAACACCAACCACAGTGGCCTCGATGGTCACCGGCTCCTTGTCGGTGACCTCGCCCTGGTCACCGGGCGTGGTGACGATCCGTACGACGTCGCCGCCGTAGAGCGGCTCCGAGGGCATCTGGGCGGGCGTGAGGCTGATGCCCACCAGGGACTCCCCCTCCCCCGGGACCAGGTTGTCGGTGACTGCCTCCTCGGTGAGGAGGGTCCCGGCCCACAGGTCCACGGCGGCGCGGCTGCCCTCGAGCTCGGCCTTCTGGCTGCCGGGAACCGGGGTCAGGGCCGGGTCGACGCTGACCCGAATGACAGCGAGGTCACCGGCCTCGATGGTCTCGCCCCGCTTGATGTCGCTGCTGACGACGAGGACCTCCTGGGTGTCGTTGACCGAGGTGAACGCGAACGCGGTGCCCAGGGCTCCGGCGGCGACCAGGGCGGCCATCAGGGCGAACACCCACGGCCGGCGGCGTGCCTTGACCCGTGCGGTCGCGACGGGCGCAGGCTGCGCCTGGTTGGTCGAAGGCGGGGGAGGTCCCCCCGCGGTGGTCTGTGCGGTGTCCAGCGACATCAGTTCCGAGTCCTCTCGTCTCTCGATCACCTATGTGTCAAGACGGGCCGGGGCGATCAATATGACCCAAGTTCGTAGCGCAACACTAGTGCACTGCTATGGCGCACTGGAGGTTCTCCACAGGTGGCGTGAAGTCGAGATGTCATCGCCCGAGTCCTCTGCAGGAGTTGGTCGCGGCCCACTCCCCCGATGGAACTGAGCGACAGCGCGTCCAGACGGCCTGTCCAAGGGACACGGCTTGTCCGGGTTTCTCCCGGGGCCGATTCTGCCCTGCTTGTCCAGCGGGCAACCTCGGTAGAGGTACTCAGTTGCCGGTGCGCTGCTGCGCCTTGCGGCGCCGGTGCAGTCGTTGAGCCTCATTGAAGGCTGCGGCGACCACGTCGACGGGTTCTTGGAAGGCCCGGGCGAGGGTCTCCAGCGTTGCGGCACTGGGGAGTCGGGTGGCTCTGCCTTGCTCCCACCAGGAGTAGGTGGGCGCGGAGAGGTTCGTGCGGGCGGCGAGCTCGGGCACGGTCAACCCGGCTTGGAGACGCAGGGCCCGCAGGTCTGGGATCTCGCCGTCCAGGTGGATCAGCCGCAGGGTGGGAATGTCGAGTGCTCGAGCGAGCTTGACCAGGAAGTCGGGGCGCGGCACCGAGGCCCCCAACTCCCATCGAGAGACGCGCTCTCCCCCGGCCGCGCCGACGAGTCGCGCGAGCTCGTGCTGGGTCAGGCCCGCGCTCTCGCGGGCTGTCCTCAGCGCAATGGGGTCGATTCCGGAGGCCATCGCCGACGAACACTATCGGCGTCGGCGACGCTGGTTGGTCAGTCGGCTAGAACGGCGCGGAGGGCGGCCCGGATCAGTTGACTTCGGCTGTCTGCACCGTGCTTCTCTACAAGTGAGTCGATGACCTTGAGATTCGCTTCGGTCGTGTCGAAGTTGATCGTCGTGCGTTCCTCGATCGCGTTGCGGCCCGTGCTCTGGTCGGGGAAGAGTCCACCAGTCGTCGGCGCTGGCGGACGTTCCTTCTCGACCAGTTCTGCAAGTCGGTGCGCATTGGCTTCGATCGCGTTCAAGATGAACTGAATCTGACTGACTTTGCGGTCGGCCTGGAGGCGCTCGCGCATACCCGCGGCCAGTCGCTGCGGGATGCTGATCGTGGTTCGCCTCATCCCTCCGGTGCTCGCCGAACTTGCCTTCGGTCGGGCCGCCTTCTTTGGCTTCGCCTCCCCGGCCCCACGCTCTGCGGTGGGCTTCTCGGGCTCGGGGTCGCCCTCCACTACCGGCGCCACCTGTGCGGGCGCAGTCGTCTTCGGTCGGGGTGGCGGACCAGAGATGCGATCACGAACCAGACCGAGGGCCGGTGCCAACTGAGGACGCTCGCTCATGCCGTGGCCGCTTCCTCTACTACGGGCGTCGCCTCGGCTTCCTCGGCCGCGCCGATGCGTCGAATGAGCTCGTCGGCAAGAAGCACGTAGTCCTCGGCCAGGGCGGGGGCCGAGCCAGCGATTCGCTCGGGACGCCGGCCCTCCTTCAGCGCCTTCCAGTAGGGCTCGGCGTTGTGGACCACCTCCGCCAGCTCGTGGATCAGTCGGCCCTTCTCGCGCGCGTCATCCGCAGCCGCCTCGGCGTGCCGGATAACCGAATCGCACAGCAAGTCGGCGTCACCAAGCACGTTGCGGACATCCTCCCTCGCGAATCGGCGGCGCGCCGTGGCCGATGCGCCCATGCCGAACAGGACAGCGCCCAGGACGTCGATCTCGGGATTGATCTCACGAATCTTGACGACCTGCTCGGCCAGCACCCGGAGGCCCTCGATGCTCGAGCGATCCGACTTGGTTGGGATCACGATCCAGCGCGCCGCAGCCAGCGCGAGTTGGACAAGCGCCGAACGGCGGGAGGGCGGGGTGTCGATGATGATCAGGTCGTACTCCTCCGCAATGCCTGCCAGAGCGTCGCGCAGCAGGATGCGGCCATCCTCGCCCCGGCGCTGGCGGCCGAGGACGAGGTCCTCGAGGTCGTCGAGCTTGCTGCCACCGGGGATCACATCCAGGTTGGGCCGGACCCCCGTAAGGACCGGCGTCAGGGTGCCGCCGGTGACGAGCGTGTTGACCAGGTGGGCGCCGTGGTCAGCTCCCTCGCTTTCGGAGAATCCGAGATCGTGGCCCAGATTCGCCTGCGAGTCGAGATCAATCAGAAGCGTCCGCCAGCCGGCTTGAGCGGCAAGCCCGGCGACGTTGGCGGCGCAGCTCGTCTTTCCGGTTCCGCCCTTGCCGGTGGCGAAGGTGATCACGCGCGACAGATTGCTCATGGGCCAGATTCTCCTATGCACCGCGCTAGCGCACGCGCTATGACACGCCGTATGCGCCGACATATCTCGCGCGCTAGTTGCCCCGCTACGTTCTCCCGCTAGGTCTCCCCGCTACGCGGCCCGCTAGCGCCGCCGGTACGTCCGTCCATACGCATCCCTTTATCGGGCTCCGCTATCCGTCCCGGTACTGTGCTCCGCTAGTCGTCCCGCTAGCGCATGACATACCTTGCGCGCTATGCGCTCCGCTATTGCCAACGTAAGCAGTCCCTAGCGGGCGGGCTATGTGACGTCCTAGCGGAATGGCCCTTGCGGATGACCTCAGCATGCGGCGAACACCAACCAGGCCCTCGACCGCGTTCGTAGGACCCGCTCAGACCGGCCCTGGACGCCGTTCTGAGCGCGCGGGACGGGTCCGCCGGAGCCTGGATACATCGAGATGCAATCACGGCCCTCAGAACGGCGAACTCTGAAGAGCCGGTCGGGCGCAGGGAAAGGTCCTCGAACGGGGCCACTCCACCCGATCAACCTCACCCAGCTGCCAGATGGTCGGCGCTCTGGAACAGAGCAAGTTGACGTTCGAGGAACATGGCGTCGCGAACGGTCTCGCCGTCGGGCAGCAGGGCATCACGTTCTTCGGCCGCCGATCTCGTCGGCTGTACAGGCACGGCAAGCCGTTGTGTCTGCAACCCGTAGCGTCGCCGATGCCTGTCCCAGGCCGCGACCGATGCTCCGCGCTCGGCGGGGGAGAGGCCCTGGAATCGCGCCTTCCTCTCCACGCTTCGAGCGGCGTACTCATCGGGCGGGACGCCGCCAAGCCACGCGTAGTACTCGTCGCGCTCGTCGAGGCCAGCGCGGATGCGTCGCTCTGCGAGCTCGGCCTTGAGCATGGCCTGCTGTGTGATGGACATTTGGTCGAACGCCAGGCGCCTAGCCGTCGCCCGCTCAACGCGGGCGACGGGGGAGAGGTTGTCCCACCAGGCCTTCTCCCGGGCCTTAGCTGCCTTGATCGCTCGGGCGCGACCCGCAGTCCAGGACGATGTCATGCCGGCGCGATACGCGGCACGCTCTGCCTCGACCGCCTCCAGCTGGCGGGCGTACGCCGCGGCGGCGTCTTGCTCGACCTGGAGCGAGCGTGGGCGGGTGGCGGCCCGCCAGCGTCCATGCTCGTCGACCTTGGCCATTCCCGCCTTGGCAAGCGCTACAAGGGCCGACTTCGCCGTAGACCTCTGGGACTTCGACAAGACATCGGTCGATGTTTCGACCAAGCCTGCCTTCACCCCCACATCAGACAGGTCCGCAGGCCCATCCAGCCTGAGGAGCGTCCGCCAGAGGCTGTGGCTGGAGCGGGGCAGGGTGGCCCAGAGACCGCGGGGGACGGGGGGTGGGTCAAGAACAGGTGGGGGGATTTGCCGTCCCCCCTGCTCGGTGGCGGAGTTGATTTCGAACTCATAGGAGGTCGAGTCCCGAGCTGTCAGGGACAGGCAGTCGGTGTGGAGCGTCCCCAGGCGCCCGTTCAGCCGCGCCAACGCCGCACGGACGGTCTTGCGGTCACCCAAGCCCGTGTCGAGCAACAGATCCCTCTCAGGGCACGGCACCCGAAGGCTGCCCTCACGCAGGGCCCGGTCCAGCAGCTGGTGGCCGACCTGGAGCAGCGCGGGCCTCTGACGGGCGCGGACGGTCCACATCAACCTCTCCAGCTCGACCCGGCCGGCGGCCACCGCCGCGACGACGTCGGCCGGCGGGGCCTCGAGGTGGCGGGGCTTCTGGTCCGGGTGAGTGTTGAACTCCGCGGCGGAGCGGACGAGCTCGTTCCACACGTAGGTCAGCCACCAGGAGAAGCCCTGGTGCTTGGCCTTGGTCATCGCGGTCGGGTGAGATTCGCGGATCAGGCGCCACGCCAGCTCGGGATCGCCGATCGCCCACACCATCTCGCGGGTGCAGGCCGCCTCGACCAGCGAACGGTCGACGTCGACCGCATGACGCCGCTTGGTGGCGCCAGCCGACCATGAGCCAGCCGGTACGTCGCCGGCCAGGAGGTACTGGCGCCAATCCGGGCGCAGCTGCCGCTTCCACCGCTGCAGCGCCAACGGCACAACCAGACCCGAACCCGCCGACGCGGCTGACGGGGCAGCGGCCGGGTGGGTCGCCACGCTGGGCTTGACCTTCGCCCGCGGTCGCAGCGGCGTCGCGGCAGGCGCGTGGGGGAGGGTCCGTTTCAGGTCGCGCAGCGCCTGGCGCAGGTCCCCGGTCGGCTTGGTGACCGCGCCATGGCGGTGCGGAGACGTCAGGGGTCGAACGGCGTCGCGCAGGTCGAGCTCACCCCGCGGAACCTTCACATCAGCTGCCAGTGCGAGCAGGTAGGCGCTGACCTCGGCCGCGAGTCCCGTCCGGGATGCAGCGGGCGCGTAGTGGAAGTTGGGGTGCGCGAAGAACAGGTGCCACCGGCCCTTGGCGCCGCCCGAGGGGCGCTCCAGGACCCAGAAGTCGCGACGGCGCAGCCAGTCGGCGACCTCGGCGGCGAGGAAGTCACCCAACGGCCCGGGAACGTCGATGTCGACCACGCCGGCGCCGTCACGCAGGTGACCTACCAGAGCAGCGATACGGCCCTTGCCGACCAGCTCAAGCCCGTCGACCAGCGAGGGAATGATGGTCCGGGGGACAGCCTCGTTGCCGGCGTCGATCACCAGCCACTGGGAGGCGTCAGGGTTGAACAGGTGCTCATCCAGTGCCAGCAGCGCCGGCGAGACACGCCGTCCGGCGTCAGGGTGTGCGGCATCGCCGTGCGACGCCGGTACAGTTACCGGCAACAAATCTTCATACCTCCTCTCAGAGGCATCACCCGGGTTCCCAGTTGGCGCTGGTCCCCGGTCTTCACCAAGACGATCAGGTCCTGTTGGCGCAGGGCCTTTCGTCATTTCTAGGGCGAGTCACGCCCTCGCTGGCCAGAGCCGGCGGCACCCACCTCCCTCCGAACGCGAGGAGCGAGGCTCGTCAGCGACGAGCGCCGCCGAGATGCAGCGGCTCGGGATTGAACGAGATGGGGAAGACGCAGCGGGCACGTGGGCGCGCTCGCGACCGCACTGCGGGCAGCCGTCACACACGCAAGATCCGACTGAATGTCGGCGCGCGCTGTTAATGTGGGGAGCACGAAGCACCCTCCCGTCGAGGTCTTGGCACCCATCCGTCATCTCCGGCAAGAGCTGAGTTGGGTATCCGCTTCATCGAAGGGCGACCGTTGCAGCGGTCGCCCTTCAGGCTTTTCGGGCCCTGCCCGAAGTCTCAGACGGCTAGGTCGAGCCTCCCTTGCCCCTCGGCGATGTAGTCGAGCATCTCGACCATGTCGTAGACCTCCAGGCCGTCGCCCAGGAGAAACTCGAGCACGTCCTGATAGGTGCGGGCTGTGGCTTGAGCCAGGTCGAAGACCTTCTCGGCCTGCGCGATCGGCAACTGGAACTTGACCGCGCGTCGCTCGCCCTTGTGGCCCACGAAGTCCGTGACGCGATCCAGCTGCTCATCGCGGGTGCGCGCAGCGAGCGCGTCGGTCGCAACGACTTCGACTACCTCGACATAGGTTCGCTCGTTGATCTGCGCGAGAAGGTGAATCTTGTCGACCATCTCGGGCGATAGCTTCACGAGGAACGCGTGGCGCTCGCCCTTGTGGGGTCGTCCGGCCTTCCGTGTCGTCTGCATGACTGCGATCCTGCCGTAGAGGGCTTTTCTCGAAACGACAACACGCCGGGCGCATTTCCGGAAATGCTGCCTGGGCACAGGGGCTCTCGCTCGTTGACACCTGCCGACCTACCCATGCGGCCCTACCCAAGCTGGTCGCCACCGTCCTCTCCGGTCCGCATCCAGCAGGCACTGTGCGGGTCACCGGCGCGGCCCGGCGGGCCTCGGAAATGGGGGCCGGCCCACCTCGAGCGCAGCCGCGCTGCCCAAGCCAGGGTCCCCGTCAGGGGTCGCCACCGCGTGCTCGCCGCAATGCAACGTGGCCACCGCAGAGGCTGAGCTGGTGGCGTCGATCGTGGCGTCGCTGGCTGCACGGAGGGTTTCCGCGACGGGCGGGGGGAGGGGGACGAGGCGCTTGTTGAGGATGTCGGTGGGGGAGACCCAGACGACGTCGCCTTCGGCTGGCGGGGTGGCCAGGCCGGCCTCGACGTCGTTGTGGGCGCGGCGTGAGAGAGCGCGGGCCGGGCCGGTGAGGTCGGGCGCGTCGGCTTTCTCGGCGACGACGACAGCGAGCTCGGAGCCGGCCTCGATCGCTCGCAGGGTGGCTGCTACTGCTTGAGGGAGTCCGGGTCGCCCTGCGATGGCCTCGGGGCTGGCCAGGGTGGTCGTGTCGTGGGTGATCTGGCGGTATGCAGCGCGGACCTCCGCGGCCGCGCGCGCCAGCGGCTCCTCGATGCGGGCACCTGGGGGAGCGAGGTCGCCCCAACGGCTGGCCAGGTTGCTCCAAGAGCGTCCTGCCTCGGCGATCGCGGGGACCAGGCGCTCCGAGCGCTCGAGCACGCCGGCGACCGAGGCGGCGTCGACGAGGACCATGCTGGCGCCGGCGATCAGTCCCTGGGTGCGGGTGATCAGCAGGATGTTGGACGGTTCGAGGTGCCGAGCCAGCGCCCGGTGGGTCTGGATGTCCCAGTTGGCCAGCGCTTGCGCAAGTCGGCCGGGGTCGTCGACGGGCCTCATCGCCTCGCCGGCCAGGGCTTGGGCGAACCGGTCCGTCAGGTAGCCGCGCGCGGTTATCTCGCAGGCCGACATCCGATCGATCCAGACGCCGGTGGGGGCTATCGCATAGGGGGAGTGGTGGTGCGCCAGGTGAATCCGGCGCCCTGAGCTGCGGGCGTCGGTGACGCGGTCGCGGCCGTGGTCGTGGAGCGCGACGTTGACGGCGTGGGCGGTGAGGTAGAGGCCGTGCATGATCCGGGTGCGTGCTGCCTCGAGGTCGCGGTGAGCGTCGGGCTGCTCGTGGGGGATCTCGGCGCCGTAGCGGCGGACCAGCGCCGTGGCGTTGACCAGTGTCTGGGTCATCTGGTCGATGCGGGGGCTGGTCGGGCCCTGCCCGGGCCAGGCCACACGGCCGGACAGGCTGGTCTCGATGGTGGCGGCCTGGGCGGCGAGACTGGTGATCGGCCGGTCGCGCTCGTCGACGCCCGGACGTCGACCGGGCAGGGATGCCCACAGGTCCTCGGCGGCCGCGACCATCGTCGGCCAGCTGCGCAGCAGGGTGCCAGCGGCGTCGCCGTCGACGTCCATCAGCAGCTGGCGCGCGAGGTAGTCAACGTCGAAGAGCATCTCGCCGACGCTGCGCACGTCGTGCGAGGTCATCGGGATCCGGTCGACGTCGAAGAGCTCTTCGTCGATGTCGGCGAAGGCCAGGCGCAGGTCAGTAGCCAAGGCCGCGGGCTTCCCGGATGAGGTCGCACAGGTCGACGACCAGCTGAGAGCCGTGCACCAGGTCGGGCCGGTGCAGCGGCAGAGGACGGGTCAGATCCTCGGCCTCGGTGAGCAGCTGCAGCGGCGTGCGCTCCTCCAGGTCGTCCGCGTCGACGTCGGGCAGCTCGTAGTCGTCGGGCAGCAGGGCGCTGGCCCGGGAGTGCGCGAGATAGACACCGAGCCCGAGGTCGTGCAGCGGCGAGTCGGCGGCGGACTGGTCGGCCTCGCTCCACAGCTGGGTGGCGGCCTGGTGCAGCAGGAGCGCGATCGAGCCGAGGCGGTCCCAAGTGCCGTCAGCGTTGAGGGTGTCCACGGGTGGTCCTTTCGGTCGGAGGTCGGTCTCGCCCATGAACCCACGTACGGGTCGGTCCTCGCTCCGCGGAGCGGCGGGCTGTGGATAACTCGGGGTCGTGTCGGCGGCTGGGCACAAACTGGTCTCGTTCGCCTATGTCGCGCGGCGGTTGCCGGGCGATCACCGCGAGCAAAGTCAAGAGATCCGCACTAGTGCCGACGGATGGAGGAGGGTCGTGATGATGAGGTTCCCGATGACCGTGCTGAGGGTGGGGACGCTGGCGCCGGCGCTGCTGGTGAGCTTCGTCCTCACCGTGGTGGTGTGCGCCCTGCTCCCGCCGGCGCTGGGCCTGGTGGCGTTCCTGGCTGCCGGCGTCGTGCTCGTGATGCTGGCGCTCGGTCAGCTCGAGGTGCCGGCGATCGCGACGCTGACTGGTTCGCGGCCCGCGACTGCAGCTGAGCTCCAGGTGATGACGCCCATGCTCGTCGAGCTGGGCGGCCGCGGCGTCGACGTCGATGCCCTGTTCGTGCGCCGGCGTCAGGGGCCGAGCACGCCGGTCGCTGTGGCGATCGCGCATCGTGCAGTCGTGGTCACCCCCGGGCTGGTCGATGCCACCTACCGCGGGGGAGTGACCGCTGCCGAGTCGGCCGCCGCCGTGGCTCATGCCGTCGGCCGGCGGCGCGCGATCCGGCCGCGGCTCGAGCTCGCTGTTCTCGCGGCGACGACGCCGTGGCGGCTGGTGGTCGCGACGTTCCGCGGCGTGGGTCGGGCCTTCGCCTGGCTCCCGTTCATGCGCCTGGCGTGGACGCTGCGGGGTGTCGTCGGGGTGATCTGCATCGTGCAGTCGGTCGCTGAGGGGCGGGCGGCGCCGGGGATCCTGGGAGGCGTGGTGATCGGTCTGACCTACCTGGTGCCGGCGGCCAGCCGGCGGATCGAGGCTCGTTCGGAGGCCGAGGCCGACCAGCTGGTGGTCTCCCTCGGCCTGGGCTCCGTGCTGGCTGGCCTGCTGCGGCGTCATGGTCATCCGATGACGCTCGAGCGGCTGCAGCTCCTGGAGACGGCCCCCGTCGAGTCGGTGCAGCAGCCGCGGCCGCGGCTGCACCTGGTGCACGGCTGAGGACGCTCCCCCTGGGCGCTGCAGGCTCGCGGGCTAGTCGTCTTCGGCGAAGCCGGACGTGGAGTGGTGGACACAGCCGCGGCCGTTGCCCTCGTGCGGCTTGTGGTTCATGCACGGCAGCGAACCCAGCTTGTGGGAGCAGTCGACCCAGCGGACCGTCGTGGGTCCGCCCGTGCGACCTGTACGGCTGGCGGCCGGTGATGCGAGTGCGGTAGCCATCGCGCACCCACCTCCTAGCGGCGCGGGCCGCGGCGGCGGCCGAGCTGGGGTCGCTGGTAGGCGGCTGTGTCGGTGTGGTCGTGCTGCCGACCGGACCGGTGGACCTGCGCGATCTCGGCGTCGGGAGAGGGGCCGGTGTCGGCGGCCGCGGCCTGGGCGGCGGCCTCCTCGGTGGCCCTGATCTCCTCGGCGCGCTGACGGGCCTCTTCCTCGAGCGCGGCTTCCTCGCGAGCGGCTTCACTCATGTGAACTCCCATGGATCCCGTGGACCGGCACCCGGCTGCGCCAGTCCTCTTGCCCTCCTAAGTGCGGGGCAGGGGTGGGAGCGATCACCTTCGGGCTGATCCGTGTTCTCGCCCGGGCCGCGGCTCAGGCCGACTGGGCCAGCAGCGTGGCGCCGAGCAGCTGCGCGGTGTGCTCGGGGACCGCCCGGGATCGGTCCGCACCGGGTCGGTCGCAGCACGGGTGGGTGTCGAATCCCTCGTCGACGACGACGCGGTGCAGCTGGCCACCGCAGGCCCGACAGCGCCGGCCGGCGTGGATGGCGCACTGGTCGACCGCCACGGCGCAGGGGAGACACGTCGCGGGCGTCGGCGCGCTCAGCTGGTGGTCGCGGTCCCACTCGCGTCGCTGGCGTAGCAGCGTGGCTGTCTGGTGCCACAGCTCGTGCTCGAGGTGCGCCGGGGCCGGTCGGCCGAGCGCCTGGTCGACCGCCGCCTTGAGGAGCTGCTCACCGCAGCCGAGGAGACGTTCGTCGACTCCGCGGGCGTAGCACCACCGGGCCAGCGTCTTCGCCGCGATGGCCAGCTGCTCGTCCATGGACCCTGCCTCCCGGGCTCTCAGCAGTTGCCCCACAGGCCGCGCTGAGCGGCCTGGGCATCGTCGACGGCCGCGGAGTACGACTCCTCGCGGGCGAGCGCCTGGTCGGCTTCGTAGCGGCGAGCGGCGCCGCTGGCCAGGAGCTCGCGGGCAACGTCCACGTCGCCGCCGTCGGTTGGGTGGTCGACGTAGCGCAGCAGCCGGTCGTAGCGGTCGCGGCTGGGCTGGGTGGTGTCGGTGACGAGCTCGACGGTGCTGCCGACCGGCGAGAGTTGCTCGAGCATGTCGGTGGCGGCCGCGGCGTAGCACTCGGCCGCCACCGGAGGATGGGCGACTTCGGGGGCGTCGATGCCGAGCAGCCGGACGCGGCCGAGCTGGCGGCCGCCGAGGGTCTCGACGCGGATCGTGTCACCGTCGACGACTGCGGTCACCCGCACCTGGGTGGTCGTGCCCTCGGCCGGCGCGGGGCCGGTCTGGGTGCCGGGAAGGGCCGCCTTGATCCCGCCGGCGGTCATCGCGAGGACCGCGGCCGCGGCCAGGCCGAGCAGGGCCTTCACCGGGCGATCCTCAGCTGGCCACGCTCGCCGGCAGCAGGGACCGCACGCTGCTGCTCGCGCAACCCGAGGGAGCGGTAGCCGCTCTCCGGGATCTGCTGGTCGACGTCGGGGCGGCCGGTGCCGGCACTTGCCGACTGCTCAGGGAGATCCGCGGCGATCTTCGCGGCCAGGTCCCGCAGCGGCGGAGTGTTCTCGATGCGCCGGGTCGCCTGCAGCACCGTGGTGTGGTCGCGCTCGAAGTGCCGGGCGATCGTGGGCAGGCTGTGGCCGTGCAGGCGGGCGGCGGTCATGGCCACCGCCCGGGCGTCCGCGGCCACCCGGCTCCGGTCGGCGCCCAGGAGGACCTCGGGCGTGGTGTTGAAGGCCGTGGCGGCCGCCACCACGGCGTGCTCGACTGGGCCATCGGGCTCGAACGTCGAGGGCGCGGGCTGGTGGAGGTTGACCACGTTCTCCTCGGCGCGGGGGAGGCGGGCGGTGTACCGGCTGTTGACGTGCTCGCTCACCCTGGCCGCGGCGTCGGCCAACCGGGGCCGCTCGCCGGTACGGCGGACCGCATGGATCACCGAGCCGTGGTCCTTGTTGAAGTGCTCGGCGATCGCCGGCAGGGACAGGCCGGCCTCGCGGGCGGCGGTCATGGCCACCGCACGGGCATCGCTGACCGGGCGGCTGCGCTCAGCGCTGAGGATCGCATCCGAGGTGGTGCCGAACATCGGCGCGGCGGCGTTGATGGCCAGCTCGCACACCGCGGCGGGGCCGGTGGCGGAGGAGGCGGGCGCGCTCTGGTCGACCTGGACGGCCAGCACGGTCACCAAGGACCGCAGCTGCTCGGCATCGAGCGGTGCGATCAGGTCAGCGACCTGGTCGTGCTGGCCGCGGCCGGCCGCGTCGAGGATGAGCCCAGCCAACTGGCGGCCCCCCTGGTCGAAGTCCATGGCCGTCCGCCCTACCGGCCCGGGGACCTGGGCGTCGGGAGCGAGGTGCTCGGGACCGGGTCCCGGCTCTGCTCGGACATCCGCCGGCGGGCGTTGTCGGAGATCTCGGTGGCGATCCCAGCCGACTCCCGCGCACTGGCCGCGGCCTGGTCGACAACGTTGCCGAGCAGGCGCACGTCCTCGTCGGCGCGGCCGAGCTCCTTGCCCGCGGTCGCGATGCTTCGCTCCAGGCTGACCGGCTCCAGCAGACCGAGGGCAGTGACGTCCCGGCTGGCCTGATGGGCGGTCTCGACGTGTTGGGCCGCCAGCTGGGCCACGGGCTTGGCCAGGGCGACCATCTCGCCGACGACCGCGATCCGCGGCTTGAGCTGCGCGACCTCGCTGGCGATGACTGGATCGGAGGTGTCGGCCAGGTCGAGGAGGGTGCGGGCATCGGCGACGGACTGCGTGGCACGGTTGAGGTGCGTGAAAAGGTCCTGCGTGAGCTCAGGCATCTCGTTGCACCGCGTCCGCAGACGTCCCAGGTGCTCGCCGGCGGCCTCGACGTAGAAGGAGCCGCGCTCGGACAGCTTGGCCTTGGCTGAGTCGAGCTCGGCGTCGTCAAGCACGCGGAGCGCGGAGCCGATCGTCTCCTGCAGCTCCTCCACGACCCAGCGCGCCCTGCTCACGGCCTGCTCGGCGTCGAACACGGCGTCGGCGGCACTCAGCGCGGTGTCGGTGCTCATGCCGACTCACCGCCTCCGGTTTCGGGCGGGGGAGCGGTCGGAGGCGGAAGGACCTCGCGGAGGCGATCGAGCGCGGCCAGGGCCTGCTCGAGATGGGCGCGGACGTCCTGGACCGGGTCACGGTCGGCCGCGGCGGACGAGGAATCGGTGGGCGCGCTCACGGGCAGCTCCTTGGTGGACCGGGGTCATCTCTCAACCACCAAAGGAAGGTCGTCCCGTCGGGGCGATCACCCGACGCGAAGAAATCTCGGCGGACGCCTCAGCGGGTCCGGGTCAGGGCTGGTCCCAGGGCATCGACTCCTGGCCGTCGTCGACACCTTGGCTGATGATGTGCGCGGTGGCGTTCCGCGCCGCGTCGAGGTGCTTGTGCAGGTCGACCGCGAGACCCCGGGCCTCCTCCAGGTGGAGGCGCGCGACGCCGATCGCCATGGACGGGTCGGTCTCGTCGGTCATCGCGTCCATGCTGAGCACCTGGTGGACCAGGGCCTGCTCGAGCGTGCTGGAGAGCTGCGAGAACGCCTGGGGGAGCGCGGCCGCGAGGTCGGCGAACTCCGCCATCTGATCGGAGGTCTCGGACGGGATCTGGTCTTGCTCCCACATCGTGGCGCGGTTGAAGCCGTAGACGTGCTCGCGGGCCGCCGCGGCGTGCCCGCCTGCTTCGAGCGGGTCGTTGTCGTCCACCAGGTTGCCCTTCCTTCCGAGGAGGTAGGGCTTGAGTCTTGCCGATCGCGCCGGCCGCCGCTCGGCGCCGACGGCGGTCCTGTGGACAACTGGTAGGGGTTCCCTCCGGGCCTCCTGGGCGGGAGACTGAGCGGCCATGGACGACCAGGCGGCCTTGATCGCGCGGCGGGTAGCGCTCGCCGCTGCGGCCTGGTTCAACGCTCCGGCCGACGTCGAGGCGTACCGCCGGCTTGCCGCGGCGGTGGGGGAGTGGAACGCCTACACCTCGCCCCAGCTCGAGGACACCGACGTCGACGAGCTGCTCGACGACCTGGCCGATGTCGCCCCGCCCACGCCGCTGGGGGAGGGCGTCGCCGAGCTTGAGGCGGTCCTGCGTCGTCAGGCTCGTCGCCAACTGGGGCCGTAGGGAGGGCCCGGAGGGGCCGTCAGGTGCTACCGGGGCAACCCGCGGCCGCCGGAGTTGTCGGGCGGCCCTGGGAGTTGCCTCCTCTCCTGGTCAACGCCGGGGAGCGTCGGTCGCTCGGCCGGCGGGAGCGTGGCTTCGGGGCCCCAGTGGCTGCTGGCGGCGTGTTCGCGCAGGTAGTCCCGCAAGCCGGGGAGGGTGAAGTCCACCAGACCATGGCCGCGGGGCTCGATCACCTCCGCGGCGATCAGTCGCAGCCGGTACTGGCCGGCGTACGTGGCGTCGACGCCGAGTCGGGTGGCGATGTCGGCCATGCGGCTCGGGCCGTCGTCGTGGGCCATGGCGGCCAGGAAGGAGCGGTCGACGTCGGAGAGGTCCGCTAGGGCGCTGGCGTGGACGAGCTGGCCGACCTTCCGACGGGCCTGGTCCACGCCGCGGCGAGCCTGCTCGACGTCGATGGTCGCTGCGGTGCTGTCGGCCCGCCAGGCGTGCAGCCCGACGAGCTGGATCATGAACGGATACCCGCCGGTGCCGACCACGGCGGTCTGCAGCGCGTCGGGCGTGATGTCTCGGCCGGCTTCCCGGATAGGCACGGCGATCGCCGCGGCGACCTCCTCAGGCCGGACCGTACGGAGGTGGCGCCGGTCGGCGCGGCGCAGGAACGTGGAGACCTCATCGGAGAGAAGGTCGTCGACCGCAGAGGGCAGGCCGGCGCCCACGAAGGCGACGTTGCGGCGCTCGCGGAAGGCGTGCTGGATCGTGGTCCCGAGCTCGCGGAGATCGTTCATGCCCTTGCGGTGGACCTCGTCGACAGTGATGAGGACCCCGCTGCCGCCTCGCTCGGCCAGCAGGTCCGTCAGCAGGTTCAGCTGGGACCGCAGACCCGGCCGAGGGGTGTGCCGCACAGAGACTTCCCGGTCGGCGCCGAATCCACCTGGCAGGGAGACGCCGGTCAGATGCGACTCGGTCTGGCGCGGATCGATCTCGCTGAGTAGGCGGGGAAGGTGCTCGTGGGTGATTCGGTCGATGAGGTTCGGGGTGGCGGTCTCGGAGATCACCAGCCAGCCCTCTTCGCCGGCGACGTCCTCGTAGGCATTGAGCATCACCGTCTTGCCCGTGCCCCGCAGCCCGGTGACCAAGGTGGCACGTTCGGGCGAGCCCGGGCCACCTCGCAGCCCCTCGCGGAAGTCGGCGAGGTCGCCATCGCGGCCGACCAGGAGCGGCGGGCTCGTCCCGAAGGTCGGGGTGAAGGGGTTCATGTCCAACACGGTATCAACCTCTTTAAATCCTTTAAATATCGCCTGCTCGTTTAGCGGTCTTTAAACTCTTTAAATCTCGCTGCTCGCGCCGGACCTAACGGGGCAAGCTGGGTCCGGGGGCGCCGGACTGGGCACCGGCGTTCGGCGCGCGTGCGGAGAGCCGGCGACGGGCGGCTTCGTCGGGGCTCTCGACGGCCGGACCGGCCTCCTCGCTCAGAGGTTCGGCCAGGTCCTCGATGTCCGCTTCCAGGACGCGCTCGAGGAGGTCGGCGATGCTCGTGGGGGAGCCGTCGCACTCGGCAGCCAGGGCCTCGGCCAGCTGGTCGAGGGCGGCGTTGCCACGGGCGGTGAAGGTGACGACTCCGGGGACCGGGTTCTCGGCTGGGGATGTGCTCATGGTCCACCTCGCTTCCTGCCCACCTACGTGCACAGGAGGGGTGGGAGCGATCAGCTCGCGGGAGCTGGTTCGCGCTCGACTCGAAGGGCGATGATCCGCCAACCCTCGGGAACGCGTCGGCGAGCGGCCTCGAGCGCCTGGTCGTAGTCGACGTCCTCGACGATCAGCTCGTCACGGCCGAGCGTGTAGCCGCCGCGGTGGTCGGGCGGGATCTCCTGCACCGTGGCGTAGAGCCTCAGCGCGGCCCCGTCAGCTGGGGTTGTCACTGCTGCTCCTGGCTGGCCATGGTGCGCAGCAGGTCGACGTCGCGGCGGAACGCCGCTGGAAGCCCGGCGGTTTCCTCAGGGTCCGCCTCGTAGCCGGTCAGGCCAGACTCCACCAGGTCGGCCGCGGTCTCGAGGGAGCGTGCCACGCGGAGCAGGAGGGCCGGTGGCATCTGGACCGAGGGCTCCTCGTAGAAGTCGATGGTGGCCACCTGGTCGGTGAGCAGGAGGCCGAGGTGGCTCTGTGTGTGGGCGATCTGGGCGACCCGGTCGCGGGTGTGCTCGAGGTCGTCACGCTCGACCATCAGGATGCGCTGGACCTCGCCCAGGCCGGCCACGACGCGGCCGAGGAACCTCACCGGTACGGCAGAGGTTCGCGGTGCGCTCATCAGGTCAGCCCCGGGGGTCTCCTCGACGAAGCCGAAGACGATCTGGCGGGCCATGCCGGCCAGGGCCTCCGCGGTGAGGTAGTTGCGGGCGGTGGCCGGGGTAACGCGCATCTGGTTCGCGACGTACTGCACCCGCTCGTCGAGCAGCTCGCCGGCGGCCGCGCGGGACATGGTCATGCCGAGCTCGGTGACGGCTGCCAGGAGGTCGTCGATGCGCTCCTCGCGCCAGGATCGCGCAGTCACCCGTCAGCCGGCCTGGGGGAGTGGGGGCGCAGCTCCTGGTGGTCGCGCCAGGCCTGCTCGCCGTCGTCGTACTCGACCGTCCACTCGTCGACGGCGGTGCGCTCGACGATGGTGGCCGGTACCCAACTGCCGGCGTCGTCGCGGGCCAGGACCTCGACGCGGGACTCGTCGGGGAAGGGGTTGTGGCTGCCGAGGTACTCGCCGACGGTGTCCTCGAGCGGCCCGGGGCCGTCCGGTGCCGAGTTGACCCAGCGCTCCAGTGGGTCGTTGGCGGCCCATTCGATCGCGAGGGCCGCGACGTGGGAGGGGGCTGCGGCGGTCGCGGTGGCGAGGTTGTAGGCGTCGGTGATCATGCCGACCCACAGCTCGAGCGGGAGTTCGTCGCAGCGGTGGAGCCCGAGGAAGTACTTCTCGACGATCTCGGCCGGGACGCCGCGCTGGGCAAGGTCGTCCTCGACGGCCGCCAGGTGCTCGGTCTGCATCCGGACCGGGACGGTGCTCTCACCGGGCCGGGTGAGCGGGATCGTGGCCAGAGCCACCAGGTCCTCGCGCGTTGCCGTCGACGTGGTCATGGGTCAATCCTCGCGGCCGAGCTGCTCGAGGCGTTCGAGCGGGGTGCCGGGAAGGTCGGCCGGGGTCGGGGTGTCCATCACCGCGGCGTCGACCAGGCGGCTCTCCAGGGAGTTCCAGAACTCCTCGACCCGGGCGGCTCCCATGCGGTGTGTCTCGACGTCGACGGTCACGTGCACCGGGACTTCGAGACCAGGCGTGGCGGCGGCCATCGTCTCGATGCGCGTCTTGAGGGCCTCGCCATAGGCAGCCCACTCCCGGAGCCTCTGCTGGTGGACCTTCTCCTCCAGCTCCCCGATCGCGGCGAGGCGGTCCTCGTGCTCGCTGACCAGGCGGTCGAACTCCGCGTCGAGCTCCGGGCTCTTGGACAGGTAGGCGACCGTCGCGTCCCCGGCGCGGCCGGTGAACAGGCCGACGCCGGTACGCAGGCTCTCCTCCACCGCCCGGCGGTAGTCCTCAGGGGACTCAGGGTCGAGCCCGGCCCGCCAGGCGTCCCAGGACCAGGCTGGTGCAGCGGGGTCGCGGGGCACGAAGTCTGCGCTCTCGGTGCGGTCGTAGACCCACTGGTACTGCGCGGGGTCGAAGTCGTATTCGGAGGCGGCGTCGTAGCGCCGGGTGATCTCGTCCTCGGCGGCGTTGTACTGCTCGATGGCCTCGTAGGCCCGGTCGATCACGAGCTCGTCGACGTAGAGGGTGATCTCGATGGGGTCGGTGCGGTGCGCCCACAGCTGCGCCTCGTCGGCGCCGACGGTGGAGAAGAGCAGCTGCCGGACGCCGTCGGCCTCCCAAGAGCCGGAGCGGCCGTTGAGGATGGCGTCGATGCCGCCGATGTTGGCGGCGGCGCCAGCGAGGGCGAGGGTGGCGAACTCTGCCCAGTCGGTCTGGTCGGGCGAGGCCAGGGTGTCCTCGACCCAGTTGCCCTCCTCGGTGCGGCGCAGTCGTGGCCGGGGGAGACGGGCGGCGTCGGTCAGCGCGCGGATCGCGTCGGCCAGCTTCGCCTGGTAGGCGGCGTGGTAGTCCAGCGCCGGGACGGTGGTCTCGTCGGGGGTGCTGCTCATCGTCGTCTCCTTGTCGTGAGCTCCGTTGCAGTCTGACTCACCCGTCCGACACTGGCCGGGCTTTCCACAGGCCGCATCAGAACGGCGTTCCGTACATGCCGGGGACCGTTCGGCGGGCCTCGGCGATCAGCGCATCGAACTCGGCATCCGGGAAGCGGGCCGGCATGGCGAAGGTCAGGCCGGCCAGGATGTCGTCGAGGGCGACCGGCACCGGGTCGTGACCGTGGTCGCGCAGCTGGCTGCAGAAGTCGGCGAGGAAGAGCATTGCGGCGCCGGGGTCGGTCAGCCACAACCAAGCCAGCACCTTGCCGAATGGGTCGCCCGGATGCACGGCGTGGCCCGGCTGGTATCCGCCTCCCGGCAGCTTGAAGCCCGCGAGGACGTGATCGGCGGCCGCCATGGCGGTGTGTGCGCACATCGTGCGCATGACGGGATCGGGGATGAGCTTGGCGCTCGCACCCCACATTTGCTCGGTAGTCATGCTCTTCACGACTCGTCCTCCCAGTTCTGCGGCGACGGCCAGCTTCGAGACGGTCTCGAGCGAGGGGTCCATCGCTCCGCTCTCGATTCGGGCGATCGTCGACGCCGCGACGCCAGAGGCCTCGGCCAACTCGCGCTGCGACATCCCGGCGAGCGTGCGGAGAGCCTTGACGATGCCGGCGGCTGGCTTGGTCAGATCCATGACACGAGGGTAGGCATGCCGCATCCGTTTGCGCAACGGTTTGCACGCGTATACGCGTGCGTTCTGCGTCTCTGCGGGAGCAGGTTGTCATAATCTATGTTATCGGCTATCCTATCAATGATGTGTTGCCTGCATCATTTATGGGCTACCTTGGTCGCGTGTATCTGCGTTGGGCTCTCCGGGAAGTCGCGTTCGCTCGCGGCATCATCAAGACCACCGACCTCTGGCGAGCGTTGCAGGACCAAGGAGTCCAACTGTCGCGGCCGCAGGCGTACCGACTCATGGCCGAGACACCCGAGCGGTTGAGCCTGCGCGTGCTGGCAGCTCTCTGTGTCGCCCTCGAGTGCAGCCCGAACGACCTCCTCGTCAAGACGGAAGGCAGCCCGCCGGACGCCCCGAAACTGCACGAAGTGGACCCCGACCTCGCCCAGTAGCGGGCTTCGCCATTGGTCAGTCGTGCAGACGTGCCACGATGCCTCGGTGGGTTTGTTCAAGCGCAGCGAGACCATCCGAGCCAAGAAGATCGGCGCTCACGCCCGATACGTCGACGAGGACGTGCAACGCGTCGACGTCAAGGTCACCAGCACCGACGGGGAGACGGCGATCATCGACCTCAGCCTCGACCAAACCCGCCAACTCGTCATCGACCTAACCAACGCTTACAGCGCCTGTCGGCCCTCGCTGCTGGATCAGAAGCAGGTCGACCGGATCACGGCGTTCTTCGGGATGCGCTGAGGCACGTGAGCGGCCACCCGTGACCTCAGAGGAATCCAACGCCCGGCTCATGCAGCTGATCCGCGCCGGCCTGGCGCGAGCTGACGACGCCGGTCTCGCGCGCGTCCCGCTCAAGCTCTACCCGGCTGAGGAGCAGGAGGAGCTCCTAACCCTCCTCCACGCCTACCTGTGGGACACCGCAGCGCCCTACGACGACGACTGGCACCGCTCCCCGGGCAACATCATGACCCTGTGGGCCGAGCTGCTCGAGATCGGCACTGAGACGCGCCACCGCCTGATCCCGCTCCGCACCGACCTGGTCAAGCTCCTCACTGAGCGCGGACTCGGCTACCGGACACATCCACGATCGGTGCCGGTGCTGGTCCGTGAGTACAGCGGTGTGCTCGAGACCCCCGTTCACCCCGGCGACCCGCGCGAGACCTCGAGCACGATCGCCGTCGGCGCGTGGGGCGCCGGCTTCGGCGACCCGGCCTCGAACCGGCAGGTCGAGCTGGCCGCCGAGGAGGCGGTCCAGCGCCACTACGAGGCAGCAGGATGGACGATCACCCGCGTCGCGCACCTCAAGTGCGGCTGGGACCTCACCGCGACGCGCCACGACGAGCAACGCCACCTGGAGGTCAAGGGCGTGTCGAGCTCCATGCCCTCGGTGCTCCTGACTCGCAACGAGCTGCGTACCGCCGAGACCGATTCCGACTGGTCCTTGGCCGTGGTGACCGGTGCCCTCACCGACCCGGCACTGGTCGAGTACGACCGGCAGACCGTCGTGGCTGCCGCCGACCCATCCGTGTACCGCGTCAACCTGGCCCCGTGACCGCGAGAAGGGATGATCCGCTGATGTCACCACGAGTCGTCGCGGTCGACGTCGGATCCGTGCGGAGCAACTTCGCCTGGGCCGCCCTCGATCTGCCGGGCCGGCGACCGGTCGGCGAAGGTGGCAGCCACCCCGAGGGCGCGGCACTCGCGGTCCTCGAGGCGCTCGACGCCGGCGTGCCCGTGGCTCTCGGGTTCGAGGCGCCGTTGATGGTTCCGGTCAGCCCGGTCGGGCCTGCCGACGGGTGGAGGACCTTGGGGCAGGCGCGGCAGGGCGAGACCGTCGACGGTCGCTCGCGGCCCTGGTCGGCCGGCGCAGGCAGTGGTGCCCTGGCCACCGGGTTGGTGCAGATGGCTTGGGTGCTCGAGCGGGTGGGGTCAGGGTTTCCCGGCTTGCGGTGTACCACGCGGCCCGAGCCGTGGGTGGCCGGCGATGCCGAGCTGTTCGTGTGGGAGGCGTTCGTGTCCGGCACCGGCAAGCCTGTGCCGGCTGGCATCAGCCAGCACGCAGCTGACGCGGCCGCGGCGGCCGACACGTTCGCCGACCGTCTCGAGGACGGCTCCCTGAGTGCTTCCGACGTCACGTGCACGCCGGCGTCGTCGTTCAACCTCGCGGCGGCGGCCGCGGCGTACGCCGGTTTGGCGATCGACAGCACCGAGCTGCGTGACCAAGTGCAGGTCTACCGCACCCGCCCGGCTCTCCTGTAGGTCACCGTCGGCGGCCGCGGCTGGGCCGGGATCTCCACCTCGAGTAGCACGATCCGCTGCGCGGGCCCGCACGCCCGTGCGAGGGCGCGTCGCTCAGCCTCGGTGGCGACGAACAGGGTCAGGCCCCGGAGTCGCGCGAGGACCTCGGCCGAGACCCTGCTGACGACCGGGCTGATCACTCCTTGCGGCATGTCGTGGACGAACAGCGGCACACCCATCGCCCACTCTGGCGTCGCGTCCCGCACCCCGACGTAGCCGCGGGCCTCTCGCCCGACGAGCTCGACCGCCGGCGGCGTGAGTGCCTGCTGGCGGGCGAGCTTGGCCGCGATCGCCGCCAGGTGGCGTTCACGCTCCGCGGACGCCAGCTCGTCGCGTTCACGCCGACGCTGGCTGGCTTCCAGCTGGTCGCGTTCGGTGATGACGTGCTGCCGAGTGGTCCACACGATCCGTGCAGCGGGGGGCAAGCGCACGTACGTGTCCACCGCCACCTGGTGAGGTCTGATCGTGCCGGCCAGGGCGCCGGCGACGAAGACTCCGAGGTTGACGGCTTCGAGGACCGGTCCCCACCAACCGTGGCCGGGGCACGGGCCGGGCGCGCCGCCATCGTTCTCGCAGCGCCGGCGCGGGCACCAGGACACGCGGAAGACGGCGGTCCCGTTGACGACCCGGGCATCGGCGGGCCCTGGCTCGGCGGGCAGGGAGATCTGAATGGCCGGGACGGCTCCGATCCACGGCCGGTCGTGGTCGGTGACCCAGCACACCGGCACTCCGGAGGCGTGCATCCGCGTGGTGCGCCCACGTAGCTCGTCGACGGTGATCTGTGCCAGCTGGGCCTCCCAGGCCATCCTCCTGGCGCCGTCGGGGCTGGTGGCCAGCACGTCGGCGCGCCAGCCATCGCCGGCGACCTCGAGCTCGGCGTACCAGCCGGCCTCGCGAATGGCTGAGGCCAGCTGCAGCTTGAGCAGTCGGTGGGCCATGGTCTCGCCCACCAGGGAGCAGGTTGGCGCAGCACGGTCGTGGGCGAAGAACCGCAGCCCTCTGGGTGAGAGCTTGGCGTGAAGCCCGTGCCCGCATTCGCGGCAGGCCAGGGGCGCGCGGGGTCGCGCTCGGTGGATCGCCTCCCAGGACGTCCCCTCGCCGAGCGGGTCAACGGTTGCGTCGAGCACGCCCGCTCGGGCGTGCTGCGCCGTCAGTGGCACGTGCCGAACTCTGCCGGAGCGGTCCGACAGATGTGGCCGATTTCAGTTGCGGTTGAGCCCGTGACGTCGGGAGTCGAGCGCGTGCTTGAAGTGGCTCTCGGCCGCGTCGATTTCCCTGGTCGGGGTCGCTGGGTCGAACACCCTCAGCACCGACAGCCGGTAGCTCGAAGGGTCGAGGTTGCGGAGCTCGACGTTGCCTCCGTGGCCGTTGGTCGCGTATGCGGCCCAGCGCTGCCAGATGGTCTCGGCGCCGTCAGCCTTGCCGACGTAGTGGCGTCCGTCGCGGGTGTCAGTGATCAGGTAGACACCGATGACGGAGGACAACGCGGTTCGCCACGCGGCGTAGCGATGCTCACGGATGACCGCCTGCAGCTGGGGGTAGTCCAGCGTCAGGGCGTCGAACCCTGGAAACCGCACCGGCTCGGAGTCGGCGATCTCCATCACGGGGTACGCGGCCGCGGTGGTCGCGTTGATCCGCCAGGTGCGCGGGGAGCGCCACTGGATCACCAGCCGGTTCCGTAGGTCGCCCATCAGCTCGGAGTGCTCGAGGTGGAAGGTACGGCGCAGCCCGTCGTGATCCGTCTCGCCGTGGTTCACCAGGACCGACCACAGCCGGGCTCGGTCACCGCCCTCGGGCCGGAACACGATCCAGATCCGGGGAGGCGCGGCCGGGAAGGTTCGGGTGTTGGCGGACTGGACGCTGGTGTAGGCGAGGATCTCGGCGTCAGAGGAGTCGCCGTGGATGCCCACGGTCCCGTCCTCATGCTCGCGCACGTAGGCGTGCCGGATGACGAGGGCCTCGGCCGGGTCGAGGCCCGCGCTGGCGAGGATTGCGGCGAAGGTCAGCGTCATCGGTGATCGTCCGTTCTGGGAGCGGCGGCTGGGGCCGCGGCGACGCTGAGCAGCACGTCGTGGCCGAGCGAGGCGTCGACAGCGACGTGGAGGCCGAGGTCGGTGATCCGGCCGTCCTGTGGGTGCCAGTCACGGTCCTCGCGGGTGCGGCCCAGGAGCGGGTCGAGAGCGTCGATCGTGGGCTTCCAGAGGGTCAGCCAGTTGCGCTGCGGCCCGACCACGAAGGCCAGCTGCAACTGCACTGGCCCGGCGGGGATCACCGCGGCGTCGACCACGGCGGATCGGACCTGCTCCTTGTAGGCCTTCGTCGATGCCGACGCGGTGGTACGGACCGTGTAGGTCCTGCCGGGGCCTGTCGTCTCTTGCGCGGGCGCGGCGAGGACTCGTGAGGTCTCGGCGTGCCACTTCGTGCACCACACCGCCACTAGGTCCTCGTTGCGAAGCCGGGTGGCCAACGGGAAGGCGAAGTTGTCCAGGTCAGCCATGTCGACCAGGTCGCGCGCGGACGGCAGCCCGACCTCGAGCAGCAGCACCCACGGGCCGCTGGCCGTCAGCTGGGACGACACCAGCTGGGCGGTGTCCTCGAGGTAATCGCGCAGCCGCACCTGGTCGGGGTCGGTCGACTTGTTCCAGCTGGCCAGGCGCGGAGCCTTACGGAGTACCAGGCCCTCCCCGTCCGGGCGGCGGTACCACCTCGGGACCGTCACGGACGGTGCACCGACCCGGCCTGGTCGACCCACCAGACCTCGATCTGCGCCGCGGAGAGCGATCCAGCGGTCTCTGCGTGCAGGTCGCGGTAGCGGGGGAAATCCGGCAGAGCGATCACGCTGCCCCAGCTGGGCTCCTTGCCGCGGAGCCGCATCGCAGCCAGGACAGCCTGGGAGTACCAGTGGCCGGCCTGGGTGCTCGGGCTGGTGCGCTTGGCCTCGCCGGCCCGTGCGGGGTCGGCGTAGCTGCGGCTGGGGAATCCCTTGACCTCCACACCGACGGTGAGGCCGTCGCGGGAGGCGATGACGTCGATGCCGTGCTCCTTGGTAGCCGTGTTGGCCACCGAGAGGATCCGCCAACCTTCGCCGGCCAGGGCGGTGACCAGGGCCGCTTGGACGTTGGCCTCGGTGTGCCACTCCCCTCCTCCGAGCTCCACTGGGGCTGCAGCGGCAGGTCGCGCGGCCGGCGCAGCTGGCACCGGAGGGGCAGCGCCGGCGGCGGGCAACGGCGTCGTGCGTGGTTCGACGTCGCCGGCGACCTCGAACCCCAGCGCGGCCAGATGCCGGCGCGCGGTGTGGGAGATGAACTCGGAGCGCGGGATGCCCGTAGCGACCTCGAAGGCCTGGACGGCCGGGAACCAGGTGTCGTTGACCCTCACCGCATGCTTGCGGATCGCGTCCGGGGCCACGTCGACCAGGCGAGACTCGACGTCCTCGCGCGTCAGCTCGTGGCGCTGGCCGTTCAAGGTGAACCGAATCGCCGCACGGCCCTGACTGCTCATGGCCAGAAACTACGGCACTCGGCCGACACAAGGGCCCGACTCGGCGTTCGAACATTTGTTCTACCCTAGATGTCATGGCGGGCGGCGGTTACGGGCGCGGGGCAGGCATTCCCTTGAAGGATCGCGTGCGCGTCGACCACACCGACCAGACCTCGGCGCGGCCTCCCGCAGCTGCAACTGGTCCCGAGCATCCCGGGCGTCACTGTTGGGTCAGCGTGCCCGTCGACGCGTCGCAGCCGCGGCCGGGACTGCTACTGGAATGGCGGCGAGCTGGGCACCTGTGGGAGGGCAGGGTTGTCTACGTGGCGCAGCTGCGACCAGGCCGGTGGGCAACGGTCGAGGAGTGGATCCCGGCCGAGCTGCTCACCACCGAGTGAGCGCCGACGTGTCCGCCAACCCGCCGAAGAACGACGCGTGGCGGCCGTACGGCGACGTGCGGTTCGTGCTGATCCGGAACACCGGCCGGCTCAAGCCTTCTCGGGGTCTCATCCTCGACTGGAAGCGCGAGGGACGGCACTGGGAGGCTCTCGTGGTCTGGCACGACGACGCCGCGCTCAAGCCGGTCGTGAAGATGGACTGGCTGCGGATCGAGGACCTGATCCCGGTCCCGGTGGACCCGAACTGGACCGGTCCCGACCACTGACCCGCGCGGCGTTCAGGGCCGCGCGGCGAAGGAGTCGCGAAGACTCTCGCCGCACTTGGGGCAGTCGCCCACACGCTTCATCGTCTCCTCGTCGCGCAGCGTGCCCGGCTCCAGGTAGACGATCTCGCGCTGGGCGGCACGGCCGTGGCGGTTGATCCGCTTTCGCGGGTTCGCCTGCTGCGTCCAGCCGACGTAGTGCCGGATCGCCGTGGCCGAGAGGAAACCGTCCTGGTCCTGCTGCGGGGGGACGGACGCGTACTCGCTGCTCACCGACTTCACCACCTGCGGAGTTTCGTAGTGGAGCACGTAGACGTGTCCCTCGATCTCAGCCAGCGGCCGCCCGTGCTTGGCGACGACATCCTGTTCCCACGACATGGCGCTGAGTCTTGCAGCGGGGTCCGACACACGCCCGGAGAACCGCGATGACCCGCTCCGCTGAGCTGAGACGCCGGACAGAAGGACCGGTTCAGCCCTGATCCACCGTTGTTGATGCGGTAGGGGTCGGTTCGGCGACGGTGGGGAGCGAGAGCGCGGTGGGCGTGCGGGAGTCGCCGGTCTGTCCGGCTCTTCCACTGGGGTCCTCGC
>Ga0115549_1000132_pt1 | contig 50083 bp, 42 predicted proteins | sample COGITO_mtgs_1004_2_FD_87176 | JGI IMG/M metagenome (GOLD analysis project Ga0115549, IMG submission 87176) | Pelagic marine microbial communities from North Sea - COGITO_mtgs_100430 | ecosystem: Environmental > Aquatic > Marine > Epipelagic | place: Germany:Helgoland, sampling site Kabeltonne...
TAGGGATAATTCAACACTCAAAGACAATGCCACGCCATTACGGAAGACTATAATGACACCCATGAAATAATGATCTAACCTTAGGAATTAGCGTTATTACGTAAGGCCACTGATTTAGTGGCTAAAAATCACACCAAGGAATCGAAAATGACCACCCTATCTACGAGTCAGGCGTTCTATAAAAACTTTTTGGGGAACGCTCCCGACTGGTATAAAAGCGCCATCATATTATTTTTGATTCTGAACCCCATCATGCTTTACACAGTAGGCCCATACGTGACTGGCTGGCTGCTTATTATTGAGTTCATCTTTACTCTAGCCATGGCGCTGCGGTGTTATCCGCTACAAAGCGGTGGTTTATTAGCCATCGAGGCCATTGCCCTAGGTATGGCCTCGCCCTCAGATGTAATGCATGAAGTTGAACTGAATCTACCGGTGATATTACTGCTGGTATTTATGGTGGCCGGTATCTACTTCATGAAAGACCTGCTGCTGTACACGTTTACTAAATTACTCACTAACGTGAAATCTAAAACACGTCTATCGCTGCTCTTTTGCTTTGTAGCCGCGTTTCTCTCCGCCTTCCTCGACGCATTAACGGTTATTGCGGTCATTATTAGTGTCGCTGTAGGCTTTTATAGCATCTACCACAAAGCGGCTTCGGCGCAGCACAACGGTGAACAGGACGAAGAAAAATTCGGCGATCACTTCCGCAAAGATCTCGACCAGTTTAGAGGTTTTTTACGCGATTTAATGATGCATGCAGGGGTTGGCACTGCGCTGGGCGGTGTTTGTACGCAAGTAGGCGAGCCACAAAACTTAGTTATTGCCGCTCAGGCAGACTGGCAATTTATTGAATTTTTCTTGCGTATGGCGCCTGTAACAATACCTGTGCTGGCCACTGGTTTATGCATGGCAGTTTTGCTGGAAAAAACCGGCTGGTTTAACTACGGCTGGCAGCTCCCAGATAGTGTTCGAACCATTTTGCAAGAGGATGCCGCTGCACATGATGCTCGACGCACTCAGCGAGAAAAGGCAGCCCTTATTGTGCAAGCCATTGTAGCTGTCTGGCTGGTCGTCGGATTAGCGCTTCACTTGGCTGAAGTAGGCATTATTGGTTTAACGGTAATCGTGCTGACCACCGCCTTCAATGGCGTCACCGATGAACATGCGCTGGGTAAAGCGTTTGAAGAGGCTCTGCCTTTTACCGCATTGCTCGTTGTATTTTTTGCGATTGTGGCAGTGATTGATCGCCAAGGGCTATTTACCGGCATTATTGGTTCGGTGCTGGCGCTCGAGCAGAGCTTACAGGTGCCCATGTTTTATCTGGCCAATGGTTTACTCTCAGCAATTTCCGATAACGTATTTGTTGGTACGGTTTATATAACCGAACTCAAACAAGCGCTGACTAACAATGTTATTAATCGCGAGCAATTTGATATGTTGGCGGTCGCAATCAACACCGGAACTAACATTCCATCGGTTGCCACCCCGAACGGCCAAGCAGCATTTCTATTCTTACTGACGTCCTCGCTAGCCCCGCTCATCCGCCTTGGGTATCTCACCATGGTTTACAAAGCGATACCCTATACAATAGCGATGACATTGGTTGGCCTGGCTGCGGTAAATTATATATTGCCACCGGCTACCGACTATATGACAGAGCATGGGCTAATCCAAGATCATGCCAGCTACGAGCATAGTGAGTCGATAAAGCAGGGCCATGGAGAAGGTTCACATGGCGGGCACTGAGTAAGTCATTCGCCGCTTCGCGGTGCAGCAGGGTTACAGTTTTGTGCTGCACAGCGACGATGATTGCCTCAACAATGCATTGCCTGATTAGCCTATGTTAAAAAATGCTCTAGCTGGTTTTACACTCACTGCCCTTGCCCTGCTGCCACTTCGTTGGGTGCAGCCTTTTGCCGGGCTTATTGCACGCTGCATGAGGGAATTTAAAACCACCTTACGGCATGTTACTGCCACGAATATTGAGCTCACTCACCCCACGCTAAATGAACAGGAAAAAGCCCAGCTTGTCCAGCAATCGATGATTAGCACAATAGCTACAGCGCTAGAAATGCCTGCTGTGTGGCATCACAATAATGCGTGGCTCGACAAAAAAATAACGGCTGTGTACGGCGAAGAGCATCTGCGTGATGAGCTACACACCGGCCATGGCGTTTTAGTGATCTGTCCTCATGTGGGCAACTGGGAAGTATTTGGACGTTTTCTACCTCGCTATGGCGAAACTACCAGCTTGTATCAGCCACCTAAGTACCGCAGCCTAGAGGCCATCGTAAAAAAGGGGCGCGAGCAATCAGGGGCGCGCTTAGTGCCCACTAATCAGCGCGGCATTGCACAACTTCTCAAAGCACTCAAACAGGGAAAAATTGTAGGCATACTGCCGGATCAAAGACCGAAGAATGATTCAGGTGCATTCGCCCCATTTATGGGCGTGCAAGCGTTGACTATGACGTTGGTCTACAAATTACTGCAACGAACAGGATGCAAGATTATCCTGGGTTACGCTCTTCGCGATGCCAATGGCTTTAGCATTCATTTCAAGGAAGCCCTTGTAGAGATCTATAGTAAAGAACAAGCGGTGAGTTTGGCGGCCATGAACCAAATGGTGGCGATGTCAACGCAAGAAGACATCGCCCAATATCAATGGGGCTACAAACGCTTCAAGCAATTACCCGACGGCACTTACCCCTACCGAGGAAGCTAAGCTTTTAAACGGCAGTTCTGCCCCTGTGTTACATCGTTATCCAATATTCACTGCTATTTGACTGAGTCGAGCTTGTGCCAGACGCACTGCCCGTCACTGCTTTGGTGAATATGTGCAATAAGCTCATCGTGCGCGCGCTGCTCATCGGCATCGGCTTGGATAATTGGCAAGCTAACACTGCGTTTGCTTAAATCTCCGGCTAGCTTTTCAGCGTCTGTTTGCTGCTCGCTGCTCTTAGCCTCGGTTGCTAATTGCAACGTTGTTTGCCCTCCGGTCATCAACAAATAGACGTCGGCAAGAATTTCTGAATCTAAGAGTGCCCCGTGTAACTCTCTGCCCGAATTATCCACACCATAGCGCTTGCATAGGGCATCGAGACTATTCCGCTGCCCGGGATGCTTTTGGCGAGCTACTGCTAAGGTATCGACTACGGTGCAGATATCGGTTATCGACTTAACTTTGTGTCCGAGCAGGCGCAACTCATGATCGATAAAGCCAATATCAAAAGGCGCATTGTGAATAATGAGCTCAGCACCATCAACAAACTCAATAAACTCTTCAACTACTGCCGCAAAGAGCGGCTTACCCGTTAAAAATTCGTTACTGATGCCATGCACTTCTAGCGCGCCCGCCTCTACTTCGCGTTCTGGATCAATATATTGATGGTAGTGCGCTCGCGTATGGCGCCGATTAATAAGCTCTACGCAGCCCACTTCGATAATCCGATGCCCCAGTGCAGGCTCAAGCCCCGTGGTTTCAGTATCTAAAACAATTTGTCGGGTGGACATAAAAAACATACCTAAAGGTTTTAATATACACCTCGATGTACGAGGCCGTTTTTACGATGGTATTCAACAGTATTGCGCCAACTGCGCGATAGAATACCCCAGTTATTTATGCAACTAAAGCTGATCTACGCCGCGATTAGCCAGCTCATCGGCTCGCTCATTTCCTGGGTCACCATTGTGCCCTTTTACCCACTTCCAAACTACATTGTGGCGCTGGGCTTCGGTGTCAAGTAAAAGCCATAGATCAGCATTTTTAACCGGTTTTCTGGCCGATGTTCGCCAGCCGTTGCGCTTCCAGTTTTGCATCCACTCAGTAATTCCTTTGCGCACGTACTGGGAATCAGTATGCACGATGATATCGCGCGCATCCTCAAACAAACGCAGCGCCTCAATTGCCGCTAAAAGCTCCATCCGATTGTTCGTCGTGGAAGCCTCGCCGCCGCAAAACTCCTGCTCACCACTCGGCGCCTTAACATAAACGCCCCAGCCGCCAGGGCCAGGATTACCTCGGCAGGCTCCATCAGTATAAATTTCAATAGTCATTTGGGTAGTTAGTCGCTCCGAATGAAGGGGTGGGATAGCGCATGATTAGCGCCCTATAAAATCTGGATTAAATCAGTGCTTGCTCGGCCATATAAACCGACGCATCTTATTGTAAGCCGAAACTGCCTTGAGAAAAATATGTTGATGCTAGCCACTATGAATGACACGCTTACGATGACCTTTTATGGGGTTCTTTTGCATGTGCACCTGCCGTGCGTGAAGATCGCAGCGACTGACGCCACGATGACATAATTGGCGTAGCGGTAAGCGTACGCTTGCGCGCCAAAGTAATATACCCAAGTCCTATTGGCAGATGCATAACCTCCCCCCAGTCTTCAAAAAATTTTAATCTATTTAACCAACGTTCACTATTAATAGGCGGCCGAAAGAAAAATTGCTTTTGCTGAAGTACATCGTAGTTCAACAAAGATAACCAGTCCTCCAAACGACCTTGCCGAATAGGCTTGAGTAAAGAGGCGTTTTTATTCTGACGCTGAGTGGCTGATGCATCAATAACTGCTGAGCGCTGCTTCCACGTATAGTACCGCTGGTAAGCGGGCCAAGCGCTTATCGGATTGAAACCGGATATTAACAAATAACCCCCAGCGGTGAGCGTGCGCGTAGCCTCACGCAGCAATTGATGTGGCTCGCTCGCGAACTCCAACACATGATGCAGAAGCACCACATCCACACAATCACTGGCTACTGGCAGGGACTCGTAGTTGGCCCAAACGTTCTCATTACGCGTGTTGGTCGGCATTTGGCGCCGGCTGACAGGGGCGTAACCCATTTTAATTAATTGACCGAACTTTGATTCTTCACAGAGCAACCCATTCTTTTGGACACTCATCTGCAAACAATTATAACCAACCAGCTGAGGCAGCAATTGCTGAATTTCAGCGCGCTCAAGCGCTAACATCGCCTGACCAATGTCGGAGTCAAGAAATGCCGAAAAGGCACTCATTAACTCCGGCATTAGCATCACTTCAGCCGCTTCTTTTTGCATTACAAGATTCGCTCAATAAACTCGATAATCGTTTAATCAGGCCACAGGCCGCCTGTGCTTATACTGCACTTACTTTTTAGGAACTACAACGTCTCGCGCCTGCTCAACAGTCACACCCTACCTTAGCAGTGCATTTTAACAGCTACTTGCTCTAAAATTCAGATAGAATAGATCACGTACATAATGTCCAATAAACAGTAAAACATAGAGTCGCGCACAATATCTCCTAACATCTTAGCCGCAGTAGTGCCCATCATGAAAAACGACGCAAACCCTAGCAACCCAGCGCCTTCATCAAAGCCGACGTTAAGAATCACCGGTATTCCCGCATTCCAAGATAATTACCTCTGGCTGATTGACGATGGCGAACATGCCGTTGCCGTTGACCCAGGCGATGCACAGCCGGTACTTGATGAGCTCAACAAACGCAACCTGACACTAACCAGCATCTTAGTGACGCACCACCACGCCGATCATATTGGTGGTATCGATGCGCTGCTCAAGCACTATTCTGTGCCGGTAATAGGGCCCGCCGACTCACGCATCCCACAGTTGACCCAGCGAGTGGCCGATGGTGAAACCTATACTCTGCTAGGGCAAACCGCGCAGGTCATAGAAGTGCCTGGACACACACTGCACCATATTGCGTATTTTATTAATCAACCGAACGCATTCGGCGCGCCGCTATTATTTTGCGGTGACACGCTGTTTGCTGCTGGCTGCGGCAGGGTCTTTGAAGGCACTTTTACGCAAATGCGCCAATCGCTTGCTAAGCTGCGCGAACTACCAGAATCCACCCGCATTTATTGCGCACATGAATATACTCAGGCTAATCTGGCTTTTGCGCTGGCGGTAGAACCACAAAACAAGTTATTGCACCAGCGAATCGAAAGCGTCAACGAGCTCAGAGCAGCGGGACTTCCTAGCATCCCTTCAATACTTGCCGACGAGTTGGGCACCAACCCTTTTCTGCGCTACGATAACGATGCGGTTATCGCTGCAGCCGTCCGTCGAACAAATACACGTTTGGACGCTCACAACAGTGAAGTAAAGTATGATCACGATGTAATATTTGCCGTTATTAGACAGTGGAAAGACATCTTTTAATGAGGCTTCACAAACAGGCGCCTTGGCCACGCAGGCTCTTTACTGAAATCCATTGGATACGCAATTTAGACGCTCAAGCTGTAATAAAAAGAACTCGTTCAATCACGCGCGTTTGCTTAGTGTTAAGTCTAATTATTATAGCCAGCTGTGATCTGGGCCCGAGCAACAGAGCCACTGGTGCTGCTCAACAGATACTGCACTTAGGCAACGGTACCGAACCAAAAGACCTGGACCCTCATATTGTTACCGGCGTCACCGAGCACAACATTATTAGCGCCCTGCTTGAAGGCCTAGTGACGGAACATCCCAAAACCTTGCAACCCCAGCCTGGTGTGGCGGCAAGTTGGAGCCTCAGCGAGGATGGCACGCGCTATACCTTTAAACTCCGCGATAACGCTTACTGGTCGAACGGCGACCGTGTAACAGCAGACGATTTCCTATGGTCATGGCAACGCCTGCTAATGCCCACACTGGCAGGCGAGTATGCTTATCAACTCTACCCTATCGTCAATGCAGCTGCCTTTAACAAAGGCGAGCTAAACGATTTCTCTCAGGTTGGCATCAGCGCACCCGATCCTCAAACCTTAATTATTGATTTGGCCTATCCTACGCCCTACTTTTTATCGCTACTTTCGCACTTCAGCACCTTCCCTGTGCACAAAGACACCGTGCTTGCTCACGGCAAAAAGGATGAGCGCGGGACACTGTGGACGCGCGCTGAAAACTTCGTAGGTAACGGGCCATTTGTTTTAGAAGAATGGCGGCTCAACTATCTAATTAAAGTGACAAAAAATCCATTTTATTGGGATCAGGAAAGCGTTGCTCTTAACGAAATACGGTTTTATCCCATTGACAATGCACAAACCGAAGAACGCATGTTTCGCACCGGTGCACTCCATATTGCCAGCAGCATACCTGCCGATAAAATTGCCAGCTACCAACAAAACCATCCCGAGAAAATATCAATTAACCCCTACTTAGGTACGTACTACTATCGTTTCAATGTTACACGCGGCCCTCTGGTCGACCCACGTGTTCGGCGCGCACTGAGTCTCGCTATTGATCGCCAAATACTGGTTGATGCCATTACTAAAGGCGGACAAATACCCGCCTTCAGCTTTACCCCGCCCAATACCCAAGGCTATCAACCGCCATCTGGAATCTTGAGCTACGATGTTGGTCTTGCACGCCAACTGCTAGCCGACGCAGGCTTTCCCAATGGCAAAGGTTTCCCAACACTTGAGCTTCTTTACAATACTAGTGATGGCCATCGACGCATTGCGGTCGCTGTGCAACAGATGTGGAAGGAAGCATTAAATATTACGATTGCGCTCTCAAATCAGGACTGGAAAGTATTTTTAGACCGTGCTCAATCGCTCGACTATGACATTGCCAGAGCCGGATGGATTGGTGACTACGCTGATCCGAATACTTTTTTAGATATGTTTGTCACCGATGGTGGCAACAATCAAACCGGCTGGAGTCACCCTCAATACGATCAACTCATTGCCAAAGCAGCCACACAAGCCGACCAAAGTTCGCGCTATAAAAGCTTTTATAAGGCTGAAGAATTATTACTTATCGACAGTCCCATCATGCCAATATACACCTATACACGCGTACAACTCATGCACCCAGAAGTTAAAGGCTGGCTGGCCAATATTCTCGACCACCACCCCTATAAATATGTCTACATTGAACCCATAGCAGTTAATGAGTAAACAACGAGTTACTACAAGGCACCCATTGATGAGAAGGCTTTTATGTTAAAGTTTTTTGCTGCCCGCTTATTACAGGCAATACCGGTATTGTTTGTTGTGATCACGGCTACTTTTTTTTTGGTTCACAGTGCACCAGGCGGGCCTTTCGACGCTGAAAAAACACTGCCCGCCGAAGTGCTCGACAACCTTAACGCCCGCTACAATCTCGATGATCCCTTATATAAACAATACCTCAGTTACATGGGTAATCTTGTACAGGGCGACTTCGGGCCATCATTTCGCTACAGCAACCGCAGCGTCACCGAAATGATTTTAACCGGCCTACCCATAACATTTGAGCTGGCTTTATACGCCATGCTTATTGCGCTGATTATTGGCATCAGCGCGGGCATTGTGGCATCGATCAGACCTAATTCAGCGCAAGACTATATTCCCATGTCGTTGGCCATGGCAGGTATATGCTTGCCCTCATTTTTAATGGGGCCACTGCTCGTGCTTATCTTTGGCATCAGTTTAGATTGGTTGCCCGTGAGCGGCTGGGGCTATGCTCCGGGCGATAAAATCCTACCCGCTATTACACTAGGCACTGGATATGCGGCTTATATTGCCCGACTTACGCGCGGCGGTATGATTGAAGTAATGGGTCAAGACTATATCCGCACCGCGAAAGCTAAAGGGCTATCAACCCCCATGATCATTTATCGCCATGCGCTGCGAGGAGGCCTGGCGCCAGTCGTAGCATTTTTAGGACCCGCTTTTGCCGGCTTGCTGGCTGGCTCATTTGTGGTTGAAACGATTTTTCAAATTCCTGGGCTAGGCCGTTTTTACGTGCAAGCCGCATTTAACCGTGACTACACCATGATTCTTGGTACAACCATCCTGCTATCTACCCTCATCGTTCTGTTTAACATTGTGTCCGACATCCTCACGGTATGGCTAAACCCCCGCCTCACGCTAAAAGACTAACAATAATGACTGCGACCCAACTGAAAAGTGCTCATAGCAATACCGACTACGATAGCTACTCATTGTGGCGTGAGGCCAGTTATCGTCTGAAAAAAAACAAGATGGCGATGCTGGGTTTTTGGACGTTACTGGCTCTATTTGTAATCGCCGCGTGTACGCCCTGGCTTGCACCCTACGCGTACGAAAGCCAAAACCTCGCACTGGGCGCTTCACCACCATCTGCACAGCATTTATTGGGCACCGATATCCATGGCCGCGACCTACTCACTCGCTTGATGTACGGTAGTCGCGTTTCTTTATTGGTAGGCTTTGCAGCAACAGCCGTTTCGTTAGTGATTGGCGTACTGTGGGGAACTATTGCAGGCTACATAGGTGGACGCATTGACACAGTCATGATGCGTATTGTTGATATTCTTTATGCCCTGCCTTTTATGATTTTTATTATTTTATTAATGGTGGTTTTTGGCCGAAGCTTCCTGTTGCTCTTTTTAGCCATTGGCTTGGTTGAATGGCTGACTATGGCTAGAATTGTGAGGGCGCAAGTACTAAGCGTGCGCAAACAGGAATATATTGACGCGGCCATTGTTACCGGCCTATCTCACTGGCAAATTATTTATCGGCATGTCATGCCCAACATTCTCGGCCCTGTTATCGTCTACGTTACGCTAACAATACCTAGTGTAATCTTACTCGAATCCTTTTTAAGCTTTTTAGGCCTGGGCATACAACCCCCGCAGAGTTCGTGGGGAGTTTTAATATCACGGGGCGTTGAAAGCATGGAAGAGTATCCGTGGCTACTGATATTTCCTGGCTTAACATTATCCATAACGTTATTTTCGCTCAACTTTTTAGGTGACGGACTGCGAGACGCGCTCGATCCACGCACTGCAAAAAGCTAATGCCAAATCACCTCATTCAAAGCCAATTAAAATCAAAAAGGCTAAAGTACTTATGAGTCTGCTAGAAGTGTCCGCATTAAATGTAGATTTCAACACCCGCGGGGGTGTTATTAATGCTGTGAATAGCCTTTCATTTACTGTCGAGCGCGGCGAAACTCTGGGGATCGTTGGCGAGTCAGGCTCTGGCAAAACAGTTTGCTGCAATGCCTTAATGCGCCTACTGCCAATACCCCCCGCGACTATTAAAGGGCGCGCCCTGTTTGAAGGGGTCGACCTACTCACAAGTTCAGAAAGCAGATTACGTTCAATTCGTGGTCGTCACATCGGGATGATTTTTCAAGATCCCATGACGGCCTTGAACCCGTTTATGCGTATTGGTCAACAAATAATGGAGCCTTTACAGCTGCATTACAAAACGCCAAAAGATCTCGCTCGAAAAAGAGCACTCGCGCTACTGCAAGAGGTGGGCATTGATAAGCCTGAGCAACGTATGGACTGCTATGCACATGAACTTTCTGGGGGTATGCGTCAGCGCGTCATGATCGCTATGGCACTGATCACAGAGCCCGACTTACTTATTGCAGACGAACCAACTACCGCACTTGATGTGACGACTCAGGCACAAATCCTTGCGTTACTGAACGAACTGCAACAGCGGCGCAATATTGCCATGATATTCATCTCCCATGATTTACACGTCATTAAACAAATCGCTACACGCGTATTGGTTTTACAAAAGGGCTGCATGGTCGAGCAAGGTCATTGCGCAAAGGTGTTCGGCGCACCTCAACATGAATATACCCAAAGTTTGCTGAACGCAATTCCAAAGGGCGAAAAGCCTACACGCTATCGACACGAACAAGCGCTCGCGCCCAACTTTTTAACCATTACAAACGCATCAATTTCATTTGCAGGCAAACCAACACCCCATCTAGCTGTTAACGACGTCAGCTTGTCCCTTGCTCGTGGAGAAATATTAGGCCTAGTGGGTGAATCGGGCTGCGGTAAAACCTCACTTGCGCAAAGTGTGGTGCGACTCGTTGACTTAGAAGAAGGTGAAGTAAAACTACAAAATAAATTAGTGACTTCGCTCAACAAAAAAGCACTACGGTTAGCCCGCAAGGATATGCAAATGATATTTCAAGATCCTTTCGCTTCTCTCAACCCTCGCATGTCTATTTTTGAAATTATTGCAGAGCCGCTAAAGCTACATGATTTGGCAAAAACCAAACATTCATTAAGTGAAAAGGTTTTGGCACTCATGTGCGAAGTGGGTCTGGAAGCTAACTGGGCGCACAAATACCCTCACCAGTTTTCGGGAGGTCAGCGCCAACGAGTTGCCATAGCCCGAGCTATTGCCGTTGAGCCTCAATTGATTATCGCAGACGAGCCGGTATCTGCGCTTGATGTGACGATTCAGGCGCAGATACTCAAATTATTATTAGACCTCTGCTGGCAGTACAACATCAGCATGATTTTTATTTCTCATGACCTTGCTGTTGTCCGTTACGTCGCCGATCGTATTGCAGTGATGCAAAAAGGTCAGATTGTAGAGTTAGGCAACACTGAGGCTCTGCTAAAAAACCCCCAACACCACTACACACAAACATTACTCGCAGCGCGCCTGTCCTGAGCCACCAAACCGGTCTTTATTTCTAGTTCTTACTCGCTTCAAACCCAGTAGCCGCTATTGCATCAAGTTAAATAGCAGACGCTTTTGCGCAGCCCGATGCCGCGTGATAAAGCCAGTACAAATCGAGCTAATTGATTTATACTCCTGCGCTAGTCCCGCTAACCAACACTATGTTTACGCACTCTATGGCTACCGAAACAATTATTTTTACTGTGTTCGCCCCAGATCGCCCGGGCATCGTTAAAAACTTGTCTGATATTGTGCTGGCACATGGTGGCAACTGGCTTGAAAGTAGTTTGACGCGGATGTGTGGGCAGTTTGCGGGCATCGTGCACATTAGTGTGCCTGCTACACAAAAATCCAGCATAGAAGCCGCACTCGCCGCAATTGGCAGCCTAAACATCCACGTAACTATTCACGGCGATGCGGTGAGTGGCAACAACGTTGTTGGCGAACATCAAGCTGTGAGGCTCACAGTCGAAGCCAACGATCGTGAGGGCATCGTTGATGAAATAGCCAGTGCTTTAGCCAAACATCACATTAATGTTGAAAAGCTTACATCAAGCTGTACGAGTGCCTCGATGGCCGGCTACGAAATCTTTCAAGCCAATATTAAAGTTACGTTGCCTGAACAGCTAACACTTCAAGAGCTTGAAGCGATTTTAGAAGATATCTCTGACGATGTAATGGTGAGCGTAAAAAGCGATTAATCACAGCCTATTATTTTCACACTCATTGTCTTCACAATCATTGTCCTCACACCATTGTCTTTCCGCTTACCGTCTAACTTAAAAAATACGCTAGCGTATTCGAAACCAGCGATTAAACGCGCTGCGGGCCAGGGAAATATTTTCCAAACGCTCTTCATCCATACCAAAAAAGAAAAACTCACCTGGGTGCCGCAATCGCTTAAAGGGATTGTTAATGCGATTAATATATTCAACCACCAACCTCGGCGTGCCTGCTTTATTGTCTCGATTGAAATTATTTTTCCAATCTTTCAAAAGCTGAATTTTAACGTGCTGCTTTGCACTTGTTTCATCAGGCGCTTTGATGCAGCGTGGTGCCACAAACCCAGCGATGGGAATATCGGTGCCACGCTCAAGACGAATGTTATCGGCAATCACCACAAGATAGTATCGATTCATGTAACTCGCATTCCGTTCATAATTGATTGGCACAAAAAATTGAACCGCGCCACTACTGCTCAGTACGTCACTCAAGCCCCGCAACGCCAGGTAAAAAATTCTTTCTAACTGATTAAAAAAGGCTTAATGCTTAAAACCAATATGCCGCTCACACCCAGAAAAAAAACACAAAAACGTAATGGCTGACGCTTAAAATCATCAACGATGCCAGAGAGAAAAGAGCGCTTAGCTGCGGGATTAGTCTCTCGTATTTGCTGAACTCTCTCTTTTTGGTATTGATCAATCAAGGTACGAGCTTTGCTATACTCACTGGCATCGTGCAACCAAATAGCAGGGTTGGCGGTCTGCCAAATATTCTCTTGCGTCTCATAAAACGCAATATCATGCTCTGAGAGTAACTCGCGCACGTCATGGGCCTCATCTTCTCCGACATGTTTAAGCGAAAACACCTTTCTATTCATCGACTGCATCAATATTTAATCCTTATACCTAATCACTGAGTTTCCGCCGTACCGCTCTTTAACCCAGCCTGCTTTTGATTTGCTCGACGGAATAAGTATGACAGTAGGAAAATACAGAATCCAGCCTGACTCGATTGCCTAGCGGCCGCCGCACTAAAACCTAAGACACGCCATCAAGCCGCTAATGTTATTCAGCTTTTACGCCATATAACCAGCGGGCTAACCGCGTAAACTCGATTGAGAATGGCTAGCCCTACTGCAATCACCGCTGCTACGCTTATCACCAGCACCCACACCGCAGTACCCAAGCCTAACGCCATAGGCAGCTCAAAGACTTGCCGCCCTAATAAAAAGACGAACAATGCTCCACTGCCACAGCCCACTAACCCGGCGACCAAACCTGAAAAACCAAGCTCAACCATCGCAATTCGCTTCAAGGTGGCAGCCTGACCACCCAGTGCTCGCAATATACTTTGCTCATGCAAACGGTCATCGAGTGAAGCCCTTAAGCTTGCCACCAAAACTAACAGCGCCGCAAAAACGGTTACCACCGCCAAAGCCTGCACGGCCAGACCCACACGGTCGAGTACGCTTTTAACTTGCGCCATCAAGTCACCCACATCAATCAATGCCACGGCAGGAAATTGACTACCCAGCTCATACAGCGCATCTGCCTGCTGCGGCACGGCCAAAAAGCTCGTCATATACGTGTAGGGGTAAGCTTTTAACAAAGGAGGGGACAGAATGAAATAGAAATTAGGCTGCATGCTATTCCAATTCAAGCTGCGAATACTGCCCACCTCAACCTCCACTGCCTGGTTAGCGAAACTAAACTGCAGCTTATCGCCCAGCTCAATATCTAACTGTTGAGCAATAGACTGTTCGACTGAAACACTCGCTTGCTGATGATTACCATGCCATTGGCCAAGCACCACTTTATTACCTAGCGGCAGAGTTGCTGCCTCGGTCATCACCATTTCCCGGCTCAAGGCGCGCTGTGCGTCCGGGTTATTTGCCGCCCGCTCCGCAGTGGGCTGGCCATTGATCGCTACTAACCTCGCCCGCGCGACGGGAAACAATCCTTGACTTGAAATCCCTGCCTCATCGCCATATTCATGCCAACGATCGCGTTCCGACTCAGTAATATTCAATGCAAAATAGTTAGGCGCCGCATCGGGAATTTGCGCTTGCCAACCAGTAAGAAGCTCACTGCGTAAACTCACAACCACGACCAAAAGTGAGAGCGTCATAGCCAGTGCGGTGGTGCGAATTTGGCTGGGGCGACGCTGCCGACTAAAGGCGCGAAGACCCAAATAAACTACCGGCATAAGCGCCATAATTTTTGTCTGCGTGAGCGCTAAAAATCGTTGTAAACCCATCACTAATAAAGCCACTAACAGCCAACAAAATATCACCAGCAATAACAAGCTCCCGACTACGGCAAGAGTGGCCTGCCAGTTTTCACTAAAGGTATGCAGCAATAAAGTAAAAGCAGGTAGCAACCACAACAATGTATAAGTAGCGCCTTTTAGTCCTGTGCCACTGCGTAACAAGCGCATGGGCGAGACCTTAGATAAACCCTGCACCACCGGCAAAGCAAAGCACACCAAACAGAATAATGCCGTTAGTACAGCCAATATAAAAGGTTGCCATGAATACCCTGCCGACACACCTACCCAGTCGCGAATGGCATAAAATCCAGCCGCTTGCAACGTGAATCCAGCTGCGCAACCCAGCACTGATGCACCTAGCCACCAAGCCGCAAACTGCAATAAATATCCCCGGCTGAGCAAAGAGCTACTAAAGCCGGCTGCTTTCCAAACAGCCACCGAATGCTGTTCGCGCTCAAGGTATTTATACGCCGTCACTAACGTTGCCACTAGCGCTAATAAAAGTGCCGTAGCACCACCAAGATTCAAAAAGCTTTTAGCACGTTCAATCGTTCGAGTCGTGCGCTGACTACCTTGCTGACTAGAAAAAACACGTTGATGCGGACCCAGCTGAGGCGTTAACCATTGCATCATATGCTCTATGCGTGCGTGTTCCCCAGCCAGTAACCACGTATACGTCGCCCTACTTCCAGCACTTAGCAAACCTGTTTCGCTCAGATCATTTTCATTCATGAGCGCTCGGCCTGACAAACCCAAGCTAGGTAAAACCAAACCAGGCTCGTCATGAAGTACCTGCACGAACTTTAAACGGACACTACCCAGCTCAACAAAGTCGCCAGGCATAGCCGCTAGCCCGCGCGCGGTTCGAGCATCGAGCCATACCTCGCCCTGGCTGGGCATGACGGTAGCAACACTGGGCTGCGCACTCAAATCGGGTGCAATGGTCAGTTGGCCACGCAGTGGATATGCCTGACCCACCGCCCGAACTTCGGTTAACTGCAATGCCCCTTCAAAGTAAAGCATCGATGACAAACGAATACTGCTAGCTGTTTGTAGCTCCTGTTCACTGGCGTATTGCTGCCATTGAGCTAACGGCTTTTGATCGATTGCGCGCGATGATTCAACTAACAAATCAGCCGCCATAAGCTTGGCATTTTCAGAGTATATGGCCCACTCAATACGTTGCGTGAATAGCAAAATGCCGCAAACAATGGTTACCGCGAAAATTTGGCAAGACAAAAAAAGCCATAGTTCGGCGCTGGGTTTACGCCGCAATAAGCGCCAGCCAAAGCGCGCTACCGCTGCCATACTAGGAGCCTGACTAAACGTGGTTACTGACATAAAAACTACTCGTTAGTGTCCAGCTCAAAGATTGTGTCGCAGCGTGCTGCCAACTGCCGATCATGAGTAACTAACACCATGGTTGAGTGGGTAGAACGATGCAAGTCGAAAAGTAGATCCATAATCATGCTCGCCGTTTTCGCATCGAGACTGCCCGTAGGTTCATCGGCCAACAGCAGGGCCGGCTCATGCGCAAAGGCCCTTGCCAACGCTACGCGCTGCTGCTCGCCACCCGACAATTGTCGGGGATAATGATTGAGGCGCTCACCAAGCCCCACTTTGTGCAGCCATTGTTTGGCTAGCGCTTCATCGCCATTATTGAGTAACTGCAGCGGCAGCAATACATTATCAAGCGCTGTCATATCAGGAATCAGCTGGAAATTTTGAAAAACAAACCCCATCATTTTTCCGCGCAGTGCCGCTCGCCAATCTTCGTCATGCTCATAAATATTGAATGTTTGATCACCCCACTTAACATCAACCACACCCGTGTCGGGAGGATCCATACCAGCAAGCACGCCTAACAATGTGGTTTTACCTGAGCCGGAGGCACCCAAAATTGCACACGATTCTCCAGCCGCCACAGCAAAGTCAATTGCACTAAATATCTCTATCTGCTGCTCGCCAAGTTGCAGCGCTCTAGTTAAATTGTGCGCCGAAAGCGCTAATGTCTTTGCTGTTGTCATAGGGGCTGCTTATCAATGCGTCCGCGCTTTATGCGCGGCTGATTATCGTCAAGGGTTTGGAGGCTGTCAGTGCGGCATAGGCATCGCTCTACCAGATGCTCATCTTATCGTGCCAAAAATGCGTATACACTTGAAAGTATTATTAAATGCTGCAACTTACCACCTTTGTACCAGCTGCATGAGTCATGCTGACAGAAAATACCTCAGAACAGGTAATTGTGCGAAAATTGCTTACTCATATTTTGGCATTTCGCCGTATTATAGTTTGGCGAGCGTCAAACTAAAGCCCCCCTTCAAACTAAGCCTGGCACGCCATTTTATGCAGCAACGTAACACTTCCCAAAAAAATCAGATGCGCTGGTCGTGGTTACGGCTGAAGCGAACCCTCAGTTCACTGTGCTGCACCTGCTTCGTATTCATAGTGAGCAGCGCAGCCATAAGCGAGGCTTCAACAACCGATGAGCAACAAACGCCCGCATCGATCCCCACTCTTTTGGTGCTAGGCGATAGCCTCAGTGCCAGCTACGGTTTTGATCCGACATTGGGATGGGTCACATTACTTGAAGCGTGGCTGCAAGATCAGTCAATACCTGTGAGCGTAGTCAATATCAGCATTAGTGGTGAGACCACTTCAGGCGGGCTGGCGCGGCTGCCTGGCGCCTTAGCACGCTGGCAGCCAGAGCTTGTAGTTATTGCGCTCGGGGGTAATGACGGGCTACGCGGCACATCGCTAAACGTCATTGGCAACAATCTGGAAAGCATGATCAAACTCAGCCAAGAACATGGCGCAAACACGTTGCTCGCCGGCATGCGCATTCCGCCTAATTACGGGCCACGCTACACTCAGGGATTTTTCGAAATTTATGCCCGCTTGTCGAGTCAATACGGCAGTGCATTGGTGCCTTTTTTACTCGATGGCATAGCGACCGAACCAAAATTAATGCAAAGTGATGGCCTCCATCCCACTAGCGACGCACAGACATTGATTCTCGACAATGTTAAACCGGCGCTTGGGGCGCTGCTGCCACTTTAATAAAGCACTCTCACCCACCGTTTGCTCTTTACGATTTAAGTAGCCATTGACTATGAACCCTAGCGATCTTGCATTTGATGCCAACCATATTTGGCATCCCTACAGCCCTCTAAACCAGCCCATATCGCCATTGGCTGTGCGCACCGCGCAAGGCGTCACCCTAGAACTCGATGACGGTCGTCAACTCATCGATGCCATGTCGTCATGGTGGTCAGTCATACACGGGTACAACCACCCTACTATTAACGCGGCAGCCAAAGAGCAAATTGACCAGCTCTCACATGTCATGTTTGGTGGCCTCACGCATCAACCCGCCGTCGACTTGTGCAAAACTTTAATCGAAATAACGCCGGCTGGCCTTGAAAAAGTATTTCTTTGTGACTCAGGCTCAGTGGCCGTTGATGTTGCTATGAAAATGGCGCTGCAATACTGGCAGGCCTTAGAGCAACCAAAAAAGACTAAATTTGCTGCCCTGCAAGGTGGCTATCATGGCGATACGCTCGGAGCGATGTCGGTGTGTGATCCCTCTACCGGCATGCATCATTTATTTAGCGACACTCTCGCCCAACAGCACTTTATTGAGCGCCCTGCTTGTGTTTTTGGCTCATCGTGCAAACCGCAACACATACTTTCTCTCGAGCAACTGTTAGCTTGCGAACACGAAACCATTGCAGCGGTTATTCTTGAACCGATTGTTCAAGGCGCCGGTGGCATGTACTTTTATGCGGCCGAATATCTCCAAGCCGTTCGCTCACTATGCGATCGTTACGGGATTCTCTTGATTGCCGATGAAATTGCCACGGGGTTTGGGCGCACCGGTAAATTATTTGCTTGTGAACACGCAGATATAGCACCTGATATTTTGTGTATAGGTAAAGCCATGACAGGAGGCTACTTATCACTAGCCGCCACCCTCACCACTGACGCAGTCGCCGATGGTATTGGCCGCAAAGAGCCTGGCGCATTTATGCATGGCCCCACCTTCATGGGCAACCCGCTAGCCTGCAAAATAGCCTCGACCAGCATAGAGCTTTTACTGCAAAGTAATTGGCAGCAAAGGCTACCCGCCATTGAAAAACAGCTAAGCGAAAATCTACTGCCATTAAAAAACCATGACAAAATCCATGACGTGCGGGTGCTCGGTGCTATTGGAGTCATCGAAACTCATACACCCGTTGACATGCACAAAGTGCAAAAAATCTTACCCGAGCTCGGTGTATGGTTAAGGCCATTTGGCCGCTTGGTTTATACCATGCCGCCATTTATTATTGATGCGAAACAGCTCGATACAATTACACACGCCATGCAAGAAGTCGTTGAGCGTTGCGCGTAAGGAGTTGCCATTAATTCACGCAACGGTGGTTTTACACTCGCTTCAAAATGGCCACAGAAAGCCCAATAAAACGTGCAGGCACACCGCTAAGCATTCAAAAGATCAATACAAGCGATTTTATTGATTCTCATCAGCCATTTTTTGCATGACGGCCACTTTACCCAGATAGCTTTCTAGCGTCATACCCCCTCGCAGCGACTGCGCTGTGAAAAGTAAAAAGGCTCTAATGTCCTCGACATCTTGCGGCGTAATTTGACCGGCAAAATTAGGCATGCCTTGGCTTTCGAACAGGCCTTGCAAAACAATTTGCGGCAGCAGTTGATAAACCCCAACATTGGACCGAGTCAGATCGGGTATGGTGCCGTTACCCGTACCTGGAGTGCCATGGCAGCTCATGCAATTTTCAGCATAGCGGTTGTAGCCGCGGCCAATAGTTAGCTCGCTGGCATCAGTGGTAAGCTCAGTCAGCGGTTTTGCAATCGGTGGTAACTTCGCAGGTGGCTGTGCATCGCCCCCTAATTTAAACGTATACAGCGTGCCCGGATGCAAACGCGGCACCGCCTGAAAAACCTGACCTTGTATACCGCCCCAACCCACCAGTACACTAATGTACTGCTCGCCATCCACCATGTAGGTAATCGGTGGTGCCACCACACCAGAGCGCACATCATATTGCCACAGCACCTCGCCATTCTCTGCATCACGAATTGAAAATATGCCTTGGGCATCGCCCTGTAATAACAGACCATTAGCCGTAGTTAACAGTCCTCCGTTGTAATGCAAGACTTGGTCGACACCCCACACTTCACGCTGCTGAACAGGGTCGTAGGCAATCAAGCGCCCCGAGACCGTCCAAGGCGCGGGCGCGCGCGGATCAGTATCGTAAACGCTTTCGGCATATAAGCGCGCGCTAAGTGATGTGTTAGCTCCCCCTGCGCCCATGAAACCTCGCGCCGAATCATAGCCTACGGCGGGGTCATACATGTAAGGCTCACTTTGGTTGGAAGTGGGAATATAAACCAAGCCAGTTTTACGATTAAATGCCATAGGTGGCCAATTGTGGCCTCCATGACTGCTCGGCGAGATCCAATGCAGCTTGCCATCTTCATAACGAGCGCCCTCGTTTTCTATAGGACGACCTTGCGCATCAATTGCACTGGCCCAATTGGTATAGACGAAGGGCTTGGCCGAAATGAATTCACCACTGGTGCGATCGATAACGTAGAAAAATCCATTTTTGGGTGCCTGCATCAACACCTTGCGCATCTTGCCGTCTATTTCAATATCAGCCTGAATAATATGCTGCGTAGCGGTGTAGTCCCACGTATCACCCGGCGTCGTTTGATAATGCCAAACATAGCTACCGTCACTGGCGTCGAGCGCAACAATACTTGAGAGATAAAGATTGTCTCCGCCACCGGGACTACGGATCATGCGATTCCAATGCGAACCATTACCTACACCGATATAAACAAGATTCAGCTCTGGGTCATACGTGATGGCATCCCACACAGTGCCGCCACCGCTTTGCTTCCACCACTCCCCGCTCCATGTTTTGACGGCATCTTTGAGGTCATCATGTTCAAAGGGTAAAGCCGGATCACCCGGTACTGTGTAAAAACGCCATCGTTGCGCGCCACTGCCTGCATCGTAGGCGGTCACATAACCGCGTGCCTTCAAATCGGCGCCGCCGTTGCCAATAATTACGAGCCCATTAGCAATTCTAGGTGCGCCAGTAATTGAATAAAAACTATCTTCGGGCACGGTTTGAACTTGCCAATTAGGTTCACCACTGGCCGCGTCAACAGAAATCAGTCGCCCGTCGAGTGTGCCAACAAAAACAGCCCCACGGTACAGCGCCAGCCCTCGGTTATTAACGCCGCAACACAATTGCGCCGCTTTTTTGCGAGGAACCTCTGGGTCGTAAGTCCACAAACGCTGGCCACTGCGCACATCGACAGCGTACACAATTGACCAAGGGCCGGTGAAAAACATAATGCCGTCAACGACTAAAGGCGTCGACTGCAAGCCACGCTTAGTGCCCACATCGATTGTCCAAGCCAAGCTTAGTTCACTGAGGTTATCGCGATGAATTAACTCCAGCTCGCTGTAGCGATCCTCAGCATAATTGCCTCCGTGCGTGAGCCAATCACCATCGCCAGCGTCAATATTTTGCAATGCTTTATCGTCGACCTTGCCCGTTGCATAACGAATATGCTCAGCGGACCCTTTTGGCTCAACGCCCTGAGGCCATTGGCAGCTGGAGACTGCGGCTACCAATAAGAAAACCAAACCGACGTAACATTTAACGACTAAACTTTTCATTATCGCGCCTCAGTTTTAATCATGCTTTATGTAATTAAATAATTATTCCAATTAACCTTGCGTAATCTGCGCCGATACTCAAGCGTACTGCCAGCCCAATTATTAGTGATTCTTCCGCCGTCCATATACCAACTTTCTTTAACATCGGCAAAGCTCATTTTTTTTAAGCGTGCTTGAATTTCCTCGTTGTACTGTGATTCAACCGCCTCTTTAACTTGTAGCGTTTTTTGCCCACTAATTGCTAGCCGCTCAATACACTTTACAATATATCGAGCCTGCGCCTCAATCATAATAATGATCGAGTTGTGACCTAAATTAGTATTCGGTCCATACATCATATAAAAATTAGGAAAATCATACGTAGTAATGCCTAGGTAGGCATGTGCGCCGCCTTGCCAATGCTCTCGCAATGGGCGCCCACCCAATCCTTGCACATCAATAGAGGCTAGGAAGGGGTTGGTTTTAAAGCCCGTTCCGTAAATGACCACATCAAAGGACTCTTCCACCCCGTCATTTCTAAGAATACCCTGTTCTGTAAATTGCTTAACACCTGAAGTGTCTAGGTGTACATTATCGCGCACCAATGCGCCATAATAATCATCCGAAAACAAAATACGCTTGGCGCCAATGGGGTAGTCGGGCGTTAATTTTTTAATTAACTCCGGGTCTTGAATAACTCGACGTAAACTCTTTTGTGCCATCCACTTGAGTAAACGCTGCGCTATACGATTACGCCGCATAGCCGGTAACACGAGACATTCGCCACGAAGCCATAGACTCAATCGATATAGGCGAGTAATCAAAGGAACTTTTTCAGAGACCCACTGCTCGATGGATCCATACGAGCGATCTTGCTTTGCAATAACCCAATTGGCGCTGCGCTGAAACACTGTTAAATGTTCAACCAATGGCGCTATTTGCGGAATAAACTGCAACGCACTGGCTGCATTACCAATAACCGCCACCCGCTTACCTGCAAGTTCAACTGAGTGATCCCATTTGGCCGAATGAAATTTAGCGCCCGTATAGTGTTCTTCACCTGCAAAATCAGGCTGCGCAGGAAGATGTAACTGCCCTACTGCAGAGACCACATGCTGGCAACGAAACGTATCGCCCTTAACCGACGTTATACTCCAAACAGATTGATCCTCATCGAACACAGCGCTTTCAACCTGCTGATCAAACGCCACCTTTTCATACAGGTCATATTTTTTAGCAATATTTTTTTGATAGTCAAAAATTTGCTGCTGTTCCGACCATTTAAATTCCCAGGCCGAGTTATGCTCAAACGAATAGCTGTACAATGCCGACGGAATATCACACTCTGCTCCAGGATAGGTATTTTCACGCCAAGTACCACCGACCTCGCTAGCCCCTTCTAAAATTAAAAAGTCACTCAGTCCTGCTTGTTGAAGCTTGATAGCCATACATAAGCCAGAAAAACCAGCACCAATAATAATGACTTGATAATCTTTATCGTGCATAAATCTCACTATTCAAAAATTTCTTGTCGCTAAATAATTGAGCCATTAGGCTAAGGCACATGGGCTCATTAAAAGCATTCATCAACTTGGAATCATTGACGGTGATGACAGCAACAGCATCCTTAATATCAAAAGTTATTTTTTCGAATGATCCCATCGCCAGTGACTCTGTCAAAGATTTTCTCAGCTTGTGCTGCCAACCAATCTATTATCCTTACTGAGTCCGCTTCACTTTATAAAACCAGCACCTACTATCGGGGTTGCATGCGGATACCGCCGTCCATACGAATACACTCACCGTTGGTGTAGTCGTTCTCAACAATATATTTGGACAAATGCGCAATTTCTTCTGGACGCCCCAATCGTTTTGGATACAACGTAGAAGCCACGAGGCTTGTATACGCTTGCTCCGGCAATGTATCAAATAACGGCGTATGAATGAGACCCGGCACAATGGTATTAACCCGAATACCCACCGACGCCAAATCGCGCGCAATAGGCAAGGTCATACCCACAATGCCACCTTTAGATGCACTATAAGCGGCCTGACCAATTTGACCTTCGTAGGCTGCAATTGATGCCGTATTAATGATGACCCCGCGCTGACCATCATCATCGAGTGGCTCTTGCGATGCCATTTGTGCCGCCGCTAAACGCAAGACATTAAACGAACCAATTAAATTGACGTTAATGACGTGTATAAAGGCCGCCAAAGCCATCGGCTCACCCTTGCTAACCGTCTTAGCCGCACTACCAATACCCGCATAATTATTGCAAATATGCACTGCGCCAAATGCAGCAACGGTGGCTTGCATAGCCACCTGCACAGCCGCTTCATCGGATACGTTAACAGACTGATAAATAACCGCATCACCCAACTCTGCTACCAAAGCAGACCCACGTTCATCGTTCATATCAAATACAGCTACCTTCGCGCCCAGCGATACATATAACCGCACTGTAGCCTCACCTAAGCCTGATGCACCGCCAGTAACAATTGCTACTTTTCCAGCAATATCCATTCGTCAAAACCTCTCAATAACATCGTTCAACATTAATCACGCAATTCGATTCGCTAATCCAAAATGCTGCTGTAACCGTCAGAAAATATCTCTCGTCCAACAATCAACTTCATTACTTCAGAGGTGCCTGCATAAATGCGATTCACTCGCGCATCAGTGAACATCTCACAGATAGGGTACTCACGCATGTAGCCCGCACCACCATGTAGCTGCACACCCAAATCAATCATTTTCCATTCAATTTCACTGGTTAGACATTTAACCTTCGCGCCTATCTCAGGCGTTAACTGATCGGCATTGAGTAAATCCACACAGTGATCAACATAGGTTTGCGCCATGTCAATTTCCATATCCATTTCGGCCATTTTGAATTGCGTATTTTGCATATGCGCTAACGTTTTACCGAACATTTTACGCTCCATACAAAACTCACGCGTGATGTTAAAAGCAAGCCGCGCACCAGCAATAAACCCTACTGCCCCTTGCAACCGCTCCTCGGCAAGGCCGTGCATCAAATACAAAAAACCTTTGCCAGGCTCACCTAACACGTTTTCTTTTGGGATTTTGACATTGCTAAAAAACAACTCCGCTGTATCTTGTGCCTTCTGCCCCATTTTGTCGAGATTACGGCCGCGCTCGAAGCCTTCCATACCCCGCTCTACAATCAACAGCACCATCGCATGAGGGCTTTCGGCGCCATCAAGCTTTGCTACCACGATAATGACGTCGGAATTAATGCCGTTTGAAATATACGTTTTTGAGCCGTTCAATACAAAGTGATCGCCCATATCTTTTGCTGAAGTTCGCATACCCGCCAAGTCACTACCCGCATCAGGCTCGGTCATGGCTATCGCTAATATTTTTTCGCCGCGCACACAGGCCGGCAAGAAACGTTGCCTTTGCTCTTCATTAGCAAATTTATCAAAATAAGGCCCCACCAAACGGCTGTGCAGTGAGTTATACCAACCCCCACATCCACCTCTGACGGTCTCTTCAATAATGATTTGCTCGTAACGAAAGTCATCATCACCCAAGCCGCCATACTTCTCATCAGGCCAGACCATTAAAAAACCTTGCTCACCAGCTTTTTTGAAAATCTCACGATCAACAATACCAGCCTCTTTAAATTCCGGCATGCGTGGCGCTACCTCAGTCTCTAAAAAACGACGGTATGCGTCTCTAAACATTACTTGTTCTTCAGTGAAACTTCTCATTGCATCTCCCACACTTATCTAATTTTGATGAACCAGCCAAAATTGATTAACAACGCTCAAAAAAGTCGCGGCCTACCAATCAAAAAAACAAAACGGCCTGCACTGTGCAAGCCCTCGTATTTAGTTAATGGCACAAAATCGGCTGGTCCATTCTTTGCGTTGCATCAAATAAACAGTTCGTTAGCTGCTAACTTATCTTTAACGATTTGAGGACAAGCAAATCGCTGACCAAATTCAGCCTCAAGCTCGCCACATCTATCAATGAATTTTTGCAAACCGTAGGTATTCACAAACTGTAAAAAGCCACCCGTCCAAATGGGCGCGCCAATACCCATGATGGAGCCGATATTGCCATCGGCAACGGTACGTAAAACATTGGTTTCAAGACACTTCAACGTCTCAATGACTTGCCTAAACAACAGCCGGTCTTTTATGTCTTCATCGTCAAAGGTTTTACTCTCGTCGTAATATAAGTCGTAAAGTCCTGGCCAAATATACTTTTCACCATTTTCAGGGTACTCATAATAGCCACCCCCATGATGCCTACCGCCGCGGCCATTATCGGTGATCATATCTTTGATAATGCGGCGATTATTGTCACCCTCACCCCATTGATCAAGCACACCCATCTCTTCCCAAGTCTCCATCGCTTTACGACTTAACTCCAAGCTCGTTTCATCTTGCACCGCAAGAGGACCAACCGGCATCCCTAGCGCTTGGCCCAGATTATCGAGCTTAACCGGATGGCAACCTTCGGTGAGAATACGGCCGCCTTCATCAAGGTAGGTGCCGAACGTTCTCGACGTAAAAAACGCCAGTGAATCATTAACAACAATCGGCGTTTTACGAATTTGCATGGTGTAATCAAAGGCCTTGGCCAGAGCCTCATCACTGGTTTTTTCACCGCAAATGATCTCAACCAATGGCATTTTATCAACCGGGGAAAAGAAGTGGATGCCGATAAAGTTTTCAGGTCTAGCGCTGCCCTCGGCCAATTGTGTAATCGGCAAAGTAGAGGTATTCGAACCCCAAAACCCATCGTCAGAAAGATACTTTTCAGTAGCAGCCGTAATTTTATTTTTCAGCTGAATGTTTTCAAAAACAGCTTCAATGATTAAGTCGCAACCCTGTAGGTCTTCATCATTAGCCGTAGGGGTAATTAAGCCGAGTATGGCTTGCGCTTTAGCTTCATCCATACGTCGACGCGACACCTGCTTTTGCAACAACTTTTCTGAGTAGGCCTTGCCCGCCTCAGCCGCATCATGGGAGATATCTTTTAACACAACTTCAATACCCGCCATTGCCGACACATAAGCAATACCCTGCCCCATCATGCCGGCACCCAAAATACCCACTTTGCGCGTCAGGTTTTTCTCAATATTTTTTGGTCGACTTGCGCCGCCGTTGACCTTATTAAGCCCAAAGAAAAACGTAGAAATCATGTTTTTAGCTTGTGGAGTCATCACCAACTGCGTCAAGCCACGGCTTTCTACGCGCTGCGCGGTGTCAAAATCAACCAGCGTGGCCTGAAAAGCCGTATCAAGAATAACTTCAGGAGCCGGTAACAAGCCTCGCGTTTTTTGGCGAAGCATGGCAGGTGCCATCATTGCCATTTGGGCATTTTTAGGCGAGTTGATTTTTCCACCAGGAATGCGAAAGTCCTTAGCATCCCAAGGTTGGACAGATGACGCTTCGTCACCTTGACTGGCAAGAATATAAGCCTTGGCTTTAGGCACAAGGTCTTCTAGCTTGTCGACCGTCTCATCAATCATACCCGCGGCTACGGCTTTTTCTGGCGTAACCTTTTTACCCTCAAGTAAGTAAGGCAAGGCTTTTTCTATACCCAGCAAGTTAGTCAGTCGCACCACACCGCCGCCACCAGGAAGCAAGCCTAAGCCCACTTCAGGCAAACCCAGTTGAACCGACTTGTGCTTATACGCAATGCGATGATTACAAGCCAAGCAAATTTCATAGCCACCGCCCAATGCTGCACCGTTAATTGCCGCCACTATTGGCACGGGCATTAATTCTAACGTTCTAAACTCTCGCTTAACCGCTTCAATCCCCTCAAAGAATTTTTGCTCCATACCCGGCTCTGCCGCTAGTAAACTATGCAAGTTACCGCCTGCAAAAAAAGTCTTTTTAGCGGAGGCGAAAATCACCCCGATCAAACCGCTTTCCTGAGTTAAACGTTCAACCGCAGCGCTCAATGCTGGTAAAAACTCATCATTCATGGAATTGACAGGACCCGTCATATCCATGGTTATGGTGACGATACCATCGGTATCTTTTTCGTAGTTAAATACACTCATGTTAAATTCTCTTCTTTAATCGTTGCGAATACCTGCCATGCAGGCCACTCATTAATACGTAGTTTATTCTGCCGCTATTGCGTGCTGCCTGCCCTTAGACGCGCTCGATGATGCACGAAATACCCATGCCACCACCTACGCATAGGGAGAGCATGCCGCGCTTCAGTTGACGGCGCTCAAGTTCATCTAACATAGTGCTTACTAAACAGGCCCCGGTGGCGCCTAACGGATGCCCCATGGCAATAGAGCCACCATTAACGTTGGTGATCTCATGGTCGATATCGAGGTCCTTCATATAACGTAGAGCGACTGATGCGAAGGCTTCATTAATCTCCCAAAGGTCGATGTCATCTTTGCTCAAGCCGGCTTTGGCAAGGCATTTTTTTGCCGCGGGGCCGGGGCCAATAAGCATGATAATAGGATCGGTGGCAAGTACCGCTGTTGCAACGATTCTGCCACGCGGCGTTAGACCGAGATCTTTACCCGCTTTTTCACTACCCACGAGCACGGCACTAGCGCCATCAACAATGCCTGAAGAATTACCCGGCGTGTGCACGTGATTGATGCGATCAAGCTGATTGTATTTATTTAAAATAATATCGTCGAAGCCAAAAGGCCCCATCGCTTCAAACGAAGCACGCAAGCCAGCAAGCCCCTCCATCGTGGTATGCGGTTTAATAAAATCGTCTCGTTCTAAAATATGCAAACCGTTGATATCCTTCACCGGCACGACTGAATTATCAAAGTAGCCGCTATCTCGCGCCAATGTTGCACGCTGCTGTGAGGCCATGGCATAAGCATCAACATCTTCGCGCGAGTAACCCTCTAACGTTGCTATCGTATCGGCTCCAATGCCTTGAGGCACAAAACCTGTTTTTAAAGCAAACGCCGCATCGGTTGCCATGGCACCGCCATTGCTCCCCATCGGCACGCGTGACATACATTCCACTCCGCCGGCCACAACTAGATCTTCCCAGCCCGAGGCAATTTTTTGCGCAGCAATGTTCACCGCTTCAAGACCTGAGGCACAAAATCGATCTAGCTGAACACCACCAACGGACTCGTCCCAATCAGCATTTTGCACAATCATCTTTGTCACATCGCTACCCTGTTCTCCTACCGGCGATACACAACCCATCACAACGTCATCGACATAGGAGGTATCTAAGTCATGGCGTTGCTGAATTTCGCGCAGCAAGCCCGCACCGAGATCAATGGGCTTTACTTCATGCAAGCTGCCATCTTTTTTACCCTTGCTACGCGGTGTACGAACGGCTTCATAAATATAGGCGTGGTTACTCATCTAAAACCTCTTTGCTATTAAATCAATGGAAAAAAGTAGAACTGCATCGACCCGCACTAAAATACCGAATAGGTGGGCGGGACAGGAATTGCTGGGGTTTTTCAATTCTTTAAGCCTGTGCCTTGCAGCGCGTAATACGCCACAATGGAAGCGCAGTATGCAAGGAAACAGTGCTAATTACAGTGACCGCAGGTATACACAAAAGAGACATTTGGTTACACTAATAGATCATTTTTGCTGATTTAATCCTATGGAATCGTCCACCGTCTCCTCGAGCTTCACCCTCAACTTAATTGAAGGCGCGCGCCAAGCTGGGCACGATACCGACACGTTACTGCTTAATAGCAACATTTCTCCCGCTCTTTTGCAGCAGCCCGGCTCGCGAGTGACCTACCTCCAGCAATCAAAGCTATCGCTTGCCCTCATGGAGCTGATGCAAGATGAAATGATGGGGCTCTTAGACAGGCCCATAAAACCCCACACCTTTAAAATGCTGGCCTACGGTGCAATCAATGCCAAGACTGTGGGCGACGCCATTAAGATTTGGGAGCAAGCCACTAAAGTGTTGGATATAGGGCTACAAATGTCCGTGCAATATGACGAGCAGCAGGCGTATTGCACTGTTAGACAAGAGTACCCGGGACAGATGAAAAATGCTTACGCTGTGGAGCACTGCCTGTTCACCTATCACCGCATGCTGTGCTGGCTGGCCGATCAAATGATTCCTATTGCGGCTGTCGAACTTGAATACTCTAAACCTGATTACGCCGAGGAATATCGCCGCCTTTTTATTAATGCACCTATTCGCTACGACTGTGAACGCTCTAAAATAGTATTTAGCCGAAGAGTACTGGCGGTAAAAAACATACGCGACTTCACCCAACTCAAAGAATTTTTGAGGCAAATGCCTTTAAATATGTTTTCTACCCATTACGACGCGCTGCATTTTTCGGCCAAAATTAGACAGTGGCTAGAGCGGTGTCTAATCAAAAATAATCAGCTGCCCGATATTATTCAAACGGCCGAACATTTTCAGAGCCAGCCGCAAACATTGCGCCGCACGCTGGCCAAAGAAGGCATCACCTTTAAAGAAATCAAGTCGGCTACACAACGCGACTTTGCTATCGATTTAATTAACAACGAGCAAAAAAGCGTGGAGGCTATGGCCTTTGAACTGGGCTTTTCCGAGCGCGCAGCATTTATTCGTGCATTCAAACGGTGGACCGGACTAACTCCGCTTGCTTATCGCAAGCTGAGTCAGGCCAGTGCTGAAAACAACTAGCTGCCTAGATAAGGTCAACGGCCAAATCGGAAAGTACATGAACGGTTTTACCCACGTCTAGCGCCTTTTCATTGGATGCATTACCCATCAGTGCACGCTTATAAACGCCCTGGCAAATAGAGCATAAGCGGAAGAAACTAAAAACCAAATAAAAATTCCAGTTAGGAATATTTTCGATCCCGCGCAACTCGCAGTACCGAGCAACAATTTCTTCTTCGCTAGGCACGCCAAGCTCTTGCCTATCGAGCCCCGCTAAACCCGGCATAGAAATACCGCCAGGCAGACGCAAGCCCATACAAAAATAAGCCAAATCGGCCACGGGGTTACCGAGGGTTGATAACTCCCAATCGAGCACCGCAATAATACGAGGCTCTTGGGCATGCAATATAACGTTGTCGAGGCGGTAATCACCGTGCAAGAGCGTAACGTTTTCAATATCAGCAGGCATGTTTGCCGGTAGCCAACTAATAAGCTGCTCTATATTGTCGATAGTTTCGGTTTCAGCGGCTCGATACTGTTTCGTCCACAGGCCTATTTGGCGCTCAAAATAATTTTTGCCCTTGCCATAGTCGCTCAGCCCCACCGCCTCTAAATCGACGTTGTGAATGGCTGCCATTACCTCAATTAACTGGTGGTGCACCAAACCTCGCTGAGGTTTATCTAATTCGGGCAATGCGGCGTTCCAAAATATCCTGCCTGCCTCGTAGCTCATTACATAAAACATGCTACCGATGACACTGCGATCTTCACACAAATGGTAGGCAATGGGCACTGGCACATGGGTATCACGCAGTGCCGATATCACTTTAAATTCTCGGTCTACCGCATGAGCCGACTTGAGCAACTCACCCGGCGGTTGACGACGTAAAACATATTGCCCGCTGTTCGCTGTAATTAAAAACGTAGGGTTAGACTGACCGCCAGAAAATTTTTCTATCGACTGCAGCCCCTCAAATGATTCTATATGTGAGCTTAAGTAGTTGCCAAGAGACTCAGCATCTAATGAAGAGGTACTAGACATAATGCTATTCCATAAAATGAAGTGATGACCTAATTTATTTCAAAGCAACCCAATCTGAGTGTTGCCACTTAAGAGGGACAAAACATTTAACTCTGCTTAATCACAGCTGTTGCATCTAAAATGCAAGAGCGTAACGCTTGAGCGCAGCCGCCACATCGGCTGCCAACTCATCTTCATAAGGCATGCCAAAGGCGGCAATATTTTCACGCAGGTTCTCCATGCTTGTGGCACCAATAATGGTAGATGTAACGCCATGAACCTGATCACACCAGAGCAACGCCAATTGCGCCACAGTAAGGCCATGCTTCTGCGCTATTGCCTGATAGGCTGAAACAGCCTCGTCTACCTGCTCACTAGCACGAATAAGCCCTTGGCGCTGCGTCATTGTCCAACGACTGCCCTCTGGACGAGCTCCTTTAAGGTATTTACCACTAAGTACACCACCTCCTAAAGGCGACCAAGGCAAATAAGCCACGTCTTCCATTGCGCAGGTTTCTACCACGTAGGGAAAGTCGATATGCTTCAATAAATTAAATTCATTCTGAATGGAGGTTATTCGTGGCAAGTTATGCTCTTTGGCCAGCTCAATATATTTGCCAATACCCCACGGCGTATCATCCGACAAACCACAAAAACGAACTTTTCCCGCCTGCACACACTGGTGCAAGCCTTTGAGTATGTCGTGCATACTATCCAGTGCCTGCGCGGCATTAGTCTTACCGTAATCAATACTATTTGGCCAGTGACGCCCGAAGTGTGGGTGTAGATGATTAGGCCAATGCAGCTGAAACAGATCAATGTAGTCGGTTTGTAAACGCGCTAACGAATTATCGACCGCCTCAATAACCGCATCACCCGTAATAGGTCCACCGTCACGGACCCAAGGCAAACCCTTGCCGGAGATTTTTGTTGCCAACACAATATCACTGCGCTTGGCTTTATTATTGGCCAGCCAATGACCCAGTATGGTTTCGGTTGTTCCGTAAGTCTCGGGAGCTGGTGGTATGGCATACATTTCTGCGGTATCAACAAAATTAATGCCCTGCTCGAGCGCATAAGCCATTTGATCGTTGGCATCTTGCTGCGTATTTTGCACACCCCACGTCATGGTGCCCAGACAAACCCGAGAAACCTCAAGCCCGCTACTGCCTAGTGTCGAGTATTTCATTATTTACGCTCTCAGTGAATTTGATGACTGGAGTTCAGCGCCTCGTTAAAAAGCACTCCAACTGAAGGCGCGGATGATAGCAAGCTTGAAGACATGAATCGACCGCTGCACGCCTCAGCGCTCGCTTTTTAGCAGTATTCAAACTTTGCTGATAATAGTTAAGTTAACAGCGTGCACAAATTCGCACCCTTCAAGCGCTACGTTCTTCTGCCGCCTGTGCCTACTAGCAACATCAAAAAGTGGCAGTCAACTGACAACACCATATCAAAATCAAACTAATAATTACCACCGAGCGCAGTGCACGAGCTCTGCACCTTTATATATAATTTGGGCGCACACAGGCTTACTCACAGGCTGTAAACTCAGGCCTGTTCGCCATTATTAGCTTAAGAGAAATTACCATGCTGGCAACACCACACTCACGCTGGGCAGCCTTTGCTATTCATTTGGCCATAAGCGCTTTCGTTTTTATTGCGCTAGCCGCAGTCATTATTTTTGTTTGGTACCCAGGGTTTTTATTTCAAACCGATGGTGGCTGGCAAGGCATTCGCCTGATTGCTGGCATTGACCTGATTTTAGGGCCGTTACTCACACTTATTGTTTACAACAAAGCCAAAAAAAGCCTGCCTATAGATTTATCTATTATTGCTTTGGTGCAAATTTCAGCCCTGTGCGCGGGCAGCTATTTAGTATATCAGGAGCGCCCGCTGGCCATTATATTTGCCGATAATAAATTCATCACCATGTCGCATAACTCTTTTGCTTTTTCGGGTCTCAACCCAGAAGAAATTCCGTTAGTGCAGCAACACAAAAAGCCGGTTTGGATTTATGCTAGCAGCCAACCAAATATGCCGGGTGAAACCAACACACAGGCGTTTGCTCGATTGGGCCCCAAGCATCTGCGAGTAGACGACTACCGGCGCTTTTCTAACTATAAAAATAATTTGTACAAGGAGGGGGTGCTGCAGCTAGAAAACCAGCAAAGCTACAAAGCAACTGACAATATCCGTTACTTAAAAATGATTTCACGCTACTTTGAAGGCTATTTAGCGTTTGATATTGCCAACGAAAAGGTAATTCGCACCATCATTACTAACAGCACTGATGTCTACGGAGTTCGTAGCAATTAAAACAGCCATGTTGTGGCGTTAATGTCAGCGAAGACGTTATGTCCAATTAAGCGCTTTAGCAAAGCTCTGCATTGGCGCACGTTTTAGCCCAAGAGCTGATGGGCGTACCGCTTTCACCACCAGAGGGCACTAAAATATATTTGTCGTTACTTGAAATACCTTTGTATTCATTGGGAGTAACAATAATACAACCATCGATAACTGACACCGAGGCCACCACTGCAGACGGTGCTGGTGATGACGGAATACCATTTTGCCCGAGGTCACAATCGTTGATGTCATTAGTAAACGAGCAAAGCTCTACTGCAGCCTTAAAAGCGGTAGCAGCCACAACAACCTCGGTATAGGCCGCTTTTTTCGTGTAAGACGTGTACGAAGGAAGTGCCACGGACGTCACAACCCCAATAATGGCGACCACAATCATTAATTCAATGAGTGTAAAACCACGTTGAGCCGTTACCATATTCTAATTCCTATCTTGATGTGCCCAATAAACATTACGCCAACTGCGGTTAAACCCGCGTATTTAAAGTTGAAGGAAGCTGCTCAGAGGAACCTACTAGAAACACCGCGAGAATGACTCACGCCTTTGCATCTAACGCCTTTGCATCTAACGCCATTCAATAGTCTAGACCATGCGCAAACACTTTTTTTGAAAATTGCGCCAGACGGCGCCATCGATAACGCCAGCGCCCCATCATGAGGCACTCACCACCATGCCTTGGCAGGTAAGTTAAGTTTGCGGCAGGCTGAACCTACTAATACGATAGAAATGAAATAAAATAAAATAAAAGAGGAACTGGAAGCCAAAACTCAAGACTTACAGGTAGCATTGGCGCAATTATCTTACGCAATCATGATAGCCACCGAGGCTCACTAAAGCAGCCCAGTTAATAAGGCAAGTCTTTAACCAAGACGAATTGCAAGTAAAGAGCGAAGGAGCCAAGCCAAACAAGCTTTCACTTTAACAAAAGGCCACATTGCTACAGGTTGTACCCATAATGTAATTGGCGCACCTAAACCGCCACCGGTTGGAACGAGTGTATAAAGATCATCACTGGTGAGGCCCTTGTAGGCGTTAGGCGTAATCACGATGGTCCCGTCGGTTACCGCTACCGAAGCAATAGCCGTCGACGCCGATGACGGAGGGATTCCGTTCACACCAATGTCACAGTCGGTCATTGCATGCGTCAACGAGCAAACTTCTACCGCTGCTTTAAAGCCACCGCCGGCCAGGACAATTTCGGCATAGGCTGCTTTTTTGGTGTAGGTGTTATAAGCAGGCAAAGCAACTGCCGCCAAGATGCCAATAATGGCCACCACAATCATTAACTCTATTAACGTAAAACCGCGCTGCATGGGCATCATATAAATCCTTTAATACCGCTTGAATTAAACAACCCCATGAATATATAGGGGGGCGCACAGTACAAGTTTAGCCATTTAAAAAATAAAAAAAGGAGGAATAAATCCCTCCTTTTTTTATTTAGCACTTAACTATTAACAATAAATACCGTCAGAGCAATCCTCGGTCCAAGCCGTAATTTGAGCACCATTACCGCCACCCGTAGGCGTCAGCTTGTATGTCACGCCCGCTTCAACACCTTTCGCTGCTTTAGATGTCACAATAATTTCACCAGGCACCACATTACCTACGGTAACAGATGCAACGAGCGCCGAATCGGCCGATGCTGGCACGCCGTTCGCACCCTCTGTGCAAACCGCGAGAGCATTAGTCAACGAACAAACCTCAACCCCTGCCTTATAAGGACCAGCAGCCAAAATTACTTCAGAAAACGCCGCTTTTTTCGTGTAATTTTGATACGCAGGCAATGCAACTGCGGCCAAAATTCCGATAATCGCAACCACGATCATCAATTCAATAAGGGTAAAACCTGCTTGTGTTTGTTTTTTCATTGGTCAATCTCCGGGTAAATAAATAATTTAGTAGCGGTTCTTTTAAACGGCAGCTCTACGCGAACCACAATCTCAAACAACCCACGATCTAACTATAGACACGAATATGCGCCTTTGCACAATCTTATAAACAATTAGCGTGCCAATTCACATGTATTTAATCAAAAGCATAAATATCAATAGCTTAGCAGTTAACATTACTATATTAACTTTGCGTTAATGCCGGTGTTTAGCTGACTAAAGCGCGCCTATTTGTCAGCAGCTGACAAAAATTGTCAGTATGTGACGCAATCATCATCACTAAAAAACCACAAGCAGTCGCTTTTATGGTGAGCACTGCATGGGACGCCCTACTTTGAGTAGCACCGGCCAACTACTAGCAGCTAGAATGTTAGTGCCTTCGACTATCGCTTTAAATGTGATCAGTTAGTTGCCGTCAATTAACCTCCAAAAACCGCAAGCTGAGATCATGACGGTTAATGCATGCTTAACACCCTACAAACCATCAAATAATCAGTGTGTTACACCTATTGATTGCTATACTTTTCTAGGTTGCTTGTAGGGTGAGCCAACCCGAGTGATTTACAGTAGGTAGAGCGCTCAAAATCCCCAAGCCGCAAAAATATTATTAAGCGCTCGTTTTTTTAATTACTCAGTGCGTTATCCGGCAGCGATTAGAGATAGCCACTAAGCAGATGGAATAAACTAGTGCGTGAGTAACCGATAGTCGCTTCCAGCTTATCGTTCGCTCCTAGTGAATAGTTCGGTGTAAGCTCAAAGCAGAAGATACAGCCCATATCCATAGGGGAACAGGTTAACGGTTATGAATGCTAATGTAGTAATGCCCTTATCCGGCGTAGCTAGGCGATTAATTGCCGACCAGATTATTGACGAAGGCCAGGCGCAAGAAGCCCTGCAGGGCGCTTCACAGCAGAACCTCACACTGGTTTCTTACCTTGTGCAAAATGGTGTGGCTGACGGTACCAAAATAGCCAACGCCATTGCCGATGAGTTTGGCACGCCCCTACTCGATGTGCGGGCGCTGCGTCAAGAAGCGATACCCAGCGAACTGGTCGACGCCAAACTTATTCATCGCCATCATACGCTGCCGCTGTTCAAGCGCGGCAACCGATTGTTTATAGGTGTTTCTGACCCCACCAACTTACGCGCTCAGGATGAAATCAAGTTTCATACAGGGCTCAGCACCGAAACAATTTTAGTAGAAGAAGGTGCTCTAGCCGAAGCGATTGCCAAATACCTCGATGATGAAGAAGTGGCATTTGGGCAAAAACTGGCAAGCTTAGATGACGCCGGACTTGAAGATCTTGACATACAAGCCGTCGATGAAGATGGCGAAGCACCAGAGACCGCTGATACCGATATTGATGAAACGCCCATCGTGCGCTTTGTTAACAAAATATTGGTTGATGCTATTCAAGGCGGAGCTTCGGATATTCACTTTGAGCCCTACGAAAAAACGTACCGGGTTCGGTTTCGTACCGATGGCATTTTAAAGGAAGTGACTAAGCCGCCCAATAATCTTGCGCCCCGACTGGCCGCACGTTTGAAGGTTATGTCTAAAATGGATATTTCCGAACGTCGCGTACCGCAAGACGGCCGCATTAAGATGAAACTGTCTAAAACTCGCTCTATCGATTTCAGGGTCAATACCCTGCCCACTTTGTACGGTGAAAAAATTGTATTGCGGATACTCGACCCGTCTAGTGCTCAGATGGGCATCGATGCACTGGGCTACGAAGAGGATCAGAAAAAGCTATTTCTTGAAGCTTTGCACCAACCCCAAGGCATGATTTTAGTCACTGGCCCCACTGGCAGCGGTAAAACCGTTTCTCTTTACACAGGGCTTAACATTCTCAACAGCACCGAGCGCAATATTTCTAGCGCAGAGGACCCCGTAGAAATTAACGTTGATGGTATCAATCAGGTCCATGTTAATCCTCGAGTAGGCCTCACGTTTGCCACGGCACTGCGTTCGTTTTTGCGCCAAGATCCCGACGTTATTATGGTGGGCGAAATACGTGACCTTGAAACAGCAGAAATTTCCGTTAAAGCCGCGCAAACCGGTCACATGGTCATGTCGACGCTACACACCAACAGTGCCCCCGAAACTATTAATCGGCTGCTGAATATGGGCGTGCCGGCGTTTAACGTTGCCACATCGGTATCGCTGGTTATTGCTCAACGTCTGGCCAGACGCTTGTGCGAAAACTGTGCAGAGCCTGCAAATTTACCGATTGAAACATTATTAGCCGAAGGCTTTCGCCAAGAAGATCTTGAAATTGCACAAATTATGCGCCCTGTGGGTTGTGACAAGTGCAACAACGGTTACAAAGGACGTATCGGAATTTATGAAGTTGTTCGCATAACCCCAGACCTACAACGTATTATCATGGAAGGCGGTAACTCACTCGTATTGGCAGAAGCGGCCAAAGAAGCTGGCTTCAATACCCTTAGGGATTCCGGACTCATTAAGGCTGCCAAAGGCTTAACGAGCCTAGAAGAAGTGAACCGGGTGACCAAAGATTGAATATCGAATAAATAGCAACAGAAAATCCATAGCGGCTTTAAAAAGACCAGCTTAGTGAGATTTAAAGAATATTTAGCCGTACACCAGCCAGCCTTTTGATGCGCTGAAAATTGAGAGAACAGCATGGCAACGCAAACAGCAAAATTGCAAACCTACATCTGGGAAGGAAAAGATCGCTCTGGCAAAACGGCCCGAGGCGAGCTGATGGTAGCCAACCAGTTAACAGCCAAAGCGCAGTTACGCAAACAAGGCATTGTGGTAAAAACGGTTAAACGAAAACCCAAACCGCTTTTTGGCGAGCGTTCTAAAGCCATCAAGCCTATGGACATTGCCATGTTTACTAGGCAGTTGGCCACCATGATGAAAGCCGGCGTGCCGCTTGTGCAAGCCTTCGACATTGTTGCCGAAGGCCTTGAAAATGCCAGCATGAAAAAACTCGTAGTAGAGCTCAAAGCCGACGTGGCTTCAGGCACAGGTCTGGCCAATTCTTTGCACAAACATCCGCGCTACTTTGACGACCTATTTTGCAACCTTGTGAATGCTGGCGAACAATCAGGCTCACTTGAAACCATGCTCGACCGCGTAGCGACCTACAAAGAAAAAACCGAAATACTTAAAGGGAAAATAAAAAAAGCGTTGACCTATCCTGTTGCAGTCGTAGTGGTTGCGCTGGTGGTGACGGCTTTGCTTTTGATAAAAGTGGTGCCCACATTTGCCGAAACCTTTAGTAGCTTTGGCGCCGACCTACCGGTATTTACGCAGTTAGTTGTTGGCTTATCCGAGTGGGCGCAGGCTAACTGGCTGCTAGGTTTAATTATTATCATTGTGGGCGTATTAGGTTTTCGGGAGGCTAAATTTCGCTCCAAAAAATTTGCCGACTGGGTTGATGCCTCTTTGTTAAAGGTGCCTGTGATTGGCGACATTATTGATAAATCGGTCGTCGCACGTTTTGGCCGCACGCTTTCAACGACATTTTCAGCTGGCGTCCCGCTAGTCGATTCGCTTGAATCCGTTGCGGGCGCTGCTGGCAATGCTGTTTACTACCGAGCCATATTTAAGGTGCGCGATGAAGTGACCTCGGGCACGCAGCTAAACCAAGCGGTAAAAAATGCCAAGGTCTTCCCCACTATGCTGGTGCAAATGATTGCCATTGGTGAAGAGTCCGGCGCACTAGATGAAATGCTAGAAAAGGTTGCCGTGCACTATGAAACTGAAGTTGATAATGCCATTGACAACCTCACCGCATTGCTCGAACCATTAATCATGTCGGTGTTGGGCGTACTGGTTGGCGGCCTCATGATCGCAATGTACCTGCCTATTTTCCAACTAGGTGCAGTTGTTTAAGCCCTCAACCTTACTCAGTAAGGGCGCTTGCAGGCGCCCTTTTTTTATCACGGCATTTGACTTTACTCTCTTGCCTATTAGCATCCATTAAATACTCAAAAATATTATGCAAGCAATCCAGTTAATTCTTGAAAACCCAGTAGCCTTTGTTAGCGTTGCCGCCATTGTTAGCCTGATGGTTGGTAGCTTTTTAAATGTCGTTATTTATCGGCTACCCATCATGTTAGAAAATGCTTGGCGAGCCGAGCTAGATGAATACAACAAGCCCGCAGAAGCTACTGCAGCCCACGACACCAACGCCAAGGAGTCGTCGCAGCCATTTAACCTTTCTACACCACGATCGCGCTGCCCCTCTTGTAGCCACCCTATTAGTGCCATTGAAAATATTCCGGTGTTTTCTTATTTGGCTTTACGCGGTAAGTGTCGCTCTTGCCAAACACCGATTTCATGGCGCTACCCGGCCATTGAAGCACTCACTGCGATGCTATGTGGATTCATTGCGTGGCAAATGTTCGCAACACCCGCTGCAGCACTGGCGGCTATCGTCCTCACCTGGGCTCTTGTTGCTCTAACATGGATAGATTACGATACGTATCTGCTGCCCGACAACATCACTCTGCCGCTCATTTGGGCAGGACTTATTGCTAATTATTATGGTCTGTTTACCACCCTACAAAGCGCCGTTTGGGGGGCTATTTTCGGCTATCTTGTTTTATGGTCGGTGTTTTGGTTATTTAAAATCATCACCGGTAAAGAGGGTATGGGTTATGGCGACTTTAAACTATTGGCCGCCCTAGGCGCTTGGCTAGGCTGGGAGCTGCTGCCCATTGTCGTACTTCTCTCTTCGTTAGTGGGCGCAGCCATTGGCATTGCGATGATCGTATTTGCCAGCCATGAAAAGAGCAAACCTATTCCATTCGGGCCCTACCTAGCTATTGCAGGCTGGATCGCATTGGTGTGGGGCGAGCAAATCAATCACGCGTATTTTCGCTACATGGGGCTTATTTAGAGGCGGCTAACATAGCAAATACGTTAGCCAATGGCTGAGTGAACGCTGGCTCAATAAACCGCGCACTATCAACCAAACACCCTACACCCGATTGCTACGACTGAGCCTTGCGCGATTTTGCAATGATCTCATAAGCTGCTTGAATTTCTTGCGTCTTTTCGGTGGCCATCTCTAACATATCTTTGGGCACACCTTTGGCAATCATCTTATCAGGATGATACTGACTCATGAGCTTACGATAAGCGCGCTTAAGTTCTTTGTCTCCGACTTGCTCGGTGACACCTAATGCACGGTAAGCTTCAGACAACACTGCCGCCGAGGACGCACCTTGCTGTGCACCCGCAAAGCTATGCTGCGCTTTGAGCATAGCCAGCAACTGTTCAAAGTGGCGCGCATCAATACGCAACCCATTGGCAACCTGACGTAAAAATTGCTCTTCATCGGCATGCAACTCGTCATCGGCCATTGCCATTTCGACCAAAAAAACCACTAAATTGCGCTTTAAATCCGGCCGGAAGCGGCTGGCTAAAGCAAATTCTTGCAAGGTTTCTTGTAGTGGAAAGTCAGTTTGTGTACCTCGCTTAAAACTGGCGATAGCCTGATCTCGCCGGTCACCACTCAGACCAAGCCGCGCCATTAGTGCCTCGGCGTGCGCAATTTCATCTTCGCTTACACGGCCGTCGGCTTTGGCCAGTACGCCGAGTAAGGCAAATACCGTATCAAAAAATCGATCAGCATTTTCCGCCTGCGAAGAAAACCCGCCCGACAAATTTTTAGTGAGCCCTTGGGAGAACAAGCGGGCAATAAAAAACCCAGCAACACCCCACCAAAAACCTCCAACCAAATACCCTACTAGTGCGCCAACGAATCCAGCCATTTAGACAACATTACTCCTACACAAATCAAATTTAAAATCATCAATACTATTTTTTTGTAATCGTAAGACCATTAATCAGTTAGTCAGGCAAAGCAGGTCGTTGAGCTCATGCAAATTTCTCACGGTGTAGTCAGGTGCTCGAATTTCGGCGTCTTCAATGCTGTAGTTGTCTAGGTGATCATCAGTTGGTGCAAATAAAACCCCCGTTAAACCACAGTTAATAGCGCCGGTAACGTCATTCAACGGATGATCGCCCACGTGCCAAGCTTGAGCAGCTGAAGCATTGAGCTGACGAAGCGCATACTCAAAGACACGCATGTGAGGCTTGTGCGCGCCCGTCTCCTCACTAACTATTACTTTATCAACCAACTCACCCAAACCATGCAGCCCAATCTTTTCATGCTGCATAGCTTCTATGCCGTTAGTAATAATGCCAATAGTCATGCCAGATGAGCGCAAATTCGTCAATAATTGCACTGCACCTGGCTTCAGCTTTGTGCCCTGACTGGCTTGATAAGAAAAACGACGACCCATAGCTACCGCTTGCGACTCATCCAACTCACTTTTGACCAGCGCATGCCGAAAAATTTCAGTCAATGCATCCTTACCTTCTTGCCGGCAAGCGAACATGTTTTTCCATAAATACCCGGCGCTGCCCCTCATAGCGCTAGCGACTGAGGGCTGCATGCTTCCATCGACCACCGTTTGAGGGAAATACGTTTTAAAGACGTCGGCAATCAGATAACTAACATCACTGGTGTTGTCGATCAGTGTTTCGTCTAAATCAAAAAAAATAGTTGAAGGGCGAAGAAGCTCAGGCATAAGACAGTTTTAAAACGCTCGGTGGGTAATACACGCAGTCAATTTTGCGCGTGCAGCCAAAAATATTTAGGCAGCATTGTATCAACAAGTGGCGCCCAAGAGCAGCCGACACTGCCACATTGTTGAAGATGGCCAAGATGCGTAACCGTCGGAAATCAACCTTAATGGAACCACGCCTTTAAGTACTTAGATCAGCATTCGCCATTGAGTTTTCTTTCATAATATGTCATATTTTAAGTCAATACTTTTCAGCAAGGGGATAATCCAGCAAAATCTCCCCTTTCAACGGCATCCTCCCTCTATAATACCGGCCAGCCATTAACCCAACTCAGTCGAATTCACCGCGCGACGACAATTTATCGTTATGAATGCACAAGAACCTATCGCAAACCTCAGCGGCGAACTAAGCCGAGATTTTACCGACGCACTCACCACCAATATTGATTCTTATAGCCGCCAAAGTGCCCTTAAACATCCCACTGCGCCAATTAAGCCTTTGCGCATTGCGTTACTCGGTTACCGCAGCCATCCGCATGTAGGTGGTCAGGGGATTTATATTAATTACCTGAGCAAGGCGTTGGTTGACATTGGCCATAGCGTCGATGTGATTTCTGGCCCCCCGTACCCAGAATTAGACCCTCGCGTTGGGCTAATTAAACTCCCGAGCCTTGATTTATTTGCCGCCAAAAGCCACGTAACGGCATTGCGGTGGCGACACCTAAAGTCATTTAGCGACACGTACGAATGGTTTAGTATGCTTACCGGTGGTTTCGCCGAGCCCTACACTTTTGCGCGCCGCGCGGCCAAATATCTGCATGAGCAGGGTCATAACTATGACCTAGTGCACGACAACCAATGCTTAGCCTACGGACTGCTCACCATTGAAAAAACCGGTCTGCCGGTGGTAGCCACCGTACATCACCCAATTACACGCGATTTTCAATTAGCACTCGCTGCGGCTAGCTGGAAGCATAAATTACTCGTCAGACGCTGGCACTCGTTTTTACATATGCAGGGTAAAGTCGTTAGAAAACTCAAGCACGTGGTGACCGTTTCTGAACAATCGCAAAAAGATATTGTTAGTGCATTTAAGCGCCCTGCCAGCCGCACACCGATTATGTATAACGGTATCGATACCGAAACTTTTGCGCCTATGCAAAGCGTTACGCGTGAGCCTTACTTGCTTATCACCACATCGTCGGCCGACCAACCCCTCAAAGGCCTACGCTTTTTGCTCAAAGCCATGGCACTGTTAAAATCGTCCTACCCTGATTTAAAGTTGCAAGTGATTGGCAAGCTAAAAAAGGATGGCGACACTGAAAAGTTACTGCGGCGTTTACACTTGAGTGATTCGGTTGAATTTATTTCTGGCATTAGCACAAAGGCATTGGTGCGCGAGTATAATCGCGCCAGCATTGCCGTAAGCCCGTCACTCTATGAAGGCTTTGGCTTGCCTGCCGGTGAGGCTATGTCCTGTGAAACCGCCGTCGTTACTAGTGATGGCGGCGCACTGCCTGAGGTTGTAGGTGATGCAGGCCGCGTTGTAGCCGCAGGTGATAGCCGTGCACTTGCCGGCGCTATTGATGAATTACTGCAAGACCCTGCCCTGCGCGAGCGACTTGGCCAAGCGGCTAGAGCGCGCATAGAGGAGCACTTTAGCTGGCAAGTAAAAGCTCAGCGTTTAAGTGCGTATTATCATCAGGAAGTGCTTGGGCACAGTGCCGAAACCAACGATTCAGTAGGCACCCCAGCAGTTGTGGCTCACGCTATTGTCTCAGAGGAAGTTATTCAAAAATCAATAACCTCAGAGTTACCACTCGCTGAGGCACTGCCTCATAAAAACAAACTGCCAGAAGACTCTTCTGCTGCCATATGCTAACTATCGACTTTAAACGCTTAAACATCAAAGCCGGTGATCGCTTGCTAGATCTTGGCTGTGGCGAAGGTCGGCATTGTATTAACGCCGCTATTGCGCACACCGACATACAGGTGGTTGGTGTGGACCTCAGCCATAAGAATCTCACTGTCGCGCGCTCACGGCTAAACGATTTCGATACCGAATTTGGCAGCACAGCGAGACAAAACCCAATGACGCTATGTCTTGCCAACGGCCTGCAGCTGCCCTTTAACGATAACAGCTTTGACCACATTATTTGTTCTGAGGTGCTTGAACATGTGCCCGACTATCACGCCATGCTGGGCGAAATTGATCGTCTACTAAAACCTAGCGGCGTACTCGCCATTAGCGTTCCGCGCGCATGGCCCGAAAAAATTTGTTGGTGGTTAAGCGCTGCCTACCACCAAGTGGAAGGCGGTCACATTCGCATTTTTAAGGCCGCTGCACTGCATAATGATGTTCGCCACTTTGGTTTTAAGCGCTATGCCCGCCATTGGGCTCACGCTCTTCACGTGCCATTTTGGTGGTTAAAGTGCTTGTTTTGGCAAAAGCGCGATAGCCACCCTTTAGTTCAAACCTACCATAAGTTTTTAGTGTGGGATCTCATGAAAAAACCCTGGTTGACTCAAACACTTGACGCCCTGCTCAACCCTGTGATGGGTAAAAGTATCGTCATGTACTTTAAACGAGACACCTCATCATGAGCACACTCCATACTGCCGACGAAAAATTTCCCGATGCGCTGCTGCGCTCAACTGTCAATTTTATACTCACAACCCAAAATGAAGATGGCAGTATTCCTTGGTTTACTAACGGTAAAACTGACCCTTGGAACCATACCGAAGCTGCTATGGGCTTATCTATTGGCGGCGAGCATCGTGCTGCGGCCAACGCTTATGAGTGGCTTGCCAAGCAACAGCTAGACGATGGCAGCTGGTGGGCACACTATGAAAAAACGACACCGATCAAAGGCGATCGCCGCGAAACCAACTTTATCGCCTATGTGGCAACGGGCATTTGGCATCACTATTTAATTACCGGTGATCAACTATTCTTGGAACGTTTTTTTCCTATGGTAGAGCGTGCTATTAACTTTGTACTGGGCTATCAAGCACCCACCGGAGAAATTTATTGGGCCATAAACGAAGATGGCTCACCGCGTGAGGATGCGTTAATTACAGCCTGCTCGTCTATTTTTAAAAGCTTAGAATGTGCCATTCATATTGCCAACACACTAGAAAAAGATTCGTTCGCATGGGCCTTCGCACGCCAGCGTTTGAAAAATACTTTGCATTACCACCCCGAGTGTTTTGATCGCACATGGGAGAGCAAAGCGCGTTACTCGATGGACTGGTTCTACCCTATTCTTACCGGCGTTATCCATGGCCAAGAGGCCACAGCGCGACTAGAAAAACGCTGGCAAGAATTTGTCGAGAAAGACCTCGGCTGTCGCTGCGTGAGCGATGAACCCTGGGTTACGGTGGCCGAATCGTGCGAGCTGTGTATGGCCCTACTAACTACAGGTGATAAAGAGCGCGCAGCTACCATCTACAACTGGTTACATCAGTTTAAAGATAACGACGGTGGTTACTGGACCGGCTATGTATTTCCTGACCAAGCGATTTGGCCAGAAGAAAAAACCACCTGGACCGCTGGCGCTATACTATTAGCAGCTGATGCCCTCACCGATCACACTGATGCTTCACGCTTGTTTAAAACTTGTGCGTCATTAGATGTTGATGCCGACGTTGCGCAAGCGCAAGATTAAGCAATACGCCGCAACAACCCCAGAGTATTCACCGTAGGCAGCGCCTCGAACAAACCCGAAGCCACAGCGAGTTTCCATATTTCGTAGGGCGCCTGCCCTCCATCGGCCGGGTTGGGGAAAATATCGTGAATGGCTAGTATGCCTCCCAACACAACATGGCTGGCCCAACTGCGATAATCACACAGAGCGGCCTCCATGCTATGCCCTCCATCAATAAACACCATACCTAACGGCGTAGCCCAGTGACGAGCAGCCACTGCTGAAGTGGCCACCAAGGGCACTACGGTGTCTTCCAGCCCAGCGCGATCGAGCGTGTCGCGAAAAACTGGAAAGCTGTCCATCTTTTGGTATTGGCTATCGTATAAATCCGGGTCATGATACTCCTCACCTTGCTGATGCTCTTCTGAACCTCGATGATGATCCAGCGCAAACAATGTTCCGTTTTTTTGGCGACAAGCAGCGCCCAAATAAACCGTAGATTTACCGCAGTAACTTCCTACTTCTAAGCAGGGGCCCAGTGCGGACGTTTGCAGAGCATACTGGTGTAGAGCCTGCCCCTCATCAACGGCTAAAAATCCTTTAATGCTATCTATGTCTATATCGATATTCATATTCGTATCTATATCAAGAGTCCTATTCTCATCGCAGATAACAACACTACTATGACTCTGCGGTAACGCTGCTGCATTGAAAACAAAGAGAATAAATTGCGAAAATAAGTGCTATTAAAAACACGGGGCGTTACCATAATAGGCCCATGCCAAAGGCGCAAGCAAAACCTATTTGGCAATAGATAAAATCATAAAAAACACTAAATAACTGCCTGCATCATCGCAACCAACCGTAGGATCGAGCTTTGAGAAAAAACCATCAGCCCTATTTTATTAAAAAGTTCATCACCGGGCTAAACCGTTTTTACATTGCGCATTTTGTGCGCCCGCAATTTACGCTGCTCGGCCGTATGCCGCAAATTTTTTCGCCGCAGCACTTAGTGGTATTTGGCGACAATATTAGCGTTGGCAACTACGCACATATTATCAGCTCACCCGATAACAAAATTCGTTTAACCGCTTGGCCTAGCAAAGGCCAAAGTGCGCGCATAGACATTGGCGACTACTGCCTTATTTCTCCGGGCACGCGCATCTCGGCGGCGCAGCATATACGCATTGGTAACGGCTGTATGTTCGCCGCTAACTGCTATATTTCGGATAGTGACTGGCATGGTATTTATAACCGCACGCGGCCATTTCGCTGCACTAAACCCATTAACTTGGCCGATAACGTTTGGCTTGGTGAGCGGGTTATTATTTGCAAAGGGGTCAGTATTGGTGAGAACTCGGTGATCGGTGCCGGCGCCGTCGTTACGCATGATATTCCGGCCAATGTGGTCGCCGCAGGCAACCCCGCCAAAGTGATCAAAACCATTAATCCCAAGCGACGGATGCTCACGCGTGAAACCCTCTTTCGCGACGCCGAGCACTATTATGCAAACATGGACGGCCTAGACCAATACACTCTGGCAGGCAACTCAATTTGGGGCTGGTTGCGCAGTGTCTTTTTTCCTAATCAAAACGATTAGGAGGCAACCGTTCGCCCCTTCCGATACTTAACAAAACGCCCTTTTTATTTGCGTAAATTAACGTCCGCTCCATTTGGGTTTGCGTTTTTGGGCAAAAGCCTGCGGGCCCTCGTAAAAGTCTTCGCTGGTAATTAGCTGATCAAACACCTTGCCATTGGCCGCTGCGGCTTGTGCGGCATCTGCAAACGAAGATTTTTCAGCCAGCAGTTCAAGCGTCAAACGAATACTCGAGGGCGAGTTTTCACACAGCATAGCCGCATAATCACGAGCAGCGGCTAATGACCCACCTGCCGCTACCACCTGATTAACAAAACCCAACTGCTGGGCTTCACCAGCTTCAATATTGCGGCCCGAAAGAAGAATGTCCATGGCTTGCTTTAATGGAATTTGACGGGCGATGCGGACGATGCCGCCACCGGCAGCAATTAAGCCGCGCTTGACTTCAGGCAGTGCAAACACGGCCGTTTCATCCGCAATGATAATTTCACACGCCAGCGCTATTTCCATGCCGCCGCCGTGCGCAAAACCATTCACCGCTGCAATCACCGGCTTGGTGCGCACTTGCCGAGAAGTTAAACCGCCAAAGCCTGTGTGAGGTACCCAAAAAGGTTGGCCACTGGCCGAATACTTAAGGTCATTACCCGCCGAGAATGATTTTTCACCGGCACCAGTAATAATGGCCACCCACAAGTTTTCATCGGCAAAATAGGCATCAAAAATATCAGACATTTCTTCATTAGCCATTGGGTGCAAGGCGTTATAAACCTCAGGGCGATTGATCGTGATTTCGAGCACATGACCTCGTGTTTCAACCACACAAAATTCATAGCTTTTTTGCAGGCCAATTTTCTTTTTGGGAATGAGCGCACGCAAGGCCTCAACACTGAGTGCCACCGTATTACCTGCGCCACTGGTTTCAACAACCACCTCAACACCTACCATGTCTTGGGCCAGTAATTGATTTAACAACGCAGCGTCGTCTTTATGGTTGTTGGCAAGAAAGCGCGCACCAGAATTTTTCATGCGGCCAGCAATAACCGCCCTTTTGGGTTCGCCGCGGCGATGAGCAACTGTGTACGATTCAATAATGGCGTGGCCCTGTGGCATAAAATCATTAGCTGGTGAAACTTGATCACGCACCTCAGCCTGTATAAAACTCGAATCGCAGTGCTGCCAGCCAGGCTGACATGAATAAACACCTACCGAATGCTTATTAATCATGCCGCCATTGGCACCGACCAAGCCATATGCATTCGGCGCTTTGCGCAACGCCTCGACCACCGAGGCAATACCATGCATTGAATAATTATTACCGGGCCCACCAAAAAACGGCAAGCCGCCAGTTTGGGTTAAACTCACCTTGCGGCCACCCAGTTGCAGTGCCTCTTGCGCAAGCCACACTACAATAGGAAAACAGCTGTACACATCAAAAACATCAATGTCTTGGCTAGTTACATTGGCGCAAGCAATCGCGCGCTGGTAAGTCAGCTCTAACGCTTTTGATCGGGCTAGATTTTCCCGCTCAATTAATGGCAGATCTTCGGCATCAGCGTAACCATGCAAATAAACCCACTTAGTTTCATCAATACCCAGCGCCTTGGCTTTACCCACCGTGGTTAACAAAACCGCGGCTGCCTGATTCACACCATCTTTGGCCACCACTGCCTTGGTGTACGGATAATCAAGAAAAGGCACGTCAGCCCCCAGCTTAGCAATACTCTCAGCGCTGTGCGCTTGTTGAAACATGGCGTAAGGATTGCTGGCCGCCACTTGCGAAAAAGGTGCAAACAACTGACCAATTTGCTCATAATAATCAGCCAAGCTTTGACCCTGCTGCGCTCGCCGAGCATTTTCGCATAGGGCATATTGCGTAGTAGGGTTAATCAGCTGATGTTTAATTTCCTCAACACCTATCATCCCTTTGATGCCCAAGCCACGGTCTTCAATACTGCCCTCAATCGTTTCGGCCCAGTCGAGCGTCACTCCTGCTTTGAGCGCCGCTTTCGTTGTAGCCACGGCTTCAGCGCCAGTAAGCAGCACCATGTTCGCTTCGCCATCAGCTAGCGCCTCACACCATTCGTTCACCAACTTTTGAGGGGTATTGCCACCACTAGCGGTATGAATGGCACGACTCGGCGAGGCGTTAATGCGCTGCGCGACAGAGCGCGGTGGATTATTTGAGGTGCCAAAAAAGGCAGGCATCAGGGGAATACTATCGGCAGTGGTTCTGACTGTTGCTAGCACATCAATTTCAGCCGCTAACCGCTGCGTATCGGCGTCTTGATTATCTAGCGCATCACGCATGGCAAGCTGGGCTGCCTGCACCGCCAAATCGATGGGTGACGAGGCCTCTGATACATTTTCTTTAACGGCCTCAACAACCTGACCAACACCAATAATAATGGGTGTATTTTCAGCTAACGACATAGTTTTAAACCTGTTTAATGGTGCGAGTGATTGAAAATCACAGTGCGTGTGGCAATTATGCGCCGCTGCGAAAATTTAACCTAATCAGAGAAAACCATTTTCTGGATTTTTTACCATAAAGCAAGCCACAGCCGCTAAATATCCATTTCGTAACAAACTAGCCGCCTTACTTAACGACAAGACAGAGCACCGAAGCAAAGGGCGCGACAAAAAAATCACTCTACAGCGCTGCTGCTGTTGCCGAGCGGAACCTTTTTATCATTAACAGCGAACCACAATGTCTGTATACCCGATATAATGCACCGCGACTGCATTGCAGCACACGTCGTCGCCGCTTGACCCAATGGCATTAATGCGGCCCATTCAGCGAATGGGTGCCATGCTTTAACCGCAAAATGTTATAGCCCACCGATGGGCCAGTACCCTGTTATATGAAAAAAATTGATCGAACCTTTTGTGTAGCCCCCATGATGGACTGGTCTGACCGTCACTGCCGTTATTTTTGGCGGCTGCTCTCAAGCCAAACAGTGCTCTACACCGAAATGGTAACCACAGGCGCACTCTTACACGGCGATGTTGCGCGCCACCTCGCCCATGATGCCGCCGAGCACCCGCTTGCCGTGCAGCTCGGTGGTAGCGACCCCAAAGACCTTGCCCATGCCGCTAAGCTCTGCGAACAAGCTGGCTATGGCGAAATTAATCTTAACGTGGGGTGTCCCAGCGAGCGTGTGCAGTCGGGGGCCTTTGGTGCCTGCCTAATGAACGAGCCCCACACCGTTGCCAATGGGATAAAAGCCATGCGCGATGCGGTGAGTATTCCGGTCACCATCAAGTGCCGTATTGGCGTAGA
>Ga0115549_1000135_pt1 | contig 49140 bp, 41 predicted proteins | sample COGITO_mtgs_1004_2_FD_87176 | JGI IMG/M metagenome (GOLD analysis project Ga0115549, IMG submission 87176) | Pelagic marine microbial communities from North Sea - COGITO_mtgs_100430 | ecosystem: Environmental > Aquatic > Marine > Epipelagic | place: Germany:Helgoland, sampling site Kabeltonne...
ACCGTGCTGGAGCAAATATTGATTGGCACGGGAAAAGTGACCACAGCCGAGAAAACCTCGGTAAGCCGACAGTGGAGACGGATGTGGAGCGCTTAGCACACAGTGTTTTTCGCGGTCGATCAGACGGCCTTTTTTCTGAGCATGACTGCCCCACAATAAAAACACTAACTCCTCACGTTCGCGGTTTAAGTGCTCAATGGCCTGATCGGTAAACGTTTCCCACCCTTGCTTCTGGTGAGAGCCAGCCTGGCCTGCTTCCACGGTGAGCACCGCGTTAAGCAGCAAAACACCCTGCTCTGCCCAATAGGTCAGGTTGCCATGGGCAGGAATATCAAAACCTAGATCTCGGTGAATTTCCTTGTAAATATTCATCAGTGATGGCGGAGTCTTGACGCCATGTTGAACGGAAAAACACAGGCCATGGGCTTGGTTGGGGCCGTGGTAAGGGTCCTGACCCAGGATGACCACTTTCACACAGTCAAAGGGCGTCAAGTTGAAGGCGTTAAAAATATCTGGCCCCGGCGGGAAAACCGTTTTTCCTTCACGCTTCTGTTGCGCTAAAAAATGGCGCAACTGCGCCATATAGTCCCGTTGAAACTCCCCCTCAAGGTGCTGTTTCCAGCCCGGCTCCAACGGCACAACTTTGCTGTCAGGGGTGTTCACGGCATAGGCATTAACCATGGGGGATCACTTTCTCCATCAAGTTGTGCATCCGTTTCTCCGCAAACGCCTGGGAGACTTTTTCCGGGTGCACCAACAAACGCTGCTCAATGGTCAGGAAGGTAGAGAAGATTAACTCCCCATCCAGCTTGGGGTGTTTACAACCAAACAGCTCACACGCCATGGCCAAGGTTTCCACATGCTGGGCCAAATACATATCAGCCATTTTCCGCAGCCGCGGATCAAGAACGGCTTCCTGAATAAACGCCTGCTCAGCCACAATATGATCACGACGATTTTGCAACTCATCAACGATGAAAGCGCCCATCATCTGAGCAAGCAGCTGCACCAACCGCCCCCGTTCTTGCGGGTTTTTCAGGCTCTCCCGGGAAAACTGCGACATCAACCCGAACGCTTGCTCTTTAAAGGGTTCGACCACCTCCTTTATTGCTCGCTCTGCGAACAATGCGAAGGTGTCAGCGATCAAATCAGAGAGATCTTTAAAGTAATAGGTTGTCGCAGAAAGCGGGACGCCCGCTTCACGGGCAACCGAACGGTGGCGAACCGCCCGGATACCATCGCGCACAATAATATTCAACGAGGCCTCAAGAATAGCCTGTCGACGCTGTTCGCTACCCGTTCGGCGCGTTTTCCTTCCCTGGTACTGAATTTCAGTTGTCATGGATACAGCCAGCCTGTGTTATCACACCCTAAATTGTATCACTCTCCCTGTAACGCTCCTGCAACACAACGGGCGAAAATGACGCCCGAAAACACCGTTCTTACCGGCCATGGGGCCGCATATGCGGAAACAGAATAACGTCACGAATGGACGGTGCATCGGTAAACAACATTACCAGACGATCGATGCCGATGCCCTCACCAGCGGTCGGTGGCAGGCCATGCTCAAGCGCGACCACATAATCTTCATCGTAGAACATGGCTTCGTCGTCACCTGCGGCTTTTTCTTCCACCTGCTGACGGAAACGCTCGGCTTGGTCTTCCGCATCATTCAACTCGGAGAAGCCGTTGGCAATTTCACGACCACCCACAAAAAATTCAAACCGCTCTGTCACAAAGGGGTTATCGTCCATGCGGCGCGCCAGCGGCGAAACCTCGGTGGGATACTCGGTAATAAAGGTGGGATCTTTCAGGCGGTGTTCCACCGTCTTCTCAAAAATCTCGATCTGCACCTTACCCAGGCCATAACCATTCTTAAGCGGAATACCCAAGCCGGTGGCGATCTCACGCGCGCCCTCAATATCTGCCAATTTGGCGGCATCAATATCAGGATTAAAATGCAAAATGGAATCGAACACCGTCATGCGGATAAAAGGTTTGCCAAAATCAAACACATCGCCCTGGTAAGCCACATCCGTGCTGCCCAACACCGTCTCGGCCAAGGTGCGCAGCATTTCTTCGGTCAGGTTCATCAGGTCGTGGTAATCACCAAACGCTTGGTAAAATTCCAGCATGGTGAATTCCGGGTTATGCCGGGTCGAGAGCCCTTCATTGCGGAAGTTACGGTTAATCTCGAACACTTTTTCGAAACCGCCGACCACCAACCGCTTCAAGTACAGTTCCGGCGCAATGCGCAAGTACATGTCCATGTCTAAGCTATTGTGGTGAGTAATAAACGGGCGCGCAGTCGCGCCGCCTGGAATCACCTGCAGCATGGGTGTTTCCGCTTCCACGAAATCTTTTTGTACCAGAAAGTTGCGAATCCCGGCCACAATTTTGGCGCGGATCTGGAACGTCTTTCGAGTGTCCTCGTTAACGATCAAGTCCACATAACGCTGGCGGTACCTGGCTTCGGTATCAGTCAGCCCCTTATGCTTTTCGGGCAGCGGGCGCAGGGATTTGGTGAGCAAAAAATACTCATCCATCATCACATACAGGTCGCCCTTACCGGATTTGCACAGCGTGCCACGCACCCCAATGATGTCGCCCAGATCCCAGCTCTTGGTTTCTTTACGCACATCGCGGGTTTCGTCCTTGGGCGCGAAAATCTGAATACGCCCGGACATGTCCTGTAGTACCTTGAAGGCTTTGCGATCCAGCATCATACGGCCGGCTACCGCTACCTGAATATTTTTCTCTTCCAGCTCTTCCTTGGTGAATTCGCCATACTGCGCTTGCAAATCGGCGGCAAGGGAATCCCTGCGAAAATGATTGGGAAACGGGTTACCGCCTTCGCGTAACTCGGCCAACTTGGCACGACGTTCTGCAATGAGACGGTTTTCGGCAGCGGCCTGCTGCGAGGCGTCGACATTCTGTGTGGTGTTGTCTTGGCTCATAACTCAGTGCTTCCGGTAAAGCGCCAGGCGCCGCACGCTTAACGCCTGACGCTTTGGAGTTAGCGTCAAGCGGCAAGCGTCAGGCACCCAGCGTATCAATCACAATCCCGCTTTTAGGGAGGCTTCAATAAAGGGATCCAGGGCACCATCCAGTACCGCCTGGGTATTACGGTTTTCCACCCCTGTGCGCAAATCCTTGATGCGCGCATCATCGAGAACATAAGAGCGAATTTGGCTGCCCCAACCGATGTCAGCCTTGCTGTTTTCCAAGGCTTGCTTCTCGGCATTACGCCGCTGCATTTCCAGCTCATAGACCTTAGCCTGCATCATCTTCATGGCCTTGTCTTTGTTCTGGTGCTGGCTTCGCTCGCTCTGGCACTGGGTGACTACGGTATGCTCAGTGCCCCCATCATCCTTATAGAGGTAGGTCAGGCGCACCGCAGAATCGGTCCGGTTAACGTGCTGACCACCCGCGCCGGACGCCCGGTAAGTATCCACCCGCATATTGCCCAAATCGATTTCAATATCGATATCGTCATCCACCTCAGGAGACACAAACACGGAGCTGAATGAGGTATGGCGGCGGCCACCGGAATCGAAAGGGCTTTTGCGCACTAGCCGATGCACGCCGGTTTCAGTGCGCAACCAGCCGTAAGCATAATCACCTTCAAAGCGCACTGTGGCAGATTTGATACCCGCTACATCGCCGGCGGAAGCTTCCACCAGCTCTGTTTTAAAACCGTGGGCTTCGCCCCAACGCAGGTACATGCGCAACATCATCTCTGCCCAATCTTGGGCTTCGGTGCCACCGGAACCGGATTGAATATCCAAGTAGGCACTGCAGGGGTCCATCTGCCCGGAGAACATGCGACGGAATTCCAGATCCGCCACCATCTTTTCCAGATCTCGCAGATCGCTTTCCACTTCTGAAAGAGTATCTTCGTCGCCCTCTTCCACCACCAGGTCCAACAAGGCTGAGGTGTCCCCTAAGCCCTGGCTAGCGTCGTCGATGGTTTTCACCACCCCCTCCAACTGAGAGCGCTCCTTACCCAACGCCTGAGCATAGGGCGGATCATTCCAGACATCGGGGCTTTCGAGCTCGCGCTCGACTTCAGTCAGGCGTTCACTCTTTTGAACGTAGTCAAAGATACCCCCTGAGCGCTTCGACACGCTCGGCGAGGTCGGAAAGGTGGGTTCGCAGCGGATTGACTTCCATTACGTCTCTCTGAAATTGCAGAAATAGGTGCCAAGCCGGATTGGTGCTCGGCAGACGGCGAAGTTTAACGGTTTGCGGGGGAACTGACGAGGGGCGAGCAACCTCCCCCCTGGCCACGCGCTAAGGCTGGATAACGCAACCCCCAACGAAGACAGATTTACCACAAAGTACACAGTAATCGCCTACGAAAAGGGGGCTCTCTCTGTGTACCTTTCTATGTACTCTGCGGGCGCTGTGATGAACAGGCTTTTTACCCAGCCTTTTTATTGCACCACTCGCGACGTTATTCAGTGCTTCCTGCGGCAATACCGATCAATCTTTCAGCTCGTAAACGTGGTACGCCGCCGGTTTCATATTATCGATGGTGGTGCCAATGTAGCTGGCGTTTTTCGGAATGCCAGAACCGGTGTTGAATACCTTGAAGCGGCGGACTTCTTTCGGCGTGTCTATCACCGTATCCGCGTCCACTTCCACCCACATGAAAATCACGGCTTCCTGCAGAACGTAATCCACCCGCAGCACCCTACCCTCTTGCTGCAAACGGATGTCTTGCACGTCACCGTTGATATTAAGCCGATGCTTATGAATCGTTTTCATTTGAGCCCCTCCGTTAAGGACACACCACAGCAGTAGCGATAGCCACGCCGCAAAGTGGTTGTAGCACGGCCTTTTGGGCCGCACACCAAAGAAATAAGGGCGCCCGGTATCGAGCGCGATGGGCAATCCTAGCAAAAACCACGCGCCCAGACAGCCATTGTCGACAATTTTGCCGCGGTGACGGATGCAGCTCAGCAGGCCTGCTTAACGAAGCTATATCGCTTTAAAGCCAATCTCGGATTACGCCTTTCAGGCTAACCCCAACCTTGTTCTCTACTCCCGCGTCACCTCAACCCATTGCCCTTTACTGCGCGCTTGGCGGCTGCCGTCGTACATGGCTTGCACGTTCCAAGCAGGCAGGTAGAAGCGTCCGGCGAAGGAGGCATTGAGCGCCACCCGCACGGTGAGGCGATGCTTGCTGCCCGGTTTCAGATCGAAATAATGCATCACCCGGTCGTCGCGCAGGTCCTGGTAGGTAATACGCTCCTGCTGCTCATCGCTGCCATCCAGCCGGCTGCTGGTAATCTGCCAGCCGGAAGGAAGGATTTGGGTGAGAGCCAAATTTTCCACGGTGCGGTTACCGGTGTTGGTAATGGTGACTTCGGCCACAAAATCCTGCCCTTGAGGCAACTTTTGCGGGCTCACCGCTTGGCCATCCGCAAAGAAGCGGGTGCTAAGGGTGAGCCCTTCACTGCTGGCCTGTTCGTTACCCGGCAGCGGCGTTCCCACATTGCTCAAGGTGGCAAACAGCTTACGCTGGCTATCATTGCGCACGGTAAAGGCCTGGGCGTGCTGGCTATCGGCCAGCGTTTGGCGATACACCGGTGAGGTGGCTGCGATCTTCTGCCATGCCTGCTTGCCTTCGCGAATCGCAAACCGGTAGCCCTGCTCATCACTCTGACTGCCGGCATAACGGGCCATGGCCATGAGCGACCAGGCGGTGGTTTGCGTGCTGTACCAATTGTCACTGGCCAGCTGGCTGGCAATGTCCTCTGCCAGGGTCCAGGCCTCGGCGCTATCGCCACGGGCATCGGCCACGGTGAGGCGGATAGCCTGGTCACGCAACTGAGAGCCATAGGTGTAGCTAGCGCCGTCGTATTCCAGGCCCGACGCCGCCGTGGCGGTGAGTTCCGCCGCCACGTCGCTAAGCCCCATTTGCAGGTATGCCGCCGCCAGCAACCAACGACCACTATGGTAGCTGGCACTGCGCGCGTAATCCGCCCGGGCCATCTGCAAGCGTTCGCGCAGGCGATTCATGACGCCCACTTGGGGCTTGCCGGCCAGTGCCAGGGTGTATTGGCGGTAAGCTTCCGCGCTCCACTGCCAGGGGCGATCGCCCAGGCTCTGGCTACGGCGAATCTGGTAGGCGGTCCAGTTATCTAACATGGCCGCCGGCACGGCATAACCGAGCCGCTTGGCTTCAAGCAAGAAATGGCCCGCATAACTGGTGCCCCAATCACTGGCATTGGCCAAACCCGGCCAGTAGCTGAAACCGCCATCGGCCAGTTGGAACCGCTGCAGCCGCTCGATGCCAGCGGCAATGTTATTTTGAACGTCCTGGCCTTGTTGCTCATCCAGTTGCAGCAACTGATTCAGGTACAGCTGCGGCAACACCGCCGAGGTGGTTTGTTCGATGCAGCCATGGGGGTAGCGCAGCAGGTAATCCAAACGACGCTCTAGCCCCATGGCAGGCAAGGCACTAACCACCACGGTACTGCTGTTAGTACCGGCCATGCCGTGGGGCTGGGATTCCAGCGCCCACAGTTCACCGGGCGCCAGCACCTTGCGGATATCACGGGTAGTGGGCGGGTTGGCCGCCCGCACTGGCAAGTGCACGGTTTCCGACGTGCTGTGCTCGCCCCCTTTCGCGGTGACGGTGATATCGCCGATACCCACCTGCTGTTTGGCGGTGATTTTCAGCATGGCAATCTGATCGGACGGGCCGGTGAAGGTGAGCGATGCCTCGCCCTGCTCCACCTCAAACAGATCGTCGTCCGCCTCCACAGTCAGGGTCACGTTCTTCAGGCTGTCGTCGGTGACAAACACGGTTACCGGCAACGCAACGCTTTCTCCCGGGCCTAATACCCGCGGCAAGGTGCTCAGCACGGTGAGCGGCTGGGTCACGGTAATATCCTGCTCTGCCTTGCCGTAGGCGCCGTTATCGCCGGCCACCACCATGGCCCGTACCTGCCCCATATAGGGCGGCAAAGTAATATCGTGGTGCGCGGTTTCATGGCTATCTAACGGGAAAGGGCCGAGGAATTTCACTACTGGCGGGAACCGACGGCGTTGCTTTTCTCGGCCATCATCGGCGCCATCGGAGCCCCCCAGCGCCAGCAGCTGATCCAGCTCTGCACCGTAGGCGCCAACCACCATGTCGAATAGATCCCAGGTGAGCACCCCCAAGGCTTCACGGCGGTAGAAGCTGTCGTGGGGGTTCGGGGTTTGGTAATGGGTGAGGCCGAGCAAACCTTCGTCCACCAATGCCAGGGTGTAGGTCATCGGCTTACCCTGCTGCTCACTCACCTCCACCGTGAAGGTCTCTTCGGGTTTCACCTTTTGCGGGGCACTCAGTTGCGGGTTGAGGCGCGTATTGGGGTCATCCACCAGCAACGGCACCAGCCCATAAAGGCGAATGGGCCGGTCGTTACTGCGGCCACTGTGCGGTTGCAGCAGGGCCACATGCACATACACATTGGGGGCCATGTTGGCGGTGATGGGGATATCCAATGTTTGTGTTGTGCCGTTAGCGTCCAGCCAATAGTGGTCCAGCACTCGGGAGCCGGTTTCCAGGCTCACCAGCAGACGACCCTTGGCCACGGCGGGCAGTTCAATATGGGCGATATCCCCTACCGCATAGCGGTCCTGATCGGCGGAGAGTGACAGCCGTGTAGCTGCATCCTGACTCCCGCTGGCCTGCTCCCAGCTCCAGCCCAGATAGACTGTTTGCGCGGTGCAATGGTCACTTTGCCGATCACAGATACGGATCAGGTGGCGACCCCAGTCGTAGTCTTCCCCGTTCAGGTTCCATTGTGCGCGGCCTTGGCCATCGGTGGTGATTTGAGCCTGGGCCACGCGCTGGGTGTTGGGGTCGCTAATGTAGTTGCTCAGGTCATCGCCTGAACGATCCCACCACCAGCGCCAGTCAATCTGGTAGACACTGATGTCCAGGGGCCGACTAGGCTCTGCTTTGCCATCGCTGTTCAGGCTGATCAGATCAATGGCGTGCTGGCCTTCGCGGGACAACGCACCGCCCCAACCACTGCCTTGCGGAATACGCATGCCCACCCAGTGCTTGAACGGGTACACCGGCACGCTGCGAATTTGGGTGCTGTAATCGCCGCTGTTTTCAAACACACGGGTGGTCAGGGTGGCACGCAGCATGCCCGGGGTCTGGTCCACATTCACAGTGAGCGGCACGGTAGCGTTGCCCTGCCCGTCCACGTTGCCCTCGAAGGCAGTGAATGGTTCGCTGCTCAGTTTCCGGGTGGGGTCGTCGAAGTGATAAGCATCGTAGCCATCGAAGCGGGTGGTCCGTGCACTAACGCGCACCTGCATGTCCGCTTCCAGATTGGCCGCAGTGGCGCCATTGAGCCATTGGGTAAACAAGCCAATGTCCGTGGCCTCGTTGGCATACAGGGTTTCGGGCAAATCCAGCTCGATCTTCAGCCGGTTAGGCTTAATTGCTTCCACCCGGATGGGGGTATCGAAATAACGCTCCCCCAGCCGCGCCACTGCACGCCAGTTACCGGTGGGCGCGTCTTCGTCCGTGTGCAAGGTAAAGGCATAGAAGTCACCCACGGGTGTATCCAGGGTGTAGCTTTTCACCTTATTCCCTCTGGGGTCGAACCAGTCCAGCGTCAGCGGGTGACCCTCGGGAATCATGTTGTCCTGATCTTCCAGAATGAAGGTGAGGTGGATGGCATCACCGGGACGCCACACATCTCTTTCGCCGTAGAAAAAGCCTTTTAGGCCATCACGAACCTGCTGGCCACCGGTGTTGAACTGGTTAGTGGGCAAGGCCCGGTTACGGGCCAGCTTCAGGTAGCCGTTGTCCCGATCCTTGACCGCTTCCAGATAATAAGCGTTGCCTTCAAGGGTGAGGCTGGCCATGCCTTGGGCATCGGTGAGCCCCATGCCCACTTGCTGCAGCTGGTAGTTGTAGGCTTTCAGCACCACGTCTTCAGCAGGCGTATTGCTATCCAGCTCGGTGGCCACCACCAGCAAGGTGTCGTTCTGGCCTTGCTTGGCAATCAACCCCAGGTTGGAAGCCAAGAAAGCCCGAGTGCTGCTGGCCAGGTCGTTATATTCGTAGTAGCTGTCGGAGCAGGGGTTATCTTTTTCGTACCAGCTCAGGTAACCGCCATCAATGTAATAGTTTTCGTAGAGATCATTGCCGCCATCATCTTGCCCGGGGCCTTCGTAATTGTCGGGCAGGGTAGTCTTTTTATGCAGGGCACCGTCCGGGCAGTGGTAGCTGATGTCGTCGCCATCGATGGCCAGGGTTAGATGCACCAGGCCATTGGGGTGTTTGGCCATCAGCTCGGTGAGGTCCAGCTGATAACGCTGCCAGCCATCGCCAGTGCCCGGCAGGCTCAGGGTTTTCTGCCACAGGTAGCGGCCAGTGCGGGAATCCATGTCCGCTTCATTCAGTTCACTGCCCTGCAAATAGCGGCCGATATTGTCATCGAATACCCGGAATGCCTGCACTTTTACCGAGCGCACCCCCACCGCTTCAAAAGGCACACTGAGTTGCTTGCCATCGGGCAAAATAGTGCCTTCGCCAACGAAGCGAACCCCTGGCTTGTTGGCCATCAGGGTCAGGTTCTTTTCCAGCGTCTTCGCCAGGCGCCCCTGGCTGGCCGAGCGCAAGCTGGCGTCGATGACCAACGCCACATCGTCGTCCAGCTCTTCCTGCGGGTAAATGCGCAGGGTGCTGGCGTCTACCTCCACGCGGGCATTGTTGTCATTGAGGGTAACCAGGCCTTTCAGGTTCTGGGTGGCGTTCAGTGCTTCAGAGAAATTCACCTGGATGTGGGGTTGGGGGTAACTGACCGCGCGCACATTGGTGACCGCGAAATTTTTCAGCGCCGGTACGATGTAGTGGCGTTTACCGTTGTTGCTCAGCCCCAAGGGCGCCGCATCCCAGCTCAGGGACACATCGCTGGCTTGCTGCTCACGAACAATGCTGCTCACTGAAAATGCATGGCGAAGCCCGGCGCTGTCATGCTGCCAGGCAATGGTTAAGGCATCACCGTTCTGGCTGGCGGCCAGCACCGACTCCACCTTGTCGTGGTCCGCCAGGTCACGGGTCTCAAGGCTGCCGCGTAACACCATCTCACGGCCATCCTCGGTGGGTAACAGGGACTCCACGGTGAGGCTCAATTGCTGGCGCAATACCTGCAGGGAAAATTCTGCCGGGCTCAAGGCGTCGTCCACATTAGCCAACCCCTGTGCGTACAACACCAGGGTCAGCGATTCACCACCGGACAAAGGTTCTAAGGGGCGAACTTCCAATCGATCTTCAGCGGTAAACACCGCCGTCACCGAACGTTCCGGCAGCAGCCGCACCACGCCAGACTGGGGTTTATCAAACTGATCGGGGCTGGCCACGGGATGATTGAAGCGCACGATCAGCGGTGCACGGGCACTGATGGTGCCGGCGGGCAGGCTCGCCAGATGGGTCTGCCAGCGCTGATCCAGTGGCGAGACGGCGGGCGCTGCGTCATTTCCCTCTGCGGCGGCGCCGTTATTATCCTCGTTGCGGGTGGTGTCTCCGGCTTCATCACAGCCGATAATCAACAGCACCGCCCACAACATCAATAGACGAAAAACCGACAAACCCCGACGTGGCATGAAACCCTTCCCCTGGAAAAATGATTAACGTGGAAAACATACCACACACATGGGCATTCGTTGGGCCACTATCGTACCGGCTATTTTTCAGCCTTGCAGACGGCAACAACGGGTGCGGGCCAGCCTAGAAGGCCCGGAGGGCCCGGTCTGAAGGGCACAGAGGCTGCGCTTTCACCAGATGAGAAGACGCAATCCGACACACCGCCTGTCAATTAAGCATGAAGGTGGAATATTCCAGCTCCGCCATTTTGCGGCTGACCAACCACAGGCCTAGTAGCACACAAACAGCCAAGGCCAGCAGGAAGCCAAAGCCGAAGAACTGGGGGCCTAGGTACAGGCTAATTCCAGTAAAAATCACGTTAAGCACGAAGAACATCCCGGTCAGCAGAACCAGCATGCGGCGCTGGTCCAGGTAGCAGAACACGTTGATGATGGCGAGGAACACCACTTGTAATGCGGTGGCAATCAGCTGGACCTTGAGCAGCGGCAGGTACAATTCGGAAATGCCCAGCGCATTAAAGATCTGCGCACCGGCAACCATGATCACCAACGCTGAAATGGCTTGGATCTTGAGAATCTGGAAGATCCCCTGGCGAATCACAAAGACCATCTGATTACGCATGTCTTCAATATAAGATAGCGAGCCGCCTTCGCGAACCGCATCGTAAAAGTTAGAGTAATACTCCACAAAGTCCGTTTCCATGCGTACCAGGAATACCGCCATGCCGGGAATCAGCGACAGATAGGACAGGAAGACCGGGATATCATAGATTAACGAAGCCCGAAGCGGTCCGATCACATCGCTGCCGGTACCATCGTAGAACCAGAACATGGCCTTGTCGGCCCACACACCGGCGTTGTAGAAAAAGCCGACCAGCATCAAGGTGGGATACAGGTATTTTTTACTGAACATGGCGAACGACACCACGCTCTCGGCAGGGTAGCCCCGCACGATCAGCACCAGCATGCCTGCCAATAAGGTGACTTGCCCGAGTAGAAAGCCCAGCAACAACCCTTCCAGCCCCAGAAATAACAGCAATAGCGCCGCCACAACCGTAATCCCGTACCCCAGTGCATACAGCAGAAGAATGGCCTTGTACTGCTTCATGCCAGACAGGAAGACCGTGGCGATCCAGATATTGCACAACACCACGAAACAGGCGATCAGCAACACCCGGAAAAGAATGCTTTGCTCCGGGAACAGGAACATGGCCACCGGCAACGACAGTAGCCCGGCAGAGATCGTCACCAGCACGGTCACGCCGCCAAAATTAGGCAGAATCAGGTCTTCGCGCTGCTCAAACGAGCGGTCGGCACAGAAACGGGTGAACGCCAGCTGGACAATACCGGTGAGGGTCAGGCTGACTGCAATCAAATAGGTGACCGTGACCTGAAATTGCGTCACCGCTGCATTGGGTATCACAATTCCCAAGCTGAAAATACCGATAATCAGGATACCGATAATCGACAGCACCCAAGGACCTGAGCTGATCACACCGGCATAGGCGTAGGCGCGAATCAGCCCAAGTAAGGTGTCCTTGCGCAATAAACGCCGCAGCTCAAAACCAATGCCTGCCATTAGTGGTGGCCCTCCGCATTGCGGACCGAGGCAGGAGCGCCTGAATCATTGAGCAAAGAACAATATAAATCCCGGTAGGCGCCAAACATCATTTCCTGGGTATACAGGTTTTCCACCCGACGAATGCCCGCCTGCTGCGCCTGAAGCCAGGCGTTCTTGTCTTTCAATAACTCGGCCACTGCGTTCCCCAGCGCTTCCGGGTCGGCAATGCCAACCACCTCCCCGGCTTTGCCGTAAGCACGATCATCTTCATCAAGGCCTTCGATCAACTGGCGGCAGGACCCCACATCCGTGGACACCGCGGGCACGCCAGCCGCAAACCCTTCCAGCAACACCAATGGCAATGCCTCACTGATGGAGCTGAGTACGATCACCCCTACCTTGGGGAGCAGTTCATCAATTTTCTGAAAGCCCAAAAACTTCACATTTTTTTCCAGCCCCAGGCTGGCCACCAAACCATGGCATTCTTTGGCGTAATCTTTATCTTCATCTTCCGGCCCAGCGATCCAGCCTTCCGCTTCGGGGATCACATTGACCAGGGTGCGCATGGCGCGCAGGAAGGTTTTCACATCCTTGATGGGAACCACACGGCCAATCAGGCAAGCTACCGGCGGAATGGCTTCACCACGGGCGGCGCGTACTTTCTGCATGCGCGGCAAGTCGATGCCATTGGGAATATTCAATGTACGGTCCGGAGGTGCGCCATCTTCCATCTGCCGTTCCCGATTTCGCTCATAGAGAGCCACAATCCGATCTGATGCCTGATAACACTCACGCCCTAACTCGGTGAAAAAATTCACCCATTTTTCCCGAAAATAGGCCATCTCCGAGTTATTCTTTTCCACCAAGCCACGGTTATCGCTGATCCATTCACTCTGGAATAAATCGATCTTGCGCTCTTTGGTGTAAATACCGTGCTCGGACAATAATAAAGGCTTGTTATTGCGGCGTTTGAGCATGGCACCCAGAAAGCCGGCATAACCGGTTGAAATGGTGTGGTACATCTTCGCCGGAATCAGGTTATCGGCGATGTCATTCAGCACCCAGATGGGCGAGTGCATGATGCGAATGGTCCAGAAGTAATCCACAAATGACGGATCGCGGCTGAAATCCCGGTACGCTTGCGCGATATAATCCCAGCTGGCCCGGCTGTGCAGGAACGACTCTTCGGAATAATCCTCGCCTTCGCCCAGGTGGGTCACAATGCGACTGAACAGTTGGCTGCGTTCGTGGCTGTGGACGCCCTCTTTCACCATTTCGTGGAAACGCCGCACATCGGCATAGGCCTTGCGATTACCCTTGAGGGAACGTTTTTGCGCCCCTCGCTGAAAGTTGTGCAGGTAATGCACTTCAAGGTGCACCACGTTGTCGGGCAGTTCGTATTTCATCTCGCCGTAGTCTTCCGGGCGGCTGCCCACAAAACAACAGGCAAAGGTGTACTCGGGAAAACCACGAATTATCTGGTTTACCCAGCTGGACACACCACCACTCACGTAGGGGAAGGTGCCTTCCAGTAATAAACAAATATCGGCGCTATCCGCCCGTGGCAGGCTCATAGGCCCTCCAGAATTCAACGGATTTATTCAGCTGGGTGAACTGGCTGTCATCGGTGATTTCCAGCATCAACATGCGCACCAGCGGCATTTGCCGGCGCTGCAACGCAATTTCGGCAAGCCAGGGGTTTACTTTCGCCGCTGAAAGACCAAGTCGGCGGGCAAATGTCATCGACTGGTGCGCTTCGCCTATCAGCTCCTGACTGAGCTGGATACGCCCGCGTAACAGCCACAACCCGGCATCTTCCGGGCTTTCCATCAGCCCCATTTCAGCGTAATACCCGGCGCGCTCCAGCGTCAGTGCACGAATATCACCGCGCACCAGATCCTGATAATTGAGCTCCCAGTAGAGTTCGGCCAGACGACGCGCTAACCGGTAACGGCGGGACTCCTTGGCCCGTTCCAGCAAGTGCAAGGCCCGTTCAATATCACGGGTGATTTCTTTTTCTTTCTGATCAAGAATCCCGTAGGCCAGCAACCGCAGATCTTCAAAGGCATCACCCAGGGAATGGCGCAACAGATTCCCGGTTACTCTGGCAGGCATATCCTTGAGCACCAGCATTCCCTGCACACGTAGAGCATTTGGTGCCTGTGAGGAAGTCAGCAAATTTTTCAGGTCGATCTGTCGAAAACCTGCAGTGCTGTTCACTTGCACCGGGGTAAAGTACGGCTGGTCCACCAACCCGAACGGCTTTTCCCGGAACAAAGCCGGCAACCAGATACCCAGCGCAACCCCGCCCAGAATGGTCACAAGACCCATGGCGGGGATAAAGAACGCAAAGGAAAAAATCAGCACCCACGAGAGAATTTTTGGCGTTCTGAAACGGGAAGGCAGTAAACTCCAGGCCACCACGGACAACAAGGCCGAAGCCAAACCGTGTGATAACAAATACAGCAAAAAAATTGATAAATCCGCCTGCTTGCTCAACAACAGCATAACCGAGGCGATTTCTGCAGTGACAGCATAAATAAGTAGCTTGAGGCTAGACACCGGCTGCCTCCAGCAACTCGGCGATCTGCACCTCGGGGTCTCGCTGGTCCAGATGCCGGTAAAAGAACTGTATGCCCGCTTGGCGCAGGCTCATGAAGGCGTATTCCTCTTGCAGCCATTTTTCCGTGCGTAGAACATACCCCTCCAGACTGGACTCCCCGGTCATTGGCATCATGATCATCAGTACGCCGTCGTTGAGCCACCATGCCAAGTCGAGGCTACGCAGGCCACGCGCCAGAGCATCCAGTATCAGTCCGGCCTGCTCGCTTTCATCGGCCACAAACAGGGCCAGGGAAGTGTCTACTCGGCCGCCTTCACGCAAACGCACCAGGGCAGCCAATTCACTGGCGATACGGAAAGGCATGGTCGGCCAACGATCCAGCATCTCATCCACTTCATCGCCAGCGTGCACAATATCCGCATAAAAATTCAGCAGCACAGACAGCAGCTGCAGATTTTCATAGTTGATCGAGAGGAATGGCAGGCGCTCAATCACCATCATCCCGATGAGGTCTCCCCCACTGTTGATGATCGGTGCAGCCACCAGATATTGGCCATGGTAATTGCTGTCGTAGCCTTGCTGCTGAACGTGGGCCAATAGCCGATGATCCAGCGCGTGTTGAAGGAGTTCGTTATCCCGGTCCAGGGGACGATTTTCTCCCAACAGAGCCGCTGGCTCGTCTTCAATACGGCCACCCACAACGCGGTACAGAGCACAACGCTGTAGCTGGCAATACTCTGCCAGAAGATGCACCAGATCATCCGCTGCTGGTAGCTGAATGCGGTCGCTTTCATCCAGGGTCAGGTCGCGCAACCGCACCAGCGCATCGCGCACGGTGTAGGGTTTGACCAGAAGATTCTCTTCCAGACGGTCATGGGACAAACGCAACAGCACATAGCGCTGCGTCAGATTCTGCAGGCGTTCCAACGCATAGCTGGCAGCACTGTCGGCACGCCTCAGCTTGACCCGCCACATATCCGCGAACTCGCCGCAGATCAGAATAATAACGAAGCCACCAAGCATGGTGGATTCGGGAAAGGGCAAACTGGGGTAAAAGCCGGAAAATTTGAGGATAAACCAGCTGCTGACCAAGCACAGCATGCCAAACACACCGAGCAGGCTGCCGTAACGAAGCGCTAACAGAATAGGCACTAACAGCACCCAGCGGAAAGTTCCGATAAGCGTCAACGGATCGTCGTAGCGTAACCAGAGGCCCAAACCAACGGCCAGGGCTGTCAGAATAACCGATTCGCACATCGACCAGAGCACTCTCGGCTGTGGCATAAACACCCCCGCCAGCTTGCCGTTGCTGAGGTGCTCCAACATTACTGCACCACCGGCGAGATCAGTTTATCGATCACTTTCTGGCCGACTTCACTGAGCGACTGGCGGGCCCAGCCCGCACGGGATCCGGTGCCGCTATAAACAATGCGCCCCTCGGGCAGTTCGCGGATTTCAATCATCACCCCTACCGCCGGCTCACCGTCAACGCCGGTTTTATAACGCCATTCGTGCACGACCCCACTGACCACATAATCCGCCGATTGGGAACGAATCCACTTATCCATTTCTTTCCGGTTGGCGGCGGACGTGCCTTCGAATAAGACGCCTTCATTATTGCTTTGTGGATAGCGGGTTACCGTGTTAACGCCATGGCGAAACAACACCGATTCTACGATCGCGGTCGCCCGCAGGCCGGCCTGAGGAGTCGCGGTACGGTTAACCAGGGGCAACACCAGCCATGTGCCCTCCCCCGGCAATTCCACATCCTGACTGCTGCGAACATGAGTACAACCGGCCAGCACAACAGCCAACAGCAAGGTACCCAGTAGCGGAATGCTCACTCTCATTGGATTCACTCCTAGTAATAAATTCTATATTGCAGCCCAAAGCGGTAGCTGTCTTCATCGCTGCCGCCACTATTGAGCTGTTGCTCTGCGTAAACTTTCCATTCGTCACGCCCGATCAAGGGGCCTTCGACCCCGAAGCGGCCGGTAAAACCCGACCCGGACAAACTGTTCTCGCTGTAGCCAATTTCTCCCCAACCCTGTAATCGGTGCGCACGAATATGGACATCAGGCTGGCCCAACAACAGTACTATTTCCGACTCGTGATAGTCCTGCGGTAGCGGCAAGGTCTGGGCCCCCGGGGGTAGCAGCGCACGCACTTGCGCCATGCTGTCGCCGCCAGCGGTGAAGTCCGTACGGGTGTGTCTCACTCGTACCCCGGGGGAAAAGCGTGATAACCAGGGGCGCCAGGTGCTTTGAGCATTGATGATACTGCCACTGCCCAGATCGCTCTCATTGAGATCATGGTAGTCATAGTTGGCCCAATCCACACTGCTTTGCCAGGTGGATGATGGCCTCCAATTCAACAACCACTGGCTGCCCGTGCGTGACGCACCGAGAATCAACAGGGACGATTCATCCGCCGGCATTCGCCATTGGTAACTCAGGCTACCAGACCAATACTTCGTCCAATTCGCCCCCAGCTCTAGGCCCGCCATGGTTTCACTGTTGTTCAGCAAATTGCGCTGGCCCAGCTTCAAGCGACTGCGGAACCGTTCGCGCTGATAGGCCAGCGCCACCGAGAGGCGCTGCTCATCATCACTGATCTGCAATAATTCATCGTCATTGCTACTGAAATTGCGCTGGCGCGCCTCCACCGACACCTGCATGAAGTCACTGATCGGCTGATACTGAACAAACTGAAGGTCCTGAATATCCAGCGCACCCAAACGGCGCTGCTCAAGATGAAACTGGGAGGAAAGCGCCGTAGGCAACAGCAGGCTTTCCTGCAGATTATTACTGCCTGCCAGCTCCGGAGCTCCGGCCTGAATATTCATAAAGGTATTGGCCGCCCGGCGCGGTTCATCAAGCCGAACCTGTGTTTCCAGCTGTTCGGAAAGTGTGAGCTGATCCTGATAACGCTCACGGATCTGCGCTACCGCATCCAGGTCATCTTGCACTAACGCAAAGGCCAGCGCCGACCCGGCCTTAAGCTCACCTTCCGCCTGCTGTTTACGCAGGTACCAGCTCTGGGCCAGTAACGGTTCCGACTGCCCAATAGCCCATTGAGCCAACCACTCGGCGCGGGCGACCGGGTCTGCTTCCAGGCCTTGAGTTTGGGCCCTGGCCAATGCCAGTGAGGTATCGCCGTCATCAAACAGCAGGCTCAAGGTCAATTGCATATCTCGGTAAACCGCCTGCTTCTGCGGCTCCACGGTGAAGGGCAACTGCTGTTTCAAGTGGCGCATCACAGGCCAGGCCTGGCTGGTTCGGCCGGTGGCAATCAGTGCCTGAGCGTAATACCACTGGCGCTCCCAATCCTGACGCGCCGTTTTCAGCAATGCCTTTTCATAGCGCAGGGATTGTTCCGCGTGGCCCAGTGCCATTTGTGCCGCCGCCAGTACTTCCCAATAGCGCCGATCATTGCGTGTTCTGTCTTCCCAAGTGACCAGCGCTTGCTGCAACTCTCGGTCTTTGCCGGTGGCGATCAACAGCCACATCCAGCTAATGCGGGTTTCTCGGTCATTCGGGTTCAGGGCCAAGGCTTTTTTCAACCAACGCTCCGCCGCTTGCGCGTCACCGCGGCGCAATTGCAGGTTGGCATAGAAACGCAGAAATTCCGGCGTTTGTATCAGGGTCTGCCATTGCTCATCGCTAAGGCGAGCCATGAAGGCGTCAATGGCTTGATCGTTACGCTGCGATTCCAGTTGGTACAAAGCGCCCAATGCGAGTTGTGGATCGCTGTCTTTCTGCCAGGCCCGTTCCATTAACGCTGCCAGTCTGTCCTGGCGGTAGTAACGTGCCAAAGTCATGTAGTTGTACAGATCAGTCATCTGATCGTCGTCGTTATCCACCAGCTTTTGATAATGCTCAAAAGCCAGATCCCACTCACCCAATTCCCCGGCCATCACCGCAATGCGACGGGCCAGCTCCGGTGAATAGGGCAGATTACTGGCGTCAGCATTCAGGTCATGCAGAGCTTTGTCTCGCTGACCGTTCAGCCAAAACAGGTCGGCAGCCTGTGCCGCCATGGCCGGCTCAGCGCCAAAACGGTGCATATACTCGCGGGAATAACGGGCCGCCAGTAGATCCTCTCCCTGATTCAATGCCAGGCGCTGCATTTCCCTCAACGCGGCTTTACTGGGATAACGACGGCGCCAGTCTGCGAAGAATCGCAAGCCATCATCCGGCTGACCGAGCAGCTCATACTGTTCACTGATAGTGGCGATGAGATCGGCATCGTAAGGGGAGGAGCTCAGCAGCGCCTTATTCGCATCCAAGACAAGGCGGTTACTGTAGGTTAAAGGCGCCAAAACCAGCACCTGCTTCCAGGCCTCCGGATCATTGCTGCTCTGTGCTACCCGCCGCCAGGCCTTTAACGCCGTTTCCGGGTCTCCCTGCCAACGGGAGACTTGCGCCAGACGGCGCCACCAACGTTCATCGTCGGGGTGCCAGTAGAGCGCGTCTTCCACCACCTGCCGAGCCCGGGACAAATTGCCGGAGCCCACAAACACTTGATAGCCACGGTCGTAATAGCGCTCTACATAGGGTTCAGGAGCAGCAGCCGCATGGGCGGCCCCAGCGCCAGCCCATACTGAGGCAAGGACAACCGCAGGCAACAAGAGACGGCACTTCATCGGGGCTGCCCGATATCCGGCAGCTGTAACAACAACACCGCATAGTGTTCTGCCGCTGCCATATTGCCGGCCGCCTGAGCCAAAGTCATTAATCGATACAAAACGTCCTTGTCATTGTAAAACGACCGTTCACGGGCGCCAGCCAGGCGCATGGCCTTACGGTGCAGGCTTCCTGCCTGCAAGGCATCCAGCGCCGCCAGAAAGTAACGTTTACGCACCAAATAGTTGCCTCGCGAATCCATGGCGGCAATGTAAGCGTCCGCCGATTCCGAGTAACGGCCATGGGCCAGCAGCACCTTGGCCGATTTCACATGCCAACGACTAGGATTAGCCGCATTCTCAGCCAGCCGAGCGAAAGCCTGTACCGCCAGGTCCACATCCCCCAGCGCCAGGGCCATATCTGCAAACGCCACACGCTTGTCGTTATTCAGCGCACCCCAGTCAATGCTACGAAGCTGCGCCAGGGTGTCATGCTCCAGCATAGTCCCGAGACGGTCGTCCGGAGTGATCGCCATCAGGCGGGTAAAGTCACGGCGCAATTCCAGCCAAGCGATCTGGTTGTCATAGCGCCCATTTCTGGCACGCTCCACATAACTCAATTGGTCATCTGCAGCGACAAAATTACCCTGCAAAATCAATTCGCGAGCCATCAGCAAGCGTAATTCATGGTCGTCGGGTTTCGCCTTCAGCCACGCCTGCATATAACTAAATGTGACCGCATCCAGCCGGGCACTACGCAATGATGAGGACAGTTCCCTCGGGAAGACCATCCAACACACCACCCCGATCAGGATCAAGAAAGCGCATAACTCCGGCAACCCAACGACCCGTAGCCGTTCAGTGCGGACACTGTAACCGTAGCTCGTTGAGCTCACGCGCCGCACTCCTGTAGTCAGAAAGCCGACCTTTCCTGCTCGCCGGTTTCAGTGTTTTTCCCTGGTGCACGAGGGTGCATCCCTGCGCATTCCCCAAAGTAAATTCCAGTGCAGCTCTCGCGGACAGTGAAAACAGTAATCCGGTTTGATCACGGGAAAAGCTCGTTAGACGCCCGTTTGCCTGCTGTAGATAGGGCATGGCACTATCCGAGACCTGCCCCTGCCAACGGGCGCTGGCACCACTGAGATGCACATAACGGCCCGGTTTGTCTTCCCGGAAGCCGGCCAAACCTTCGCTACCAGCCAACGCAGGCAGAGGCAGCGCCCCCGGCAAGCGCACGGTACGCAGCTCGCCATTACCTTTAATCAACCATTGCTCACCATGCCGGGCAACCACCATCTGGTTAAAGTCCAGCACTTTGCGGGCGTATTCCGAGGCGAAGAGCGGGAAATAGGGCTGATCACTGGCCCATTGATAGACCCGGCGCAATGATTCCAGCGATGCATTTTTGCTGGCGATATAGGTATGGTAATAAATATCTACGGGTTTGAAACGGTGCGGGGTTTCGGTGAGCATGAAGGTTTCTATTACCCGCTCAAAGCCATAGAAAGGCCCGGTCCAGTTATTGGTATAAATATTTTCATTCTGATTAGGTGCATACACCTGAAACTCATCGCCTTTAGGTACACCAATGCCTTTCACTAGGGTCCAGGTCGGTGCACTTTCGGTGATGGTGGTATCGCTGCCATTCATGTTCAGCAAACCACCTTCGCGGGCCGCTTTTAGCGCTTCCGGAGTGGGGATGGTATCTCCGCTCCACAACACCATGCGTGTTTTCTTGCCCGGTGGTAAAAGCTCGCGCTCAATATAGTTAGCCGAACCCACCACCTCGCGCACCGGGTCCATACGGTAATCGGGAATCGGCAATCTCAGCTGCCCTTCCGGCCCGTAGAGTTCACCGGGATTGTCCTGAGCATCGTACCAGAAGAAGGGATGTGAATAGGTATGGGTCGCTGCTTCCACATGGGGCAGGGCAAACATGGCGCGGGCAATGCGTTGCAATTCCGGCGCCATTTTCGGGTACAGCCCCGCGCTGGACACCTCCCCTTCAATCACCGAAATGGTGGTTGGAATATCGAATTTCTCAAGAATCTCATCTAACAAAACCAAGGCGTCGGCTTCATTGCGATAGCCCTCCACTTCCGCCAAGCTGGGAAAGCCATCCCCGTCCATATGTGCAAACAGCAACCGTCGTCCGTTTTCCGTAGTCACATCGGGGATCGGCATGGCCGGCAATTGCAGGGCGTCCCGGGTAAAGGTAAGCGGGTTCAGTACCCAACGATCCAAACCGTCACGCTGCACACCGGGCAACACGGAACGAATCAGAAACGGCTGAAAGGCATAACCGCCCCAAGAGGTTGTTGCCACCGGAGTAAAGACCTGGTTTGCACTGCGTAATTTGAGCCAAGGCGTAGCATTTTCGCTATCCAGTGGCGTCGACAACTCAAGCAGCTTCGGCAGCGATACCTCAAAACCCATTTCGGGGTGTTGGTAAGTAACCTGAGGCGGGCTGGTCGGCGGGCTTCGCGGTACAAAACCAAAGTCCTCTCCGTGGGGCCCCTGAGGGTCCACGGCTGGATACCCAAGCATCATAATAGGCACGCCGGCCTCTTTCTGTTGGGTAAGCCAGTCTTCAAACCCATCACTGGCAACCTCGGCCTCTTCCAGCCAGGTAACGATGCCGGCATAGCGACCGGTCAGCGTTCCCGCCGGCATAGGCGCATCCACCGAACGAATATCCGGCACCAGTCCCTGAAACTGGAGCGGCATTAATCCATAGCGCACGGCCTCCGTTAATTCCCAGGTCCGTTCAGTGCTGCCTCCATAAACCACCAGCACCTGCCGAGGCATTACCTCCAAGGCGCCAACACCCATCATGTCCAGCGCCGGATTGGAGACCCAAGGAATGACCTCATGGCGGGCGATTTTCTTGGCCAGCTGACGGGCTTCGTCGCGGTCTGCTGGCGCTGCATAGTCGATTGCAATGGTGCTGACATCATAAGTGTCACGCATTTGCTTAAACTGGCCGAGCAACCACTCACGGTCCGCTTCCGGCACCGCTTGGTACTCATCCCGGGCGGGCAACCAGCGCTGATAAAGAGACTCAGCCGCCACCGCGTCCACATTAGCTTGTACCAGCGGAACCAACTCAAAACCCCGATTAAAAATAAAGCGGGCCTGCGGGTAACGCTCGGCAATCGCGTTGATCAGTGCCGCCAACCCCTCGCGTTGCTGAGCACGGGCGTCGTCTTCGCTCGCCACAAGTTGATAGCTATCCAGCGTATCAAGGAAAAAACCGCGGTAGCCTTTCTCCCACAAAGGCTCAATAACGGCATCAATAAAGTAACGGCGCAACGCCGGGGAGGATTGATCCAGAATGAATGAACCCCAATCCGGGTTCTTGCCCAGCAGCCAGTCTTTATTAAGCCCGGGAAAGTAATGCCGCTGGCTCAGCACTTCACCGAGGCTCACATAGGCATAGAAGGGTTGATCACGGTACATCGCAGGCACAGCAACAGCCTGATCCGGCTCTACCACGGGGAAATCATAAACGGATAACGACGACCACGGGATATCCGTCCCATAGTACAGCGCGGCTGTTTTTTGTCTGGAGGCAGGCTCTTCCGCCCTTACCCCGGCAGCCATTAACAGGCAGAAAGCGAAAAAAACGTAACGAATGGACTTTCCCCTAACAAGTCGTACAGAGGATTATTCTAGCTGAATCTGAATCAAAACAACGTGAAATATGGTGAATAGTAAGGCTGGGCGTAAAGAAAAACGCGGATGCAGCAACGTTTTTTACATTTCGCTCTACAACAGTCGACTTTCTTTACCAAATTGGCTACGCAGAAACGCCATTTGATCACCGCGGATGCGGTGACTATTAATCAACGCCAAATACTCTGCCATATTGGGCACATACGGCAGTGCCAGTAGTTGCATGCCAATTTCACCCAGCTGATGGCTTCCCTTGCGCTGGTTACAGCGCCGGCAAGCCGATACCACGTTCAACCAACGATCCTTGCCACCACGTGAGGTGGGTACAATGTGATCACGGGTAAGAACATTTTCAGCAAAGGACTTGCCGCAATACAAACATAGATGCTGATCGCGGCGAAACAAAGCCCGATTCGTCAGCGGTGGTGCCGGGCGTTTATGGCTGCAGGCAACACCCTCGCAGGCAATGATCGAGTGGAGAGACAAGAGTGATCGAGTGCCTGTCATGCGGCTGGTCCCACCGTGCAACCGGTAGATCTCTGCCCCCAGCGTCCAGGTGACCAAACCACGGGCATAAAGGGTGGCGGCGACCTGCCACTCTAACCATTCGACCGGGATCCCCGATTTGTCCAGACGTAAAATACGTTCACTCATGGGCAACCTCAGCAAGATAATCAAGCATGGCTGTGTCAGATATAAACGTAAGGTAATGACGATTCTGCGAAAGGGGAAAAAAGAGACAGGATCACTATCCGCAGAAAGCCGGGGAAAGGTCGTGCATTACCGGTTTGGTCTTTCAGCTCGGTGGCGGCGCCTTTGCCCAATTACCTCTGATTAATCTGCCGCAGCAACCTAATCACAGACACCAAGCTGGGCAAATAATAAACAGCCCCGCGCGGTTGCCGCAACTCTCTTTTCCCATTGAGCTTTTTCCGATTAGCCTTTGTGTTCGCCAGCAATGCCAATCATCCACCGGCTTTTCCTATTTGATGCATTTGTATTCAAGGCATCTCGGAGCGAAATGACGGCAGCTGGTAACAGCTGGTCACCGTGGCCCCGGTATTGTCGCCATCGGTCATGATCGCCAACGCATCCACCGATGTCACCGCCATTCCATGAAAACGCTGGAAGTCCGCTTGAACATTACGTGAAAACATATGCGGCACGCCGGCACCGCCTGGCCCCTGCACCACCACCATTTCTGCCTGATGCGCAAACGGGTTTGGCCAATGGGCGCCGGGCGCAGATTGCCGCGACCAGACATAGTTGATGGCCCGAGTTTGCCAGGGCAACCAGCCCTTTTTCACCACATACACCCGTGCCTGAAAATCATCACCGGCTTTATGCTGCTCGTTGGTGTCCGGCCAAGCGGCCACAGCCTCAGCCCGCCACTGCCAGACCAGCCAAGGCGTTTGTTCAAGGTCGACGCTTTTCTCTTGCACCAGCCCTGAAGCCGTTCCCTGTGCTCGGGCCTGCCAGCACTCAGTGGTTTGCCGATACGTCGTATGCCCGGCAAAAACCACTTCCCGCCAACCCGGAGGGACTGCCGAAACCGCCAAAACAGGTACCAAAGCAGGCATTAGTGCCAAAAGCAGCGTTATCCAACGTGGTATACATTGGACTCGCCGGTCACAAACAAACCTCGTTTTCATATGCCGAATTCCTAGAATGCTCCATTTACTGTGTCATTAGCACAAGGCAGATACCATGCAGTTTGATTACATCATTGTTGGCGCCGGTTCCGCCGGCTGCGTACTCGCCAACCGCCTCTCCGAAAACTCGAATAATCGCGTGTGCCTCCTTGAAGCCGGCCCCGCCGATAACAGTCTATTTATTCGGATCCCAGCGGGCATCATCATGATGATGCGCTCCAAAACGCGGAACTGGCGCTATTACACCGTGCCCCAGAAAGCCTTGAATAACCGCCAGATTTATATTCCGCGAGGGAAAACCTTGGGCGGCTCTTCCGCCGTTAACGCCATGTGTTATACCCGTGGCCATAAGTGGGACTATGACCACTGGGCAGAACTGGGCAATAAAGGCTGGGGATACGAGGACGTCCTGCCTGTTTTCAAACGCTCTGAGCATTATGAAGCAGGTGAAAGCACCTACCATGGCACTGGTGGCAAATTAAACATTGCCGACCTGCGATTCACCCACCCGGTGAGCCGCGCCTTTGTTAAAGCCGGCGTGCAAGCCGGGCACCCGGCCACCGACGACTTCAACAATGAAGTACAAGAAGGCATGGGCATGTACAAGGTGAACCAGAAGGATGGCGAGCGCTGCGGTGTTGCCAAGGCCTACCTGCACCCGGTAATGGATCGTCCTAACCTGACCATCATGACCAATGCGCTGGTCAATCGTATCTTGTTCGACGGCAAACGGGCCATCGGCGTAGAGGTGGAGCACAACGGTCAGATTCGCACCCTGAAAGCAGACAATGAAGTGGTTCTCTCCGGGGGCGCCATCAACTCGCCACAGGTGCTAAAGCTATCCGGGGTCGGCCCGGCGGCGGAGCTGGCCGAACACAATATTCCGCTGGTTCATGATCTGCCCGGGGTTGGCGAAAACTTGCAGGACCACCCCGATGCGCTTGTGGTCCATAAAAGCCTGCGTAAGGACACACTGAGCCTGGCCCCCGGCGCACTCATGACCACCGGGCTAAAAGGGATCTTCAATTTCTTTTATCGCCGCAGTGGCCAGCTGACTTCCAACGTGGCGGAAGCCGGTGGTTTCATCAAATCGCGCCCTGAAGAAAACATTCCTGATTTGCAGCTGCACCTGACTGCTGCCAAGCTGGATAACCACGGCCTCAACGTGCTCTTCAGCATGGGCTATGGTTACTCCGGCCACGTCTGCACTCTGCGACCTAAAAGCCGCGGGAACATCACCTTGCGTGATGCGAATCCCCGCTCCCCAGCCCTGATCAACCCGCGTTTCCTGGAGCATCCAGACGACATGGAAAGCATGGTCCGCGGCGTGAAGGCCATTCGCAAGATCATGGCGCAACAGGCGCTCACCGACTGGCGTGACGAAGAAATTTTCCCGGGCAAAGCGGTACAGAGCGACGAAGAAATCCGCGGTTTCCTCCGCCAAAAATGTGACAACATTTACCACCCGGTGGGTACCTGCAAGATGGGTAGCGACAAGATGGCGGTAGTAGATAGCGAGCTGCGTGTCCATGGCCTGGAAGGCTTGCGCGTAGTGGATGCCTCCATCATGCCAACCCTGGTTGGGGGTAACACCAATGCCCCCACTGTAATGATTGCCGAAAAAGCGGCCGACGCGATTCTCGGCGAGTAACCACAGCGGTAAACTGCAACGCGGGCGGGTCCCGGTGCCATACGGCAACCGCCTGCCCGCGACACATCCATTCAAAATAGAACAGAAAACCGGGAAATTTTCCGGCTCCCTCTTTGTGTCCTTGTGTCTACCTTGTAGTGAATTTCACCTTACGGTCATATTTCTTTTACACACTACCCCTTTCTGGTGATTGCCTGATAACCTTTTTGGGGGGGATATATGGTCGATGCAGTTTCATCACCGCGTGCACAGTTGGTCGAGTTATTGTGGCAACTTAAACAAAATTTTGATCAGGAAAATGACAGCAGTCTGCGTTTCGTGCATTTCAACACACTGTTGAACGATCCGGCTTACCGGGCTGAAATCATTAGTCGGGCCACTCAAAGCGAAAACCGAAAAATCCGCGCACTCGGGGCAAAACTTCAAGAGGCGAACCGGGACGGCACTTTACTCCACAAACGCCCCTGCGCCAGCATACCAAACTCGCTCACCAATCCCGATATCGCAGAAACGCTGAGCAGTCGAAGGAGCCCGACGCGAAGGCATGGGGGCATGTATGCCTGGCTAGCGCTCGCCGCTGTTGTACTGTGTGTCACCGGATATTTCACCTATGATTCTGTGCGGCAAATGGTCGCCGGTCGGCAAACAATCAAGGGGGCTCTGTTCGGACAAAACACTTGGCATGCCGGTACCACCTGGGTGCTGGAAGGGATTGTCTATGTGGAAGCGGGAGGCAGCTTAACCATTGAACCCGGTACCCGTATTGAAGGCAAACCTGGTTCCGCCCTAGTGGTGACCCGTGACGCCACGCTGTTTTCACGGGGCCAGGAAAACGCCCCCATCGTATTTACCAGCGCTCAACCTGAGGGCGCCCGAACCGCAGGGGACTGGGGCGGCGTCGTCATGCTCGGTAGCGCCCCAATCAACGCAGCCAATGCCCATATTGAAGGCATTCCCGATGGTGACACCCGAGGCGTATTCGGTGGCAACGACGCCAGCAGTTCTTGCGGCGTCATGGAATACACTCGCATCGAATTCGCCGGGTTTGAAGTCTACGCCAACAACGAACTGAACGGCCTTACCTTGGGCGGTTGCGGGAACAGCACCATCGTTCGTCATGTTCAAGTACATCGCGCGCTGGATGATGGTATTGAAGTGTTCGGGGGAACCGTGGATCTCAAACACATCATCATTACCGGTGCGGCAGATGATTCTCTAGATTGGGATATGGGCTGGCATGGCCGGGTGCAGTTCCTGGTGGCACAGCAACACGCCAATGTGGGCGACAATGCCTTCGAAGGTGACAACCTCAAGGGCAATCCTGACGCCACGCCCATTTCTGCACCCACCATGTATAACGTAACCTTGATCAGCCCCCGCAGCCACGAAAAATACCATCGCGCAATGACGTTGAAAATGGGTACCGGCGGGCATTTCAACAACATGATTATTGACGGCTTTTCCGGAGAAACCATAGATATCAAAGGATCCGAAACCGTCAGCCGTATTGAAAACGGTGAGCTGACTTTTCGAAGCATGATGGCCCACAAGATCGGCAGCCGGGGGCTGACTTTCTTTGATGCAGAAAATATGAAGAGTGATGACGATAGCGGGTTCGACGAACGCCGTTATTTCCAGAGCCGAGCTGTGGGTGCCCAATTCGGCACCGACCCACTGCTAACCCGCGATGCCTCCAGCATTTCTCACCCGGATTTTGCCCCAACCTCTCGCTCTCCAGCACGCAATGGTGCAACCGCGATCCCACAAGGCGAGTTTTGGGATGAAGCGGCAGATTATCTCGGCGCTATGCGGCCGGGTAGCGCACAGACCTGGGCAGATAACTGGACCGCCTTTCCGCTGAACTAGAGCCGTGACAGATAGCGGTAGCGGCTTACACTCGCACCTCTGTCTGCACTTTCTTGGCGGCGCGCCCCATTATGTCGATCACTTTCTCGCGATCACGTTTTTTCAGGGTGCCGCTTTCCACATGCAAGCTGAAACCTTCTGCTTGATAGTCCACGGCCACCGGTTTGTCTTGTTTCATGTCCGTGGCGGAACGAGCAAGGGTGCGCAGGATGGTGTTCTTGTCGAAGTTACGGATGCGCTCCAAATCGATATGGATACCAAACCCCTCTGTTTGCGCCGACACATAACGGTTCTTGGCCCCGGTATCTCGTTTTGCCCCCAGAGCTTCAAAAACGGGGATCGGTCGGTTAAAGCCTTTTACTTGAATATCCCCCATATTGCGGCACTGAATCCGGTCATTCACCAGCTCCTGGGTCGCCTCTGAAATTAACACTCCGCCCGGACGGCAGGCCGATTCCAGGCGGCTGGCCAAATTCACATCCGTACCCAAAATGGTGTAATCCATACGCGAATCGGTGCCGAAATTGCCCACCGTGGCATAGCCGGTGTTGATACCAATACGGATTTCCAGCGTGTGCTCAATGCCTTCCCGCGCCCAGCGCTGGCGCAACAATTTCATTTGCTCCTGCATCTCGATGGCCATCAACACACACCGGTAGGCGTCTTCTTGGGCGCCGGCACTTTTCGGGTCACCAAAAAACACCATGATTGCATCGCCGATGAACTTGTCGATGGTGCCGCCATGGCGCAGGGCGATGCGAGTCATTTCGCTCAGGTAAGTGTTGAGCATCTTGGTCAAAGTGGCCAACGGCAGCTCCTCGGAGATGGCACTGAAACCCTTGATGTCGGAAAAAAATACCGTGAGCCGTTTACGCCGGGTTTCCAACTTGGCATCGCGCTCCCCGGAGAAAATCGAGCCCCATACCTGAGGCGGTAAGTACTTGGCCAACTTGCGGGACATGTCCACCGCTTGCTTCTGCTGGCGACGCACCAGTTCCTGTGCCTGTTTCAGGTAACGGGCCTGCAAGTGGGCAAACGCGGACGAAGCGCCCACATAAATACCCAACCCAAGCATGGAGATAATCGACAGCAACACCGGGGTCTGCTCCGGTGGCAGCACCTTGAACCCCACAATCCAGCCCATCAGCAGAGCGCCGACGCCCGTCATCAGGACATTCATCAACCAAGGCTTGAGGCCGCCGCTACTCACCGAGTTGGCATGCACGATAATCAGCAGCACCATGGCCGGCACCAGTGAGAAGTGGAGCAGCGCACACACCAGGCCGATCACCATGGCGTCCGCCTGCATCAGCAGCTTGTGAACCATTTTGGTGGGCCGGTCCTGCTTATCGAACAGGAAAAGTAACCCCTGAGCGGACATGGGATAAATCAACAATCCCGCCACCCCCAGCATGTACAGCTCGGGGAACAGGTTCAGCTTCAGCCCCGCCATCAGGATCATGGCAGCCACCAGAAAAGCCAATAGCCGGATATAGTTTGCTTGGCGCCGCGCCCGCTCCATGGGGCCCAGCTGAGGACGGCGAACTTTCTTTTTTGTCATGGGGATCATGTGATCGATTTCACGCGATTTATGCGAAGCTTAGCGGTTTACCTTCTAAGAAAAAAGACTGGGATGACTAAAGGTCGAGGATTCCCTGTCACTGGAAACCATCGGCATTGTGCAACTGGGACTCACCAGCAATTCGGGCTACCATGGCGCCGTCGTAATAGGAGCCCTGAATGGATACCCTCACCGCCCTGACTACCCGCGTATCCGCCCCGCGCCTGCAAGATCCAGGCCCCAGCGATGAGCAGATCGACATGCTGCTGCGTGCCGCCATCCGTGCCCCCGATCATGGCCTGCTACGGCCCTGGCGTTTTATCGTACTGCAGGGCCGCCAACGTGAGCAGTTGGGCGACATTATGATCGCGAACCTGCTGGAACTTCAGCCGGACGCCGATCGTCGCGCCCAGGATAAAGCCCGCAGCAAGGCGTTACGCGCCCCCACTATTATTGTTGCCGTAGCCGAAGTCACCGAGGGCCACAAGGTCCCGGCTTGGGAACAGGTGTTAGCCGTGGGAGCCGCGGTGCAGAACATGATGCTGGCGGCCTATGAGCAAGGTATCGGCGCCATGTGGCGTACTGGCGCGCTGGCCAACTCCAACCTGGCTAAAGAAAAGCTCGGCTTTGCCCCCAAAGATCAGGTGGTAGCCTACCTGTACCTGGGCGCGCCGGCGAGCGGCCTCAAGTCGCTGCCCGATGACACCCCAGCCGATTTCATCCGTGAATTGCCATGATCAACTTGACGGCACTGGCGGAACAGGTTCGCGATGCCATTCCGCTCACTCGGCATCTGGATTTTCAGTTGGAGTCATTCGACGGACAGACACTCACCGTTACTGCTCCCTTGGCCCTCAACCACAATGATAAAGGCACTTTTTTTGCCGGCAGTCAGTCTGCCCTGCTGACTCTGGCTGGCTGGGCGCTCACTACCTTGCTGGCTCGGCAAGCCGGTATCAACGCAGACGTGGTGGCCGTGAAAACCGATCTTGAGTACCTGCTTCCCTTGAACAGCGACATCCACATCACCGCCACTGTCATCGACGAGGCACAGAGCCAGTTCGAACAACGCCTGGGGCGCCGGGGAAAGGCAACATTGCGAATTTTGGCCCATGGGACCAGTGTTAATGGCACTCGAGTCTGCGAGTATCAGGGACTTTATCTTGCGAGGATCGGACCCCATGACAGCTGAAAGCACAATAATTACCACTCACCTATACCTGTTGGCCTATGCGGGCTGGGCATTGTTTTTGCTCATCCTGCTCATTATCGCCCGCTCTCTTGCCGTGTTGAGCGGCAAAAGCAAAGCTGAGGGCTTCCCTCCCTATCACTACAACCCGGGCTGCCCACTGAATCGCCTGCATCGAGCGTACCTGAACACCCTGGAATTACTTGGCATCATCATCGTGGTGGTAGCCAGCGCTTTATGGCTTGGCAACACTGACCTTAGCGCCACATTACTGCCCTGGCTGGTTGCCGCCCGTGTAGGCCAGAGCATTATCCATCTGGTGGGTGTGAATCACTGGCTGGTACAGATTCGCTTTGGCTTCTTTCTGGTACAGGTGGCATTGGTGAGCTGGCTGGCTGTGGACCAGGCCTGTTTGTTACTCTCGCTGCTCAAACCCTGAGCAACCGGCGGCGGGAAGCTTGCCTACCGTTGCGCCCTCCGGTACTCTACGCGCCCTCAAGAGTTGCCCAATGCGCTTTTGACGACAATTTGGTGAGGTGTCCGAGTGGCCGAAGGAGCACGCCTGGAAAGTGTGTATACCGCAAGGTATCGAGGGTTCGAATCCCTCCCTCACCGCCAAACATAAGAAGCCCCGCAAACGCGGGGCTTCTTTGGTTTAAAGCATATTTCCGGGAAAACGACTTTGATCTTGGGAAAAAAGTCAGCGCTATCTAGCTAGCAGCTTGCGCCTGTGGTCTCCAATGTCTAAATCGCCGCCGGACAGCACGCTCACCTTTCACATTCTCCAAGCCGCTCGTTGGGGGCCTTTCAGCGGTCAGGCCAGCCTCTATGATACCCATGCAATTCGACACTCCAGGCCGCATGCTTTCTAGTAGAGCCCGATGACGATAGCGCACACCCTATTGAATCAGTGAGCTCGTGAAGGTCATGATGAAGGCATATTCAGAACCAGCCGGGTTCCATTTCTGCAATAGTACCGTCGCCACTAATCAACTGTTGTGCATCCCACTCTACCCGCGGTAATTCCCAGCGGAAGAAGTAACGGGCAGCCTGCAGTTTCCCTTTGGCAAAGGCTGCATCCTCAGGATTCGTTAACAAGGCTGCCGCATTGGCCTGTCGCAGCCACATCCATGCTGCCACCACCTGCCCCAGCAACTGCAGGTAAGCGTTAGCATTGGACAAGGCAATACGAGGGCCTGCACTGGCAATTTGGTTGCCCACCGCCTGCGTCGCTTTTTCAATCAAGGGGAGCATGGCCTGCAACGCACCTGCCATGGGCTTACAGTTCTCATTAGCGGTGGCCAGCACATCGGCCATGATACGGCTGGCCAGCAGCAACAGGCCTTTGCCATTGTTTACCCACACTTTGCGGCCCAACAAATCTAGCCCCTGCACGCCAATGGTGCCTTCGTGGATCGGGTTAAGGCGATTATCACGCCACACTTGCTCCACCGGATACTCACGGGTGTAACCCGCACCACCAAAAACCTGAATGGTCATGTCATTGGCTCTTACACCAAACTCAGAAGGCCAAGTTTTCAAAACCGGGGTCAGCAGATCAAGGAGTAGCTCAGCCTCTTTTGACGTCGTCTCGTTCCCGGTTTCAATATCGTCAACCAGGCGGTAGCCATACAAGCTCATTGCAATGGCGGCTTCTGCATAGGCTTTCTGGGTGAGCAGCAGCCGCTTCACATCGGCATGCTCAATGAGCAGCACCTGCGGCTTGGAAAAATCGGCGTCGTCAGGGTGGCGGCCCTGTCGCCGGTCACGGGCATAATCCAGCGCAAACAGATAACCACGATAACCAAGCAAACCAGCGCCGAACCCGACACCGAGCCGCGCTTCATTCATCATCTGGAACATATAACGCAGGCCTTGATGGGCTTCACCCACCAAATAACCATGGCAATCATCAGCGTCGCCGAAGCTCAAGGCCGTGCTCGTGGTGCCACGGTAACCCAACTTGTGGATCAGACCCGCCAAAATCACATCATTGCGGACGTCCGGGTGGCCGTTATTATCAAGTCGATATTTCGGCACCACAAACAGGGAAATACCTTTAACGCCGTCCGGGCCACCGGGAATTTTCGCCAACACCAAGTGGACAATATTATCCGCCAGCTCATTCTCGCCACCAGAAATAAAAATCTTGCTGCCCTTGATCCGATAACTGCCGTTATCCTGTGGAACCGCACGGGTGCGTATATCAGTGAGAGAAGAACCAGCATGGGGCTCCGTCAGCGCCATGGTGCCGGTGAAACGGCCCACCATCATCGGTTCTAGGAAGCGGGCTTTTAGCATGTCATTGCCAAAGTTGCGAATCACATTGGCTGCTGCCGCCGTCAGGAAGACATAACCGGTAGAACTGGGATTCACGCACGTGAACATGCCTTTACAAGCCGCGGCGGCAATTTCAGGCAGCTGCATACCGCCCTCTTCATAACTGGCTCGCGATGAAAGAAAACCGGCGCGGACATAAGCATCAAACGCTTCTTTCACCTCAGGGCGCATCACCACTTTGCCATTAACAAAGGCCGGCTCCTCTTTATCAGACAGAGCGTTGTGGTTTGCGAATTTTTCCCCGCCAGTTTCTCAGCAGTATCCAGTGCCTCTTCGATGGTCTCACGGCTGTGATCCTCAAAGCGCGGGTGGGCAAACAGGCTATCGGTGTCCTGCACCTCAAAAAGCTGAAAGCTCAAATCACGGCGGTCAAGAATGACATCACTCACAATAGCGCTCCGGTTATTTTGGGGGACAGCTTGCCATCGTTATGCCCTCTCTGGCATTGTCGCATATGACTAAATCATAGTGGAAACCGACAAATGTTTTCGGTGGCAGTATTGGCTTTTGATGGGGTTTTTGCTTCCGCCCTCACCGGGGTGGTGGACTTGCTAAATCTGACCGGGGTGACGTGGAATCGGATCCATGGCCAACCCTTGAACCAGCAATTCAAGGTGCAGGTGGTGTCCCGCGGGGGCAGCCCGGTGCGTTGTACCAACGGCATCCGCATAGCGGCAGATTGTTCCCTGGAACAGATGGTTCAGGCGGATCTGGTGGTGATTCCCACCATCGGTGGCAAAATCGAAACCGTGCTGGAAGAAGAACAGGACGTGCTGCCTTGGTTATGCTCTCTGCATCAGGGCGGCGCCGACCTAGCCAGTAACTGCACCGGCGCCTTCCTGTTGGCAGAAGCCGGGTTGCTGGATGACAAAATCGCCACCACTCACTGGGGCTTTAGCCAAGAATTTCGCCACCGCTATCCGCAGGTTAACCTGACGGAAAGGGAACTGCTTACCCGTGACGGCAATATCTTTTGCGCCGGCGGCGGCACCGCCTGGCGTGACCTGACCGTTCTGTTGGTGGAGCGTTTCTGTGGCGCTGATCTGGCGCGGGAATTGGCCCGGGCGTTTGTCATCGACGTGCGTAACGATTTGCAAAGTATTTACGCCGGGCTGCCTGCCCACACCTACCATCAGGATAATCAGGTGCAAGCCATTCAGAGCTGGATTCACGAACACTTCAAGGAAAACACTAGCCTCGGACAACTGGCAGAACGTGTGCACCTGAGTCCGCGTCAATTGCAGCGTCGATTCACCACCACGCTGGGCGAGCCACCTCTGCAATACTTGCAAAGAGTCCGCATCGAAGCCGCCCGAAAAATGTTGGAACGAGGCACCAATAATCTGGCCAAACTGGCCGAACAGGTGGGTTATCAGGATGTGAGCAGTTTTTCGCGTCTATTCAAACGACATACCGGCCTGTCCCCCAGTCATTATCGCCAGCGCTTCGCCCGCGCCGGCGGATTGAATGACTAACATGCCCATAATGCGTCACATGTTCAGCCGTTGATCGTTTGTGGATTGCGCCAAGGAAAAAAACCGCTGAAAGTGACGTGATTGGTACGCGTGAAGACAATTGACGGAACCTTGACGCTGTAGCCGTGAGGATACTCACAGACACACAAGGAGAGTCCTGTGAATAATCTGTCCATTCTACTGGTAGAAGATCATCGCCAACTGGCCCAAACCGTACTGGAATACCTGGAGCAGGAAGGCGCCAGTGTGGACTACGCTGGCAACACTCGCCTGGCCCGGGAGCTGGTTCAGGAGCACCACTACGACCTGATGCTTCTGGATGTAATGCTTCCCGGTGAAGACGGCTACAGCTTCTGCCAGTATCTGCGCAAGGAGCTGGCGTTGGATCTTCCAGTAATTTTCATGACCGCCCGGGATCAGCTCGAAGACAAATTGGAAGGTTTTAATCGAGGTGGTGACGACTACATTGTAAAACCTTTTGCCATGCCGGAACTGGTAGCCCGAGTTTCTGCACTGGTGCGTCGCCAGCGTAAGGAAGTCACAGCCAACACCCTGCAGATTGCCGACTTGGAACTGGACCCGGCCCGCCAAGAAGTGCGTCGCGATGGGCGGTTACTGAAGCTCTCCCCCACCGCTTTTCGTATTCTGCGTATTCTCATGCGTGAATCGCCCAAAGTGGTTAGCCGTGAACAGCTGGAGCATGAACTATGGGGCGATCTGGTGCCGGATTCCGATGCTCTGCGTAGCCACCTTTACAACTTGCGCAAAGCCGTGGACAAGCCTTTTGCCGTCGCCCTGCTCAATACGTTGCCCGGCGTGGGTTTCACCATCCAGGAAATGACCGAAATCGCACCGTGACCTAAGGGCACTTGCACTTTGATGGGTTAGGGGCTGAGAATGGGCAAAAAGCGATTTTGCTCATTATGCCCATCGACAACACCGATACACCATTATCCAGTTACTCTTCCTGCCAAGAATTACTGGATGCTCATCTTGCCGAACTGCAAAAACGGTTTGGCATGGCCTCGTGGATAATTACTCGTCTCCGTAACGAAGAACTAACGGTACTGCGAGCCAGGGATGATTATTACGGCTTAACCCAAGGCAAGCCTCTGCAATGGGAAAAAAGCGATTGTGCACGGATGACGGAACCGGGGGCATCCTGCATTGCCACCAACGCACAGCTGCATCCTTGCTATCGCCTGGCACCGATTAACGCCGACCTGACCATAGGGGCTTTTATCTGTCTGCCCCTAATGGACCGGGACAACCAACTTTTCGGTACCCTTTGCGCTCTTGATCCCGAGCCGCAGAATCCGGCCTTGGAGCGAGCCTTGCCAGCGCTACAGCATGAAGCCCGACTCATCAGTTTCCTGCTGGCCAACGCCCTGCGAGACGCTCAGCAACAGCGCGTTAGCATTTTTGTTGAACACCCGGACCGCTGTGAAGAAACCGGCCTGCCTGGTCAACAAGGCTGGAAAGACATTCAAGCCCAAGAGCAGCAACACTGTCGGGATTTCGGTGTGGAATCGTCAGTGCTTTATTTGCAGGCGCCCGACAATAGCGACAGCCTGATGATCGCCGACTCCTTGGCCGCATTGCTGCGCGAACAGGACAGTGTTGCTCATCTTGGCAATAATCATTTCCGGGTACTTCTTGCTGACACCGATGCAAGCAAGGCTGAGAAAGTCATCCACCGTATTCGCGACGCACTCAATGCCAAACAATTACTGGTACGGATTAAAAGGCAAACGTTGTCACCCTGCCCGGAAACCGCAATATAGCGTCTGTTCTGCTCCAAGAGGACGTGGATTAAAACTGGACCCTAACCTCAGTACCCTTGCCCGGCTCACTGGACACCATCAGCTCCCAGTCATAGCGTTCGCACAAACGCTGAACAATGGCCAACCCAAGCCCGTGCCCCCCTTCCACGCTGCCACCGCGTTCAAAGGGTTGCATGACTCTGGCCAGCTCATCGGCGTCCATACCCGCCCCGTAGTCCACCACTTGCACCGCCCGCTCCATCACCACAATGGTGACATCGCCAGAGCCACTGTAGTTAATCGCGTTGCGCACCAGGTTAGTCAGAACGATGGTTAGCGCAGCCTCAGGGCAATTTACACTGAGTAACGCGGTTTGCCTGACCTGCAAGCGAATTTGCTTACGCTCTGCCAATGGGTTGAGGCGCTCAATCAGATTCACCGACAAATCATTAACGAGCACGTCTTCGCTCTGTTGGCTTTGCTGCTCGGTACGGGCCAGCATCAGTAGCGTTTCCAGGGTCGCCTCCATGTCGTCCACGGTGTCGTCCATGCGCCGTATCAATGGCCGGTCACCCACTTGGCTCACCAGCAATTCCAAGTTGGCACGGAACACGGCCAGCGGCGTGCGCAACTCATGGCTGGCATCGCGGGTAAACTGACGCTCGCGCTCCACAAACGACACCAGCCGCTCGGCATAACCATCCAGCGCAGCCACCAGCACCGCCACTTCACTACCTGAGTCCGCGGCTATTTCACTCAGATTCGGTCGCGCAACACTGGGGTCGTTCACCGGTGTCTGACGTAAGGCATCGGAAAGCTGCACTAATGGCGAAAGTAAAGCGCGGGATTTTCTCCAGCCCAGAAACGAGGTGATGTAAATCACCAACAGCACGCCGGTGAGCGGCAAGATACCAAACATGAACGCCAGCACCGACACCCGCTTTTCATCAAAAATCAGGTACAGCCGAGCGTCATTCCGGTGCTCGATATAGACGATAGGGCGCTCGCCAGCCAAATCCACCCGTTGATAACCGTCCGGTAGCTCCGCCAGCACCTCAGGCACACCATCCTGCACGGCGTCACTGCTAAGCAGGCCGAGCAGGTGGCGGGTATTGGGGCGTGGTTGGGTCGGGTTTGTCTCCAGTAAAGACCAATAATGATCGGCTTCCTTGATCAGCGCCTGCTTGACCAGCACATGCTCAATGATATTTGCAGTCGCCCACACCCCCAGTACGGTAGCCAAGCTGATTAGTAATAGCTGAATCAGATAAACACGGGTAATACGATGCTGGACGCCGGTTTTTTTCATGCCTCACTCATTATAGAATCCCGGTGCCGTGGCAACCGGAAACAACCCTGAACAGCCTGGTTCAACTGGCTGCGGCTTTGGTGAAACGGTAGTGGGCAACAAACCACTCTTTTCCTTCACCATAGTTAAACAGCTCGGCACACGCCATGAAAAACATCCGCCAACGCTGCAACCAGATCTTTCCCCGGCCTTGGCCATAAATTTCATTCAACAGCGTGGTCAACGGCGTCTGTTTTTCATCCGCCAGTACCAGCCAAGCCTCCAGTGTGCGGGCATAGTGGGTCCCGTTTACCGCCCAACGCTGCTCCTCATGAAGGTCGCCTGCACAATGCGGCAACCAATCATAAGCAGGCATCATGCCACCGGTGAAAAAATATTTGGCCATCCAGTCCTTGCTGCCCTCACTCTCAAACAGATAAGTCAGATCGCGATGACAAAACACATGAATGAACAATTTGCCCCCCGGCTTTAACCAAGCGTGGATACGCGACATCAGCGTTTTATGGTTTCGCATATGCTCGAACATTTCCACCGATACCACCCTGTCGTAGGGTTGCTGAGGCTGATAGAGCGATGCATCGGCGGTAATCACATCCACATTACCCAATCCTTGCTCGGCGGCGCGGCCGAGAATAAACGCCCGCTGGGATGACGAATTTGAAATCGCTGTGATACGGCTATTAGGGTACTGCTTCGCCATCCACAGCGTCAGCGATCCCCAGCCGCACCCCATTTCCAGCACGTCTTGCCCGTCTTTCAGCTCGGCCCGCTCGCAGGTCATCGACAGCATGGCCCGCTCCGCCTCCTCCAGGGTGCTCGATGGGTTTGGCCAATAACCGCTGGAATATTTGAGGTAAGGCCCCAGCACCTGCTCATAGAAGCGCGCGTCCACTTCATAATGCTGTTCATTGGCCTCGTCTTGGCCCACCGCTACCGGCCCCTGTTGCAAGGCCTCTTCAAAATGTTGACGATTACTGCGCTGTTTTTCCTGCTCCAGCCGTTGTCCCAACAAGCGGCGGATACCAAAACGCACCAGCCCATCGGGCAACAGCCCGGATTCAGCCATTTTAATCATCATGATTTCGGTCTCCAGGGAAAGAACGCACTGGTAGTGCGTTGATAGTCACGGTAATCATCGCCGCGGGATTTTAGTGCCTGCTTTTCGGTATAAGGGATGCCCGTGACAAACCACAGGAACACGAACATGGCCAACGGCAGCAACCACAGCCAACCGGCATAAGGTGCACCAATGGCAATCACCGGGTAACTGATCCAGTGCAACCACTCTCCGAAGTAGTTGGGGTGGCGGCTGTATCGCCAAAGCCCTTCACGACAAGTTTTGCCTTTACTGCCCGGGCGCTGCTTGAACGCGGCTAATTGCTTGTCTGCCAATGCTTCCCAGCCGATGGCCAGCAGCCCGATGGCCGCACCCAAAAGCACCAGAGGCATAGCGAACTGATCCTGCTCGGCCACCACCCAAAAGGTAAGCGCAAAGCCCCATGCCAGCAGTGCCTGGCCCCAGTAAAAAAACAGAAAGAAAGGCTGCGCCTTGCTACCCAGTGCCTCTCGCATGGCAGCGTAACGGCCGTCTTCCGAAGGCTCCTGCCTGACCCGTTGAAAGATATGGCTGCCCAGCCGCAATGACCACAGCAACAACAACGCTCCCGCTGTTACACGGGGCATTACCGCACCGTTGCCAGTGACCAGAAAACTCATCCCTACCAAGCCCACAGACCAAGCCCAAAACACGTCAACCCAACCAGCGTTGTGAGTCTGACGCTGCTGCAGCCATAGCACCGTGGCGATAATCAATAGGACAACCAGTAACCAATAATGGATATCAGGCATGTTGATCTTCCCGTTTTGTCATTGAGGCAATCTTTGCCAGTAAGGGCACGGCTATCGCCCAGCTAATACCGTAAATAATCGCCAACAACAGCCAGCCTTGCGGCGCTGTTGCAGCGCCAAGGCGAATGCCCATCATGACGGAGAACACGCCACCCAAACCGCCGAACAGGGCCGCAAACACCGGGCGGCCACACAACCAGCTCAGGCTGTAACGAAAACTCGCTGCAAACCCCATCCACAGAGCCCACACCCAAGGCGGTGCCCACCAGTGCTGTTGCCAGCTTTTATATTGTAACGCCTCTGGTAATAACCATAGCGGCTCCATCAGGGCGCACATAAGGCCACCGGCGGTGATCAAAAAAATGTCTTGTTTCCACTGGCGGGTCAGCGCGATTTGTGCCACTAACATCGTCGCCAATACCCCCCATGCCGGCACAACCGCACCCTGTGACCCACCCAGCACCGCCGCAACCCAGAGTAACTGGAACGCAAAAAAATTAATGATGACAACAACAGTATGACGATTCATGGCTTGACCTTGCGCCACGCGTCGTCAAAGCACTGTGAAGTGTATCGTCAGGCACTTCGGGGGAACCCATCTGTTTCTCCTCCACCAGCTTCACAACCGATTCACCATTCAGGGTCGAGAGTAGAACCATGAATCTATCAATGACGTTACCGCTATTGCTGTTGGCTGTGCTGTTAAGCGCTTGCAGCAGTGCTCCCAAAGGCCCCTATGGGTACACCGACCAGTACCAGAACGCGCTGGCGTCCGCTGACTCGGGACACCTACCCGACCCGGGGGTGATCGATCGTTTTATAACCTTCTATAACCCTCTGAATGCCGCCACCCTTGCGGAGCAAATCGACTCCATCTATGCCGATCCGGTGTATTTCAATGACACCCTTGTGACGCTGACAACCCGTGACGCTCTAGCCTCCCATTTACAGGCCACCGCAGAGGGCCTGAATAGCATGTCTCTAACCGTCAACAAGGTCATGGAAGATGGTACCGACATCTATCTACGCTGGGTCATGGAAGCGCGCTTCACTCTACTCGGCAGCGAGCGCTTGTCCCGCACCATCGGTATCAGCCAGCTACGTTTTAACGCCCAGGGTAAAGTCATTTTCCAGCAGGATTTCTGGGACAGCAGCCAAGGCGTTGACCAACACTTACCCCTGATAGGACCGATGACACGATGGTTAAGAAAACACTAGCGATCCGGGCGGCGCTGTTATTGGCCACTGTAATGTGCGCTGCGCCCGGCTACGGGGATGACGACCAACCCTGGCAGGTTTGCACCCGCAGCGATGTTAAAGCCCTGCGTTTCATTACTGTGGGCGAAGCCACACTGTCGCGACACAAGTGCCAAACCACTGACCTGCAAAACCCGCCAATGCGCCTCACCTTCCGCTACTTTCGTGATGTGCCCGGTGATGCCTTGGCCAAGGCGGCGCTAAACTTCCTGGAAAAAAATCTCAGCAAAGCTGACTTCGAGCGCTATCAGGTGCGATTCACACAGTTCAACAGCCATTACCAGAACATTAGTGACGGCGATGCCTACACACTGACCTATGCCGCCCACGGCCTCACACTGGCGCTCAACAACACTCCCTTGGCCACAGAAACCGATGACACCTTTGCCCGTTACTATTTGCGCATCTGGTTTGGTGAAGACCCCTATTCACGGTCACTAAAAGAAAATCTACTGCTTCAATGATCTTCCCCGCCAACGGTTGCACGGCATGCAAGCAAACGAGATACTGACAAACATAATAATTAGCACGTTTATTGGGATCACCAAGCATGGCCAAGCTCTTTCATGTGGTAGCGACGTCCGCCAGACTGGTCTCTCGTAGCGACCGACGTTCCGCCCTGAAAGGCACTATCGTCATCACGCTCAGCTCGGTTCTCGTGGCCCTCGTGCTGACCAGTATTGGCATCTTGCTGGTGGGAGAACGGGACTGGCTGTCGCCACTGGTTCTTGCCACCTTACTGCCCTTATTACTGGTCGCCCCACCACTCTATCTGTTCAGCTGCCGCCTGATTGCACTGAACCGGTACAATCACCAACTTCAACAACTGGCGCGGGAAGATCATCTTACTGGCCTGTTTAATCGCCCCCACCTGCTCGGTACGCTCGAGCGGGAGCTGGCATTAAGCCAAAGGCACAACTACACCGTTTCCATCTTGCTTATCGAAATTGCTGACTTCACTCAGCTGCTGGACCGCTACGGCCGCCATACCGGTGAAAAAGCCTTGCGTTTATTTGCCGACTGCATTCGGGAAAAAATCCGCGAAAGCGATCTTTTTGGGCGTTTTGATGGCGCCCAGTTTCTATTGGTACTTCCCCACACTCATTTCGATGATGCAGCCCGCATGGGGGAAGGCTTAAAAGCCTTGGCCGCCAATCTCAGGCTTTCTAGCTCAAGAACCACTACAGAGCCAGAGGAAACCGCTACCGTCTCCGCTCGTATCGGAGTGGCCAGCACTGAGAACAGCGGCCGCAACCTTAACTCGTTACTCAACGAAGCAGATTATGCGCTCTACCAAAACCGCAACGAAGGGCGTGAAAAAGCATTTTCTCCTCTCTCATCCAAAGACAACGCGGAATGATCTTTCAGCTGGCTCGTCAGACCAATATTAAAATCTTAACAAAAAACATAACCCTAACTCTTTCCCCTTACATAATTACAAAAAACAGACTTTCTGCTACCAAATAAATTCCATATTTGTAAATTTTTTTATTAATCTCTGTGTGAGGATTTACATAAGAGGCAGGCTAGCCAACACTGATACCGTGTTTGATCTGCCTACTGAATAAGACAAGGAAGGAGCTTATGAACGCTAAACGCTTTTTAGCGGCGAGCATTGCTTGCGCATCGGTCACCGCGACCACCACCGTCATTGCTGACGAGATCCCCGAACAGTATTTCTACTTCGGCGGCCACATCAGTGAAAATTGGCTGGACGTGGGCGACCACACTGAAAGTAAAGCCAGCGATAACGAAGTGACCCTTCCCGGTGCCCAAATGGGTTACCGTTTTAACCGCGACTGGTCTATTCAGGGTTGGTGGGAGCGTAACAACGCCAATACCGACATGTTCGGTAACGTAGATATCAACATTGCTCATGGTAGCCTGCGTAAGCACTTTGCCGGCAACTCCGCATTCGAACCCTATGTGGGTCTCGGTGCCGGTGAGTTCCGCACCGAGCCGAACAGCGATAGCTCCAACGATTTCAAGGAGACCATCGGTACCGTGGAGGCAGGTTTTCAAACCATGCTGCACTCCAACTTCATGCTGGACGTAGGCGCCCGTCCTTACTACAGCTTCCGAACTGAACGTTGGGACGCAGAAATCTATGCTGGCCTTAACTTCTTGATCGGCGCTTCCAGCGAAGAAGAACCGGCTCCGATTCAAAACGTGGTTACCGATAGCGATGGTGACGGTGTGCCGGACGAGCGCGATCAGTGTGCCAACACTCCGGCTGGAGCCCAAGTTGACGCCACCGGTTGTGAGCTGGACGATGATAATGACAGCATCGTCAACAGCATGGACGACTGCCCGAACACTCCTGCCGGTGCATTGGTTGACGATAAAGGTTGCCAGAAGTACTTGGCCAAGGACGTAAAAGAGACCCTGTACGTTGAATTCGGCCACGATAAAGCCGAAGTTCGCCAGACGTCTTACCCATCCCTGGAGAACTTGGCCGAAGGCATGCGTCAATACCCGTCTGCCAACCTGGTACTGGAAGGTCACACTGACAGCACCGGTTCCGCCGCTTACAACAAGAAATTGTCCCAGCAGCGTGCAGATGCTGTGAAGACCGTACTTGTTAATCACTACAACGTGAGTGCGGATCGAATCACCACCGTAGGTTACGGCGAAGAGAAGCCTATCTCTGACAACAGCACCAGCGAAGGCCGCGCCGAAAACCGTCGCGTAGAGACCATCCTGAAAGCCACCACCAAAGAAGCGCAGTTCCAGTAAGGAGCCTCGCTGACTGAAGAAAGGGCCGGTTTTTACCGGCCCTTTTTTTTCAAGCTGCAGTACGTGAACGGTAAAACTTTGTCCGAACGATCTAGGTATCGCGTAAGGCTTACTTACTTTACCCGACCACCCGTTAGCGAAACTTCTTTCGACGGTCAGCAAAGAAACGTTTGAGCAACGCTGCGCTTTCTTCTGCCAGCACCCCTCCTTCCACTTCCACCCGATGATTGTAAAAATCCACCGTCGGCAGCTGTAGCTGGCTTTCACATACCCCTGCACGCGGCTCACTGGCGCCATAAACAAGCCGGGCGATACGGGCATGAACCATAGCACCAAAACACATGGTGCAAGGTTCCAGGGTGACATAGAGCGTACTGCCACTCAGCCGATAATTATTCTCCGCCTGGGAGGCATTGCGTATGGCAACGATTTCCGCATGGGCGCTGGGATCGCTGGCGATAATCGGCTGGTTATACCCCTGCCCAAGCAATTGACTATCGCGAACCACCAGAGCGCCTACCGGCACTTCTCCCTGATCTGCCGCCTGTCGAGCCAGCGCCAGCGCCCGTTGCATCCAGTATTGATCGTCCACCTGCTCTCCTTCATTCCTCGCCCATGCCCCAAAAACTTAGCGGGCACCACACAGGCCAAGTGTACCGCAAGCGCCCTGCGCGCAGAACGGAGCCGCGCAAGCCACGGCTGGCGTAGTGCCGACTTTTCATTACAATCAGGACACCAAACATATTGAGAGCTGTTATGACTGTCATCGGCACCCCTTTCACTGACAACGCCACCCGAGTGATGCTGCTGGGCTCCGGCGAGCTGGGCCGTGAAGTCGCCCTGGAACTGATTCGTTATGGTTGCGAAGTGATTGCGGTGGATCGCTACGACCATGCCCCTGCCATGCAAGTGGCGCAACACAGCCATGTCATTAACATGCTCGATGGCGCTACGCTGCGAGCCTTGGTTGAACAGGAAAAACCGGCACTCATCGTTCCGGAAATCGAGGCTATCGCCACGGATGAACTGGTCAAACTGGAAGCGGAAGGCTACACCGTAGTCCCCACCGCCCGCGCCGCCAAACTGACCATGAACCGTGAAGGCATTCGTTGTCTCGCCGCAGAGGAACTGTCACTACCCACTTCTCCCTATCGCTTTGCTGAAAACACGGAGGACTATCAACAAGCCGTGCGCGAGATTGGTTTCCCCTGTGTGGTCAAACCGGTAATGAGCTCCTCCGGCAAGGGGCAAAGCACACTGAAAAGCGAAGCCGACGTTCTGCCTGCCTGGGAATACGCACAGTCCGGTGGTCGTGCAGGTCAGGGCCGGGTCATCGTGGAAGGCTTTGTGGACTTTGACTACGAAATCACCCTGCTGACCGTCCGCCACAAGGCCGGCAGCGAGATCAAAACCAGCTACTGTGCCCCTATTGGTCATCGCCAAGAAAACGGGGATTATCAGGAATCCTGGCAACCCGAGCCCATGAGTGCAGCAGCACTACAGGCATCTCGTGAGGTCGCACTGGCAATTACCGATGCTCTTGGAGGGCTGGGTATTTTCGGCGTTGAGTTATTTATCAAAGGCGACCAAGTGTACTTCAGTGAAGTCTCACCCCGCCCCCACGACACTGGTCTGGTCACATTGATCTCCCAAAACCTGTCAGAGTTCGCCTTACATGCCCGCGCCATTCTTGGGCTGCCGATACCGGCCATTGAGCAACGCGGCCCCTCAGCGTCCTCCGTACTACTGGTACAAGGCCGGTCGGAAGCAATGCGTTACCATGGCCTGAACACGGCGCTGGCCAACTCGGATACGGAAGTTCGCCTATTTGGCAAGCCGGATATCAACGGCAGCCGTCGGCTGGGTGTAGCATTAGCCAAAGCGGACAGCATTGACGCAGCACGAGACAAAGCCAATACAGCCAGTGCTGCCCTCAAGGTCGATCTGTAAACCCTCTTAATGAAAAGGAATCAAACATGCAGAATCAGGACACGCACAGCAAAGTGATTGGTTACCTACTGTGGATATTTGGCTTCATGGGAGCCCACCGTTTTTACTATGGCCGCCAGCTCACCGGCACGCTCTGGTTCTTTACTCTGGGGCTGTTCTTCATCGGCTGGATTATCGACCTGTTCCTGATCCCCAGCATGGACGACGCGGCGGATACACGCTACGAAGCCGGCAGCATCGATTACAACGTGGGCTGGGTTCTACTCACCTTCCTCGGTATTTTTGGTATTCACCGCTTTTACATGGGCAAGGTCATCACCGGTATTATTTACCTGCTGACAGCGGGCCTTTTCGGGCTGGGTATCCTCTATGATTTCTGGACACTGAACGGCCAAATCACAGAGAAAAACCGTCTAATTTAACGGTCTACGCGCTAGCTAAAAGGCCACAACCCAGTCAGGTTGTGGCCTTTATCTTTCTTCAAAGCTGATGCCTGGCAGCTTAAGCGTTAATTCTTCATCGCGTACTTGCCGGCCCCAAGAAACACCAACGCCGCGGCGGTGAACAAATAAAACCCCTGCAGCTCAATCGCCCAGCCGCCACTGCTACTCAAGCTGAACAACTCCCCCATATGCGCTAACACCAGCGCGACAAGCATATTGGTGACAATCAACGCAGCGCCAATGCGTGTCTGATAACCAATAATTATCATCACTGGCGCGACCACCTCGCCAATGAAAACCCCATAGGCCAAGAACCCTGGCAAATGGTGCTCAGCCAGAACCCCTGCAATCCAGCCAACCCCAGCATGCAATTTATGCACACCATGCAACAGCAGCATCAGCCCCAACGACAGGCGTAAAATCAGCTTCCCTATATCCGGGTTATTCAGCATAGGCGGGCTCCATCAGTTTCGCTTTCGGAACAAGCTATTCTTCCCTTTCTTCCTGAAAAAGAAAAGGGCGCCCAAAGAGCAGCCAGTGCGATACGAAAAGTAAAACTTTACAGACCTGCGCCTAGGTGAGAGTTCCTGTTACGCGGTGCATTGAGGCCTATTCAGCGACCACGCATACTGCCTGTTTCACTGTTGGAAATCACATGCCCACCGTAACAGTCTGGGAAACTCCCAAAGCAGGCAGCCTCACCAGGCTGAGACAAAAGCAAACACCGCTCCCGCCGCTTCTGGCCGGGCAGCTGCGCATACAAGTCCACGCGGTGGGGCTGAATTTTGCCGATATTTTCGCCCTCACCGGCCTGTATTCCGCAACGCCACAGGGCGCGTTCACCCCGGGGCTGGAATTTGCTGGCACGGTCATCGATGCCGGGGCTCATGGCAACTCTGCTAACCGTCGCTTTAGCGTGGGCGACCGGGTAATGGGCGTTACCCGCTTTGGCGGTTATTGCTCGGTGATTGATAGCGAACCGGATTATTTGATGCCCTTGCCTCGCCACTGGGACTTCGCCCAAGGCGCCGCCTTCCCGGCCCAGACACTCACCGCCTGGTATGCCTTGACCACCCTGGGCAACCTCCAGCCAGGCCAACGCGTTCTGATTCACAGCGCCGCCGGCGGGGTCGGTTTGCAGAGCATGAAACTGGCAATCCTGCTGGGCGCCAACCCCGTGGGAACGGTAGGCAGCTCCGACAAAGCCGCGATGCTGCAGGAAATGGGTTTTGAGAATGTACTGGTACGCCAATCGGATTTTGCCCGTCAACTCACCGAAACCGGTCACCGATTCGAGCTGATACTCGACGCCATCGGCGGCACCGTGCAACAGGCCAGCTTTGCAGCCCTCAACCCCATGGGCCGCCTAGTGGTTTTCGGCGCCGCGGAATTCACCCCCACCGGCAACCGCCCCAATTATCTCAAAGCCGCCTGGCGTTACCTGCGCCGCCCCCGCTATGACGTCATGGATATGATCAGCAGCAACCGCTCGGTGATGGCTTTTAACCTGATCTGGCTATGGGAACAAAAAGCCGTCATGCAGGCCTTGCTGGAAGAACTGCAAGCCATTGACCTGCCACCACCACACGTGGGTCACCGCTTCGCTTTCAATGATGCCCATGCCGCATTAGCGCTACTGCAGTCAGGTCAGTCCGTGGGTAAAGTGGTGCTTGAAGTCCCGCAATAACGCATACGCGATTACCCCGGAAAGGCCGACAAGAAAAGTTGACGAACCTGATCAGCACTACCGGGCCGCACCACCCGGTTTATTTCCTCACCATCACGAAGCAATATCAGGGTTGGCCACAGCTTCACACGGAAACTGCGCCCCAAGGGTTTACCCGGCCCGTCTGCGATCTTTTCATGTTCTAGCTCAGGGTGCTCCGCAAGTGCTGCTTGGATATCCGGCTGTGCGGCAATGCAGTAGCCACACCAATTGGCGCCAAACTCGATAACCCGCAGCCCGGCACTTTGATTTAACTGATCGCGGGTAATACTTTCATCTTCATACTCACGCACATACACCATCCCCACCTCCAATAACCTTGCCCGCTATCGGCACACATACCGGCAAGTCTTATGCTTAGATATTCCCATCTGTAAAGCCCCCACTGTAATGATTCCCCGGCCAGATAACCAAGGTGAGCCAGTGAACGATTCCGTTTTAACCGAGCGAAGTGAGGGCCTTTATATCATCACCCTGAATCGCCCGGACAAACGCAACGCTGTAGACCGCCCCACCGCCGATGCGCTGGGCGAGGCCTTCGACCGACTCTGCATATGGCCATTCTCCATGGCGCTGGTGGTAATTTCTGTGCCGGGGCCGACCCGGCACTGCGCAATGAGGTGGAAGCCACCGGTACTGGCCCCGGCCCCATGGGCCCGTCGCGCATGCTGTTAAGCAAACCGGTAATCGCCGCCGTATCCGGCTTTGCGGTAGCAGGAGGACTGGAACTGGCACTGTTTTGTGATCTGCGCGTAATGGAATACACTGCCACCTTCGGCGTATTTTGCCGGCGCTGGGGTGTGCCTCTGATTGATGGCGGCACCCTCTGCCTACCCCGCCTGCACCGCTTGATCGACCATAGCCGCGCCATGGACATGATTCTCACCGGCCGCCCGGTGAACGCGGAAGAAGCTCTGCAGATCGGCTATCCGCCTACCAACAATGGGACAAGGAGCAGGAAACCGCCCTGCGTGACGAAGGCGCCGGGGGGGGTCGCGGTAGTGTTTGAAGAAACCCTGGCCGGCGCGGGATCGCTTCGCACAAGGCGCAGGCCGCCATGGAACCTTTGAAGAAAACGACACATAAAGCGTCTTAAAGTAGGTCGTATTAGCCTGAAAGGCGTAATCCGACATTCAACAGCGCTGCCTGAAAAGCTAGCTGCCGGCTTACAGCTACGCCTAAGCTGACCTACGCAACTGCACCCGTGCCTTCTCAGATATCTTGTACATATGGCGTGCAGCCAGAATACCCAGCGTGATGCCTGTCAGCAGGCCCTTGCCTGCGTCCCACGTCAGCCTCAGGTCAGCGGCCTAGAGACATATATA